>Ga0308159_1000367_pt1 | contig 112592 bp, 110 predicted proteins | sample PhyCR1_FD_201040 | JGI IMG/M metagenome (GOLD analysis project Ga0308159, IMG submission 201040) | Phyllosphere microbial communities from UC Gill Tract Community Farm, Albany, California, United States - DLSLC.R1 | ecosystem: Host-associated > Plants > Phyllosphere > Unclassified | place...
GAGAGCAAGATTGCGGATATGCTGGCAGAACAAGGCATGGTGGTCGCGCGACGCACAGTCGCCAAATACCGCGAAGTGTTGAAGATTCCGCCAGTCAATCTCCGCAAGTCCCTCTGAGCTTTCCTCAGTTTTTCTGTAGCAGTACCGTTGCTGTGTTCAGGCAAGCATCCCTACCTGGTGCCCATGCCATCCGACACGAAGACCGTGCCCGTGGTACAGCAGCTGTAGACGATGCATCGCACGAACCTCCAGTGACCTCACGATAGGAGTCTTGTATGAATCTGACCATCAGTGGACACCACCTCGAACTGACCCCCGCCATCCGGGAATACGTGCAAAGCAAGCTGGCCCGTATCAAGCGCCATTTCGACAACGTAGATAAACTCACAGAAAAGGAAAAGCGCCAAAAAGCGGAAATCAACGTCCACATCAAGGGGAAGGATCTACATGCGGAAAGCATTGCGCACGACCTCTATGCCGCTATTGATGCCCTGATCGACAAGCTCGACCGCCAGGTCATCAAGCACAAGGACCGCTTGCAGGAGCATCACTCCATGGCCAAGCGTCTGCCCGACGATACCCCCACTGATGCAGTGGCTGGCGCGGCATAAGACAAGGACCTAAGGACCATTCCTGCCGGTAGTTGCGCAACGACAGCGTGACGCATAAGGTGGTAATCTCATGAGGAAGGGGCGCGCAGGCGCCCTTTTTCATTTTGCGGCGCCGGGGCCGGTTTCATTTCCTGTGGCAAACAGTGATCCCGCGTCCATCATCGCAGCTGTTCTCCCGAAGCGGCTCGCAATGAGACTTGAAGAGGCTCCTCCCGCCCTCATCTTGGTGGCAAGGTCCAAAGCGGAAATCGTATAAATGATTTTCACCAAGCAATGCCGGACGACACCCCAACCACGCCGCAACCCTGCCGACTTCAACGCGAGCGGCGGCTTTTCCCTATAATGTCGGCAATCCCATTTTTAAAGGCATAGCCATGAGCGACGTCCAATCCTGGATCAAAGAAACCGTGACCCAAAACCCTGTCGTGCTGTTCATGAAGGGAACCGCCCAGTTCCCGCAATGCGGCTTCTCCGGCAAGGCCATCCAGCTGCTCAAGGCCAGCGGCGCCGAGAACATCGTCACCGTCAATGTGCTGGAAAGCGCCGATGTGCGTCAGGGCATCAAGGAATATTCGAACTGGCCAACCATTCCCCAGCTGTACGTGAAGGGTGAATTCGTCGGCGGCTCGGACATCATGAGCGAAATGTACGCCTCGGGCGAACTGCAGACCCTGATCAAGGGCTAAACCCGGCGCATCGCTGCCCCGCTCCCGTTTCTCTCGTGAGTTCCACTTCCAGTCCGCCACGCCAGCGCCTGATCGTCGCCATCACCGGTGCGACCGGCGCGATCTATGGCGTGCGCCTGCTGCAGCACCTGCGCAAGCATGGTCAGGTGGAAACCCATCTGATGATTTCCGAAGCCGGCGTGCTCAATCTGCACCAGGAACTGGACATGCGGCGCAAGGACGTCGAAGCCCTGGCCGACGTGGTGCATCATGTGCGCGACGTCGGTGCCTGCATCGCCAGCGGCTCCTTCGCCTCCACCGGCATGGTGGTGGCGCCCTGTTCGATGAAAACCCTGGCCGCCGTGGCGCATGGTCTCTCCGACAACCTCATCACCCGTGCCGCCGACGTGGTCCTGAAAGAACGTCGTCGCCTGGTACTGATGGTGCGCGAAACGCCCTTCAACCTGGCCCACCTGCGCAACATGACCGCCGTCACCGAGATGGGCGGCGTGATCTTCCCGCCGCTGCCCGGTTTCTACCAGCGCCCGGCCTCGATGGAAGAAATGGTCGATCACACCCTCGGGCGCGTGCTGGACATGTTCGGGATTTCGCTGCAGCTCACCCCTGAATGGCGGGGTATGAAGGGCGAGGCAGACTGAGCGAGTGGCAGCAGAACGGTCAATAAAAAATGCGCCGCGGGTTTCCCGACGGCGCATTCTTTCTTAAGCGCTGACCGCTCAACCCCGCCCGATATAGGGCATCTTGGTCGCCATCACCGTCATGAACTGCACATTGGCATCCAGCGGCAGGCTGTCCATGTAGAGGATGGCCTTGGCCACGTGCTCGGCGTCCATGGTCGGTTCGACCTTGGTGGAGCCGTCGGCCTGCAAGGTGCCTTTCTTCATCAGCGTGGTCATGTCGGTGGAGGCATTGCCGATGTCGATCTGGCCGCAGGCGATGTCATAGGCGCGACCATCCAGCGAAGTGGCCTTGGTCAGGCCCGTGATGGCATGCTTGGTGGCCGTATAGGAGGCCGAGAACGGACGCGGCGCATGGGCCGAGATAGAGCCGTTGTTGATGATGCGGCCACCACGCGGGGATTGCTCCTTCATGACGCGGAAGGCTTCCTGGGTACACAGGAAAACACCGGTCAGGTTGATGTCCACCGCTGCCTTCCACTGCTCCACGCTCAACTCCTCCAGCGATACCGGCGGTGCGAAGATGCCGGCATTGTTGAACAGCATGTCGAGCCGGCCAAAGCGTTGCCGGGTCTGTGCGAACAGCTGCTTGACCGAGGCCGGATCGGTCACATCGGTTGCCACCACCAGCGCATTGGCACCGTGTTCGCCAGCCAGTCTGACGGTCTCTTCCAGCGCATCCTGGCGACGTCCGGCCAGGGCCACGCCATAGCCTTCGCGCAGCAGCGCCAGGGTAATCTGCCGGCCGATGCCGGAGCCTGCGCCGGTCACCAGCGCGATACGTTTGGGTGCAGCCATCGTGTTGACTCCTCAATGATCTTATGGACGGAACCTGCATCGTCGGCGGATAAAAAAACCGCCCGTGATGCACGGGCGGTTTCCACTATAACAAACACCAGCCGCGGCCAGATGAAGGATTTTCAATCCCTGGGCCTGCCTTTCATGTGTCCCGGCACTTGCTCATCAGACCGTGCTCGACAGCGGCTTGGCGGTATCGATACCCAGCGTATGCGCCGCATCCTGCAGCCGCGCACGATCCTCTCCCCAGACCTCGCACAGCGCCGTATAGGCGATCCAGCGCGCATCGATCTCGAAGAAGTCGCGCAGGTTCACCCGCGTATCGCTGCGGCCAAAGCCATCCGTTCCCAAGGTCACATACTGCGCCGGCACGAAGGCACGGATACTCTCCGGCAGGGTACGGATGTAGTCGCTCACCGCGATGACCGGTGCAGCGCTGCCCTGCAGTTGCTGCGTCACATACGGCAGCGGGCGCGCGCCCGACAGCCGCTGGCTGCGCTGCGCCGCCACGCCATCACGCGCCAATTCGGTATAGCTGGTCACGCTCCATACCTCGACTTCGATCTGCCAGTGCTGCTGCAGCAACGCGGCGGCCGCCACTGCTTCCTTCAGGATCGGGCCGGCACCCAACAGGCGCGCCTGCGCGTTCTCCTTGCGACCCAGGCAGTACAGCCCACGCAGGATGCCTTCCTGCACGCCCGGCGGCAGGCTGGGCTGGGCCTCGTTTTCGTTGGTGACGGTGATGTAGTAAAAGACGTCCTCGCCGCGCTCCATCATGCGGCGCATGCCGTCGTCGAGGATCACCGCCAGCTCGTAGGCATAGGCCGGGTCATAGGAAACGCAGTTGGGAATCGAAGCGGCCGTCACCAGGCTATTGCCATCCTGATGCTGCAAACCCTCGCCGCCCAGGGTGGTGCGCCCCGACGTGGCGCCGATCAGGAAGCCACGTGCGCGCTGGTCCGCGGCTGCCCAGATCAGGTCGCCGATGCGCTGGAAACCGAACATCGAGTAGTAGATGTAGAACGGCAGCATCGGTGTGCCATGCACCGAGTAGGCGGTCGCGGCGGCCGTCCAGGAAGAGATCGCGCCGGCTTCGGTGATGCCCTCTTCCAGAATCTGGCCATCCCTGGCCTCGCGATAGTAGAGGATGGATCCGATGTCCTCCGGCTCATACAACTGGCCCTGCGAGGAATAGATGCCAACCTGGCGGAACAGGTTGGCCATGCCGAAGGTACGCGCCTCGTCGGCCACGATGGGCACCACGTAGCGACCGAACTCCGGGTCCTTCAACAGGTTGCCAAGCTGACGCACCAACGCCATGGTGGACGACATTTCCTTGCCATCGGCTTCCAGCGCGAACTTGCTGTGCGCTTCCAGGGCCGGCACCGCGCGGCGCGCCTGGCCGGCATCGCGGCGCGGCAGGTAGCCGCCCAGCGCAGCGCGGCGGGCATGCAGGTGCTTCATCTCGGCGCTGTCGGGCGCGGGCTTGTAGAAGGCCAGTTCGCGGCACTGTTGATCCGACAGCGGCAACTTGAAGCGATCACGGAATTGCAGCAGGCTTTCCTCATCCAGCTTCTTCTGCTGGTGGGTGGTCATCTTGCCTTCACCGGCCGCGCCCATGCCGTAGCCCTTCTTGGTCTGGGCCAGGATCACCGTCGGCTGGCCGCGATGCTGGGCCGCCGCCTGGTAGGCCGAAAAGATCTTCTTCATGTCGTGCCCGCCCCGACGCAGGCGGTTGATTTCCTCATCGGTGAGCGTGGCCCCAATAGCGCGGGTGCCCGGTGTCTGGCCGAAGAAATGCTGGCGATTGAAGGCGCCATCGTTGGCGGCGAAGGTCTGCAATTGACCGTCCACCGTGCGGTTCAGGGCATCCACCAACTCACCGTCGCGGTCGCGGGCGAACAGGCCATCCCAGTCCGAGCCCCACAGCAGCTTGATGACGTTCCAGCCGGCACCGGCAAACAGGGTCTCCAGCTCATCGACGATGTGACCGTTTCCGCGCACCGGACCATCCAGGCGCTGCAGGTTGCAGTTGACCACGAAGATCAGGTTGTCCAGCTTCTCGCGCGAGGCCAGCGAGAGCGCCGCCAGCGATTCGGGCTCGTCCATCTCGCCATCGCCGAACACCCCCCACACCTTGCGGCCCTGATCCTGCAACAGGCCGCGATGTTCCATGTAACGCAGGAAGCGCGCCTGGTAGATCGCATTGATGGGACCGATGCCCATGGAGCCGGTCGGGAATTGCCAGAACTGTGGCATCAGCCAGGGATGCGGGTAGGACGACAATCCCTGGCGTCCGACGCGCTTGGCCTCGATCTCCCGGCGGTAATAGGCCAGGTCCTCTTCGCTCAAGGCGCCTTCCAGGAAAGCGCGGGCATAGATGCCGGGCGCCGAGTGCGGCTGGAAATAGACCACGTCACCGGCGAACTTGTCATCGCGGGCACGGAAGAAATGATTGAAGCCGACCTCGAACAGGTCCGCCGCCGAGGCAAAGCTGGCAATATGCCCGCCCAGCTCGCCATAGGCACGATTGGCGCGCACCACCATGGCCAGCGCATTCCAGCGCATGATGCTGGCGATGCGTTCCTCGATGGCCTGGGCGTCCGAACCACCGGGGAAAGGCGGCTCCTGCTCGGGGCGGATGGTATTCACGTAAGGGGTATTGCGCGCATCGCGCCAGTTCACGCCCCACTGCTGGGCCGCCGCCGACAGGCGCGAGAGCAGGAAGCGCGCACGCTCCGGTCCGGCCTCGGCCAGCACGCTTTGCAGCGCCTGCAGCCACTCCTGGGTTTCCTGGGCATCGAGGTCGATATCACGGGCGATATCGCTGTCACTGGGGCGGGACATGTCCACTTCCTGATCTCCTGTCTGGTCGCACGCCGAGGCTGGCGCAGCGCGGGTCGGCATAAAACCTGCTGCCGCTGCAATCGCTGCTATGCAAAGAGACGAAAAGCCGGTAAAACACAGGCCGCGCCATCGGTCTCCCCGCGCCCGACGCCTTTTCGGTCTTGTCTTGGTGGTAAGGGCTAGCTTGCGAGATGAACTACCGGACTACGATACGCCGGATGGCCCGGCATGAGTCACTTAAAACAGGAAGTTGCCGTACAATATTCAGCATCCAGTGCTGCAAAACTGAAACCGACAGAATTTAATTTCGATAATGGAACTAGATACCACCGATTTGCGCATCCTGAACATCCTTCAGGAGAACAGTTCGATCAGCAATCTGGAGCTCGCCAGCCGTATCAACCTCTCGCCATCGCCGACCCTGGCCCGTGTGAAGCGGCTGGAAACCGAAGGCATCATCTCGCGCTACGTGGCGCTGGCCGATCCGCACCTGCTGGGCCTGAAGGTCAACGTCTTCGTCAAGGTGATCCTGGAGCGCCAGGGCGCCGAAGCGCTGGCCCAGTTCGAGACGGCCGTGAGTGCCTTCGATGAGGTCATGGAAGTGTACCTGATGACCGGCGACGAGGATTACCTGCTGCGCATCGTGGTGCCCGACCTGTTGACGCTGGAACATTTTATCGTCGATCACCTGACCAAGATTCCCGGCATCAAGAATATCCGTTCCAGCTTTGCCCTCAAGCAGATCAAGTACAAGACGGCGTTGCCCACGCCCAAGATCAAGACGCGCCGCTGAACCGCCTGCGGGGCTGACGCAGCAATGAAAAAAGGGCCGCCCGGCCCTTTCGTTTTTTCCAGCGTCAGCAGCGATCTGCCGGCACTCAATGCGAGGTCTCATCCTCCGGTCTGGCCGGATCATCACGCCGCCGTGCCGGGTGCGCCTCCGCACCTCCCAGGACCGACGCCATCACCTTGGCCGGTACCGGTTCCCTCGCCGCCAGGGCATCGCACCAGCGCTCCACCATCTCCACCACGCAACGCGCATAGTGCTCGCCGTCGACCGGCTTGGGCTGGTATTGACTGGCACCGGCCGCCAGTGCCGCCTGCTCGCCCTCCATGTCCCGCGAGGGAAACACCACCACCGGCGCCTGCGCCAGATGCTTGCTGGCGCGCAACTCGCGCAGCAGCTCCAGACCGTCGTAGCAGCCCATGTCGGACTCCAGCAGGATCAGACAAGGCGCCACGCCATCGCCGCTGCGCCGCCCCTGCAGCAGGCAACGCCGGGCGCTGGCCGCATCGGGGCAACTGCGGAAGGCGCAATGCAGACCCGAGCGCCACAGCGCGAAACGGGCCAGCTCGACGGCTTCCTGGCTGGGATCGATCATCACGATACTGGGGAAATTCATTCTTGGGACATCCTGTGAAACAACTGAAGCAAGGGCAGACTGCCAGCTACCGTTGTACAGGAGCACGGCCGTCGCCGGCATCGGGAAATTCCTGACGTCCCGGCCGAAGCTGACAGCAAGCTGTCAGGATTTCCCCTATCGGCGAATCACGATGGACTGGCTAGACTGGCAACAGTTGATCCTCCACTCCAAGGAAGCCCCTGTCCATGATGCCCTTTACCAAAGTCCGTGTCCCCGTTCCCGCCGCCCTGCTAGGCATGGTCGAGTTGTACGTCAGCGGCGGCGCCCGCCTCGTCACGGCGCGCGGCGGCGCCACCCATGACTGGGCCAGCCTCAACGCCAGCCCGTGCAAGGTACTGGATTGGTTTGCCACGGCTGGCTTCGCCGCCAGCGGGGAACGTGCTGCCCTGTCCAGCTTCCGGCCCTGCGCACAGCGCCTGGCCAGCCTGGACCAGCTCAAGAATACGGTGCGCCCACCGCTGGCAGTGCCACGCTTCTGGCAGCTCGACGGCAGCAACTACGGGTTCGATGCCAGCCCGCACCTGCCCTATTGGCTGGCCATGAACGACGCCTCCTTCATCCCTCTGCTGGTGCCGGCGCACCAGGTCGCGCATTTCTCGCAGGCCCTGGTGGCGTGAAGCTCCCTGCCCTTCCTTCAGCGTTAATTCAACGTTACGTCAACGTTACTTCAGCATTCCTCCAGCACTACTTCAGCGGCAGATAGATATCGGTCAGCAGCTCGCCCGGCGGCGTATCCGGCAGCAGATTGAGGTAGTGGAAGTACAGCGGGAAATCACGCAATTCCTCCCCACTGCCGGGCAGCCACTGACGATAGAGCGGATAGATGCTCTCGGCCAGGCGTTCGTGCGCGCCCGCATGCCGCACCCGGGCGCAGCGCCCACCCGGAATCAGCTTCTCCACCAGGCCTTGCGGATTGTCCGGCAGGGCGCTCTCGATTTCTCCGCAGATATCGAAACGGAATTGCTCCGGCGGCGTGGTATCCGGATTGTCCCAGGCCAGACCAAAGGTGCGGCAGCGCTCCACTGGCGACAGGCCTGATGACTTGCGCCATTCGATGAAACGCGCCACCGTGGCGTTGAGATTGGGCACCGGACCGCGATGCTCCAGCACGGCGATGCGAACGGGTTCTACCATGACGATATCGACTTGCACGTCCACTTTCCTTTCAGGGATACGGAACACATAACGCTCGTTCCAGGCCGGCCAGTCGGGCGCACGCCGGAACTGCGAAGGCGATTGTCCGAAGGCGCTCCTGAAAGCGCGGGTAAAGGATTCCGGATTTTCAAAACCGGCCTGCAGGGCGATCTCGATGATCCTGCTCTCGTGCCGGAACGCCAGTTGCAGGCTGGCCCGTTTCAGACGCATGAGCAGGATATAGCGAGCCACCCCGACACCGACGAAGTCGGCAAACTGCCGCTGGAAATGGAACCGCGAAAAATGGGCGACGCCGGCCAGGCGATCTACATCAAGCGCATCGTCGAGATGACGTTCGATATGGTCAAGTACCCGTTCGAAACGGGCTACATAGGATTTTCTGCGGGCGTCACTCATCTTGTCCTCGGTTCACGGGACGTACTGTGCAAGAATCGGCAGGCGAAATCCTGACCGAAATTGCGCAATGTTTTCATGAAATGATGCGCCTGCGCCACTTCAAGGTCGCCCATCATGGTAAAACACCGCTCCCATCAATCCGACATCTGTCGTAGCCGCCAATGTCCGCCTTCTCGTTGCTTTCGTTGCTTTCGTTGCCCTCACAGCCATCGCTACCATCTCTCACCGCCACCCTGCTGCTGATGCTGGCCATCTGCACCGTCTGGCTTCCTGCGCTGCCCCTGCGTGGCCCGATGCGGCTGCCGCCCTGGCTGCTCTTGCTGGTGCTGGCCGTGGTCGCGGCCCTGCTCAACGGCCAGCTCACCGTGACCGGCGTGCTCGGCTTGCTGCTGCTGGGCGTGAGCGCGTGGCGAGCCGCCCATGCACGCCATGCACAACACGCATGGCCGGCCGGCATGTGGCTGATCCCGGTCATCGTGCTGAGCCTGCTATTGGCCATGCATCGCTGGCCGGGCTTTCTCAATCCGCTGGTCCTGCCGCGCCAGGCCGTCACGCAGGACGCGCTACCCTTCATGCTGTATGCGAATCTCGACAAGGGTGCTGCCGGGCTGTTGCTGCTGGCGCTGCTGGCGCCGCGTTGCCATGCATGCAAGCAATGGCAGGCCGCACTGCGCCGCGCACTGCTGCCGGGCCTGCTTACCATCGTAGTGGTCATGCTGTCGGGCTGGCTGCTCGGCATGGTGCGGCCCGAAGCCAAGTGGCCGCCCTTTGCCGCCACCTTCCTCGCCATCAACCTGTTGTTGACGGTGGTGGCGGAAGAAGCCTTCTTCCGTGGGCTGATCCAGCAGCGCCTGCAACTGGCGCTGCACACGCTGCGCGGCGGGAAATTGCTGGCCGTCGTGGTGTCGGCCGTGCTGTTCGGCGCGGCCCATCTGGGGGGAGGGATGGTCTATGCCGCACTGGCGAGCGTGGCCGGTCTCGGCTATGCCATCGTCTTCCAGCGCAGTGGTCGCATCGAAGCCGCCATCGCGGTCCACTTCGCGCTCAATGCCGTGCACTTCCTCGGCTTTACCTATCCCGCGCTGGCCTGATACGGCGTCACCCGTTCAGGGCGCGATCCATTGTCCGCGCCACGCGCCGTCGTCGCGGCGGAACACGGCGCGGCAATGCTGACCCGGCGTCAGGTCGAGGTATTCGATGGCATCCAGCACCACCTCGACCAGGGTGAAATTGTCGAAGCCGCTGTGCGCGGGCTCTGACGGAACATGGCCGTCCTCCGGCTGGGCGATGACCGTTCCCGGTGGATGCGGGGTCTGGTAGAGGATCAGCGTATGCGGCCGCGCCCCGTCCCACATGCGTCGCACACGCGCACCGTCCTGCACCGGGCGCGCCCTGCCGTTCAGGCGCAGTTGCACATGTCGATCCAAATCCAGCGACAGCATGGCCACCCGGTCATCGGCATCGATGTCGGCCAGCTTGGGAGAACGACGGTCCGTATGGAAGGCGAGCGTGCCGGTCGACTCGTCAGCCTCGCGCAAGACGATGGAGCGCAATTGGGGCGCACCGTCCAGCCCCAGGGTCGCAAGCTGCCAGATGGTAAAAGCTGATCGGGTGGGACTGGCGCCGAGGCGCAGGGCATCCCACAGATGGGTATGGAGTTCGGGCAAGTTCATGGCGGCATTGTAGAGCCTGGTTCGACGTGCTGCTTCGATCCGCCTCTGCTGGAAAATCACCCGCCCGAAAAAAACGACATCGTTATGTCAGTTCAGCGTCAGTGCATTGTCAGAGCGCTGTGCCAACATGGATGCTCAAGCATGTCCCCCATCGAAGTCCAGATTGCAGCACGTCCCTCTCCCCGCGCCACGGCGGGAAAACACGGAGCCTGGCATGAAAATCTACTGGTCGCTCAAACAGATACCCGAACTTTCCTGCCTTGACCGCCGGCAACGCCTTGCGCGCTGGCGAGGCGTCTCGCTGCGTTTGTTTCATCACTGGCAGACCTGGCTGGGCCTGTTGGCCTGCGCCTTGCTGGCGGGGCTGGGACGCAGTATCTGCATGGGCTATCCCGGCAGCATCGCCGGAGCACTTGTCGGCGCGCAGTGCTATTGGCACGCCTGCGTCTACGTTGCCCAACGCCACTATCGCCGTTTGCTTGCGCACGGTGACGAGGACGGCGCCGACACCTTGCCAGCGCCCGACCTGCGCCAATGAAAACGCCCGCTTGCGCGGGCGTCATCGTCAATGGAAGTCTTGCCCAGGTTCAGAAGGCGCCGACATAGTTTTCCGCCAACGCCGTCGACAGCGCCCGCGAATTGACCACGTTCTCCAGTTCGGCACGCTGTATCTGCCGCTGGAAGGGCGAGGCGTCCTCGAAAGTATGCAGCATGCTGGTCATCCACCATGAGAAGTACTCGGCGCGCCAGATGCGCTTGAGCGCCAGTTCGGTATAGGAAGCCAGGCCTTCCTCGCTGGATGTGCGATAGAAATCCTCGATCCCCTCGGCCAGGCGCTTGACGTCCCCTACTGCCAGGTTCAACCCCTTGGCCCCGGTCGGTGGCACGATGTGGGCCGCATCGCCGGCCAGGAAAAGGCGCCCGTGCTGCATCGGTGTGGACACGAAACTGCGCATGCCGATGATGCCTTTCTGGAAGATCTTGCCCTCCTTCAGACGCCAGCCGTCGCCATTTTCCAGGCGGCAGTGGAATTCGTTCCAGATGCGGTCATCGCTCCAGTTGTCTACGCTGTCCTTGGGGTCGCACTGGAAGTAGAGCCGCTGCACGGTAGGCGAGCGCGTGCTCACCAGCACGAAACCGCGCTCATGCTGCGCATAGATCAGCTCGTCCGAGGACGGCGGCGCTTCCACCAGCACGCCGAACCAGCCGAAGGGATAGACCCGCTGATAGTCCTGGCGCTTGCTGTCCGGAATGGCCGGGCGGGAGACGCCATGGAAGCCGTCGCAGCCGGCAATGAAATCGGCCTCCAGCGTATGCTGTTCACCCGCGTGCATGAAGCGCACGCGAGGCTTGTCGGTGTCGACACCTTCGATCGTGGTACCGCTGACCTCGAACAGCAGTTGCCCCTGTGCCGCCAGGCGCGCAGCCACCAGGTCCTTGATCACTTCATGCTGGGCATAGACGGTAATGGCCTTGCCGGTCAACTCAGTCAGGTCGATCCGGTGACGCTGCCCGCCGAAGGCCAGTTCGATGCCATGGTGCAAGGCGCCTTCGCGCTTCATGCGTTCCCCCACGCCGGTATCGGTGAGGATGTCCATGGTGCCCTGTTCCAGCACGCCGGCGCGGATGGTGGACTCGATTTCTTCGCGGCTGCGGGTTTCCAGCACGACCGATTCGATGCCTTTGAGATGCAACAGATGGGATAACAATAAACCGGCCGGGCCGGCGCCGATGATGGCGACTTGGGTACGCATGGGGGTCTCCGTAATGAAGGTTGTTTTTTGTTCTGGTATGGAGCGAATCTTAGTCGCCAGGCGGCCATATAAAAATGGATGATCCCGGCAAAAACTTGTACTATTTTTACAGAACAGAACGACAAACCCTACCCAAAGCGCGACGGACGGAGACCCCATGCCCCTGGCACGCAACAAACCCCGCACCAGCGAGGTCCCCCAGTTTTCCTTGTACGGCGAGGCTGTGCGGCCGGATGATGCCGAATCGGTCCATATCGAACTGATCGAGACGCGCAGCCGCATCCATGACTGGCATATTGCACCGCACACACATGCCGGACTTTTTCAGGTACTTTTTTTAATGTCCGGCCATGTCAGCGCGCTGATGGAGGACGAGGTATGGGACTATGACGGCCCGGTCGTCATCACCATCCATCCATCACTGGTGCATGGCTTTGACTTTTCGGAACAGGCGGTAGGTTTCGTGCTGACGGTGGACCCGCACATCGTGTTTTCAGGCGGTGGCGGCGAGGCCCATGGCGAGCTGTTTTCTCCGCTGTTCCTGCGACCGATGGCCATCGAACTGGGGCGGGTTCCGGACCTGCATGCCCGCATGGAAACCCTGCTGCGCCTGCTGATCGCCGAATCAGCCGCGCCCCGCACCGGGCACGCATTGATGCTGGAATGGCTGGCACGCAGCGTGATGTTGCTACTGGTGCGACTGGAGGCTGACCATCGCTCGGCCGAGCTCAGCGGACGCGGGGATTTCGAACTGTTCAGTCGCTTCCGCACGCTGGTGGAGCAACATTTCCGGGAACAATGGCAAGTCGCGGTGTATGCCGACAAGCTGCGCGTCACGCCCAGCCGCCTGAACCGCCTGTGCCTGAAACTGGCGGGCCATTCCGCATTCGACCTGGCGCAGCAGCGGCTGATCCTGGAAGCCTGCCGCAAGCTGACCTATGTGCCATCCGGGGTGGCGACCATCGCCTATGAGCTGGGCTTCCAGGACCCCGCCTACTTCAGCCGTCTCTTCAAACGACACATGGGCGTGACGCCCAAGCAGTACCGTCGCACGCACGTGGAGGAATGAGCTGACGGCGCCCCCCTTTCCTGCGCCTAGAGCAGCGCGCCCAATTCCACCTGTATCTTGAGCATGGCCGGCAGGCAGCGTTCGACCATGTCCTCCAGCTTCATCCGCCCCGCATGCACGCTGATGTTCATGGCCGCCACCACCTCGCCGCGGAAGTTGCGCACCGGCACGGCCATGGTGCGCAGGCCCAGTTCCAGTTCCTGATCCACCAGCGCATAACCTTGGGCGCGGGCGCGCGCGATCTCCAGGGCCAGGCGTTCAGGATCGGTGATGGTGTTGACGGTAATGGCCTCCGGTTGAGCGCGGGCCAGGATGACCTCGAGCTGCGCCTGAGGCAGATTGGCCAGCAGGATGCGGCCATTGGCAGTGCAATAGGCCGGCACCCGCGTCCCTGGCTGCAGGGTGGTCGAGACCAGTTGCCCCGCGCTCACCGCCGCTACGCACACCAGTTGATCGTGGTCCAGCACCCCGCACGAGGCCGCCTCGCCCAGCGAATAGGCCAGCCGGTACAGCAAGGGCTGCACGATGCGCGGCAGGCGTGCCGAGTGCAGGTAGGACTGGCCCAGCCGCAGCACCGTCGGCGTCAACGAAAAGGTCTTGTTGTCGTGGCGCATGTAACCCAGATGGGTCAGCGTGATGAGATACCGCCGGGCGGCGGCGCGGGTCAGTCCGGTCAAATGCGCCACCTCGGCGATGGTCAGGCGCGAGCGCTCCTGGTCGAAGGCTTCGATGACCTGCAGGCCCTTTTCCAGGCCCGCCACCAGGTCGCGCTTCAGCGGCCCCGCCTCGTCGTCCTCGGCCATGTCCTCGTCGATTCGCTCTTGCTGCATGCGTCCCCGCCCTGTGGATAAGACAAGTTGATACCGGTCACCGCAGGCTTGCTGCAGAAAATCGGCCATTTGTGCGATTCTCGCACAAAGCGGGCGAATGGCGAATATGCTGCGCTGCGTTGGCCTTGAGGCAGTCCGGGGGCTTGCCTACTATCTCCCCATACCCAAGCACGGCGCGCAAATCGCACATTCCAGCTAGCACGGCAATGTGTGCAGGCGCAGCCGCCCCTAACGACCTGAGGAGACCTCATGCAATTCGATGCCATCGAACCCGGTGTCTATCCGGAACTGATCTACCCCCCCTACAAATCCACCGCCAAGCGCGGTCCCACCCAGGCGCCCCTGCGCGTGCGCGACGAGACCGCCACCGGCACCAACCTGTTTGCCTCGCCCAGGCTGATCCTGCCGCACGATATGGACCTGACCAAGCAGGGCAAGGGCGAACCTCTGGGCGAGAAGATCGTCGTCACCGGCCGCGTGCTGGACGAAGACGGCAAGCCGGTACGCAATTCCCTGCTGGAAGTCTGGCAATGCAATGCCGCCGGCCGCTACTTCCACAAGAAGGACCAGCACGATGCGCCGCTGGACCCCAATTTCACCGGCTTCGGCAAGATGCTCACCGACGACGACGGTCGCTATCGCTTTGTCAGCATCAAGCCCGGACCCTATCCCTGGGGCAACCACCACAAGGCCTGGCGTCCGGCGCACATCCACTTCTCGCTGTTCGGCAACGTCTATGCGCAGCGCCTGGTCACGCAGATGTACTTCCCCAATGACCCGCTGTTCGACTATGACCCGATCTTCCAGAGCATCCCCGACAAGGCCGCCCGGCAGCGCCTGATCTCGCGCTTTTCGCTGGAAGAAACGGTGGACGACAAGATGCTCGGCTACGAATTCGACATCGTCCTGCGCGGCCGCAACGGCACGCCCATGGGTATCTGACACACAGACTGAGCAGGAGCAGACATGAGCAATATCACCACCTCCCAAACCATCGGCCCCTTCCCTCACGAAGCCTGGGCCTGGGCCGTGGAACTGACCGCCCGCGTGGACAGCAGCGCCGCGCAGATCAAGGTTCGCGGTGCCATCTTCGACGGCGACGGCCAGCCCATCAACGACGCCTGGGCCGAGGCCTGGCTGCCCGGCAGCGCCCCGGCCGAGAGCGCCCATGCCATCCCCGGCTATCGTCGCGTACCGAGCGGCGAAGACGGCGGCTTCGCCTTCTCCATCTCGCAACCGCAGGCAGCGGCCGGCAAGCCGGTGGCCTATGTCACCGTGTTCGCCCGTGGCCTGGTCAAGCACCAGTTCAGCGCGGTGTTCCTGGAAGACGACCCGGCCCTGGCACAATCGGCACTACTGGAACAGGTACCACCGAACCGCCGCGACACCCTCATCGCCCGCAAGCAGGCCGATGGCAGCTATCTGTGGAATATCCACATGCAGGGCGAGCACGAGACGGTATTCTTCGACTACATCTGATCTGAACTGACCGCCACCCACGGCGCCAGCAACAGGGGATCCGCAGGCCCAGGCCTGCCGGATCCCGTTTGCGTTACGGCACCATGGCGGCGGATCAACCTGGAGATTTCATGAGCGTTTCCATATTCGACAGCTTCCTCACCACGTCCGAGATGATCGCCGTCTTCGACGACCAGGCCGTGGTGCAAGCCATGCTGCGCTTCGAACAGGCGCTGGCCGAGGCCGAAGCCGCCGAAGGCGTGATTCCCGAGACCGCTGCCCGCGCCATCGCCAGCGTCTGCCGGGCGCCGCTGTACGACATCCCGGCACTGATCGTGGCCGGCCGCCGTGCCGGTGCGCTGGCCATCCCCCTGGTCAAGGAATTACAGCGCACGGTTGCGCTCTACAGCGAAGAAGCCGCGACCCATGTGCACTGGGGCAGCACCAGCCAGGATGTACTGGACACGGCCATGGTGCTGGTCACGCGCAACGCACTCGACCTGATCGACGCCGAACTGGCGACCCTGACGCAGCGACTGCTGGAACTGGCACGCAGCCATCTGGAAACACCGGTACTGGCGCGCACCCTGATGCAGCCAGCCCAGGTCACCAGCCTGGGCTTCAAGTTGTGCGGCTGGGCCGCGCCGCTACAGCGCTCGCGGGCGCAGTTGCAGACCTTGTCCAGTCATGCCCTGCAACTGCAACTGGGCGGTGCAGTCGGCACGCTTGCGGTACTGGGTGACAAAGGACCGGCGGTCTCCGCCCGCATGGCGGCGGCACTGGAACTGGCCACGCCCGAAGCCGCCTGGCATACCCAGCGCGACCAATGGATCAGGCTGGGTGCCGAGATGGCCGTACTGGCCGGCAGCCTGGGCAAGATCGCCACCGACCTGTCGCTGATGGCGCAAGGCGAGATCGCCGAACTGGCCGAACCCTCCGGCAACGGCCGTGGCGGTTCCTCGGCCATGCCGCACAAGCGCAACCCGGTCTCCTCCATGATCGCGCTGGCGGCGGCCGCCCGCGCCCCACAGCAAGCCGCTGCACTGTTGGCCGCCATGGGACAGCAGCACGAACGTGGCCTGGGCAACTGGCAAGCCGAACTGGCCGAGTGGCCGGCCCTGTTCCTCGGTGTGCATGGTGCCCTGCGTGCGCTCAATGAAGCCTTCGCCGGTCTGCAGATCGACCAGGAGCGCATGCTGCGCAACATCGATGCCCTGCAGGGCCTGGTATTTGCCGAGTCGGCCTCCATCGCGCTGGCCTCCGTGATCGGCCGCCCGCGTGCGCATGCCCTGCTGGAACAATTGACGCGCAAGACCGTGGCCGAGGGCGGGCAGCTGGTGGACCTGCTGGTCGCGGCGGTGGAGTCTGACGAATCGCTGCACAAGAGTTTGGACAGCGCGCATCTGCGCGCCCTGTTCGACCCCGTCATCGCGACCCGCCCGGCGCGCCGCCTGGCCGAGCAGCAGCTTGAAAGAATGCAGGCTGCACAAGGCAAGCCACCGGCCTGAGTGCAGCGTCCCCAACAAGAACACACCAAGACAGAGAGAGAACACCATGAGCTACGATCCGCTGGACCATGACTTCGAGCGCGGCATGCGCAACCGCCGCAGTGTGCTGGGCGATCAGTGGGTGGACCGGTCGGTGGCCAACGCCACCAACTTCAATGCCGACTTCCAGAATCTCATCACCCGCTTCGCCTGGAACGAAATCTGGGGCCGCCCCGGTCTGGACCACAAGACCCGCCGCATCATCGTGCTGGCCATTACCATCGCTCTGGGCCGTTGGGAAGAATTCGAACTGCACGTCCGCGCCGGCCTCACCGCCGATCCTGCGACCCGGCTCACGCCGGACGAAATGAAGGAAGTCATGATCCAGGCAGCAGTCTATGCCGGCGTCCCGGCGGGCAATACTGCCTTCACCCACGCGCAGAAAATCCTGCGTGAAGTGGGTGAGCAGATCGGCTATGTGGTTGCGCCGCAGGCGCCTGCCAACAGCGTGCATCCCGGCATCGGCCGCGCAGGCCGTACCACCGCTTCCCCGGCACTGCATTACACCTTGCGCGAGCCCCGCAACGGCAAGGCTCCGCGCCATACGGTGGTGCTGTCACATGCGCTGGGTGCCGACCTGATGATGTGGGATGGGCTGGCCAACAGGCTGTCGGAGGATTGCCGCGTGATTGCCTATGACCATCGCGGGCATGGCAGTTCGGAAAAACTGGATGGCCTCTACAGCATGGCCGACCTGGCCGACGATGCGGCGCGCCTGCTGCGTGAGCTTGATACCGGGCCGGTGGTATGGGTGGGTCTGTCCATGGGTGGCATGGTGGGGCAGGAGCTGGCGTTGCGGCATCCCGGACTGGTGCGGGCGCTGGTGCTGGCCAATACCACCTCGGCCTATCCGGAGGCGGCGCAGGCGGCCTGGCAACAGCGTATTGCTACCGTGCGTGCGGACGGAATCGAGGCGATTGCCGATGCTGTGATGGGGCGCTATTTCCATGAGGGCTTCCGGGCGGCGCAAGCGTCCACCGTGGCGCGCTATCGTCATCGGCTGGTCACTACCGATGCAGTGGGCTATGCCGGATGCTGTCATGCAGTCGGGACGGTGGATACCACTGCACGGCTTGGTGCCATCAAGGTGCCTACGCTGGTGATTGCGGGGGAGCTGGATCAGGGGACGCCGGTGGCCATGGCACAGGCCCTGGTGGATGCGATCGCTGCTGCCCGGCTGGAGGTGATTGCCGGGGCTTCTCATATCAGTGCGGTGGAGCAGCCTGTGGTGTTTGATGGGCTGGTTGCCGGGTTTATTGAAGGGTTGTGAATTTTTTGCTGGACTTGAGTAGTCTGCACGGAAGTTCTTCCTGCGCCCTAGCTTAATGTCTATCTTTCTCCGGGCGGGACGGAGCGCCGGGGGCGGCCCGGCAGCCGCTCACTTTTCTTGCTTCGCCAAGAAAAGTAAGCAAAAGAAGGCGACCGCTGCTGCCCCGCCCTCCTTCGGAGGGTCCCCACGTTGGCACCCACGAGAACGGGAAAAATAGAGTCGCTTCGCTCCCACTATTTTCCTGATCCGTTCTCGTGGGCGCCAACGCGGCGGGTCAGAAGCGGACAGCCGATCCGGCTCGCCTTCGGCTTCGCTGAGGGCTCGCTGGCGCTTCGGCTATCTTTGATCAAGCAGATTGCTACAGCCCGCCGTTCCGCGATCGACTTCAAATTCACCAACATCACATCGCCCCATCCGACAAAGCCGAAGGCGAGTCGGCCCATGGCGAGGCCGAAGGCGAGCCCGTATGGCTATTCCCCTTAGAGCCAGCCACCGCAGCGGAGCGAAAAGTGGACAAGAAAAATAGTGGGAGCGAAGCGACTCTATTTTTCCCACTTTTTGCTCCGCTGCGGTGGGGACCCTCCGCAGGAGGGCTGGCTCTCAGGGGTCGCCTTCTTTTGCTTACTTTTCTTGGCGAAGCAAGAAAAGTGAGCGGCTGCCGGGCCGCCCCCGGCGCTCCGTCCCGCCCGGAGAAAGATAGACATTAAGCTAGGGCGCAGGAAGAACTTCCGTGCAGACTACCCAACCCAATCCACTCAAACCCAACCACCAATGAATCAAACCGCTCAAACTACTCAAACCCCAGGATCCCGCACCTTCTCCACCTTATCGAATTCAATGTTGTAGAACTCATTCCCCTTAGCCTCAGCCTTGCGCATATACACGGTCTGCACAATATCCCGCGTCCCCGCATCAATGCTCACCGGCCCCCGCACACTCTCCCAGCTCATCCCCTTCATCGCCGCCAGCAGCTTCTCACCATCGGCATCCCCCCCCGTCTTCTTCAGCGATTCATACAGAAGATGCATACCGTCATAAGCCCCCACAGAATGGAAGTTGGCCCGCATCCCCTTATTGGCCTGCGCGATCCCCTCCACATACTCCTTGTTGGCCGCAGAAGCATGCGCCGCCGAATAATGATGACTGCTCACCACATCCTTGGCCGCCGCACCAATCCCGGCCATCAGATCATCATCCAGCACATCCCCGGTACAGATCAGCCGTATTCCCGCTGCTCCCAGCCCACGCTCGGTGAACTGCTTGAGCACCGCCGCCCCCTCACCCGAGGGCACGAAGACGAACAACGCCTCCGGCCGCGCATCCTTCACCCGCTGCAGGAAGGGCGCATAGTCAGGATTGCGCAACGGCACCCGCACACTCTCCACCACCTTGCCGCCTGCCTCGCCGAAGGTCTTCACGAACACCTTCTCCGCATCCAGCCCCGGCCCATAATCCGACACGAAGGTCACCACGCTCTTGATCCCATTCTTCGCTGCCCATGACGCCAGCGGCGACGTCACCTGCGCCAGCGTGAAACCAGTACGCACGATATAGGGCGAACGCTGCACGATGATGGAGGTAGCCGCAGCCGTCACGATCATCGGCACCTTGGCCTGGGTCGCGATGGGAGCTGCCGCCAGCGCCAGCGGCGTCAGGCCGAAGCCCATCAGGACTTGTGCCTTGTCACGCGCCACCAGCTCCTGCGCCAGTCGCTTCGTGACGTCAGGTGAAACACCACCATCATCCTTGAGCAGGATGTCCACCTTGCGCCCGGCCACGCTGTCGCCGTTCTTCTGCTGGTACAGCTTCACCGCCGCTTCGATCTGCCGCCCCGTCGAGGCAAACGGCCCCGACATCGGCACGATCAGGCCGACCTTCAGCGGGTCGGCGGCGCGTGCCAACAGGGGCAGGCCAGTCGCAGTCAGTGCTGCGCCAGCCAGCATCAATTGGCGACGCCTCGCATCGATCATTTCGTTCATCGTGTCTCCTCTCTTTAGTTATTCAAAGATCCAGCACCAGCAATGCGCTCTTGGCGCGGGAACAACAAGGGGTGAACTGGTCATTGGCGGCGCGCTCCTCATCGGTCAGGTACTGATCGCGATGATCGGGCTCACCCTCCAGCACGCGGGTGAGGCAGGTGCCACAGATGCCCTGCTCGCACGACACCGGCACATCCACGCCATGCTCGGACAGCACCTGGATCACCGTGCGCCCGGGCGGGATGGCATAGACCTGGCCGCTGCTGGCCAGCTTCACGTCGAAGGCGGCGTTGCCGTCGGCCTGCGCCGGTGCTGCGCCGAAATACTCGAAGTGCAGCTGCGACTCCGGCCAGCCGCGTCTGCGGGCCGTCTCCAGCACGTGTGCAATAAAGCCGGTTGGGCCGCAGACATAGATACGGGTGGAGGGATCGGTCCTGGACAGCAAGGCGTCGAGGTCGAGTTTCTGATCGGCCTCGCCATCGTCGTAGTGATGCACGATACGATCGGCGAAGGTCGAAGCGGCAATGCGCTCGCGAAATGCCTGGCGCGCGGGAGAGCGCGCACAGTAGTGCAGCTCGAACGAATCCCCGGCGGTGGCCAATGCCTCTGCCATGCAGAGGATGGGGGTGACCCCGATGCCGCCGGCCAGCAGCAGGCTGTGCGGCGCCGGCTGCAATGCGAACTGGTTGCGCGGCGCGCTGATGGTGATAAGGTCGCCTACCTTCAGCGCATCATGTACGGCCAGCGAACCGCCACGCGACTGCGGATCGCGCAGAACACCGATCTGGTAGCGATGCCGTTCATGGGGCGCATTGCACAACGAATACTGGCGCAGCAAGCCGCCCGGCAGATGCACATCGATATGCGCCCCGGCTGCAAACTCCGGCAAAGGCCCGCCATCGACGGCCACCAGCTCCAGGCCGATGATGCCCTCGGCCTCTTCGCGACGTGCGGCGACCTTGACCTGCAATGTCGTCATGCTGCCCCCTTATGCCGCTGCGGACTTGCCGGCCTCGGCGTCGCGGGCCAGCCACTTGTCGAGGATCTTGCGCGACTGCACGCCGCCGGCATCGATGTTCAGTGCCAGCAGGCGCCGCTCGGGATACTTCAGCAGGTTGGCCTGCTGCAGTTCCAGCATTTCACGGTCCTCGCCGAAGATCTTGCCCTGGCCGTCACGAATGGTGGCCGTCAGCTCCTGATCGTCGGGACGGAAATGACGTGCCATGCCCCAGAAGTACCAGTGCGAGGTCTCGGTCTCGGGCGTGATGAAGTCGACCACGATGCTGGATGCCTTGTGCTGCGCCGGCGCCTCGTAGCCGCCATGGCCGGCATGGGCCACGCCGACTTCGATCATGACGTGGCTGGGTGGGGTGAAGCGACAGACCTGCCAGCGATCCACCGGGACATCATCGGCCAGGCCATTGCCGCGCAAGGCCATGCGCCAGAACGGCGGCGCCATGATGTTTTCCATGTAGCGACTGGTGATGACCTGCTCACCTTCGACGCGGGTGTTCACGGGAGCCTCGTCGATTTCCTTCTGGCCGATGCTGGAGGCATGCACATAGGTCTCGTGCGTGAGGTCCATCAGGTTGTCGATCATCAGCCGGTAATCGCAGTTGATGTGATAGAGACCGCCACCGTAGGCCCACTCCGGGTTGTCTGCCCATTCGAGATGATGGATCAGGGCCGGATCGGCCAGCTCCTTCTCGCCCGGCCAGATCCAGATGAAACCGTAGCGCTCCACCACCGCAAAACTGCGGATGCACGGGAAGCCGCGCACCCGCTGGCCAGGCATGCTGACGGGCTTGCCGTCGCATCCCATTTCCAGTCCGTGGTAGCCACACACCAGCTGGCCGTCGCGCACGAAACCCAGTGACAGCGGCGCACCACGATGCGGGCAGAAATCCTCTACCGCCGCGACCTTGCCTTCGGCGCCACGATAGAACACGATCTTCTCGCCGCAGATCTGGCGGCCCAGCGGCTTGCTGGCAATTTCGTCGGGGGTACAGGCAACGTACCAGGCATTCTTGGGGAACATGACAGTCTCCTCTCGGGTGAATTCCTCAATCGGCGCGCAGCACGGACGGCCGGCGCCATGATCAGTCTTGGGTCTCTTGCTTGTTTGTTGATCCGCAGGTCTGTCGATTCTGTTGATCCAGATCCTGTCGGGTCTCCTGCTTTTTTGTTTTAATATTCAGTACACTGAATGTATGAGAAAAGTATCCGCTAATCCGCTGCGCAAGTAAACTCACTGGCGGAGTTTTTTCGTTGCGCGTTGCATCAATTGATTGAGGGAAAGCGCGGGCCTGCCCTACACTGCCGCTCACCTCGTCGCCCTGCCGATCCGAACTGCGAGCCACGGCTCATCGACTGACCACACCATGTCCACCACACCGCACCCCGACCAAGAAAGCCAGCTGATCGACCTGTACGAACATCCCGGTCACCTGTTGCGGCGCGCCCAGCAGATTTCGGTCTCGATCTTCCATGACGAGACCGGCGGCGTGGTCACGCCGGTGCAATACGCCATCCTGCGCATGCTCTCCAACCACCCCGGCATCGATCAGGTGACGCTGTCCGGGCTGGTGGCCATCGACACGTCCACCGGTGCCACCGTTTGTGCGCGGCTGGAAGAAAAAGGTCTGCTGGTGCGCGAAGTGATTCCGCACAACCGCCGCCAGCGCGCCCTGCGCATCACGCCGGCCGGCGAGGCCCTGCTGCAGGAACTGATTCCCGGATTGCAGCGGCTGCGCAAGCGCATCCTGGCACCGCTGGATGACGCCGAAAAAGCGCAATTCATGCTGCTGCTGGACAAGCTGGTGCACGAAAACAACCCGCATAGCCGCGCCCCGCTGGCCAGGTTGCGCAACGAAAGCTGCGATGAGGACTGAGGACGGTCCCACTTGCTACATACCCGTCGGAAACAGCGCCGTCGTCAGGCTACGCAGCCAGGCATTGCCGCCATCCTTGTGATACTTGCGATGCCAGTGCTGCTTGAGGTCCAGGGATGGCATCTCAAACCCGGGCTCCACCAGCCGGATATTGGAAAAGCGTGCCACGAACTCGCCGAAGGCACGCGGGACAGTGGCGATCAGGTCAGAGGTGGCGATCAACAGCGGGATAGACATGAAATGGGAAGTCGACAGGACTACCCGACGCCTGATCTTGCGACGTAGCAGGAAACGCTCGCACATGGGTTCGTCACGGCCTTCGGCATTGATGACGATATGCCCCATGGCAAGGAACTGATCCAGACTGATCTCCTGCGCCAGCAGCGGATGTTCGGCGCGCAGCAGGCAGACGAAATCATGTGAGAACAGCCGTTGCTGGAAGAAGTTACGGTTCTTCAAGTCGGGGAAATAGCCGATGGCCAGGTCCACCTCACCGCTTTCCAGCGCCACGACCAGTGCCTCGGGCGACATCGTCACCGTCTCCACGGAGGCATGCGGAGCCTCGTCACGAACCCGCTGCAGCAACCTCGGCAACAACATCAGCTCACCGATATCCGACAGCGCCAGCACGAAGCGCTTGGTGGTCGTGGCCGGCGTGAATTGTTCGCTGGCCAGCACTTCGGCATGAACCCGCTGCAGGATTTCGCGGGTGGGGTCGATCAGGGTGCAGGCGCGCGGTGTCGGCTGCATGCCGCGCCCGGTCTTCACGAATAGCGGATCACCCAGTGCGCTGCGCAGTTTGTTGAGCGCCATGCTCACCGCAGGCTGGCTCATGTCGAGCTTCCTTGCAGCCGCGCTGACACTGCGCTCCTCGAAGATTGCCAAGGCGATCGGCAATAGATTCAGATCGAAATTGGCCATTCTCCCCTCCCATTTCCCACATGAAAGATGCCGAACATACAGCGCCTGAAAATAGTTACCAATTCCAATGTCGAATAAACGTTATTCGTGATTAACGGATTCTCAAATAAAGTCAGAACGGTATGATTACGCGACGATAGTTTCCGCACGGACATACCCCGTCCACAACATGCTCAAGAAGATCAATGTCGCGGAGCTGGTCCTCGGGATGTACTTTTGCGGCTTCGACGCCGGCTGGCTCAATCATCCGTTCTGGAAGACCCGCTTCCTGCTCAAGCACGAGAACGACCTGGAACAGGCACGCGCCAGCGGCATCGCCTATTGCTGGATCGATATTTCGCGTGGTCGGGATGTGATGGCGGCGGTCGAAGATGATCGAATGACGGTGCCGTCAGGAGCCCCTCGGGACGGCGGTGATGATGACGCAGCACTTGCTGTCGAGGTCATCGTTACGAGGACGGCCGATGACCCGGCCCTGGAACAGGCCATCGCCCTGCGCGAACATGCAAGGGAGCTCACCCGCAGTATGTTCACCGCGGCCCGCATGGGCAGGGTGGTGGCCCTACCGCAATGCGTGGACCTGGTGAAAGAGATCGCCTGCTCGGTGCTGCGCGATCCGACCGGCTTGCTCAGCGTACTGCGCCTCAAGCTCAATGACGAATATACCTACCTGCACTCGGTAGCGGTATGCGCGCTGATGGTGGCCCTGGGCAGGACGCTGGGATTGAGCGAGTCGGCCTGTCGCGAGGCAGGACTGTGCGGTTATCTGCATGATGTGGGCAAGGCCTTCATCGACGACGACATCCTCAACAAGCCCGGCAGGCTCAGCGACGAGGAATTCGCCCTGATCAAGCGGCATCCGGAACTGGGGTACCAATACCTGATCCAGAACCCGGACATGCCTGCCTATGCCTGCGAGGTCTGCCTGCATCACCATGAAAGGCTGGACGGGCGCGGCTATCCCGATGCCCTGGCAGCCGAAGCAATCACCCAGTACACCCGGATGACGGCGATCTGCGACGTCTATGACGCGCTGACCTCGGAGCGTCCCTACAAACAGGGTTGGGACCCGGCCGATGCGCTCTACCAGATGGCCAGCTGGGAAGGACATTTCGATCGCCACCTATTGCTGGCTTTCGTCAAGACCCTGGGCATCTATCCCGTAGGCTCGTTAGTCCGACTGGAGTCGGGACTGGCGGGGCGGGTGATCCGCCAGAACCCTGCCGACCTGACTCGCCCGGTCGTGCAGGTCTTGCATACCCGGGACGAACACGACATCGGCAGCAACGGCGTGCTCGACCTGATGGCCTGGCCACGGACGGACGGCATCGTGCAACGCGGCCAGGACGCTAACCCTGCCAGCTGATATCCGCGGACTCAGTTCAGGCCACTGCCACCAGGCGGTCCAGTTTCTCGCCATCGTCGAGCAGGCTCTGGCTGTCGGAGGCATGCACGATACGCCCACGATCCAGCACGATGGCACGCTGCGTGAGCGAGAGCGCCATGCGGGCGTGCTGCTCCACCACGATCACCGACATGCCCTCCTCGCTGACCAGGCGACGGATCACCTTGAGCAGTTCCTGCACGATGATCGGGGCCAGGCCTTCCATCGGTTCATCCAGCAACAGGATGCTGGGGCTGACCATGAGAGCACGGGCGATGGCCAGCATCTGCTGCTCGCCACCGGAGAGCTGGTTGCCCATATTGTTGCGGCGTTCATGCAGGCGCGGGAAGATCTGGTAGATCTTTTTCAGGTCCCACTGGCCGCCGCGTTCGACCACGGTGAGATGCTCTTCCACCGACAGCGAGGGGAACATGAAACGTTCCTGCGGCACCCACCCCAGGCCCGCATGGGCGCGCTTGTGCGTGGGTACACGCACGATATCGCCACCGCGCCAGCGGATGCTGCCGCCATGCATGCGGGTCAAGCCCATCAGGGTGATCAGCAGGCTGGTCTTGCCCACGCCGTTGCGGCCCAGCAGGGCCAGGCTCTCGCCTTCGTTCATCGCGAAGGACACGTCTTCCAGTACGATGGATTCACCATACCCGGCGGTCACTTTCTCCAGCGTCAGCAGTTCACGCATGTTCGGCCTCCCCCAGATAGACTTCCCTGACCCGCTGGTCGGCGGCGATCTCGGCCGGCGTTCCCTCCACCAGCACCTTGCCGCCCACCAGCACGGTGATGCGCTCGGCGAAGCGGAACACCAGTCCCATGTCATGCTCGATGAAGACGATGGTGACCTCGCGCGGCAATTGCGCGATGACTTCGAAGAGTTCACGACTTTCGGCCGAGGGGATGCCGGCCGCCGGCTCATCCAGCAGCAATACCTTGGGCCGGGTGGCCAGGGCCAGCGCAATCTCGACCAGCCGCTGCCTGCCGTAGGCCAGACTGCGGGTCAGGGTGTTGGCGTCCTGCTCCAGCTTGAGCGAAGCCAGCAGAGACATGGCTTCCTCCACCACCTCGGTCTGGCTGGCCACGGTCTGGTACCACTTGTATTGCATGCCGCGCCGTTCCTGGATCGCCAGTACCACCGACTCCAGCACGGTCAGGCCGGCGAAGAGGGTATTGATCTGGAAGGTTCGGGTCATGCCGCGCTTGACGCGTTCATGCTGCGGCAGGGACGTGATGTCTTCGCCGCCGAACCAGACCTTGCCGCTGCTGGGGGCAAAGCCGCCGGTAAGAAGGTTGATGAAAGTGGTCTTGCCGGCGCCGTTGGGACCGATCAGGGCATGGCGCGCCCCGGGAGCGAAACTGAGCGAGACATCGCTGTTGGCAACGAAACTGCCCCAGCGCTTGGTCAGACCTTCCGTGCGCAGCGTGGTGTCACCGATGGATGGATGCGGGTTCATGCGCGGCCTCCCTTGAAGAATTTGTCACGCAGCACGGCCAGGCCTCCCAGCAAACCCCCACGGGCGAACAGCACGATCACGATCAGCAGCAGGCCGATCCAGAATTGCCAGTAGGCCGGATTGAGCCCGGACAGATAATCCTGCGCCAGCATGTAGACCAGCGCACCGACCAGGCCGCCATACAGGCGACCGGTACCGCCCAGCACCAGGATGATCAGCAACTCGGCCGAGCGCGGAAAACCCAGCACGTCCAGGCCCACGAACTGCGTGGTCTGCGCCAGCAGCGCACCGGCCACACCGGCCACCGCAGCGGCCACGGTGAAGATCACGACCAGTCGGCGGCTGACGTCGGCACCGATGGCAGGCATGCGGCGACCACCTTCGCGGATGCCTCTGAGCCCCAGACCGAACGGTGAATTGACCAGCCGCCGCAGTACCACGAACAGGACCAGCAGCACCGCGAAGCTGTACACATAGGCCACGCGCCCGTTGAGGTCGAACTCGAAGACACCGAAGATCTTGCTCATCACCATGCCCGAGAGCCCATCGACACCGCCAGTGATGAAGGCCGCCTTGTTGGCCGCTTCGAACAGCATCAGGCCGATGCCCAACGTCACCATCAGGCGAGTCAGGTCAGCCCCGCGCACCACCAGGAAGCTCACCAGGAAACCAGCGATGGCGGCCACCACGGCAGCCAGCAGCAGGCCGGTGATCGGCTCGCCCCACCCATGCACGGCCAGCAGACCTGCCGTGTAGGCGCCCAGCCCGAAGAAGGCCGCATGACCCAGCGAAACGATGCCGGCATAGCCCAGGATCAGGTCCAGCGAGATTGCGAACAGGCCCACGATCATGATCTGGCTGATCAGCACCAGGTAATCGGGGAAGACGAAATAGGCGGCTACCGGCAAGAGCCAGAACAAGATCTCCAGCGGCGTCCAGCGGTCATTGGGCAGGTGCAGGGCAGGCTTCATGGTCGGCTTTCCCGGACTGACGGCGGAGGTGGTGGAGGTGGTCGAGGTAGAAGTCGAGGCGGAATTCACGATGCTCATCCGCGCCTCCGCATCAGTCCGGCCGGGAACAGGATCAGCAGCACCACCATCAGACCATAGATGACGAAGGCACCGATCTCCGGCACATAGTATTTACCGGCCACGTCGAACACGCCCAGGATGATGGCCGCCAGCAGCGGCCCTTTGATGGTACCGGCACCACCCACGGCCACCACCAGCAGGAAATAGACCATGTACTTGACCGGGAAGGTCGGGTCCAGCCCCAGCACGTCGATGCCCAGACCACCGCCGAGACCGGCCAGGCCAGAACCAAGCGCGAAGGTCAGGCTGAACACGCGGCTGACGTTGATGCCCAGTCCGGCGGCAGCCACCTGGTTATCCACCGAGGCCCGGATCTGTGCGCCGAAGCGCGTGCGTTCGATCAGCAGGCCCAGGGCCAGCGTGACAATCACCACCACGCCAATCAGGAAGACGCGATAGGCGCCCACATCCAGTCCCAGCAGGGAGACCTGGCCCCGCAACCAGTCCGGCAGCACCACCGGTTGCTGGGTCGGCCCCCACTGCCAGGTGGCGCCGGCCACGGCCATGAAGGTCAGGCCGATGGAGAACAGCACCTGATCCAGGTGGCTGGCCTTGTAGAGACGGCGATACAGGGAACGTTCCAGCACCAGTCCGACCACGGCAGCCGCCAGGAAGGCCAGCGGCAGGGTCGCGAGGAAGGGGACACCCATGCGATTGAGCAGGCTGACGCAGACGTAGCCGCCCAGCATGGCAAAGGCGCCGTGCGCCAGGTTGATAAAGTTCATCATGCCCATCGTCACCGACAGGCCGACGCTGATCAGGAATAGCAGGCTGCCGTAGGCGATGCCGTCGAAGAGCACACCGAGGAAGTTGCCTAGCATGGCGCAGCTCCCCGATGACGGTGCGTGGGTGCGGCCGCACGCGGCGCGCAATCATGATGTCGATGCATGATGCGTTGTGTCTCCTATTCTGGCCTGCGGCTCTGTATTGGTGGCCGCTTGGTGATGGGATGGTGCTTTTTTCTATTGTGCTGCTTTTTCCTCTATGCCTGCCTGATCAATTTTCAGGATCACATCAACCATCTTCATGGTTGATCGAGCGATGGGGATGGTGCAGCCAGGTGCATCGCCGCGCCATCCCGCTGTCATCACACGCGTTCGATCACCATGGCGATGCCCTGCCCCACGCCGATGCACATGGTGCACAGCGCGTAGCGGCCACCGGTGCGTTCCAGCTGGTAGAGGGCGGTGGTCACCAGGCGGGCGCCACTCATGCCCAGCGGATGACCCAGCGCAATCGCGCCGCCATTGGGGTTGACCCGCGCATCGTCGTCAGACACGCCCAGTTCGCGCAGCACGGCCAGACCTTGCGAGGCAAAGGCTTCGTTCAGTTCGATCACATCCATCTGTTCGATGCGCATGCCGAGTTGCGCCAGCAGCTTCTTGCTGGCCGGGGCCGGACCCATGCCCATGATGCGCGGCGCGACGCCGGCCGTGGCCATACCCAGGATGCGGGCACGTGGCTTGAGCCGGTGTTGCTCGGCCGCCTCGGCACTGGCCAGCAGCAAGGCGCAGGCGCCATCGTTGACACCCGATGCATTGCCGGCGGTGACCGTGCCATCGGGCTTGACCACACCCTTCAGACGGGCCAGCGCTTCCATGCTGGTAGCACGCGGATGCTCATCCTGCGTGACGGTGACGGGGTCACCCTTCTTCTGCGGGATCACCACCGGTACGATCTCCTGCGCCAGGTTGCCATTGGCCTGCGCGGCGGCGGCCTTGGCCTGGCTGCGCACGGCGAACTGGTCCTGGTCCTCGCGGCTGACCTTGTAGTCGACGGCGACGTTCTCCGCCGTCTCGGGCATGGCATCCACACCATATTTCTGCTTCATCAAGGCATTGACGAAGCGCCATCCGATGGTGGTGTCCTGGATCGCGGCCTGGCGCGAGAAGGCGCTATCGGCCTTGCCCATCACGAAGGGAGCGCGAGTCATCGACTCGACCCCGCCGGCGATCATCAACCCGGTCTCGCCGGACTTGATGGCGCGCGCGGCGGTCCCCAGGGCGTCCATGCCCGAACCGCACAGACGGTTGATGGTGCTGCCCGGCACTTCCTGCGGCAGACCGGCCAGCAGCAGCGACATGCGGGCGACGTTGCGGTTGTCTTCGCCGGCCTGGTTGGCGCAGCCGAAGATGACGTCATCGATCGCGCTCCAGTCCACCTGCGGATTGCGCTCCATCAGCGCGCGCAGCGGTACCGCGCCCAGATCGTCGGCGCGCACGTCCTTGAGCGCGCCGCCGTAGCGACCGATGGGGGTACGGATGGCGTCACAGATAAATACGTCTTTCATGCATTCCTCGCAGCGAAAATTGGTTGATTCGAACGGACTCAGGCAGCCGGGCGCAGCGGTGCACCGGTCAGCTCCTGCAGTTGTTCGAAGGACAGGCCCTCGACGATCTCGCGCACCTGTAGTCCCTGCGGGGTGACGTCGATGACGGCCAGGTCGGTGTAGATGCGGTTGACGCAGCCGATGCCGGTGAGCGGATAGGCGCAGGCCTGGACCAGCTTGCTTTCGCCGGTCTTGGTCTGGTGATCCATCATCACGAACACCTGCTTGGCGCCGATGGCCAGGTCCATCGCTCCGCCCACGGCAGGGATGGCGTCCGGCGCGCCGGTATGCCAGTTGGCCAGGTCACCCGTGGCCGACACCTGGAAAGCACCCAGCACGCAGATGTCGAGGTGGCCGCCACGCATCATGGCAAACGAATCGGCATGGTGGAAATAGGCACCACCGGTCAGCAGCGTCACTGGCTGCTTGCCGGCATTGATGAGGTCTTCGTCTTCCTCGCCGGGCGCCGGGGCCGGGCCCATGCCGAGCACGCCGTTTTCGCTGTGCAGGAAGATTTCCTTGTCGGCCGGCAGGTAGTTGGCGACCTTGGTGGGCAGGCCGATACCCAGGTTCACGTAGGCGCCTTCGGGAATGTCCTGGGCCACGCGCGCGGCGATCTGTTCACGGGTAAAGCGATTCATTGCTGTGCCTCCTTGGTTTGCACGATCCGCTGCACGAAGATGCCGGGGGTGATGATGTTTTCCGGATCAAGCTGACCCAGTTCTACCACCTCGCTGACCTGGGCGATGGTGCATTTGGCGGCCATGGCCATGATGGGACCGAAGTTGCGGGCGGTCTTGCGATACACCAGGTTGCCCCAGCGGTCGCCACGCAACGCCTTGATGAGCGCGAAGTCGGCGTGGATCGGCGACTCCAGCACATAGTGGCGGCCGTTGATCTCGCGGGTCTCCTTGCCTTCTGCCAGCATGGTGCCGTAGCCGGTGGGGCTGAAGAAACCGCCGATGCCGGCACCGGCGGCGCGGATGCGCTCGGCCAGGTTGCCTTGTGGGGTCAGTTCCAGTTCGATCTCGCCGGCACGGTAGAGTGCATCGAAGACATGGGAATCGGTCTGGCGCGGGAAGGAACAGATGATCTTCTTCACCCGCTTGGTCTTGAGCAGCGCCGCCAGGCCGGTGTCGCCGTTGCCGGCATTGTTGTTGACGATGGTCAGGTCGCGCGCGCCCTGGGCGATCAGCGCATCGATCAGGGCCGATGGCATGCCGGCATTGCCGAAGCCGCCGATCATGATGGTGGCGCCATCATGGATGTCGGCCACCGCCTGCTCCAGGGAGTCAGAAATTTTATTGATCACGTTGCTCTCACTTTAGATGCGGCGCCTGGGGCTGCGCCTGCTGGATATCCCGCCATCTGGTTTGCCACGTTGCAGCCGGGCGGGCGTGTTGCACGGGCTCGTCTCGGTCGGTGTCTGCGGACATTTGAGGCTTGCTGCCGGACTGACTTCAGACTGACTTTTCCCGGCACTCAATGTTCGATCACCGAACTAATGTTTGATTTTCGCACAAAAAGAGTTTAGCGATCCGGCTTGACGGCCGTCAAGAAAAACCGGCAGGATGTGTTCGCTTGCCGCACAAAACGTTAAAATCCGGACGCAATCGGCGCCGTCCAAAACCCGAGCCGTCCTGAACCATCCGCCCAGAGAGCCCATCCGAGTCCATGTCCACCGCACCCGCCGCCAAGACCCGCAAGACTGCTGCCAAAAGCAGCGCCACTGCTGCCTCCACTGCAGATGCCAAGGCCGGCAAGAGCAGCCGGTCCAAGAGCAAGGAAGTCGCTGTCGCACCCACTGCCGCGACCGAGGCGGAACGCGAGCTGACCATCGCCGAGGAAATCGACGCCCTCACCGACCCCAGCTTCATGACCTCCCTGGCGCGTGGCCTGGCGGTGATCCGCGCCTTCAGCGATTCGCGCCGCAGCCTGACCATCGCCCAGATCAGCCAGAAGACCGGGATCCCGCGTGCGGCAGTGCGACGCTGCCTGCACACCTTGAAGCAACTGGGCTATGCCGATTCGGACGTCAACAATTTCTCGCTGCGCCCCAAGATATTGACGCTGGGCTATTCCTATCTGTCGTCCACGCCGCTGACCGTTTCTGCACAGCCCTATCTGAACAACATCAGCCGTACCCTCGGCGAATCCTGCTCGCTGGCCGTGCTGGACGACAACGAAGTGCTCTACGTGGCCCGCTCGGCCACCTCGCGCGTGATGTCGGTAGCACTCAATACCGGCAGCCGGCTGCCGGCCTACTGCACCTCGCTCGGTCGTGCCATGCTGGCGCACCTGCCGGACGACCAGTTGAAGGCCTATTTCGACAAGGTCAAGCTGCGCGCCCTCACCGAGAAAACGGTGGTCTCGCAAAAACGCCTGCGTGACATCCTGGCCGGCGTGCGCGAAAACGGCTACGCGGTCATCGATGAAGAGCTGGAAGTGGGTCTGCGTTCCATTGCGGTTCCGGTGCGAGGCGCCTCCGGCAACGTGCTGGCGGCCCTGAACGTGGGCGCCCAGGCCGCACGTGTATCGCGCCAGCAGATGGAAGAAGAGATCCTGCCGGTGCTGCTGCGCGGTGCGCAGGAACTGTCGGTCCTGCTGCCCTGAAAAAAACCGGCCCGGCCCCTCTTGCGGGGAGCCGGACCGAAGACAAAAACAGACCCTGTCTTTGTCGTGCCGCGGATGTCGGCGCGCCCTCTCTGCCTGCGGGCGCGCCATCCTCCTCAAGAGCGTTCCAGCGACCTCACTCAGAAGGTGTGACGGATGCCCGACATCACCCCCAGCTGGTTCTTGCCCGCCCCCACGGTGCCACCCGCATCGATGGCCACCGCTGCAGTGCCGCCGTTCTTGATGTAACCCAGCGAGGTATACAGCGCGGTGCGCTTGGACAGGTTGTAGGTCAGACGTGCCACCGACAGCGTGACATCGTTGGGGCTGTTCTTCACCGACAGGCGCGACACCTGTGCATCCAGCACCAGGGCCACGGACAGCGGATAGCTCACGCCCAGGTAGTAGAGATCGGAGTCGGTATTGACGTTGGCAGCCGCGCGGGTGCGGCGATCCACCACACCGCCACCCAGCTTGACGTCACCGATCATGAAGTAGCCGTTGAGCGTGATGCGCTGATCGCTGTTGCTGCTGCTGGTGAGACCGCCGCTGGCACCGGTATTGCCATACAGGATGTCGTAGGAACTGGTCACGCCCCAGCCCTTGCCGTCATATCCCAGCAGACCCGTGACCTGGCGGCAGGCCTTGCTGTTGCCGGCCACTTCACCGGGGCAGTTGGTCGCTGCCGGTCCGCCGGTGGCCGACGTGTCGCGACCGAAGCTGTAGGTCGCGCCGACGGTGAAGCCACTGAAGCTGCCAAGGTAGCCGATGGCGTTGTCGCTACGGGCATTGGGCAGGTAGGCATCGATGCTACCGATGGCGAAGATGTTGGGTCCCATGACGTCGGTCTTCAACTGCGACAGATAGGTCATGTTGACCTGGCGTCCCAGCATGATCTGGCCCCAGTCGCCTTTCAGGCCAACGTAGGATTGGCGCCCGAAGATGCGGTTGCCCTGCCCCATCGAACCCGTGTCAGGCGCGAAGCCGCTTTCCAGCACGAACATCGCCTGCAGGCCGCCGCCGAGGTCTTCCGTTCCCTTGAAGCCGATGCGTGAGGGGAAGCTGCCGGTCAGCGACGGCATCTTGAACACCGAATTGCCATTGGCGTTGGCATTGGTGGTGTAGACCACGCCGGTATCGACGATACCGTAGATGGTTACCGAACTCTGGGCCAGCGCCGAACCGGCCGTACCTGCACAAGCACATGCTGCCGCGGCCAGGGCCACTGCGCGCAAGGTCATTTTCTTTGTCATTGCCATCTCCTCCTGATTTCTATGAATGATGATTGGCCGGTCTGCTGCCGTAGAGCGTTGTCCTCCTCACGCTCTCCGACGATTCGCCGCTCGCCGGGCCGGGTCACTTCCAATACCGTCAGTCCCTCCGGTGTTGCCGATATTGCGGGTGTTGCTCTTGCGAATTCTTCGATGCCTCTACGACAAGCTGGCCAGGCGCGGGCGTAAAAAGGCCCCTGCCCCATGCTCCAGGCCATCGGCATATTTACTGGCGGACACAATTTGTGTCGCCTCACCAAATACGAGTTGGTCGACACCACCAGGCGGGTGTCGCAGAAAGATTCGTCTCGTTGCTTATTTTTTATAACTTTTATTAGCCGTTCGGTTACCGCACATCGGTTTGTTTACCGAACGGATGGTGCGATACTATTGTCGGCACCGAAGCTTTGTCAACAAGGCGAGCCGAGGAAGGGAAATCGATGCGTCGTCCGAGTGCAACAGTCGGACCGGCGATGAGACAATCACGACGGCACCAGAACCGCCTGCCCATCGCCCCTCACCACAATCACAAAGGAGACTGAAAAATGACGTTCAAGAAAATCGCGTTGCTGGCTCTGCTGGCGACTTCCCAGCTCATGACAGTTGCGTCCGCACGGGCCGAGGAAACCATCAAGGTCGGTCTGGTCGCAGCCTTCTCCGGGCCCTTCGCCGACTACGGCAAGCAGATGGAGGGCGGCATCAAGGCATGGATGGCGCAGCATGGCGATCAGGTCGCGGGCAAGAAGGTGCAAATCATCATCAAGGACACCACCGGTCCGGCGCCGGAGATCGCCAAGCGCCTGGCGCAGGAGCTGGTGGTGCGCGACAAGGTGGACTTCCTGGCCGGCTTCGGCCTCACGCCGGAAGCGCTGGCCGTGGCGCCGATTGCGGAGCAGGCCAAGAAACCGATGATCATCATGAATGCCGCCACCTCGATCATCACCACCAAGTCCAACTACATCGCCCGCTTCTCGATGACGCTGCCGCAGGTCTCCGGCCCCATGGCGACCTGGGCGTTGAAGAACGGCATCAAGCGGGTAGTCACGCTGGTGGCAGATTACGGCCCGGGCATCGATGCCGAGACCGCCTTCAAGACCAACCTGCTGGGTGGCGGTGGCCAGGTGCTGGAATCGATCCGGGTACCACTGCGCAATCCGGAGTTCGCGCCCTACATCCAGCGCATCAAGGATGCCAAGCCGGAGGCGGTGTTTATCTTCGTGCCGGCCGGTGAGCAGAGCATTGCGTTCATGAAGGGGTATCGTGAGCGCGGCCTGGCCGAGGCTGGCATCAAGGTGATTGCCACCGGTGACCTGACCGACGATCACGTCATGCCCGCCATGGGCGACGCCACGCTGGGCGTGATCACCACCTTCCACTATTCGGCCGCCCATGATTCGCCGGAGAACAAGGCTTTCCTGAAAAGCTTCGCCGCCGCCAATCCTGGCGCGGGACGTCCCAACTTCATGGCCGTGGCAGCCTATGACGGCATGAATGCGATCTACGAGGTCAGCAAGAAACTCAATGGCAAGATCGATGGCGACAAGGCCATGGCCATCCTCAAGACCATGAAGTTCATGAGCCCGCGCGGACCCATTGCCATCGACCCGGCCACCCGCGACATCGTGCAGACGGTCTATGTGCGCAAGGTGGAGAAGATCGGCAACGAAGCCTACAACGTCGAGTTCGACAAGTTCGAGAACATGAAGGACACCGGCAAGTAGTCCTTGCCATGCCCACGGGAAACGCCGGTGATGCACTGCACACCGGCGTTTTTTCTTGGCGTATGTACATGGCATGCGGGCTGGCACTGCACGTCCGAAAAAAGAGCAGGCCAGGACAGCGCAACGCAGCATCGACGTATCGGTGACACGCACAAAAATATGTTCGGCTACCGCCCGCTTTTGCGAATAACGCACAACACGCAACACTGATGGCGCTTGCATTTGCGCCCATCTTACTTATACTAAATAAACGTTATAACTTATAACTAATTTCAAAAAAACCTACGGGCATGACCAGAGACAGCATGAACCAGCACAGCGACCTTCTCGACATCCAAGTGCACGGCGCCATCGCCGAGATCGCACTCAACCGCGCCGCCAAACGCAATGCCCTCAACGACCCACTGGTACGCGCCATCCGCGATTGCTTCGAGAACCTGCCGGCGGGCGTGAAGGTCGCCATCGTCCATGGCAAGGGCGAGCACTTCTGCGCCGGACTGGACCTGTCCGAACTGCGCGCACGCGACACCAGCGAATCCATGCACCACTCGCGCATGTGGCATGCCGCCTTCGAACAGATCGGCTTCGGCCGGGTACCGGTGATCGCCGTGCTGCACGGCGCAGTCATCGGCGGTGGCCTGGAACTGGCAGCGGCTGCCCACATCCGGGTGGCCGAGCCGAGCGCCTTTTATGGCCTGCCGGAAGGGCAACGCGGTCTCTTCGTCGGCGGCGGCGGTTCGGTGCGCATCTCGCGCCTGATCGGCGTGGCGCGCATGGCCGACATGATGCTGACCGGGCGGGTGCTGAACGCCGAAGAAGGTCACCAGGCCGGCATCTCGCAATACAGCGTGGCCGCTGGTGCGGGACTGGACAAGGCGCGCGAGTTGGCAGAACGCATCGCCGGCAACGCACCGATGACCAACTACGGCGTCATGCATGTGCTGCCGCGCATCCACGATCAGTCGATCCAGGATGGATTGATGACCGAATCCCTGATGGCCGCGGTGGCCGGCAGCGATCCCGATACCAAGGGAAGGCTGGCAGCCTTCCTCGATCACAAGCAGAACAAGGTCAGGCCGGGCTGAGTACGTCCGGCGCAGGGGCCAGGGCAGGACCAGAAAGTCAGTAATACAGCGCAATACATAACAACACCACTGCCCGACCACGATCGGGCAGTCAGACAACAGAGACATGTATGAACACTCCACCTCGCTATCGCAGCGTCAGGTTCGGCATCGGCGGCGTTGACGTCGTCGCCGGCGCTGACGGCACCTCCATCGTCAGGACGCGCCAGCCACTGCAGGACTATCCGGCGCGCCTGACCGACAAGCTGATCCACTGGGCCACGGTCGATCCCGAGCGCACCTACATGGCCCGCCGCGACCAGGACGGCCAATGGCGCCGCATCAGCTACGGCCAGGCCCTGCAGAGTGCGCGCCGTATCGGCCAGGCGCTGCTGCAGCGGGGATTGTCGGCCGAACGTCCGCTGCTGATCCTGTCCGAGAATGACCTGGAACATGCCATGCTGGTGCTGGGTTGCCATTACGCGGGCGTCCCTTATGCGCCGGTGTCGTCGGCGTATTCGCTGCTCTCCAGGGATTACGCCAAGCTGCGCCACGCGGTGCAATTGCTCACCCCCGGCCTGATTTTCGCCGCCCATGGCGAGAAGTTCGCGGCTGCCGTCGCGGCAGTGGCGCCGGAGATCGAATTCGTGGTCACCGAAGCGCCGCCACCAGGGCGCGCATGCACGCTCTTCGCAGAACTTGATGCCACCCGTGCCGGCGACGAGGTCGAACGCGCCTATGCCGCCACCGGGCCGGACACCATCGTCAAGTTCCTCTTCACCTCGGGCTCGACCAAGATGCCCAAGGCGGTCATCAACACCCAACGCATGATGTGCAGCAACCTGCAGATGATCGTGCAGACCTTCCCTTTCCTGGCCGAGGAACCGCCGATCCTGATCGACTGGCTGCCCTGGAACCATACCTTCGGCGCCAACCATAACGTGGGCATCGTGCTCTACAACGGCGGCACCATGTACATCGACGAAGGCAAGCCCACGCCGCAGGGACTGGCCACCACCCTGGCCAACCTGCGCGAGATCGCGCCCACGGTCTACTTCAACGTACCGGTGGGTTGGGAAGGCATTGCCCACGCACTGGAAAAGGACGAGGCCCTGCGCCGTACCTTCTACAGCCGCCTGCGCATGCAGTTCTACGCCGGCGCGGCCCTGGCGCAGCCGGTATGGGACAAGCTGCATGCCACCGCCGAGGCCACCTGCGGCGAGCGCATCGTGATGTCCTGCGGACTGGGCATGACGGAGACCTCGCCCTCGGCGCTGTTCGTGGTGGATCACCAGGTCAAGGCGGGCCAGATCGGCATCCCCACGCCGGGCATGGAGATCAAGCTGGTCCCCAATGGCGACAAGATCGAGATCCGCTATCGCGGTCCCAATGTCACGCCCGGCTACTGGCGGGCGCCGGAACAGACCGCCGAGGCCTTCGACGAGGAGGGTTACTTCCGCTCCGGCGACGCGGTGCGCTGGCTCGATGCGGCCCATCCGGATCGCGGCTTCATGTTCGATGGTCGGGTGGCGGAGGACTTCAAGCTCTACACCGGCACCTGGGTCAGCGTCGGTCCGCTGCGTGCATTGATCGCCCATGAGGGCGCGCCCTACCTGCAGGATGCCGTCATCACCGGCCAGGACCGCAACGAGGTCGGCATGCTGATCGTCCCCAACATCGAGCGCTGCCGCCAACTGGCGCGCCTGCCGGCGGAAGCGTCGCGGGCCGAGGTCCTGTCGGCACCCGCCGTACGCGGCTTCTTCCAGGGCGTGCTGGACCGTCTGCAGACACATGCCACGGGCAGCTCCAATCGCGTGATGCGGGCGCTGGTGCTGATTGACCCGCCCTCATTCGACCGTGGCGAGATTACCGACAAGGGATCCATCAACCAGCGTTCGGTACTGACGCACCGCGCCGCGCTGGTCGAGGCGCTGTACGCCGGCACCGACCCGGATCTGCTGATGGCACAGGCCGCGCTCACAACCGCTCACTGAGGAAGCATTGCACATGGCACAGGCAGCGTTCTATTCAAGCTTCAAGGATATCTGGCTCATCGGCGGCGTACGCACGCCCATGGTCGACTACTGCACCAGCTTCAGCCAGCTTTCGCCCACCGACATGGGGATCAAGGTGGCCCGCGAGGTACTGGCACGCACCGGCGTGGCGGCCGCCGACATCGGCTCGGTCATCGCCGGCAACATGGCCCCGGGCGACGCCTACCAGTACATGCTGCCGCGTCATATCGGCCTGTACGCCGGCGTGCCGATCACCACGCCGGCCATCATGGTCCAGCGCATCTGCGGTACCGGCTTCGAACTGATCCGCCAGGCCGGCGACCAGATCGAACGCGGCTACACCGAAACCGCCCTGATCGTGGGCAGCGAGTCGATGACCCGCAATCCCATCGTCGCCTTCGCCCATCGCAGTGGCTTCAGGCTGGGCGCGCCGGTGGAATTCCAGGACTACATGTGGGAAGCGCTGGTCGACCCGGCGCCCGGCATCACCATGCCGCAGACCGCCGAAAACCTGGCCAGGAAATATGGCATCACCCGCGCCGAGGTCGATACCTACGCCGCCTATTCCTTCGAGCGCGCATTGAAGGCGCAGGCCGCCGGTTTCCATGCGGGCGAGATCGTGCCGGTAGTCAACGAGACCTTCCACCTGGAGGGCTACAACGACCGCCACATCAAGCTGCAAGGCAAGCTCACTGAAGCGGCCAGCGATACCCATCCGCGCCCGTCGCCGGTGGACGTGTTGGGCAAGCTGCGCACCCTCTACCCGGATGGCGTGCAGACCGGCGGCAACAGCTCGGCGCTGGTCGATGCGGCGGCAGCCACCATCGTCGCCTCCGGCGACTATCTGCGGCGCCATGACAAGGCACCGCTGGCCCGCGTGGTCGCCGCCGCCGTGGCCGGTGTGCCGCCGGAGATCATGGGTATCGGCCCGGTGCCGGCCATCCGCACGCTGCTGGAACGCAATGGCCTGACGGTGGCCGACATCGGCTGCTTCGAGATCAACGAAGCGCAGGGTGCGCAGATCGTGGCGGTGGAGCGCGAACTGGGCATCGATCGCGAACGCCTCAACGTCAATGGCGGCGCCATCGCCCTGGGTCACCCGCTGGCCGCCACCGGTGTGCGCCTCTCGATCACGGCGGCACGCGAAATGAATCGTCGGGAAGCCCGCTACAGCATCGCCTCGGCCTGCATCGGCGGTGGCCAGGGCATCGCCCTGCTGCTGGAAAACCCGGCGGCTTCCCACTGAATCGAGAAGGACTCTTACCATGCAACTGCAAGGACAAGCCGCACTGGTCACCGGCGGCGCCTCCGGCCTCGGGGCCGAGACCGTGCGCCAGCTGGTGCGCGCCGGCGCCCGCGTTTCCATCCTCGACGTGAACGTCGAAGCGGCACAGGCCCTGGCGGTCGAATTGAATTGCCACGCCGCACGCTGCGACATCACCGACAGCGCCTCGGTCGAGGCTGCGCTGGATGCCGCGCAGCAAGCCAATGGCGTACCCCGCATTCTCATCAACTGTGCCGGCATCGGCGGTGCAAAACGCATGGTCGGCAAGGACGGCAGCGCCATGCCGCTGGAGGACTTCAGCCGCATCGTCAACGTCAACCTGATCGGCACCTTCAACGTGATCCGCCTGGCGGCCGCCCGCATGGCCGCAACCGACGCGCTGGAAGACGGCGAACGCGGCGTGATCGTGGCCACCGCCTCGGTGGCGGCTTTCGACGGCCAGGTCGGACAGGCCGGCTATGCGGCCTCCAAGGGCGGCATCACCGCCATGACGCTGCCACTGGCACGCGACCTGGCGCAATACGGCATCCGCGTGGTCACCATTGCACCGGGTCTGTTCCTGACGCCCCTGCTCTACAAGCTGCCGGACGAAGTACAGCAGTCGCTGGCCTCCAGCATCCCCTTCCCGAAACGTCTGGGCAAGGCCGAAGAATATGCGCAACTGGCGCTGCATATCGCCACCAACCTGTCGCTCAACGGCGAGGTCATCCGCCTGGATGGCGCACTGCGGCTGGCGCCGCGTTGAGGAGAGCGACATGAGCAAGACCATCATCTATCCGGTGCGCGTGGAATTCGGCGATTGCGATCCGGCCGGCATCGTGTTCTTTCCCAATTTCTTCCGCTGGTATGACGCAGCCTCGCGCAATTTCTTCCACCAGTGTGGGGTGCCGCCCTGGCGCGAGACCGAAAAGACCCGCGGCATCATCGGCACGCCCGTGGTGGACATCAGTTCGCGCTTCGTGCGCCCGGCCACCTACGGCGACCAGGTGGAGGTGCATTCCACCATCATCGAATGGAACGACAAGACCTTCGTGATGCGCCACGAATTGAAACGTGATGGCGAACTGCTGTGCGAAGGACGCGACACCCGGGTGTTTGCGATCCGCCATCCGGACGATCCAAACCGCATCAAGGCCATCGCCATTCCGCAGGACATCAGGGAAATGTGCAGCTAGACAGGAATCAGCAGACCAGGCAACAAACGAGGCGGAGCGTCCATGCCCTGCCCGTCATAAATCGATCACTCGATGACAAATACAAGGAGACGGAGATGAAGATGAAACTGGCAATCAAGGCAGGGGTACTGGCTTCCATGCTGGCCTGTTCCGCAATGGCACATGCCGAACTGACCATCGGCGTGGTGATGTCGCTGACCGGACCGGGATCGGGACTGGGCATTCCGGCCAAGAACGGTTTCGCCCTGTGGCCGGAGACCATCGGCGGGGAAAAGGTCAAGCTCATCATCCTCGATGACGCCACCGATCCCACCCAGGCCAGCAAGAATGCGCGCCGCCTGGTGGCCGAAGACAAGGTCGACCTGATCATCGGCTCGGCCGCCGTGCCGCCCACGCTGGCCATCGCCGACGTCGCGCTGGAAACCCAGACCGTGCAACTGGCCATCTCTCCCATCGAAACAGCCGAGGGCAAGGATGCCTGGACCTTCCGCCTGCCGCAATCGACCGCCGTGATGGCCGGTGGCGTGGTGGAGCAGATGAAGAAGCTGGGCGTGAAGACCGTGGGCTTCCTCGGCTACTCGGACTCCTATGGCGAGAACTGGTTGAAGGAAGTGCAGCGCCTCACAAGCGCCGCGGGCATCAAGATGGGCACGGTGGAGCGCTTCTCCCGGGCTGACACCAGCGTGACGGCGCAGGCCTTGCGAGTGGTCAGCTCCAACCCGGATGCGGTGCTGGTGGTGGCCTCCGGCAGCGGCGCGGCCATGCCACACAAGGCGCTCATCGAGCGCGGCTACAAGGGCAGGATCTTCCAGACCCATAGCGCCGCCTCGCGCGACCTGATCCGCCTGGGTGGCAAGGATGTGGAAGGTTCCTACGTCATCTCCGGCCCGGCCGTGGTGCCGGAGGCCCTGCCGGACAGCAATCCTTCCAAGAAGCTGGCCATGGACTTCGTCACGCGCTACGAAAAGCAATTCGGCGCCGGCACCCGCAACCTGTTCGCGGCCCATACCTACGATGCCCAGCTGGTGTTGCAGAAGGTGGTCCCGGAGGCCCTGAAGAAGGCCAAACCCGGCACCCCGGCCTTCCGCACCGCGCTGAAGGAGGCGCTGGAAAACGCCGGCCCGATCCAGATTTCGCAAGGCACGCTGAACTACTCGCCGAAGGATCACTTCGGTCTGGGTGACGATGCCCGCATCATGCTGACCATCCAGAATGGCAACTGGAAGGCAGTCAACCCCTGACGCTGCGCCAACCGTTGCGGCGGCACGGCTTGATTGCAGACCGTGTCGCCGTTGTTCCGTGGAATTTGCCTGTTTCGCTGACTACTCATGGATTCTTCGATTGCCGCCATCCTCACCCTGGATGGCCTGACCAACGGCATCGTCTATGGCCTCATCGCCATTGCGCTGGTGCTGGTGTTTACGGTCACCCGCATTCTCTTCATTCCCCAGGGTGAATTCGTCGCCTATGGCGCCTTGACCCTGGCCATGCTGCAGCAAGGCCAGCGCCCCGGGCCGCTGTGGCTGCTGCTGGTGCTGGCGGTCTGCGCGGCGGTCATGCAGGCCCTTGCGCTGCTGCGTTCGGGGCAGGCGGCACTGCTGCCGCGTGCGCTGCTGGGCACACTGGGCTTGCCGCTGGCGGTGGCCGCGCTGGTCTGGTGGGCTGCGCCGCAGCAGTTTCCGCTGCCGGTGCAGGTGCTGCTGACGCTGCTGCTCATTACCGCGCTGGGGCCACTGATGTACCAGGTGGTGTTCGAGTCCCTGGCCGATGCCAGTGTGCTGCAACTGCTGATCGTCTCGGTCGGCATCCACCTGGCGATGACCGGGCTGGGGCTGGTGTTCTTCGGGGCCGAGGGCTTCCGCACTCCGGCCTTCTGGGATGCGCGCTGGAACCTGGCGCAGCTTACGCTGAGCGCACAGACGGTGGTGGTGGTGATTGCCGCCGTGGCACTGCTGCTGGCATTGTGGCTGTTCTCGGGGCGCACGCTGTATGGCAAGGCGCTGCGCGCCACGGCGGTGAACCGTCTGGGTGCGCGGCTCATGGGAATCTCCACGACGCTGGCCGGCAAACTGTCCTTTGCCGTGGCAGCGTTTATCGGTGCTCTGTCGGGTGTGTTGATCGGCCCGATGAGCACCATCTTTTATGACTCGGGCTTCCTGATCGGGCTGAAGGGATTCGTCGCCGCCACCATCGGTGCGCTGGCCAGTTTCCCGGCGGCCGCAGGAGGCGCGCTGCTGGTGGGGTTGCTGGAATCCTTCAGTTCCTTCTGGGCCAGCGATTTCAAGGAAGTGATCGTCTTCATGGCGCTGCTGCCCATCCTGCTGTGGCGCTCGCTGGTGACACCGGCGCATGACGAGGACGAGGAATGAGCATGATCAACAAACGACTCCCGCTCTACGTGCTGCTGATCGTGCTGGCACTGTTCCCGCTGCTGCCCACGCCGCAGTTCTGGGTGATCCAGGCCAACTACATCGGGCTGTACGCCCTGGTGGCCATCGGTCTGGTACTGCTGACCGGTATCGGCGGCATGACGTCCTTCGGCCAGGCGGCTTTCGTCGGCATGGGGGCCTACACCACCTCCTATCTCACCACGGCCCATGGTGTTTCGCCCTGGCTGACGCTGCCGCTGGGCCTGCTGATCACCGGCGTATCGGCCTATGTGCTGGGGCGCATCACCTTGCGCATGTCCGGCCACTATCTCCCACTGGCGACCATTGCCTGGGGGATCAGCCTGTACTTCCTGTTCGGCAAGGTGGATTGGCTGGGCAAGTACGACGGCATCTCCGGCATTCCACCTCTGCAACTGGCGGGTGTGGATCTGGCTGGCGAACGCCACCTCTACTACCTGATCTGGATCATCGTGCTGGCGGCGGCCTGGGTCTCGCTGAACCTGCTGGATTCACGCGCTGGCCGCGCCATCCGTGCCCTCAAGGGTGGCCGCTCGATGGCCGAGGCCATGGGTGTGGATACCGGACGCTACAAGATCCTGGTCTTCGTCTTCGCGGCGCTGCTGGCGTCGGTCTCGGGTTGGCTGTTCGCACACATGCAGCGCACGGTCAATCCCTCGCCGTTCAGCCTGGCGATGGGCATCGAATACCTGTTCATCGTGGTGGTCGGTGGCATCGCCCATATCTGGGGTGCGCTGCTGGGTGCGGGTGTGCTCAAGCTGCTGTCGGACCAGTTGCAGGTGTTGCTGCCCGCGTTGCTGGGCGACGCCGGCAGTTATGAAACCATTGTCTTCGGGCTGATCCTGATCGTGCTGTTGAAGTACGCCCGTGGTGGCTTGTGGCCCTGGGTGCGCGCCCTGTGGCTGCGCGCCTTCCCGCCGGCGCCACAGCCGCTGCGCGTGGCCAGCGCCGCGCCCATGGACAGGCGGTCGGGACCGACACGCGGCGCGCCGCTGTTGCAGGTGGACCAGATCAACAAGCGCTTCGGTGGGCTGGTGGCGGTCAACGATGTGTCCTTCAACGTCAAGGCCGGCGAGATCGTCGGGCTGATCGGCCCCAATGGTGCGGGCAAGTCGACCACCTTCAATCTGGTGACCGGACTGCTGCATGCCAGCGGTGGACGCGTAAGCTTCAACGGACGCGACATCGCCGGTCTGCCGGCCCGTGCCATCGCCCGCCTGGGGATTGCACGCACCTTCCAGCACGTGCGCCTGCTGCCGGGCATGTCGGTGCTGGAGAATGTGGCGCTGGGCGCACACATGCGTAGCCAGCAGGGCTTCCTGCGCAATACGGTCAATGCCATGCTGCATCTGGAGCGGGTTGAAGAGAAGGCCTTGCTGGATGAGGCCGCGCGCGCCCTGCATCGCGTGGGCCTGCAACACCTGATGCACGAGCAGGCGGGCAATCTGGCACTTGGCCAGCAACGCATCCTGGAAATTGCCCGCGCCCTCTGCTGCGACCCGCTGCTGCTGTTGCTGGACGAGCCGGCGGCAGGCCTGCGTCACCTGGAAAAGCAGGCGCTGTCCCGGGTATTGCAGGAGCTGCGCAGCGACGGCATGAGCATCCTGCTGGTGGAACACGACATGGAATTCGTCATGGAACTGACCGACCACATCGTGGTGATGGAATTCGGCGCCAAGATCGCCGAAGGCACGCCGCAGGAAATCCAGCGGCATCCGGCGGTGATCGAAGCCTACCTGGGTGGAATCGAATGAGCGAACTGGTCCTCGAAGTCGCGCAACTGCGCGCAAGCTATGGCAAGGTGCAGGCGCTGCACGACATTGATCTCAGACTCGAACGCGGCAGCATCGCCACCGTGATCGGCCCCAATGGGGCGGGCAAGTCGACCTTGCTCAACGCCATCATGGGAGTGCTGCCGGCGCAGGGAACGGTGCGCTATCACGGTCGGGCGGTGGAGCGCTGGACGCTGGAGCAGCGTGTCATGGCCGGTATCGCGCTGGTGCCGGAGCGACGCGAACTCTTTTCCAGCATGAGCGTAGAAGACAATCTGCTGCTGGGCGGCTTTCGCCGCCTGCGCTTGCGGCAGGCACAGCCGATGGACCAGCTCGCCACGGTCTTCGAATTATTCCCGCGCCTGAAGGAGCGGCGCAGCCAGCTGGCCGGCACGCTCTCGGGTGGCGAGCGCCAGATGCTGGCCATCGGACGCGCAATGATGGCCAAGCCGGAACTACTGATGCTGGACGAACCCAGCCTCGGACTGGCGCCGCGCATCGTCAAGGAAATCCTGCAGATCGTCTCCGAACTGCGCACCGCAGGCATCTCGGTGCTGCTGGTGGAGCAGAACGCGCGCGCCGCGCTGCAGACCGCCGATTACGGTTACGTGCTGGAACTGGGCAAGGTCAGCATGCAGGGAGAATCGGCACGGCTGGCCGGCGATCCGCAGGTGATCCAGGCCTACCTGGGCTTTGGCAAGAAGGCAGAGGCCGAGGTGGTGGCCGCTTCCTGAGCCTTGACGCTTTCTGCACCACCGCATGACAAAACAACATAGAAAAAGGAGACCACGATGAAGAAGCTGTTCCTGCTGCTGGCCGCACTGACGCTATCCTTCCAGGCCCATGCGGCGAGCGATGCCGACAATACCGCGCTCACCCCACCGCAACCCAAGCTGGCCTTCCTGGCGCGCTTTTCGGTGGACCTGGTGGCGCCGATCTGGGAACTGGGCAAGACCTCGGATCTGGGCAAGCGTCGCATCATTCCGATCACCGGCGGCAGCTTCAAGGGACCGCTGATCAACGGTGAAATCCTCAACAACGGTGCCGACTGGCAGACCGTCACCGCCGATGGGCTGGCCATCATCGACACCCGCTATCTGTTGAAGCTGGACGATGGCGAACTGGTCTATCTGCAGACGCGGGGTGTGCGTTACGGCCCGCCGGAAGTGATGGCCGAGGTGGCCAAGGGCAAGCCGGTCGATCCCTCTCGCTATACCTTCCGCCTGTTCATGAACTTTGAAACCGCTTCCAGGAAATACGACTGGCTCAATCGCGCCATGGGTGTGGGCTACGCCATGCGGCTGGGCAATGCGGTGGTGTATGACGCCTACCTGCTGAACTGAACGAAGCGGAAAGAATGACGATGCACTATACGCCGCCCCTGCGCGACTTCGCCTTCGTGCTCGATGAAGTATTGCAGGCGCCACAGGTCTTGCGCGCCTTGCCTGCGCATGCGGAGATCGATGGCGAGCTGATGCGGCAGGTACTGGAAGAAGCGGGCCGCTTCGCCGCCCATGTCGTCGCACCGCTCAACGCCATCGGTGACCGCAAGGGCTGCCGCTTCGAGCGCGGAACGGTGAGCACACCGCCCGGATTTGCGCAGGCCTATGCGCAATTCTGCGAAGCCGGCTGGCCGGCGCTGGCCTGCACGCCCGAACACGGCGGCCAGGGTCTGCCGCACGTGCTGGACTGCGCACTCTATGAAATGCTCAGCGCCGCCAATCATGGCTGGACCATGTATCCCGGCCTGTTGCATGGCGCCTATGCCTGCCTGGCTGCGCATGGCGCGCCAGAACTGCAGGCGCGCTATCTGGAGAAGATTGCCAGTGGCCAGTGGCTGGCTACCATGTGCCTGACCGAAGCCCAGGCCGGCAGCGACCTGGGCCAGTTGCGCACGCGTGCGCTGCCACAGGCCGATGGCAGTTATCGCCTGACCGGGGACAAGATCTTCATTTCCGGTGGCGAGCACGACCTGACCGACAACATCGTCCATCTGGTCCTGGCACGCCTGCCCGATGCACTGCCGGGCAGCAAGGGACTGTCGCTGTTGCTGGCGCCCCGCGTACTGCCCGATGGCAGCCGCAACGGCGTGCAGTGCACCGGCATCGAGCACAAGATGGGCATTCACGGCAGTGCCACCTGCAGCCTGCATTTCGAGAACGCGCAAGCGTGGATGGTGGGCGAGCCCGGACGTGGACTGGCGGCGATGTTCGTGATGATGAATGCGGCGCGCCTGCATGTGGGTGCGCAAGGCGTGGGTCTGGCCGAAGCAGCCTGGCAGCGCGCTATGGCCTATGCGAAGGAGCGCCGGCAATCACGCGCGCCGGGCGCCGCCGGCACCGATGTCATCCTCCGCCATCCGGCAGTGCAGAAACTGTTGATGGAACAGCGTTGCCGCATCGAGGGCGCGCGCCTGTTGACCTGCTGGGCGGGTCTGCTGCTGGACCTGGCGGAGCACGATGCCGATGCCGCGCTACGACGTCGGCATCACGAACGGCTGGAATTCATCACACCGGTGATCAAGGCCTTCCTGACCGACCAGGGCTTCCAGTGCGCAAGCCGTGCCTTGCAGGTATTCGGCGGACATGGCTACGTGGTCGAGACCGGGATAGAGCAATTCATGCGCGATGCCCGCATCACGATGATCTATGAGGGGACCAATGAAATCCAGGCCATCGACTTTCTGTTGCGCAAGGTCCTGGCCGACGACGGCCGACGGCTGCACGATTTCCTGGCGCTGGTGGAGGCTGATATCGATGGTGCGGCAGGACTTGTCGAGCAAGGCAGGTTGTTGAAAACCGCTGTGGATAATTCAAGGAGGTTTGCCACCGGGATTGCGAACGCGTCCCGGGAGATGCCCGCCTTTCCCTATTACGTGGCTGACGAGATGCTGCGCCTGACCGGACATGTGGCGCTGGGCTGGATGTGGCTGCGGGCGGGGTGCCGGGCGTTGTCGGCGCTGGACTCGGACCCGGTCTGGTACGGCAGCAAGCGGGATGCGGCGTGCTATCATTTCGCCTTTGTATTTGCGGAAGTCCAGCAGTTGTCCAGCGTGATCGAAGGCTGCCTGACAACCGGCCTTCCGCCCCTTCCAACCGACCTGGACCACCATGCTGCCCAAGAAGCCGGCTGATTTCGATTCCGACGACGGTGCTGCCGAGAATGCGGCGCTGGACCAGCAACTGCTGTTGAGCCTGGTCGGCTATAACTGCCGCCGCGCCTATATCACGATCATGCCGCTGTTTGAAAAGCGCATGGCCAAGTTCGCATTGCGGCCGGTGGATTTCACGGTGCTGAGCCTGCTGAAGGCCAATCCCGACATCAACCAGAAGCGCCTGTCCAAGGCGATCAACGTCTCCCCACCCAATCTCGCCACCTTGCTGGACAAACTGGAGCAGCGCGGCCTGGTGCTGCGCCAGCGCAACCCGCAGGATCGCCGCTCACAGGTCCTGGCCCTGACCACGGCCGGCATGCGCATGTGTACCAAGGCCGAACAGACCGCCGTCGAACTGGAAATGAAGGCGACCGAGATGCTGTCCGATGACGAGCGGGCGCAATTGATTGGCTTGCTGCAGAAGATGTTCTTGCCGCAGTAAGGACGACGGATGAAGGTGTTCGGCTTCAGCAGCTAATGCGCCAGTCTGCATTCTCTGGCAGGGGCACGGTCAATGCTCCTGCCTCTCTTCCTGCCACCGCTGCCTTTTTCCATGAGTTGCGGCCTTGTTATTACCGGCGGATGTCCGGCTCACCTTGGCCCTGCATCAACGCTTCGCGTCAAGCGCCTTCTTCGACACAGTTGGCGGTGGAGCGAGTCCCTCCTCCAGAGCCTTGGCCAAAGGCCCTGAATCACGCGTCCCCTCCCCTTCGGGCAGAGGATGATCTACGTCATCCGCCGGTTTTTTCACGCTCGCTGCATGGGTGGCTTCAGACCCCGTCCGGGCCCGTTCCGACTCGGCTGTTGCCATGGCTTTCAACGGGCTGCTATCCAACCAGTTGAATGGCAGCGTCATGCCTGCTGCCATGGCCGCAATGGCTGCTACAGCGAAGATAGCCACTAACGTCAACAAGGCCAGCACAACTATCGTGCGACGGCGCTTTGGCTTGCTGCCACCGACCAGATCGCCGGTCTCCATTTGCCCTTTGGAAATCGAATCGAGCATGCGAACTTCATCAGTGATGGGAGTGTCCGATGCTGGCATCAGGCTCGGCCTTCGGGGGGATGATTTTTCTTGATTCGGGGACTGCAAGGCCGTTCTCCTGATAATTCAATTCAATAAGATTTCTGGGTTTATTGATTTTCTGCTCTGTACCAGAACAGATCAATTCCAGAAGTGTGCTGGCTTCGCACGACCGCTAGGACAATGCGTTGACCACAACAAAAAGGGGACGTCGTCGTGCTGTTTTTCCTCATTACTGTCTATCTGCTCATCACCGGATTCGTGATGTGGCTGCTACTTTTTCCATCCGGCCGCATGCGGACTTTACGAATTATCCAGGGCTGCCTCGCCAGCTTCTCCACGATATCGAGGCGTTGGAAATCAAAGAGAGAAGAAGTGGTTTCAGGAACCAAAATCGGCGTGCGCAGCTCCCTCAACGCGGGCATAAACTATGCGAGTAGAAACTACAAATTACTATCCGCTATGGTTGCCTTATTGACCGCTCCAGCAGTCATTGCATATCTCTTGAGTGGCAAGCCTATGCTGGACAGCTTTGAAGATAGCAACCGGACATCGAATTCCAAGATTGCGGAACTTTTAAAAGGCGAGCAACTCGTACCACCTCCACCGCTTCCGCCGGACATGTTTACCACCGCGGAAGTCGTCAAGATTCGACCCATGCTGGTCTACGCCAGCCGCAACTGGCAATTGCTTAACGCCGAATACGCGCAGCGCCTGCTACTGGTCTTCAAGATCATGAAGGAAAGGCATGGCTATGAGATGGTGCTCATCGAGGGATATCGCAGTCCCGAGCGACAGAACATGCTGGCGGGGTTCGGAAGCAGCGTCACCAATGCGGCGGCCTTCCAGAGTTATCACCAGTACGGACTCGCCGGTGACTGTGCCTTCGTTCGGAACGGCAAGCTGGTGATCAGCGAGAAGGATCCGTGGGCGATGGAAGGCTATCGTCTCTACGGCGAGGTGGCCGGGTCGGTGGGGCTGACCTGGGGAGGAAACTGGAAAATGATGGATTTCGGCCATACCGAATACCGGATGCCGGGCGTGATGAAAAGGTAGATCGCTGCCATCGTCACGTGCCAGGCAGCCCGATGAAAGATCGCAAGAAATACGGGGGATACACCATGAACACGCCAATCATCCATGCACGATACCAGGCTGCACGCAGCATCAGCGCGCGCGCCAGCAAGTGCGGTCGTCCGCCCTCCTGCTGCGACGCACTGCGCGGCGCCAGCTAGCGAAAACACCACATATCGGGCGGCCAGACCGCCCACATCAGGGGCTGGGATCAATAACAACAATAAGAGAACAAGAACGTGAACACCGATGCCTACATGGTCAAGATGCGCCCTCCTGAGCCGCGCAAGCTTTCCCGACACCGGGGTGATGTCCGCCACCCGCTTCCTTGCCACCGGGCCCGGTGCAGACCCCGTCCCGTACCGGCTCCAGCCGACTCCATCATTCATTGATATCAGCCTGCTTCCGACGCAATTCCGGGACCGATCGGCTACGCCCGGCACCCGCCGCTCGCTTGGCCCCGTCGATACGGATGAATTTCCGCGGAATCCGCACGCGCGGGATAGATGCAGATCGTCCGCCAGAGAACCGAACAACGTTTCCGTAACTCGCTTCATCAATGGGTGTGAGATGCGTTCTGATTGCCAGATCTCCTCAGACCATTGGACCGAAAGGCAACTGGGCCAGCCTCCGCCGTCTACGTACGCGCCGTCTTACGCCTTCCCACGAGGGCCGAGCCGATGATGCTCAACGCTGCGACCACATGACAAAAAACCTCTAGCAGAAATCCCCAACATCATGAAACGAATCTGGCATTTCCTCACCGATAAACGCACCCTCTTCATACTCGGGTTCGTCGCCTTCGCCGTCTTTCTCCTCCTAGCCGCCGATCAGTTGGAGATTGATCTGGCCTGGGTTCTTCTCATCCTCGGCGTGTGCCTGCTGGTATGGCTGGCCTTCTGGCTGCTCAAACGGGCAAAGGCGCGTCGTGCGGCAAACAAGCTGGAGGACGCGCTGGAGAAGCAGGCGACCCAGTCACCTCCCGCCAGCAGCGACGAGGTTCAGCGCGACGATGTCGCGGCCCTGCGCCAGCGCATGCTGGAGGCCATCAATACCATCAAGACTTCCAAGCTGGGCCAGAAATCGGGTACGGCGGCGCTATACGAACTGCCCTGGTACATGGTGATCGGCAATCCGGCGGCCGGCAAGAGTACGGCCATCGCCAACTCCGGTCTCCAGTTCCCGTTTGCCGACACGGCCGGGAAAATTGTTCAGGGCGTAGGCGGGACGCGTAATTGCGACTGGTTCTTTACTACCGATGGCATCCTGCTGGACACGGCCGGCCGCTACGCGGTCTACGACGATGACCGCAAGGAGTGGTTCAGTTTCCTTGGTTTGCTCAAGCAGCATCGCAAGCAGGCCCCGATCAATGGGATCATCATCGCCGTCAGCATCGCCGATCTGACCGGCAATGACCCGCAGTTCTCGGTCACGCTGGCCAAGAACCTACGCCAGCGCGTGCAGGAACTGACCGAGAAGCTGGAAGTCTTTGCCCCGGTCTACGTGGTCTTCACCAAGGCCGACCTGATCACTGGATTCAATGAATTCTTCCTCGATACCGAACGCAGCGAGCGTGATCGGGTGTGGGGCGCCACCCTCACCTATGACCGTCAGCGCGGCGGCCAGGATGTCACCAGCTTCTTCTCGGAGCGCTTTGATGAACTGTATGCCGGACTCAAGGAAATGAGCCTGGCCAACATGTCCGTCAGGCGCGGTGAAAATCTGGCGCCTGGCGTATTGACGTTCCCGCTGGAATTCTCTGCCATCAAGGGTACGCTGCGGTCCTTCGTCTCGACACTGTTCGAAGACAATCCTTTCCAGTTCAAACCGGTCTTCCGTGGCTTCTACTTCACCAGTGCCCTGCAGGAAGGGGAGACGGTAAGCTCCTCATCCGAACGCATCGCGGAACGTTTCGGACTGACGCTGGAGAAGAAGCCGGAGCGCGCGATCATCTCCAAGCATGGCTTCTTCCTTCATAACCTGTTCAAGCAGGTGATCTTTGCTGACAAGCAGCTGGTGTCGCAGTACACCAGCCGCAACAAGATCCGGCTGCGCTATGTGACCTTCTTCGGTGCCGTCACCCTGCTGGGTGCCCTGCTGGGTGGCTGGAGCTGGTCGTATATGGGCAATCGACAACTGCTCATCAATGTCCAGGCCGATATGGACAAGGCCATCAAGCTCCAGGACAACCGGCTTGACCTGCAGTCACGCTTCGAGGCACTGGAACTGCTGCAGGATCGCATCGAACAGCTTGAACATTACCGCAGCAGCCGTCCGATTTCGGTCGGATTGGGGCTATACCAGGGCGATCTGCTGGAGCGCAAGCTACGCGAAGAGTATTTCGCCGGCATCAGGGAGATCATGCTCAAGCCGGTCGCTTCCAACGTCGAAACCTACCTGATGGAGGTGAATGCCAATGCCGGAAAGCTGGAGCCCATGTCGCGTCCGGCGCAGGCAAGCGCCGTGACTGCAGTCGCGGACGCCAGCGCACAGTCCGCCCCGGCGTTGCGCACCTACAAGGATAGCTCGGCCACCAACGTGGAGGATGCCTACAACGCCCTGAAGACTTATCTGATGCTGGCCGACAAGCCACGTGCGGAATCCGGCCACCTGAGCGACCAGATCACCCGTTTCTGGCGTGGCTGGCTGGAGGCCAATCGCGGGACCATGCCGCGCGAGCAGATGATACGCAATGCCGAACGGCTGATCAGTTTCTCGCTGGAGCAGATCAACGATCCTTCTTGGCCGACGGTCGAAAACAAGCTCACCCTGGTCGACCAGACGAGAGAAAACCTGCGTCGCGTGGTGCGCGGCATGCCGGCGCGCGAGCGTGTCTACGCGGACGTGAAGGCCCGAGCCGCCACCCGCTTCGCCTCTGTGACGGTGGCGCGTATCGTGGGCGACAAGGACAGAGAGCTGGTCATGGGCAGCTACGCAGTCCCCGGCACCTTTACCCGCGACGCCTGGAGCAAATTCGTCGGCGATGCGTTCAAGGATGCCGCCAACCGGGAATTGCAAAGTGCCGACTGGGTATTGAAGACATCCTCCAAGGACGACCTGACATTGGAAGGCAGTCCCGAACAGATCCAGAAAGCCCTGGTAACGCAGTACAAGGCCGAGTATGCGCGTGAATGGCAGAAATTCCTGCAAGGCGTGAGCATTCTAGAACTGCGCAACATGGACGACGCCACCAACGCCATGAACCGCCTTGGTGACCCCGTCACCTCACCGATCAACAAGGTGATCAAAACCGTCTACGAGGAAACCTCCTGGGATAACCCTTCCATGGTGTCGGCAGGCGTGGCCACCGTCAGCAATGGTTTGACGGGGTGGATCAAGGAAAACATCCTGCGTCGCTCACCGACGCCGATCGCCGTGCCGACGCCGAACCAGCTCAATGGTGACGGCACAGGCGCAATGGGGGCAGTCGGCCAGGAATTTGCCGGGGTGGCGCGCCTGGTGGCCAGCAAGGACAAGGGAGGCTCATACATGAGCGGCTACATGGAGAACCTTTCCAAGCTGCGCACCCGCCTCAATACCATCAAGAACCAGGGTGATACCGGCCCGGGGGCCAAGCAACTGATGCAGCAGACGCTGGAAGGTACAGGTTCCGAGCTGTCCGATTCGCTCAAGTTTGTTGATGAAGAAATGCTGCCCGGCCTGAACGACCAGCAGAAGGCCGTGCTGCGCCCCCTGTTGGTCCGCCCGTTGATCCAGGGCTTCAACGCGCTGATCCTTCCGACCGAAGGAGAAGTCAACAAGATCTGGCGTGCCCAGGTCTACGAACCGTTCCAGAACAATCTGGCCGCCAAGTATCCGTTCTCCCCCGCATCCAAGATCGAGGCCAATAGCGGCGAGATCGGTACGGTCTTCGGTGAGAACGGCGCGATCGCAAAGTTCGTGAACGCGGCGATGGGCCCATTGGTGGTACGACGCGGCGACGCCTTGTCCCCACGCAGGTGGGCCGACATGGGCATCAACCTCTCGCCGACCATCACGGGCAGCTTCGCTGACTGGATCAATACCTCAGGTAGCGCCGGCGGCGGGGGCGCTTCTGGCGGCGCCGGCGACGGCCAGACGGTGTTCCAGATCCAGGCGCAACCGGCGCCGGGTGCGCTCGAATACTCCATCGAGATCGACGGTCAGCAACTGCGCTACCGCAATACCCAGTCGCAGTGGACCAACTTCATCTGGCCCAATCCGCAAGGCGCGCCCGGCGCACGCGTGACGGCCGTCACCTATGACGGCCGTACGGTGGAACTGGCGAATCAGCCTGGCCGCTTCGGGCTGGAACGGCTGATCAACAGCGCACAGCGCAAGCGCAGGGACAACGGGATCTTTGAATTGTCGTGGACCAGTGAAGGAGTGACGGTCGCGGTCAATCTGAAGATCATCAACAGCGCGGCGGTCACCGGCAGCGGCAATGGAGCTGCCCGTGGAACAGCAGCGCTGCGTGGTTTGAAACTACCGGAAATCATCGTCGGTAGCGCGCCATCCAGTTCCGACGTTCACTCCGGCGCGACCTCTGCCTCCTCACCGGTCAAGCAGGCCGGCGCAATGACGGGCGATCCGGCGACACTCCTGCAGCGTTCGCAGATCGACATGGGGATGAAATAATGAGCCGCACCAGCACACCGATCCGGGTCGGCTATTTCGGCAAGATTCCTGCGCGCGGAGACTTCATCAAGGCCACCGACAATGCCGCACTGATCACGCTCCTCGACAACTGGCTGGCGCAAGCCATGGAGCTGCTTTCCAACGATCCACGCTGGAAGGATATCTATGACGCGCTCAAGCCACTGCATTTCGTCGTCATGGGGCCACGCAGTCGCAGGGCCGTCGCCGGCCACCTGCGCGCCAGCGGGGACCAGTCGCAACGTCGCTTCCCGTTTATCTCGATGAGTACCTTCGATGTGGACGACCCGATTGCCTTCGTCAATCACAGTGCGATGATCCTGTCACGGCTCTGGTCACGCCTGGAAATGCTGACCGACGACGTACTGGATGCGTCCGACCCGGGCCCACCGCTGCAGGCGCTTACTGCGGCCGAACTTGAGCTGGATATCGACCGCACCGGGTATAGCGCCATCTTTACGGATTTCCTGGAACTACAGACCTTGGCGTCGCTGGGGCAACTGTTGCAGCACGCAGGATTCCAGGGCGACCTGCGCCACCTGCTCCTGGCTCTGGGTCTGCTGTTACATCCTGTGATGACGAGTACTTCAAGCCGCCTGGACAAGAGCCTCATCCTGCCACTACCGCACGACCCGCTCTATCGTGGTCTGGTGACCAGTTTCTGGATGCATCTGCTGACACCCTTTCTGTCGCGCGCCGATTTCGAATTGCTGCTATTTCAGACCAGTCTGCGTGGGAAACCATGCATGTTTCTGGGATTTTCCGGAGCCTCCCCGCGCACACTGCACGCGGTCATCGACAGCGGGTCAGGCGCGGAGCACAACATTGCCTTCGACAAGGCAGACTGGGTCGAAGAGCATGTGTACAGCGGCCCCGGCATCCAGAAACTGTCCAGCTACCTGACTCATCCCGACCTGTCGTTGAAGTCGGTCATGGGCTCTTTCCATCAAGCCTTCATTGGTGCCTGAATCATGAAAACTTCTCTTCCGCAATTCGCCCCACGCATCGCGCTGCTGGGGGCAGCACTCCTGATCACCGGTTGGGGTCACGCACAGAACATCGCGCCACCGGTTGCCACACCCGCTCCCGGGCAGGTTCTGGTCACCGGCACGGTCCCGGATGAGGCCAGCAAGTCCGCAGCCCTGGCACGGCTGCGGGAAATCTACGGTGCGGAACGCGTGGTAGACCAGATCGCCATCGGACAGGTCGTATTGCCGGCCAACTGGAACACTCACGTACAACGACTGATTTCCTTCAATCTCACGTCGGTCAGTCGGGGGCAACTGAAGATCGACGGCACTACGGTGAGCATTTCCGGCGAAGTCGTCAACGAAGCCCAGCGCCAGAATATCGCCAGCGCCATGACCACCAGCCTCAACTCGACCTATACGATCAATAACGCGCTACGCGTGCCGGTCTCCGAACAGGGGGTATTGGATACATCCCTGGGCAATCGCGTGGTGTCCTTCGAAAGCGGGCAGGCTGCCTTGACGCCAGAAGGCAAGCGCATTCTGGATGAGATCGCTGCCACGCTGCTCACGCTCAAGGGACGCCGAGTAGAAATTGTCGGAAATACCGACAACGAAGGCCTGCGCGCCAGCAACATATCGCTCTCGATGGCGCGCGCAGAGACTGTCAAGAGTTACCTCAGCGGCAAGGGCGTGGACGAACGCCTGCTGAGCACATCGGGACAAGGTCCGGATCGCCCGGTCGCGTCCAATCTCACCGCCGAAGGTCGCGCCAGGAATCGCCGCATCGAATTCCGTATTGCAAAGTAGCGCAGCTCTCGGTGACCGTAAAAAAGCGGAACTGGTGAACCAGTTCCGCTATTCATTTCGCCGCTACCCGTGACGCACAAATCATTCGGCCGGGGGCGCCTGCAGTCCCAGCAGTTCTTCCACATGTGACAGCGCCGCATTGTCCTTGATGACGGTCTTGAGCCACGCATGCAGGGGCATCTCTCCCCACTGTGCCGCCTTGTCGGCTAGATGCGTGACGGGACTGTGAGGTTCCGTGCGCCGAAAAAATTCCGCTACGGCACGCAACTGCGCAATCGCCTCTGCCCGGTTGCGTAGGGGACCACTGTGGCCCGGCTGCGCATTGGCATGGACGTTAGTTTCCTGTCGTGACGCAAGCATCGGCGTGCCGGCTTCGTCCTTCAGTCGCGTCTCACTGGATACCGCGGAGCGCAGACCGGTGTCGGCAGCAAAGCGGACCAGGGTCTCATGTACAAGATTCAATGCCTCGCGCGCCGCTGAAAAGCCGGGACCATCCAGGCCCAGGCGCTCATCCACAGACTTCTCCAGCTGAGCAAGAGATTGCAGACAATACAGGCCATCGGCCATCATGGCTTCGTAGAATGCATGCGAACTGCGCTTACGAGCGGCATCCATCGTAGCCAGCTTGACGCCCTCTTCCGGCCTTCCGCCCTCTGTTGCAACCCGTTCCGCGTTGGCGGCGCGAGAGCGTGCTGCTTCGAAGTCCAGCAGGGAAAAAGCTGTTCCCCGACCCTCCGTCAGCGGGATCTCGCGTGCCATCTGGACCGTACGCGAGATGAGCCACGTCAGGTTACCGATGCGCAGGTCATGATCTCCATCCTCCGAGGGAGGATAGAGATGATCCCAGTACTGGTCGAACAGACCGGCCAGCAGAAGGAAACCATCACCCAGTCCACGCATTGCCCGCGTCTTGCAAGCCGCCTCGCAGTACCAAACTACCAGACGCATATCCTTGCTGCGCGTTTCGACCAACTGCGCGCATCGCTGTTCGACAAACGCCCAGTCGGCTTCCTTGATATCGGTAACCCATTCACCTTGGTCAAGGGTGGGATCATCGAAGCGCCGCGCCTCAACGATGACGTCCAGATCGGCACTGAAGGAAAGGTCCTCCCCACCTGGTTGCTTGTCATTGATGGGCTTGAGCAAATGGACGATGGCGACAGTGGCAGGGGTGTCTCCCCCTAAGGAGTTGAGAATCGGCATTTTCATGAGGGCCAGGTTGATGGTCGGTATCTGCTTGGTTTCTGATCGGGGACGCCTGAACCGCGCTGGTGCGTGTCCCGTAGCGCTTACTGGATGACGTACTTGAAAACGCCTTTCTTGCTGGCCGATACCTTGATACGACTGATACCCTGCGCTTCGGCCATGCGTGCCAGCACGCTTCTAGCGATCTCGGGCAGCAGGCAGCCGTTAAGGATATTGTCCACATTGCGCGCGCCGGAATCGACCTCCGTACAACGGGCCAGCACGGCATCCACCAGGGTCTTGTCGTAGATGAATTCGGCCTTGTGATTCGCTTCAATGCGCTTGGCGATGCGCGAGAGCTTGAGCTCGATGATCTTCACCAATATGTCATCAGCGATCGGGTAATACGGAATCACCTTCAGCCGCCCGAGGAAGGCTGGCTTGAAGGCCCTGACCAACTGCGGCCGGATCAGGGCGTCAAGTTCATCAGGAGTGGGCAGCTCGTCGCTGACCTTGTTCAGGCAAGCCTGCATCATCTGCGCAGAGGCGACATTGCTGGTCAGAATGATGATGCAGTTCCTGAAGTCGATCTGACGCCCCTCACCGTCGTCCAGTACACCCTTATCGAAGACCTGGAAGAAAAGTTCCAGCACGTCCGGATGGGCCTTCTCCACTTCATCAAGCAAGACCACGCTGTAAGGGTTGCGACGTACCGCTTCGGTCAGCACGCCACCCTCGCCGTAACCAACATAGCCGGGAGGCGAGCCCTTGAGTCCCGAGACCGTATGCGCCTCCTGATACTCGCTCATGTTGATGGTGATGAGCTTGCGCTCACCGCCATACAGCACGTCGGCCAGCGTGAGAGCGGTCTCGGTCTTGCCTACCCCGGAAGGACCAACAAAGAGAAAGACGCCCTTCGGCTTGCCAGGATCATCCAGATTGGCCCGAGAGGTGCGCACCCGCTGAGCAACGGCATCCGTCGCGTGTCGCTGACCGAGCACACGCTCCTGAAGCAAGGTATCCAGACCGAGTACCGTCTTGATCTCGTCCTTGACCATCTTGCCCAGCGGGATGCCAGTCCAGCCGGCGACGATCTCCGCCACGACCTGGCCGTCGACCTGCACGGGCAGCAGCGGAGTCTCACCCTGATACAGCCTGAGTTCATCCATTAACCGTCGCAGCTCGGTGCGCGCCTGGGTAGGATCCTGGTCCGGACTATCTGCCTGCGTCTGCGTCTCCACCGTGGCGCGAAGACTCTGTATGCGTTCATTGAGCTCACGTTCCCGCTGCCAACGGGCCTTCAACTCCTCCAGATGGGCCAGCGTTTCCACCCGCTGTCGATTCAACTGGGTCAATCTCGCCTCATGGGCGATATTAATGGCCGCCTCGCGTTCCAGGGCGAGCACTTCGGCGTCGATCTCTTCCAGTCGTCGCTTCATCCCCCCCAGCGATGGCGGCGTGGCGTTCTGTCCCAGCGCAACCCTGGCACAGGCCGTATCAAGCACGCTCACCGCCTTGTCCGGGAGTTGCCGACCGGTGATGTAACGGTGAGAAAGTCGCACGGCCTCCTTGACTGCCTCGTCATAAATGCGTACGCCGAAATGCTTCTCCATCAAGGGCACCATCGCCCGCAGCATGGCACAGGCTGTTTCCTCATTGGGCTCTTCGACCTTGATGACCTGGAAGCGCCGCGCCAGGGCGGCGTCCTTCTCGAAATACTTCTTGTACTCACTCCAGGTCGTCGCGGCGATGGTACGCAACTCGCCACGTGCCAGGGCCGGCTTGAGCAGATTGGCGGCATCGTTCTGGCCAGCCTGTCCACCCGCACCGATCATGGTATGGGCCTCGTCGATGAAGAGAATAATGGGATGCGGGCTTCTCTTTACTGCATCGATCACGTTCTTGAGGCGGCTTTCGAATTCGCCTTTGACGCTGGCGCCGGCCTGCAGCAAGCCCATGTCCAGAGTGTGGATCTCAACACCTTGAAGAGCCTGCGGTACGTCGCCACGGACAATGCTCAGGGCCAGCCCCTCGACCACCGCAGTCTTGCCGACACCGGCTTCCCCGGTGAGAATCGGGTTGTTCTGTCTGCGACGCAGCAGGATGTCGACTGCCTGCCGGATCTCGGCATCGCGCCCCACCACCGGATCAATATTTCCAAGACGGGCAAGCTGCGTCAGATTGATGGTGTATTGATCGAGCACTGCCGTCTTTCCACTGGACCCCACCTGCATTTCACCGACAGGATCACCCTGTGAGAGTCCACTATCTTCAGGCGCTGCGCAATACTCAATACCTACAGTAGACTCAACCGACCCCACCGTCAGCTTGCGCAGGTCATGCTTGATCTGTTCAACCTTGAAATGGGCGAATAGCCGTGAGCCTCGATAGGCTAGCTGTGATAGCTCGCTATGGGTCAGCAGGGCAAGCAAGAGATGTCCGCTGCGGATCTGCGGATTGCCGCCTTCCAGCGAGGCGATCAGCCACCCATGCTCGAACAGCGTCTGCAAGTGGGGGGACAGGACTGGCGTGCGCGTATTGCCGTTCTTGAAGCTGGCGATCTCATGCTCAAGATCAGTCTGCAGGCTATCGCTACTGACCCCGCTGTGGTGAGCAATCAGACTGAAGTCGGATTGCGGCTGTTCCAGCAAGGCGAGGAACAAGTGCTCCAGGTCGACTTCGTACTGCCCGCGTGACATGCACAGCGTGGCAGCACGCTCAGTAGCCATGCGGCTGGTTTCGTTCAGTTTGCCGATCAGCGATTTCAGATTGATGCCCATTCTGCTTTTTCCTTGTCATGTTGACCGCGGTGCGGCCTGAATTTTTTCTTCTCACCCACACGGTCAATGCAAGGTGACCTCGTACTGGATATCGGCGCGATCCTGTGTTTCCGGTTCTGTGGAAATGAATGCATCCCAGCCTAGACGACCGCCATTACCAGTGCTACCTAGGGTGACGCCACGTACGTCCCGCGCAAGCAGGATCAGTTGGATCTCGTATTCCAGCGCAGCGCCGGTAAACAGACCAAGCAGCCGTGACAGCGCCAGCGCGCCCCCGCCTCCGGGTAGGAACTGTTCAAATTTCTCTATCTGTAACGGTCCGATAGACAGCCGCATGCGCAAGTCGCGTTGCCAGACCCGCTCGCCTGCCATTGCCTTGCCGAGCAAGGAGTTGGTCGATCCGAGGATGGTCTGGTGCTCTCGCGGAACGTGGTACCAGTCTCCCGCAAATTGCATGACTTCCAAAGGAACCGAGAAATAGTCGGCCAGTACCCGCTGCATATAGAACGCCGATGCCGGACGATGCCGCAGGGCCCCAGCGAAGTGTGCCAACGATTCGTCTCGCACCCCTTTACCATCGCTGCCATACAGCCGATGGTGCAGTGAGCGGAAGCCCAGCCCCGCCACCGACAGCAATAATGGCAGGAAGGTATCGCGGCGCCCGGCCTCATACTGGAAGGCCACCCGGTACTTGCACCACGCCTGATAGAACAAGGCTAGTGATCGCGAGGAAAACGTATCGAGAAAGGCGCGCGGTCCTTCGTCGCGCTGCTCCAGCAGATGTCGTGCGACGCGTTCCGTGTAATGTGCTGGCAGAGACCCATTTCCGCCCAGGAAACCCATGAATGTCGGCGTGATCTGGACATACTTCAGCTCGCCATTGAGAAAGGACTTCCTCAATTCATCCGCCGAGCACGGCACGCCATTTCGTGGCGGATAGGTCTCGATATGCTCTATCTCACTGGCAGGAAACGCGAGCAAGGTACGATTGGCGAACCGCAGGAAGTCGCATACTGCTCGTTCATGTGGCACGCCATTGCGCTTGAACCAGAGTTCGATCATGCGCACTGCCTGAAAAAACTGAAAGCGATGAGGAGTGGAGAATATCCTCTCGATCACGCTAGGTTCAAATCTCCGCTGCGTGGGCTGCATCTCAGCAATTCCTCCCCTGTTCTTTTTGATAGCACGGTCAATTTGGAAAAGCTGTTGGCCTGGACATATAGCCCCATGAAGCGATCGATGAGGCCTGCAAATGCATGTAAGCCGCTACCGACGAAGCCATCCTCATCCACCGTCAACCTGATCTCGATACCACGCACCAGACTTGCAAACGGGTTGCCTGGCAGCCATGCCGCGGCAGCCTTGTGTTCAATCGCTGAAATGGCGCTGATCTGGCGTTGTGAAATAGGTGAATTGGATTGGTCATAAAGCATCAACATTTCCTGAAAAGCTTCCAGCCCGCCCTGCATCAAGGAGAGATGATTGAGCGACAGATGGGAAATGAGCCGCCACTGGGCGCCTCTGCCACGTTTGAAGCGTAAGGGATGGGTCGGCTTCCGCAGCAGAGCGACCTTTCGTATTACGCCACCCCCTTCCATGCTCAAGTCCCCGCCGGGCAGACCATAGGTCAACGAGGCAGGAAGATCCCGATTGGAACAGGTCAGCTCAAGACTGATCGTATCCGTCTCGACCTTGGCGGGATCGAAGTCGATATCGACGATGGAAATCTCGGTTTCGTGGCCCGGACTTTTCAGCGCAACCAATTCGTCCCGTCGCATTACCCAGTAATGCCCATCGTGCTCAGGAGATTGCCCATGACGCAAGGAATAGAAAGGCCGGAATTGCGTGAACGATTCACCCTGCGGAGTTTGCCTGATGAGCTGTACCGAATTGATTGAATGTACCTGGTATCCGAACGAGTGGCGTCCGTCGACCAGTACAGGATGATAGGCACCGGCATGTGTCAATCTGATCGGGTCGCCGGCCTGGGGGAACAGATTGATCACCGGCGTACAGCCCAGCAAGATGTTGGAATTGCTGATGCTACCCAGTTGTCGCGCAATGTGCGAGTCTGCGCGCAAGCCCGACAGCCCGAAATGTATGGTAAATCGCCTGACATCGGAGGGAAGTACCGCGAAAACGGGATTGAGATCGAGATCGAAGAAGTTGAATTTCTCAGGAAGGGCAAAATACTCCGTCAGCAGTCGATATGCGGGGTGCGATTGGGCGGGAAAATCGATGAGCGCATCCTCCTCGGCAAAACCTACCTCTGCCAGCGGCGGCTGGCGCAGCGCGATCCACCGACCGTTCCCGGATGCTTCGACCCAGGCAGCCTCGGTACGCATGAAAAGGCTGTCGCGTAATGCCGCGCAGAATGAAGCCTCTCCATCTATGAACAATCTTAACGAGGCCAATCCGAGGGACGTAAAGGCCACGTTATCTGCGATGGTTTCGAAGGTGAGCGACAGCGAGGAGCTGATCCCGGGCTGCAACATCACGGCCTCCGGCGCGTCGATAATGGGCGCGAAGGTCACCTGAGACAGACGGATCGGCGCTATCGACACATCATAGGCGGTCCTGAATCTGCAGACGATACCCTTGACCTGGCCGCTCGCCAACAAGCTGCCTCGGGGGATTTGTGTGGTCGCGGTGAGCTGATCTGCCGAGGCGAGATAGTCCATGCGCGCAATCGAGCAGGACGGAAACGGGCGCAAGTAGTGAGGATACAGGACCTCGAACAGTGCCTCGGTAAACTCCGGATAGTCATCGTCGAGACGCTTTGACACGCGCGCGTTGAGCAGTGCGTAGGACTGTATCATGCGCTCGATATGCGGATCTTCGCATACCTCGCCGGCCATCAGCAGCCCGCCGGCGATCTTGGGATAGCGCTCTGAAAAATCACGCGAATAGCGTCTCAGGAAGCTCAGTTCTCGTTCGTAATAGGGAAGCAAATCCTGCACTTACACTCCAATGCGGCTTGGCCGCGCCTTGCTGATCGAGTATTGCAGCGTAGATGGCTGCAGCACTGCGTCGAAATTGACCGCCTCTCGCGCAGCATTGACGACCAATAAAGCGCTGATGGCGAAGTTGAGCCGATTGATAGATCCCTCCTGTATTTCCAGATTGGCGAGTACATTTTGCAATCTGGGTTCGTGCCGTGATATGGATTGCTGCAGGGCCTGGCAGATAGCCATGCGATCGTCCATGCTGGCCAGGCTCAAGCCGGCGAAATCACCTAGACCATAGGCAAGAATGGACTGGCTGCATTCCGGATAGCTATCCAATAGCTCGTCAGAAATAACCGAACGCGTATTGAGCATGGCTTCAAGATCGCGCGCAACGGCATCCTTGAGTTCTTCCATCGAAAATCGGGTGACTACTGGACTGATCGTAGACCTCGCCCCGTCATTCATCAGTTTGTCGAACAGACTCGGTGCAAAACCCTTCATTTGCGCTTACCCAATTTAAAAAGGTCGTCGAACGCCATGTGTTCAAAAAAGGGACATCCGCCTGAAAGTCAGGCGGATGTCATAGGGACAGGCGAAATCCTGTTCTTTTTACCTACAGTTCATTTCGTCTGGATGGAATCAGATGACCTTGTTGGTCGCGAGGTCCCAACCGCCCGAGGTGTTACCAGCAGCACCACCATCCTTTTTCTGTTGCGTGTACTTCCACTTCACGGAGGAATACTTCAGACCAACCCTTTCGCCAAGGATCTCACCCGCCTCGATGGAGGGCTTCACGCTGCTGATCATGACGTTGGTCAGTTCGATTTCGAAGTAGCGCACGCGCTCGCCCTTGCCATCGGCACGCATGAATTCGAACTTGGCCTTTGCAATGGTCTTGCCCGACGAAGAATTTTGCAGCAGCAGCGGCGACGCCAGATCGGCGACCTTGGTGAGCACGATGTCTTTGTGTTCGCAGCGCTCCGCAGTATGGCCGCCGCCGGTCGATGCCGTCGCAGACTTCGGCTGCAGAACTTCCCAGTCTACGGTCTTGCATTCGATCCAGTCCTTGTGCAGGTCATCAGTGGATTCACCCTTGATGCCATCGATTTGCAGATAAACGTCAATTGCCATAACTCATCCTGTAAATATGAGGGAGGAAAAATAGTTAGGATTTCCCTGCCTGCGGCAACTCCGCAACCAACCGAAGCGAAACAGACAGTTCATCTAACTGAAAATGCGGACGCAAGAACGACACGGCGCGATAAACACCCGGTCGTCCCGGCACTTCCGACACCTGTACCGAAGCTTCGCGCAGCGGGAATTGCGCTTTGGCCTCTTGCGTGGCGTTGTCATCCAACAGCACGTATTGCGCGATCCAGCGGTTGAGGAAGTCTTCGACATTTGAGGCGGCAGCGAAGCTACCGATCTTGTCGCGCATCATCGATTTCATGTAGTGAGCGATGCGGGAAACTGCGAAGATATATTGCAATTGCGAGGATAGAACGGCATTGGCGTTCGCTGCGTCCGTGTTGTACTTCTTGGGTTTCTGCGCGGACTGGGCGCCAAAGAAAGCTGCATAATCAGAGTTCTTGCAGTGGACCAAAGAAATGAACCCAAGATCAGAAAGCTCTTTCTCGCGGCGGTCAGTGATCGCGATCTCGGTAGGACACTTCAATGCCACCTCTCCTTCATCGGTCTTGAAGGTGTGCGTCGGCAGGTCCTCGACCAGGCCCCCCCCCTCCACACCGCGAATGGCGGCGCACCAGCCGAAGTCCTCAAACGCCTTGGTGAGCTTGGTTCCGAACGCGTAGGCAGCGTTGCACCACAGATATTTGGAATGGTCGGTGCCATCGACATCCTCGACGAAATTGAAGCCCTCTACCGTCGTTCCGTCCTTTGGATTGAAGGGCAGGCGTCCAAGGAAGCGCGGTAGCGTCAGTCCAACATAGCGTGAGTCCTCGGATTCGCGGAAGGACTTCCACTTCGCATACTCGATGGTGTCGAACACCTTGGACAGATCACGGGGCTTGCCCATGTCGGCATAGCTTTCAAGACCGAATAACTCGGGCGAGGCTGCCGTAATGAAAGGTGCATGAGATGCTGCAGCGATACGCGACATCTGCTCGATGAAGTACATGTCTTCCGGCTGACGGGTGATCTCGAAATCACCGATCAGCGAGCCAAAAGGCGCTCCGCCAAAAGTACCAAATTCTTCCTCGTAGACCTTCTTGAACATCGCGCTCTGATCAAACTCCAGTGCCGAATTGAAATCCTTGACCAGTTCCTTCTTGGTTGCGTTAAGGAGCTTGATCTTCTGCCCCTCTCCCACGGTCGTGTTACGCACCAGGTAATTCAGGCCTGTCCAGCTTCCTTCCAGTTTCTGGAATTCCGGCGCATGCATGATGGCACTTACCTGATTGGAGATCAGTCGATCCACTTCTGCGATACGCGCATCCAGGGTGACGGAGAGATTCGGCGATACGATCACGGTACCTTCCATCACCTGACTGACCAGTTCAGCGATCAGGTCTTTGGCACGATCGTGCTCGGAAGCGGATTTCGCCACCTTGCTTTGTTCGACGATATCATCCAGCAGGGTACCGCCGGCGACAGTGGGCAAAGCGCCTTGAGCGACTTCGTTATTGATTTGAGCAGACATGCAGATCTCGATTATTTGGTGGTTTGCTTGCTGAGCTCTGCGAGCTTTTCGGTACTGCTGAGCACATCGTTGAGGATATCTTCCAGCTTGTCGTTACCAGCGATCTTGTTACGTAGATCCGCCAGTTTGGTACGAGCCTCGAGCAGCTTGCGCAGGGGTTCAACCTGCTGTACCACCGATTCAGGTCGAAAGTCCTCCATCGAACGGAACTTCAGTTCCACGGCAAATTCCCCACCGGCGTCGGAGAGCTCGTTAACGACACGGTAGACAGCGCGCGGCTCCAGACCCTTCATTACCTCATCGAAGTTATCCGAATCGATATTGACGAACTTGCGGTCTTTCAGTCGAGGCTGGGGCACTTCCGAATTGCCACTGAAGTCGCCGATCACGCCAGTGACGAAGGCAAGCTCTTTCTTCTCGATGGCGTCGCCAATTTCGACGTCATATGTCATCTGCACACGCGGAGGTCGCACCCTTTGCAGCTTCTTCTGAATACTTTCCTTTTTCGACATTTCTTCTCCGTTTCTGGTTTGGTCCACGCGCCTCATTTTCTGAGGCTATTGATCAATGGGAGACGCTCAACCTGTTCCCGCCTGACCTCTTACTTCAGGTTGATGAACGGATTGGGTCCGCTTCCGCTGCCGACGTCGCTGGCAGGTGCTGGCGCCGTCTTGCGAACCATCTTGCCGCGCGGAGGCGTCGCAGCGACCGGCTTTCCCGGCACCGATACCGGCGCCTCCCCCGTGATCTCGCGCAGCGTCCTGGTCAGATCCTGGGCGTCGCTCTTGATTGATCCATTGAGTGCATTCTGCGAGCGCAAGTCCGCGAGCGACTTGGTGGCCAGGCGTAGGCTGGAAAGGGTCAGGATGCTGTTGGCACCCTTTTCGGAAGGGTCCCGCTTTATTGCCTCCTGAGCGTTGATGATGGCGTCGCTGTAGTCACCTGCATCGAAGCGAATCTGCGCAATGCGCAGCCAGGGCGTCTTGTCTGCAGGGAAACGCGACGCCAGGGTTCTTAGCATCTTCACGGCATCATCGGTCCGACCCTCGACCAGTGCCGCCTCAACCTTTTCCACGCTGCTTTCCAGGCTGCTCTTGGCCTCTGCCTCCGCCCCCTGCTTGGAGTCGCTGTTGGCGCACCCCGTCATCATCAATGCCAGCGTCAGCAGAGCTGGAATCAACAGATCTATTCGTCTCTTTCTTGCATTCATGGGGATTTAATCCTTAGTTTTTTAATTCTGGAGAACCTATCCGATCTCTCACATGCATTCGAATGGAGAAGACCGGAAGATATTCGGCTTGTCACGACTTTTAAACTTGGAATGAAACGCGGCGATGAATTTCTGGTGAAAATTGGCGCTTCATTCATTCCTGCTCTTCAGTCACGCCACGTTTCAATTTCCGCCATCGGCTTGCTGCTAAGACTTAGTTTTTAAGTAAGGCAACTGAGGATCACTCGAATGTATCCCATAGACCCCTTTTACAAAATGGAGCCATTCCATATGTGAACGGTTCCTAAAATTTTTTCGGCACGCGGGAAATTCGAGCCAATCAGAAACCAGATAAAACATGCGGGATAAAGTTGAATAAACGACAGAGAAATGCCGTGGCGCTGGGATTGTTCATCTCTTGCATCACCGGCTGCGCCGCAGTGGGAGCGGCATCCAAGGTGGGCCAGGTTGCCAAGTCGACACTGGAGGCGCTGGGTCTGAAGAAGCCTGACGCACCTGAAATTCCGGACGCGATGAAGCAGCCACGCAAGGTACTCATCAAGCTGCATGCATCCAAGGCGCTCAACATGGATTCGCAGCAGCGTCCACTGGCGTTGGTAGTCAGAATTTATAAGCTAAAACAGAACGTTAGTTTCCAGCAGGCGTCATATGACGCCTTTCTGAATCCACAAAAGGAGAAGGAAGTTCTGGGAGCCGATCTGCTGGAGGTCAAGGAAGTCACGCTGGTACCAGGACAGCGCTACGAGGTCGATGAAAAGGTGAGCTACGAGGCGGGATATATTGGTCTGGTAGCGCTGTTCATCAATCCAGATCAGCAAGGCTGGCGGGTCAGCTTCAAGGCCGACGAATCCGAAAAGAACGGCATTACGGCGGGCTTGCAATCCTGTTCTGTCACGGTAGGTGCGGGGGCTATTGCCGTGGATACCCTGGGTAAGCCAGTTGACCGGAACCTGATGCTCGCGCCAGTCGAGTGTCATTAGAAATCAACAATCTCTTAACCGCAGATCACGATGCGACAATCATCCATTACGGAGCCAACCAATTGAACCATCCCAACAAGGTACTCTGGGGCGAGGGGCTTTTCCTTCGACCTCAGCACTTCCAGCGCCAGGATCATTACCATGAAACGCGTCTGCATCAGACCGCGCTCGCCCTCAATCCCCATTGCTGGGGCGTTTTATCCCTGAAGATCGATGGAGACGCGCTTAATAACAGCACCCTTCGTCTGCTGGAGCTGTCTGCTATCTTCCATGATGGAGAAATCTTCAAAGCGCCGGACGGGGATGACCTCCCGGCCCCCATCGACTTGACAGAAATTCCGCTGTCCCAAAACTCCATTACCTTTTATGCGGCCTTGCCGATGCTGAAAGGCTTCGGTAGCAATTTCTCCGTTGGCACCGGCAATCAGCAATCCACCCGTTATATTCAGGATGGCGCCCAGACGCCGGACCTGTTCACGCAAGCCGCGAAGGCGGAAATAAGCTACTTGAAAAAAGCAGTACGTCTGGTATCGGAAAATGAACCCCGTGATTCATTGGTCTGCATTCCTGTGGCGCGCCTGCGTCGCGCGAGCGGGCCTGGCTTCGAGCTGGACCCTGACTTCGTTCCCCCTAGCCTGTCAGTGCATGCGTCTACCTTGCTGTTCCAGCGCCTGCGTCGCCTCATGGACGCGCTGCAAGCCAAGGTCAGCGCCCTGTACGGGCATCATCGCGAGCCTAGCAAGAGTGTGGTCGAATTCCGTTCTGGCGACATCACATCGTTCTGGTTGTTGCATACCGCCAGCACCGCCTATGCCAATCTGTCGCACTACCTGAACCATCCGATGCATCACCCGGAGCGCCTTTTTGAACAGCTATTGTCATTGGCCGGATCGCTCATGACCTTCTCGCGCAGCCTGGCCCTGTCCGACCTTCCTGCTTACGATCACCGCGATCCGGGGCCGGCTTTCGCAAAGCTGGACGCGATCATTCGCGAGTTACTCGATACTGTGATCTCTTCCCGGTATTTTGCGATTGCTCTGAACGAGAGCAAGCCCTCCTACCATATGGGCATGCTGGACTCAGGCAAGATCGACGAGAAGACCAACTTCTACCTCGCGGTCCATGCAGATTTGCCGGCCATCGAGCTGGTCGAGGTCGTGCCGTTGCGCTTCAAGATCGGCGCACCTGACGATGTTGAAAAATTCGTGCTGGCGGCGCTGCCCGGCGTCAAGCTTGTGCACTCTCCTCAGGTGCCAGCTGCACTACCGGTTCGGCCCGACACCTATTACTTCACGCTCGAGAGCAAGGGCGCGATGTACGAGCGCATGCTTCAGGCACAGTCGATCTGCATCTATGTGCCATCCGGCATTCGTGACCTCAATATTGAACTTCTGGCGGTGACCCAATGAACACGACAACCATCCCTTCCCTGCTGGATCCTGTGGATTCTTCGCCCACTTATGAAGCCGGCGCGCCGATTAACGCCAGTTCGCTCCTGGACCTGATGTACGACGGCTTTTATGCGTTGTTCATGCTCAAGAACGGTGGCACGCCGGTGGACGAGGTGTCATTCATGGCGAAAATACGAAAGTTTCTGGGAGATGTCGAACGCGGCGCCAAGAAACTGGAAGTGTCGCCCGAGGATGTCTATGCAGCCAAATATGCCTTCTGTGCTTCCGTGGATGAGATTGTCCTGCGCTCTAATTTCAGCATCCGCGATACGTGGCAACGCCGCCCCCTTCAGTTGGCGATGTTTGGTGATCAATTGGCAGGTGAAAATTTCTTCAATCGGCTAGAAGATCTGCGCGTTCGCGGTACCGCCCGACTCCAACCATTGGAAGTCTTTCATATGTGCCTGCTACTGGGATTCCAGGGAAAATATGCGCTGGAAGGGCCGGAAAAACTCAATTACCTGACTGCTCGACTGGGCGATGAGATTGCTCACCTGAAGGGCAAGACTGCCGGGTTCGCACCGAATGGGGAGCGACCTGATGCCATCGTCAACAAGTTGCGCAACGATGTGCCGTTGTGGGTAGTCGCTTCCCTATTTGCATTGACCGCTATGTTTGCCTACATAGGACTGAACTGGACCCTGACCAAGGGCACCGAAAACCAGCTGGCCGGCTATGCCGATATCGTCAAACTTGCCCCGCGGGCAGCCAACCTGACTATCACCTTGCCCTGAGCTTGAAGAGCCAGATTTCTGTGGGGAATACCAGAGGCCTCCATAGCTGCCGATTTTTCGATCACCAACGGATCATCGGCAGCACGCTCAGGATCTCTGACACAAGCCTGGGTCGGCCCCGGGCCAGGCTGGATCAGCGCAGGAAAACCAACTCTGCATAGCTAGGATTGGCGTGCTCACGCTGATAACGCTTGAGGTCTTCCCTGGCCTGTTCGCGGGTGAGCCCTATATATCCCTTTTCAGCAATTTGCGAGCCGGTAACGCTGGCAACCCGCTTGACCGCCGACTGCTCGGTAGATGTACCTGATGGGGTGTCGGCTGCGTAGGCTGCATGGGCAGCGAAGGCGGTCAAGGCCAAGCTAATGGCGACCGCGCAATGACGAATGGTGATGTTGCTCATGATCTACTCCTCGGTGAATGCAAGCGGACATAGCCCTATGCTTATCCTTTATCAATGCTGCATTCTCATGCGAGAAGTCTATCGGTCCGGCCAGGAGAGAAAAACCGGTGAACGGGTAATGCTGTATTGCGGCACTTGAAAGAATGTGCACGCGAATCTTGTCTGTCTTGCAGCAGTTAAATCATCAAATTGCGAGCTGAACCGGTTTTTACCGCTTCCACTTACCTTTCCATGTCGCTAATCGCGGTCAGAATCTGGTAATCCTATAAATACTATTCAAGGAACAGGTATGAGAATCGGCACGCGGCTCGGTGGTTCATTCATGCTGGTCACGCTGCTTGCCTGCAGCCTGATCGTCGCTTCAATTCTGATCCTGAACCAGATCGGACGACACTGGGAAGACTTTTCGGGCACCGTGCTGAACAAGCAGGACTATGCCACCCAGGGTTACATCAAACTGGGTGATGGTGTGCAGAACTTCAAGAACTACGTCGTCCGCGGCAAGGACTATGACAAGCACTTCCTGGCCGATATGGATGCCATCAACCGGCTGATGATCGAGTACCGCAAGCTTGGCGTAGACAATCCCAAGGAAGATGAACTTCTACAGAAGATCGCTATAGGCGAAAAAAATTACCGAGAGGCATTGGCGAAGGCGCAAGGCATGAAGTCAGCGGCTGCGTCCGTGACGGAAATCGATGCTTCCATCAGTGGCGCTGACAAGGTATTGGCGGCAGGTTTTTCCGGTCTGCTGGCGATCGCGCGCGAGAATGCCAACGGTACTGGCCGGGATATCTCCAACGCCATCAGTACCGGCAAGTCCATCGACCTGGCCGTCGGTGCGCTGGTGATGGCACTAGCAGCCTTATTGGCGGTGCTGGCAACGCGTTCGATCACACGACCGGTGCACGAGGCAGTAAGAATCGCCAAGACCGTCGCAGCAGGTGACCTTGGGAGCCGGATCGAAGTCACTCGCAAGGATGAGACCGGTGAACTGCTGCAAGCACTCAAGGATATGAACAGCAGCCTGCAACGCGTGGTCGGCGGCGTACGTACTGGCAGCGACACCATCGTTACGGCCTCGACGCAGATCGCTGGTGGCAATCTCGATCTCTCCGCACGCACCGAGCAACAGGCCAGTTCGCTGGAAGAGACGGCGGCGGCGATGGAACAGATCACTTCGACCGTGAGACGCAACGCTGATCATGCGCGCCAGGCAAATGCGATGGCAGGCTCGGTCTCCGAGGTGGCGTCGCGCAGCGGACTGGTGGTTTCCGACGTAGTCAGCACCATGGACGAAATCCAGGCCTCTGCCCGCGAAATCGAGGAAATCATTTCTGTCATCGACGGCATCGCGTTCCAGACCAATATCCTCGCGCTCAATGCAGCGGTGGAAGCAGCCCGTGCCGGTGAGCAGGGACGTGGCTTTGCGGTGGTGGCCTCGGAGGTACGCACCTTGGCCCAACGCTCGGCCACAGCGGCGAAGGAAATCAAGGCGCTGATCGGCAACTCGGTCGAGAAGGTGGAAGACGGCAGCAGGCTGGTCAGAAGCGCCGGGGCGACCATCGAGGAACTGGTAACAAGCGTACGCAATGTCACCCAGATCATGAGTGAAATCTCGGCCGCCAGCGGCGAGCAGGAAGCCGGGATCGAACAGGTCAACCAAGCCATTGCGCAAATGGACACTGTGACGCAACAGAACGCCGCCCTGGTGGAAGAAGCCGCTGCCGCCACCGAAGCATTGAAGGAACAGGCGCGACGACTGGCACAGTCGGTAAGCGTATTTCGGCTGGGCGGGGGTAAGCTTGCGTGACAGAGGAACCGGGACGCACGCGGTGTAATGAAGCTGACCGCAGCGATTCGTTGAATCGATCAGCTACCGTTGCGCGGTAACTGATCGATTCTCTGAGCAAGCGGATTGAGGTAATTGATGTCTTGTCGCGTCTATCTTTACTGTACGAATTTTGAAGGCATGCCATTGGACGCGGAGGCAGACCAGTTCTTCGCTATCTCAGGTACCGAGTACGAGGCGAACGCCGGTATCCCACTTTTCTGGATGTGCCTTTTCACCGGCACAGATATCAAGATCGCTCCCGGGAGCGAGAATTACGCTCCTGATTCGGATGATGACGCAATCGATGAAGATTTTGATGAGGCAAGCCTGTCCGCGCTTGAAGACGATGACAGCTATCGTCCATATGCCTATATCTCTTGCCAGAAAGCGGTTGGCATCGATCAACTCAAGCAGCGGTCCGAGATATTGCGTGCCGCCATCGGTGCCGACCGTCACCAGTTGTACGTCGAATGGATTGCCCGGATTGAGGCGGAGCCTTTCCGCAACATACTGGTCAAGACCGAAGAGATCGACGGGATGGGAAATGATGGCGAACTGGAGATACTGTTACGCAGCGCCATCCGGGATCTGGAGGCGGCCATCCGGACGGGCGTCCTGGCAACAAGCAGAGAGATGATCAATATGATGGGACTGTCGGAAGGTAGCGTTCTGAGCGAATGTGAATCCAGCGAACTCGCAGGCTGGGCCAACGCCGCACAACGATGGCCGCAATGCTTGCCTCCTGCCCCGACTGAACAGGAAGGCGTCTCGATAAGAGCAGTGAAAAAATCGAAATGGATGTTCTGGAAGCGATAAGCATCATCATCGGAATCTTGAATGCCGCCGGCCAGAGATGGACTCCAGGATGTCCAGAACAAATAGAAAAGGCTCTCCGAACGGAGAGCCTTTTAAATACTGGTGCTGGCTGCAGGACTTGAACCCGCCACCCCCTGATTACAAGTCCGGCGCGAATTTCAATTATATCAAAGACTTAGCTCATTTTTTGCTTCGCAATCAAGAAATTTAGCGCCTCGCAAGCCCGTATTGGGCCTGGGTCGCTCGACGATTGCGAAGCGGAATTTTCAGAGCTGAACGCGAATATTGCCGGTTTGGCGGGACCGAGAACCGCGTTCCGAATCAACTGAGGTAAATTCGCATGAAGGGTCATGACATCCTGCCGGATGAGAGAGGCATGCTATATTGACAAGGGGGCTAGCCGAAGGGCTTAGCGGAAATTTGTACTTAAGAGGGTAAGGGACATGGCCAAGGAGAAAACGCCAAAAAATAATTCGGCGTCGAGAAAGTCGACGACGACAGCAGCCCAGGTGAAGAAGCCGAAAGACACGATCATTAGAAAAGTATTCGAAGGCTGTGGCTTTCGCCACATTCAATCCGACAATATTCACTTCGAAATCAATAGCAGGAAAGGCGAAATCGACCATATTTTCGTATATGAAAATGTAGTCGTGCTTTGCGAAGAGACGGTTCAGCAAGACGTCTCTAGCCATTTTGGTAATAAGAAGTTTTTCCATGAGTTGATCTCCCAATCTCGCCCCGAATTCCTGAAAATTTATCGACAGCTCAATCAGGCTTTTGCCAGCTACCTCCAACAGTCTGGCTTTCTCGAAGAAGAATACGAATTCCGCCATATATACTTTTCGGGCAATAAAGAAGCGGATGAGGGCCTCACGCTGAACAGCACCGTCTTGCGTATCATGCAGATCCAAGACGCAAATTATTTCGACCAGCTCGGCAAGATCATTGGATCTTCAGCCCGCTATGAAATGCTCAAGTACTTGAAGATTGGTCTAAAGGACATCGGAGACCGCCGAAAAAGGGGCGGCTCCGGGACACCCTTTACCGATTTCAGCGCGTTCGTGCTTCCCTCATCGCAGACGAATTATCCGCCGGGATTCGGCATTGTTTCCTTTTATGCTGACCCAGCATCCCTCATTCGTCGGGCATACGTGATGAGAAAAGATGGGTGGACTCAGCCAGAGGTGTCGTATCAGCGCTTTCTCAAAAAAACAAAAATCGCAAGCATGAGAAACTATCTCTCAAGAAATAAGCGTGTGTATATCAATAACCTTATCGTGACGCTTCCTGCAGAATGCGAGATTCGTGACCCAGCGACCAAAGCCACCCTCTCTCTGACTGGCATAAGTAGAATTTTCGACGCGAAGATTTCCATCCCAGACGAACTCGGGACGATTGGCGTAATTGATGGGCAGCACCGAATTTTCTCGTATCACGAGGGGCAGGATGGTTACGAGTCAACTATCAAACAGTACAGAGAACGACAAAACCTCCTTGTAACCGGTCTCATTTTCCCTTCAACTTACGACGATACCCAACGTGCAAAATTTGAGGCAGAGTTGTTCCTGGCGATCAATGATACGCAAGCGAGCGTTAGATCGGATCTGAAGCAAGAAATTGAAGCCATCGTTAATCCTCTTTCTCCGATCGCCTTGGCCAAAAGTATCGTCGCTGGACTATCGAGAGAAGGGCCACTGGCTGGCAAGCTGCAAAGGAATCTATACGATGGTAGTGCCCGCATGAAGACTGGCTCAATTGTGCGCTATGTGCTGCTGCCAATGATGAGGGCACCGCGCTCCGCTGCACGCAGGGACACCTTAATTGCTGTATGGGGAGCGACGGCAGGCAAGACCGAACTCAACAGTGATGTAGACAAGGAGTCGTTTGTTGCATTCGCGGTCCAGCAGTTTAATCGGCTCTTAATGGGTGCAATGAAGAACGTACGTCCTGGCACGTGGAGCCTGTCTGGACCAAAAAGCGACGGCATACTAAATCCAACTTCTATCGGCGGCTTCATGGTCTGCCTGAAAGAAATTCTCGCGAGCGATAGAGATATCACCCGGATCGATTACGAAAAAGATTTCGAAAAATTGGGCGAATTCAAATTCGATGCCTATCGCTCAAGCCGGTGGAGTGAGATGGGCAAAGCTCTTTCGAAAGACTACTTCCTGCTATAACTGGGTAGATCTCCCAAGCAAATTCCGCTAAGCTCGTTGTCTACTATTTTTCCCCGAAAAAAAATGCAGAAAGTTCGGCTCCATAAAAGCGCAAAGGGCGCTGCGACCCACGCCGCGAAAGGTGGGCTTCATATTTACGGCGGGGATTGTCTCGATCTCATCGCCAAGTTACCTGACGCATCCGTAGATCTTATCGTGAGCTCGCCACCTTACTGCATCGGAAAGGAATACGAATCTACACGCAGTGTGGAAGATTTTATTTCCATGCACAAAAAGCTATTACCAGAACTTTGCCGAGTGCTCAAAGAAGGTGGCAATTTCTGCTGGCAAATTGGTAGTCATGTAAAAGACGGAGTTATTACCCCCCTGGACTATCTCGTGTTTGCTGAGATGCAGGCTATCCCGGGCATGTTCCTGCGAAACAGGATTATCTGGACATACGGACACGGCTTGCACTGCTCAACTCGGTTTAGCGGACGCCACGAAGTCGTGATGTGGTATTCCAAAGGGAAGGACTATGTATTCAATTTGGATGCTGTACGCGTCCCGCAAAAGTATCCCGGGAAGACATACTCAAGCGGACCTAACAAGGGGAAGTTAAGCAGCAATCCGTTAGGCAAAAACCCTGGTGATGTTTGGGATATTCCAAACGTTAAGGCCAACCATGTCGAAAAGACCAGCCACCCGTGCCAATTCCCGACTGCGCTACCTCAGATATTAATCAAAGCGCTCACACATCCCGACGCCATCGTCTTCGATCCATTCATGGGAAGCGGTACCTCGGGAGTCGCGGCCGCACTTGAAAATAGGCGGTTTATCGGCGCAGAAATTGAAAGCACCTACATTGACGTCTCAATCGAGCGAATGACAGACGCTATCTCTGGTAAAGCAAAAGTGCGTCCATGGGATAAGGAAATCGAAGCTCCCGACTTAAATAGAAAAGTGGCCAGACGCCCCGACGCCTTCGATGCATCGACCGAAGCAGCAGCATTACTGTTCTCCGGTGAGCTGGGTACCCCCGCAATCCCTACTGGTATCCTGTAGGGTTAATCAACGTTGCAGCGGATGTAAATCGAAAGCCCACTTTTATGTGGGCTTTTCGCCTTTCATGCCCCTGGAAGCCACAAGTACGTAGGAGCTGGATGAGCGCTACCCCAACCGCCTACAAAAACAAGACGTCACCAGGTATTACTCATCGGCTTTGTTGCGATTGCCTTGCCTGAAGAGTCTCTCCGAAGCTGACTTCCTCTCTTCCTTGCAATATTCCTTCTGTTCAGTGCCGGCCGTCATGCCAGCCGGGTAATTCCCTGTCGCCAGTCTCGCTAGTACCATTTTTTCAGGTAGCAAATGACTTGGGTCTTGGATAGGAATGATTTCCATAAAAAAGTTATCTATGCGCCGCATTTTGAACGTGAACAACGTAACCCGTTCTCCCGCGAGGTAATCCCAGCCGACCCCACGAAATTTGCCGAAACTGAGCGAGCCCTCAAGCATCACAAAGTTGTAAAACGGGAAGCGCGCGCAAAGTTGTCTTGTCGATATTTCTCCGCCAATTTCGCCATGTTCTGCAGACAAGCGTATCTGCGCCATAGTGTGTGTCAGCGGACTCTCCCCGATCATTCCTTCCACCTCATCGGACCACGCTCCGGTCCAGCCCTGATCATCGTAATACCAAGCAAGGACCTGGCTTTTTAGGCCAGTTGCAAGGTCCGGAAATTCTCGCAAATTGGTCATAACTGCCGTACTGTTTGTCAGCATCCAGCCCAATGCCACAGCTAGAGACGTGAGGTACTGCCAATGTCGCGCGAAAAAACCGGGCTGCTTAGATTGCTCTCTTTTTTCCCGGATTCGCTTCAGTCCCGGAATCCCCTTCTTTCTCATTATTTGGCCCGCTATCGAGTTGTTTTGATGATTTTTTGCATAAGTATAGTTCAGCATTAAAAATGCCTTATATATGCGTCAAAATGCGTCAGGTTCGATCGCGAACGTTAGAACCGCGATACCGCGCGGGGCGGACCTTTGCGGATGACGCGAATTTGAGCCAAAAACGACCTATCTAGCGGGCAGGCGCGGGGTGGGGGCAACTGCGCGCGCCGACTCCGATACGCTTTAAAGTTGTTGTTTTAATAATCTTTCCCGCATGTACGGGCTGCGATGACCTGGTGAGCCACAGATCTGGCCTGGGCCAGCATCGACGAGTTTGTCGCATTTGAGAGGCTGGTCCGTTACTCGTCAGAGAAAAAATACATGGACACCCGAAGGCGGTGAAGAACAAGTCGAAGCCGCTTTCTGCTGGCTTTCATTGCCGGGTCAGTGGGACAAGCATACCTTCACACCGTAGCCACCAGCCGATGCTCACCTGGTGTGACGGGCACTCGCAATGCGCCACCATCGCAGGTGAGTGGCATGCCGTCCAGTTCAGCTGCCGAGATACCGACGCAGCGCATCCCCGGCGATTCGACCTGGATGATGTAGCGTGCCGCACCCAAGACGATTTTTGCCTCAAAGCCAGGCCATCCGGCTGGAATACACGGATCGAGGATTAACACCTCGCCTTCGCGGCGAATGCCTAGAATCCCCTCCATACCCGCACGGTGCATCCAGCCGGCGGCACCGGTGTACCAGGTCCAGCCGCCCCGGCCCTCGTGCGGCGATACCGAATACACATCCGCAGCCACCACGTACGGTTCCACGCGGTAGCGCGCCGTCTGAGCAGGTGTCCGAGCATGGTTGATAGGATTGACCAGAGCGAACAGGGCATGGGCGTGCTCGCCCGCCTGCGGGTCGCCGCGTAACTGCGTGAACGCTAGGATGGCCCACATGGCCGCGTGGCTGTATTGACCTCCATTCTCACGTAAGCCCGGCGGGTAACCCAAGATGTAGCCAGGGTCGCTCTGTGTGTGGTCAAAAGGTGGGGTAAAGAGCAACGCCAGCCCCGCCTCTGGCAGCACCAGGTGCGAGCGCAGCGAGTCCATCGCCATCTGTGCGTGGCCAGGATCGGCGACTCCTGACAGTACGGCCCAGGATTGGGCGATCGAATCGATGCGGCATTCCTCGCTGTGGCGGCTGCCCAGCCACGTGCCATCGTCGAATATGGCGCGCCGATACCAGGCGCCGTCCCAGGCCTCGCGCTCCAGCGAGGCCGTCACAGACTGGACATGGCTCCGCCAGCGCGCGGCACGAGTGGGGTCGCGTTCCTCTGCCAGAGGAGCGAATAGGATCAGTGTGCGTACCTGCAGCCAGCCGAGCCAAACGCTCTGCCCCCGGCCTTCCTGGCCCACACGATTCATGCCATCGTTCCAATCGCCGGTCCCCATCAGCGGCAGCCCTAATTCGCCAGTGAGGTCGATACTCTGGTCCAATGCGCGCGCGCAGTGCTCAAACAGCGTTGTAGAGATGCCTGCAGGCATCGGCTGGAAAAAGGCATCATGTTCGCCTACCTGCAGCGCGGGGCCGTCCAGGAAGGCGATGGATTCGTCAAGTACCGCTGTATCGCCCGAGACGATCACATAGCTGGCCGCGGCGAAAGCCAGCCAGATGCGGTCGTCCGAGATTCGCGTGCGCACGCCTTGGCCCGAATGCGGCAGCCACCAATGTTGCACGTCACCTTCGAGGAACTGACGGCCTGCCGCGCGCAGCAAGTGTTGACGCGTTTCTTCAGGACGCGCGAATGTGAGCGCCATGCCATCCTGCAGTTGGTCTCGAAAGCCGTAGGCACCGCTGGCCTGATAGAACGCCGAGCGGGCCCAGATGCGGCAGGCCAGCGTCTGGTAGAGAAGCCAACCGTTGAGCAGGATGTCCATCGCGCGGTCTGGCGTGCGCACTTGCACGGCACCGAGCAGCCCTTCCCAATGGTCACGCACCCGCTGCAGTTCGGCCTCCAGATCAGTCTCACGCCAGCGCGCCGCTAGTTCCAAACTTTCCTGCGCGCTGCCGCATTGCCCGAGTAGAGCGATGATGTCTACCGACTCGCCGGGCCGCAGCACTAGGCTGCACTGCAGCACAGCGCAGGGATCCAGGCCCGCACCCACCGTACCGGATAGGGACGCCTGGCTCTGCAATGCAGCGGGTGCCGCCAGACTGCCGCGATGGCCAAGGAATTCCTTACGGTCAGCGGTCCAAGCGGTCTGCCGGCCCCCGAGATCGGCGAAAGCGACTCTACCCGGAAAGGCTGTGCTCCAGGGATTGCGCGCCAGCAGCACGCCGCTGGCTGCATCGATCTCGGTAAGGATGAAGGGTGCGCAAACCGCACGCGAGGCGCCCAACACCCATTCTGCATAGGCCGTGACGGATAGGCGCCGCGTCTGTGGGCTGAGATTGCGTAAGGTGAGGCGCGACACCTTAATTGGGTCGTCCAGTGGCACGAACTGCAGCAGTTCAAGCGCGATACCGTGCGCCTCGTGCGTGAAGCGGCTATAGCCATGACCGTGGCGTGCAACGTAGGTACCGCCGTCGCGGATTGGCTGCGCTGTAGGGCTCCAGAGCTCGCCGCTCGACTCGTCTCGTACGAAGAACGCCTCGCCGGTCGGATCGATCACTGGATCGTTGGACCATGGGGTAAGTTGATTCTCACGGCTGTTACCAGCCCAAGTACTTGCACTGCCATCGGCCGAGACCTGGAAGCCGAAGGCAGGGTTGGCGATGACGTTGATCCAGGGGGCGGGGGTGGTCTGTCCGTCGGTGAGTACGGTGACGTATTCGCGACCGTCCTGATCGAAGCCACCGAGTCCGTTGAAGAACTCCAGCCGCACCGTGTCTGTGCTCTGCCCCTGCCTCGTCAGGTTGGAAGATTGGGTATAGGTAGCTAATTCGAGCGCTGCACTCGCGTAGTGCACCGTCTCCGGCAGAAGACCGATTTGCCGAGCGATGTCGCCCCGACGCGCTAGCAGCAGCACGCGAGCTGCTGAATGCAGTAAGGCCCTGGCTGACACATCCATCAGATCTGCGCGCAGTGTATGGACCACCCCCTGGGCTATCGTCTCGCCGTGTGGTCGAAGGGGCGACTGGCTCCGGCGCACGGCCGTTTCGATAGCGGACTGCAGATCCTGCACATAAGAGGAAGCTCGCTCATTAACGATCACCAGATCGACGCTCAGCCCCTTCATTCGCCAGTACTCGTGCGCACGAAGTAATTGGCGCACCTGAGCAATATCCTCGATGTCATCGATTCGCAACACCACGATTGGCAAGTCGCCGGAGACCGAGTGCCGCCACAAGCCCGACTGCGGGCCTGCACCACGAGCGATCTCCTCGGCCGGTGGGCGGAAGCGTGTATCCGCATAGAGGATAGGTGCCGCCAGCCGCTGGAAGTCTGCGGCTTCGTCGGCTTCGACGCCGATGTGTCGCAACTGTACCTGGGCCTGGGTCCAGGCCAAGGTCCGAGCACGCTCGAAGGCGCTACGGTCATGGTGCTGGTCCACCAATTCCAGTAGCGCTTCGCGAGTAGGCGCCACCAGCGTCCAGAAGGCGAGGCGCGCCATACGACCGGGCGCGATACGCACGCGGTGTCGCACCGAGAAAACCGGATCGAGTACCGTACCGGCCGTACCAGACAGCATGGCTCCGTCCGCCATGGCTTGCGCCGTGGCGGATGTACGACCTCGGCCCAGGAACCGTGCCCGATCGGATTCGTACTGCACGGGTGCCGTGACGATGCCTTCGACCACGGCGAAGTGTGCGGCCCAGATCCGCTGCTCGTGCGGCCCGCGAGGGCGTCGCGTAGCGATTAGGGCACCGAACTCTGGGAGATATTCAGTCTGCACGAACATCTTGGAGAAGGCCGGATGGGCATCATCACCCGCGGGCGACGCCAACACCACCTCAGAGTAGGAGGTGAGTTCGATTTCACGAGTCTTGCGGCCTGTATTGACGACTGTGACGCGGCGTACCTCGCCGTCAACTTCGGCGGACACCAGCACCTCCATTGTGGTCGTCAGGCTGCCGTCGTGCCGCGTAAAGGCGGCGTGGTCCTCGGCGAAGACTACCTCGTAGCTGTCGGGTGACATGGCCAGCGGCTGCGCCGCAGCGGACCATATCTGACCGGTATCCGTGTCACGTAGATAGACGTAGGCGCCCCAGTCGTCGCGGGTCGCGTCTTCGCGCCAGCGCGTCACAGCCAACTCACGCCAGCGGCTGTAGCCAGCACCCGCTGCGGTGAGCATGACGGCATAACGCCCGTTGGACAGCAGGTGCGTAGCAGGGGCCGCCGTAACAGACGGGTCTATGTGCCGTACCGCATGTAAGTCACCATGTGGATTGGTTGCGCCAGACAGCACCTCTTCAGCGCGCGCACGCGCCACAGAGACGAGGCGCGGCATACGCTCGTGCAACAGCAATTCGCAGGCCTGGATCATCGGTTCACGATGGAAGCGTTCCCGCATGCGAGCGCCCTGGAGCGTATTGGCGATTGCGACAAGTGTCATGCCCTGGTGATGCGCCATAAAGCTGCGTACGATGGCGACCTGCGACCCGCCGGGCAGGCGGGCACGGGTGAAGTCCAGCGCCTCGTAAAAGCCATAGCGCCCGAGCGCACCAAGCGTCTGCAGGTACTCAAAGTTGCGTTGTGCGAGCGGTGCATCGACCATGGTAGCGAGACCGGTCGCGTAAGGCGCGATCACCAGATCCTGAGCCAGCCCCCGTTTTAGGCCCAGGCCTGGCACGCCAAAGTTGGAGTACTGGTAAGTGAATTCCAGGTCGCGAGCGTTGTACGCCGACTCGGAGATGCCCCACGGCACGCTCATCCGCCGACCGTAGGCCATCTGGTGCTGCACGATCAGGCGATTGGTCTGCTCCAGTAGGCTACCTGCCGGTGCGCGCATCACCAGCGAGGGCATCAGATACTCGAACATCGACCCTGACCAAGATACCAGGGCCGATCCACGTCCTACGGGGATGGCTGTCCGATCCAAGCGGAACCAGTGGCGCGTGGATACGTCGCCCTTGGCGATTGAGAAGAGGCTGGCTAGTCGCGCCTCAGAGGCTAATAGGTCGTAGCAGTTGGGATCGAGCACGTTCTCCACTGCGGCATAACCTATGGAAAGCAGTTTGCGTTCAGGATCCAACAAGAAGGCGAAGTCCATCCCTAGCGCTAGCGCACGCGCCTGTTGCGCCAACGCCTGCCAGCGGGCATCGATAGCATTCGCCGCGACGCCGAATGACTTAGCGTCGCGTGCCTGTTGCTCGATCCGCCCTTGCAGCGCATTGGTCCAGAATAGCAGGTCGTCACCTTCCGCTTGTATTGCTGGGACCAGCGCCTGCGCTTCTTCTGCCGCCTTATCGGCCAGGCGCTGAAATACCGGAAGTGACATGCTGGCAGGATCGTGGAACCCTGCCTCGATCTCGGCAAGGACGCTCAGCAGTCGCTGTCCCTGTGCCCCTTGGGTCGAAGGTTTAGCAGACGCCGACTCCCGGGCTAGCGCGAGTGCGTCGCTCGCACCCTCCGTCCAATCCGTCGACAGCGACGCACCCATCCATTCTTCGCAGGCATTAGCCAGTACGATCAAGTGGCCGGCGAGGTTACCGCTGTCCACAGACGACACATAGGCCGGTGCAAGCACCTGGTTCGTGCGCGTGTCATACCAGTTGTAGAAATGGCCTCGGAACCTTTCCAATGTCTGCAAGCTGACGAAAGCCGCTTCCAGGCGCTCGCAAGTCTGCAGGGCACCAGCCCAGCCAAAATCGCGGGCCGCCACCGTCGACAGCAAGTACAAGCCTATGTTGGTAGGCGAGGTGCGGTGAGCGATCACTGGCTTCGGATCTTCCTGAAAATTGTCCGGTGGAAGCATGTGCTCAGCCGGCGTCACGAAGGTTTCGAAAAAACGCCAAGTGCGACGTGCAGTAAGCCGTAGGGCCAAGGTATCTGTGAGTTCGGGCGCACCGGATGTCACGATCGGCGGACGGCGGCTGACGCGCCAGGCCAAGACCGGCGCTGCGACCCAGAGCGCCGACAGCGGCAACGCAATTGCGCATGCTGCAGGAAAGAACACGCTAACGCCCATGGCGAATACTAGGGCCAACAGCACGCCACCGGCCATCTGGCCATAGAAGCCAGTTATACCGGGGCGCGGGCGAGCGGCGGACTGGGCTGCGGTTGTCCATTCCAGCAGATGCCGATGCGTCGCGTAGAGTCTGATCAGGGTACGCGTAATAGCATCCATCGTGCGCCAGGTCTGATCCGGAAGCAGAGCTAGCGTCCAGAGTGTCTGCATTACGGCTAACCGAAGATCGCTGGCCAACCGGCGTAGTTGGCTACTCAGCCCGATGCCCGCGCGCGTTGGCGCTAGTCCGGAGATGTGGGGCAGAAAGAACGGCACTGCCAGTGCCAGTACCAGCATCCCCATGGCTTGTAATGATTGAGGCCAGGGCAACCAAGCGCACAGCGCTAGAGCCAGTAGGCTCGTGGGCGCCAGCAGGGAGCGCCGCAAGTTGTCGATCATTTTCCAGCGGCCCACTGGCGGTAGGGTCGCACCTGAATGGCGTCGCCCGAGTATCCAGGGCAGGAGTTGCCAGTCGCCGCGCGTCCAGCGGTGTTGGCGCCTGGCAGCGACGTCGTAGCGGGCAGGGAATTCTTCGACCACTTCGACGTCCGAGGCAAGCCCCGCGCGAGCGAACACGCCTTCGAACAGGTCGTGGCTAAGCATCGTATTCTCAGGAATACGCCCAGCAAGCGCTGCCTCGAAGGCATCGACGTCGTAGATGCCTTTACCGGTGTAGGATCCCTCACCGAAAAGGTCCTGGTAAACGTCAGACACGGCGGACGCGTAGGGGTCCATGCCACCCGAACCGGCCGAAATGCACTGATAGAGCGATCCCTCGCGGCCCAATGGCAGTGTTGGTGTCACGCGTGGTTGCAAGATGGCGTAACCGCCCACTACACGCTGTTCAGCATTGTTCCAGCGCACACAGTTCAAGGGGTGAGCCATCTTGCCGATCAGGCGCAGCGCTGCGTCACGGGGCAGTCGGGTGTCGGCGTCCAACGTAATGACGTAGCGCACTCTGGCAAGGATCTCGGGTTGATGAGCTTTGTCGGCAGCACCACCCAGCGACATAAAACTGGTGTCAGTTGCGCCGCGCAATAATCGATTGAGTTCATGGAGCTTTCCACGCTTACGCTCCCATCCCATCCATCGGTTTTCGCTTGCGTTGAATCGGCGCTGCCGGTGCAACAGGTAAAAGCGCTTACCACCTGGTGCTGGTCCATACCGTTGGTTAAGTGCGTCGATGGCATCCTGCGCAATGCCGATCAGGTAGGCGTCGCCGTCTAGCACTTCCGAATCTGCATCAAGGCCGTCCGATAGCAGAGCAAAAGATAGGTCACCACCGGCACCAGACAGATGGTGAACTTCAAGGCTCTCGATATGCCGGCGCAGTTCCGCCTCGCCGGAGAGCAGCGTGGGCACGACAACTAGTGTGCGCAAATGGGTTGGAACCCCGTCGGCCAGCGCCAAAGCCGGGAGCGTCACTGCGCCAGCGCGGGACGCAATTGCGCGCTGGACCAGCGCTGTGGCTACCTCCGTCGCGGGAATGAATGCGGCCATTGCGAGCACCGCCAGCAGCCCTGTGGGAGCTATCGTCAAGCTGCCGATGCCAAACATGGCCCAGAACGCGAGACCCAGCAGCATGGCCGCAAGCGCGAGGATGGCGGTCACGTATCCGCTAAGCCCCACGCGGACGCTAAAACGGTCGATGCGAAGAACCAGTGGCGGCCGAAATCCGATGGCATGCTCTAATTCGCTGCGTCCCTCGGCGATCAGGTAATGACCGGGATCTATCCTGCTGGAGTTCTGGACGAGAAGCTCGGGCGACTTCGGCGAAGCCGCCTGCGCCAGCGCCAACGCTCGCTCAACAATAGCGAGTTCGGATAACGGTGATCCCCGAGCCAGTTGCTCGATCGCCGTACGGTAGCGATTGCGTGTGGGGAAATCCATCTCCGCGAAGGTGCTGCTAGCGCGCAGACGCGTGTCCACTAAGCTAGTGCTCTCGAACATATCTGCCCAGTCGATATCAGACATCAAGCGCATGCTGGTGATGACGTTGCGCACCGAGACGTTGGAGGCACCCTGACGCTGCTGTGCATGCAGGATAGCCTGGTCAGCATCCGTGCCCTGGTCACGCAGCCGCTCATCCAGCCACTGTAGGGCAGGCGTGACGCGGGGGTCCTGGTCGCGCAGACGCTTGGCGAGCTGTGCCGCGAAAAGTTCGGACACAGGGCTGCTCGCGCGCGTGGCGATATCCTGGTTCAACGCGGCATAGGCTGCGCCCGGTTCCAGCAAGCGGTCAGCGAGCCTTTGGGCATCGGCGCGCGCCGCGCGTCCGACAGTGATCTGATCGGCCAATCGGCGCAAGTTCTCCACCAGCACGATACGTAGGGTGATCGCCACAGCCCATAGTTCGCTGATGTCCAGTGGTTGGACCTCCTGGTAGGCTGCAATAAAGCGGCGGAGGACGGCAGGATCGAAGTGGCTGTCGGTGTGGGCGACGAATGCCCACGCAATTCCGAAGACGCGTGGATAGCCCGCCAACGGACCATCTGCCAGCTTGGGCAACTGCCTATAGTAGCCGGGCGGTAGGTCAGTGCGAATCTCGCGCACCTGCGCTTCAACAACGTGATAGTTATCCAGCAGCCATTCAGCGGCCGGGACTACACGGCGTCCAGCAGCCACTTCTGCGGCACCTGCGCGATAGGCCAGCAGCAGATCAACGGCGTTTTCGCGCAACCGATTGTGCAACGACCGAACCCGAGGTGGATGGATGCTAACTAACTGAGCCGTCGCGAGGCTGCGCGCATGCTGCTCTAGGCGCTCGATGCCGAACAGTTCCTCGCGCACAGGTGCGGTATCGGCCCACAGATCTGGGGCGGAGCGTTGGGACGCAAATTGAAAAAATCGGCGCATGTTGGCCTTTCAGGGCACCGCGGGGAGAGACGCCCCGCGATAAACCCGCCGTGAAGAAGCTAGGCCGTATAGCCCCGGGGGCAAAGGCTAGGCGATGTGGCCCAGCGGTTGTCAGGATTTTTATGATTAAGAACCGTTTTCACTACAGTCCTTGATGAGCGCGCTGCACCGGGACTGCTGGCACTGGTTTTTTCTTAGGTTTTTTCGGCTCTCGGTTGCCGCGCTTTTGCTCTTTTTCTGCCATGGGAAACTCCTACTATTGGGATATCGGCCCGTTATCACGGGCAAGGTGCACAACCATTCAACAAAAATTGCTGGCGTGTGCGTCAGGAAAGGGCCTGGATCAGCGATTCACTTACACATCGAGATGATCATCCAGCGGGGTTATCGCAAACAATTGTCCTTTCCACGGCTCAATCGATTCATCGAAAATTGAAATCGACATTTCCTTTGAGCCCGTAGATTCACGAATAAATTGAGCTATTGCTTTTCGACAGACGATAATCTGACCTTCTAGATTGATAGGTGCGTTTCGAATTTGAAACTCTGTTCGTGTGCGGCTGCTTCCTAAACCACTAGTTACTTCAATAACCTCGATCTTCCCAATCCGCAGCCATACGAAGCCAGCCTCATGGCCTCTATCTTCGAAATGAAATCGCATGTCAATCTCCTCATTTAAAAAGGCCGCAACTGCGGCCCCTTTAATAAATTGGACTGCCTGCCCACATACAACATTACCGCGAGCGATCAGCCTTCTCGGTCTCTCTCATGTAGTTCCTTCGATAGATGTCACCCCCTTCATAGCGGCGTGGGCCAGCGTCACTTTGCTGATCAGCTTGCTCTTGCTTTCTCTTCTCGCCATCGCGTGAAGAATAGCGACCATCGTTAGATCTCGACGTCTTCTCCTTATGGGGAGTAAATCCTTGCTGCTCCAGTCGATGAGAGCCTTGGGTCTTATTGAAGTTTGACACGATCATTCCTTCGTATCGCGGTCAGGTTAAGGATTCAATGGAACAGGCCGCGATGTCCGTTGTCGCGATATTTGATCGCGAAAATCATTCAATTAAAATGCTGTCCATCCATATTAATGAATGAAAAATGACGTGAAAGACAAGGGCAACAATTGAGGCTCTCTGTCCGACGGATAACGGACGAGATCTAGTCCTCTTGAATCGCTAGTCCTTCCGACTCAGCTGCTAAGATTGCTTGTTGATCTCGAACAGCGTCGGCTCCGAAGATTTGGCTGGCAGCCAATTTCTCATCATTTCTCGTCGACAAGTCCGCCTCAATACCTTTTTCTGGTGAGGAAACAGTCTTTATGAAAGAAAACTCACGCCACCGGTTTACCTTGCTCATAACTTCTCCTACTCATAGGGATATCGCACTGGACTCAGGCAATACCATCAAAGGTTACAAAGGCGAGTACAACTACTATGCATGCAAAATCGGCTTCAGATTAAAACGTGTAATTACCGCTTCGCACATGTTGACGCCCTGCTCAAGCAATACCGCTTCCGCGCGGTAAACTCCTGCGAGATTCTTCTTTGAAAAAATCTGATGATCGCGTCGTTGAATCGAAATGCTATTCATTTGCCACCCATCTGAGTGGTGCGAATATCTGAGCTCGTAGGAAAAGTTTCCGGAGCTGTCTACATTTTGAAAAATGGACATAAGAATCCTGAGTTAGGGTGGCATTTCTGGCGACTTGGTCGGCTACCTGGGATAGTATTTTTATTCGAATTCGCCCTGGAAGTTCGCAAGCCGATATTCGGCATCGATCAATTTCTCTCCATACCTAACCTTTACTTAGTCCACGGATGCTTCACAGCCAGCCGTTGCAAGATCAGTCGCGGGAAACTGTTTTTTTCACCAATGTAAGGTGGTCTTTATTAGGCTTTTCATATAGCCCTTTAGCGGCTTCTTGCTGCTGAGATTGGGAGCCATTACGTTCGACATCGCTAGCCGGTTTACGAATGCGATCCTCGCCCCCCCCTACTTGCTCTTGGTTCGGTTTATGCCCTTGATGCTGCTGCGGATGTCCGCGTGGCGAAAAATGTTCTCGGCCTTCGTTTCTTTGATCCACAGGTAGTTTGGTATCTGACATATTCGTCCTTTGTGTATTGTCTATGTATAAGAGTTTCAGGTCTGGGAAGATCCTCCGCATGGGCTGCCCATCGGTTCGGCGGCACCCAAAAATAGGCGTCACAATCCGAGATTTCATTTCAATTTCTCAGCTATTTTTTAATCTTTACCGACGTGACCCGTCGAAAGCTGTTCGGACTCATCGGCCACCCTAACTTCTTTTCACGAAAGCTCTGCGCCTTTGCACTAAGAGTTGTGGAGTCTTTGATCTCGTTATTTTCAAAATAACAGTCGCCGTGTTCTCGTCGATGCTTATCTATTGCTTCCACAATTTCGTCGCTGTTAAAGCGGCCATTAGAGTAATTTCGCATTTCTTCCTCCAGGCAGGAACAGGTGAATGAAGTAAGACGATCGATGCCTTCGCTCAACTTCAAGAAAGTTTTGGCGAGAGCCAAACTTCTGGCCCCAAGCAAGGTGGCGGCACCAAATTCGGAATACTAAAACCGGTTTGCGGACGATGTATATGCGCACTTTCGCGCTCTAGTCCTCAGACGAAATGGGAGGCCTTGGGTTACAAAGGTCGTTTGTCTTTCCACGACTACGCGCGAGGTCCTCAAGAACTTGCTGAATGCATTCGATATCCGCAAGCTGCCCCGAATAGTCTACGTAGAGGGCACTTCCCGCAACCAGAAAATTTTGGTAATCGGGAACTGGCTCCGTCATTCGAAAGCGATTCATCTTGTTCATATGATTCTCCAATTGGAAAGATAGCAAAGCATCTCAACGGAGGGACTCAATGAACTGAAGAGGCGGCAGAGTCGGGATGGGGAAAACGAATCAAGCGAGCTTTTTACCTAGCCTTGATTCGCAAAGGGATGCACAGACCTTACTCCCATTACTTCTCTAAAACGGAAATGCACCTCATTTATTTTTCTATCGGTGGGATCATAGTGATAGCGTCGAGACATGCTCCTGTCCAATTATTTTCCCGACGCAGTAAAGGGCGCAGAAATCGTGTTCAAATGGCACCTCTCAATAGGAGATCTAATGAAGAAGCGATTTAACGAAAGCACTGCCAGCCTCAAAGAGCTAACAACAACTATGCCGATGAGCTCAACGGTTCACGCAGAAATTTTACGAAGGAGGGTTGTTATTAGACGGCTCGTCGAAGATGCAAGAGAAGAAACGAAGCTAAGACGAAGTGATCTCGCGTAATTTTTAGGGCCGATCTTCGATTTTTTACGGTCGGGCCCATCGCGTGAAGCACCCGAGGACCTACGCAACGATAACAGAAACTAAAAGTGAGCTATATAGAATCCCTTCTACTGAACAGCTTTAACGGTCGAGACCACTTCAGCGAAGAGACAGGGTTTTACAAGCAACGCGTCAAAAACCTCCAATGCTCTCCAAGAGTTTTTCAAAGGGGTCGCACTCAGGAGAACAATCGGAATGGAAGAAAATCGCGGGTTATTTTTGAGTAAGGTCGCCAACTCGAACCCATCCATGATCGGCATTCGCAAATCTGTCAAAACAACGTTCACAGAATCATCAGACCCCATCATTAGGTCATAGGCTTCTCGACCGTTTGTAGCTTCCAGAACGCGGTAACCCTCATTTTTAAACACCTCTGAAAAGATAGTCCGAACATCGACATTGTCCTCGACAAGTAATATTGTGCGCCCTCGAAACAATCCGTCCATGCCCCCCTCCCAAATAGTGGCCATGGGTCCAGAGTCGGATATCAGAGGGCTACTAATAGTATGAGAAAAAATCTGCCTTATGAACATCAGGCAATTCGCTAAAACGGAGAATCTATCTCCGACAGACACGTAGGATTAATGGATGAAGCTCTGTGGGGAGCGCATCAAATAGCAATAACCTAGAAATGATGTCTCGTTAAAGGCGTGCGCAGAAGTAGTTGCACTTTCGCAGGTCTAGAGGATTATCAGTTGCTACAACCTGAAAAGGATCGGAGCCACACGTAGTAATTCATCGCGGCAGCGTAAGAGCTCCCGGGCTTAGGCTATCGGCGTATGTCCGACTCACTAGCCTGAGCGATTCTCGATTGCGACGGCTCAGACAGCTCATAACCGGCTGCGACTTTTCCCGCCACATTAGCATCTGGTGACCGCGCCCAATTGCCCCTTGTTCGAGTGTTCTTCATTCTCGCCCGCTGCGTTTTCCTGGACGCGCTCCTTGGTAGTGATCGTTATGTGCCATTTTTCTGCACTCATATGGCGGGCTCCGTCAGATGCTTTACTGTCTATGTAGCGCCCATTTCCAACAAGCAAAATAGTCACGAATACACAGCCAATAATCGATAATGTGAGGCAAACATTAAGCAAACGATATCTACCTCCAGACATCGTTTGGTAGTCAAAAAACGGCCAGTCAGGTAGAAAATAGGACATGGGGGAATCCGCCTTGGATTACCCATAGCGGCTTGGCATCGGAAGCTACGGCTTATCGCCCAGAAGCGGGCTATGTGACGAGGATATTAGATGAGCGCGAAATACATCAAACAAGAAATGGAGAGACAACTTGAGTCTGCACGAGATGCTGTGGTGGATGAAGTGAGTTTCATCAATTTTCTGAATGTACTCTCCGCAGACTGGTTCGCAGAAACTGAATTACACGCGGCTTTACTTCCATCACCATACTCTTCGGGTGTATTGGGCTGGAAGAACGGCAATATCGGTGCATTTCTAAATGCCTCCGTTCGTTGGGTGGAGAATTCAAGAAATGGTCCCCATTTCTATGAAGTTTCAATAAATCCCTGGCGTAAGGTTGCCGATATCCTGTTAATGGGGAAGACTTACGAATAGGATGGAATATCTTCTCCCAGCCAAGAGTAGGCATTCTGCAATGGTGAAACGCCAGCTACAATTTTTCTTGGCTCATACGCTTTTCCAAATCTGCCGCAGCTTCCCTCCGTTCGCTGTAGCGGTCGGTCAGATACGGTGAGACATCTCTAGTCAGCAGGGTGAACTTGAAAAGCTCCTCCATTACATCGACGACCCGCTCATAGTAGGGCGAAGCCTTCATCCTGCCGGCATCGTCGAATTCTTGGTATGCCTTGGCGACCGACGACTGGTTTGGAATCGTCAGCATCCGCATCCAGCGTCCGAGCACGCGCATCTGATTGACCGCATTGAATGACTGGGAGCCACCCGATACTTCCATTACGGCGAGCGTTTTACCCTGGGTCGGCCGAATCGCCCCTTGCGACAACGGAATCCAGTCGATCTGTGCTTTCATGATGCCGGTCATGGCGCCGTGGCGTTCGGGTGAGCACCAGACCATTCCCTCGGACCAGTTGGCCAGGTCGCGCAGCTCTACAACTTTCGGGTGCGTATCCGGCTCGCCGTCGGGCAAGGGCAGGCCGCGCGGATCGAAAATCCTGGCCTCGCCGCCAAATGCCTCCAGCAGACGTGCCGCTTCCATCGTCAACAGCCGGCTGTATGAGCGCTCCCTGATGGAGCCGTAAAGCAATAGGAAGCGCGGCCGATGGCTAGATGCGCCGACTTCTTTAAAGCCGTCAATCGCCGGGACCTGGAACTCGCCTGCCGTGATGTTCGGCAGGTCACTGAGCCGGTGCGACACGTTGTCCCTCCGCGTTGACCACGACTTCACCGTCCTCTTTGGTAAATGGCCCCTGCTGCGGATTGGGCAGGATATCCAGCACCAGCTCCGACGGGCGGCACAGGCGAGTGCCGTTGGTTGTCACCACAAACGGCCGGTTGATCAGGATGGGGTGCGCCAGCATGGCATCCAGCAGCTTGTCGTCCGTAAGATCGAGCTTATCCAGTCCCAGCTCCGCGTAGGGCGTGCCCTTTGGGCGAATCGCCCCGCGTACGCTCAGCCCGGCATCTTTGATCATCTTTGCCAGTTGCTCCCGGCTTGGCGGATGCTGCAGATATTCAATGATAGTTGGCTCTTCCCCGCTATTGCGGATCATGGCCAGAGTGTTACGGGATGTACCGCAAGCAGGATTGTGATAGATGGTGGTCATGACGTTTCCAGGGTGATGTGTTAGGTTCTATTGGAGGCGGATCGCCAGCGCTGCGAGCGTGACAAGCAGCACTGGCATCGTGAGTACAGCACCGACGCGGAAGTAGTATCTCCACGAGATATGCAGTTTCTTCTGGTCAAGCACGTGTAGCCAAAGCAAGGTCGCCAAGCTGCCGATTGGCGTGATCTTCGGCCCGAGGTCGCAGCCAATCACGTTGGCGTAGACCATGGCTTCGCGTACCACGCCATGCGCCGTTGTGGCGTCGATGGATAGTGCACCGACCAGCACGGTCGGCATGTTGTTCATGATGGAAGACAAGATTGCCGTCACGAAGCCGGTTCCCAGCGTTGCGGTCCAGAGCCCTTGTTCCGCCAGACCATTCAGTACCTGTGTCAGCAGATTCGTCAGTCCCGCGTTACGCAGGCCATAAACCACCAGGTACATGCCGAGGGAGAAGAAGACGATCTGCCACGGTGCCCCCTTGATCACCTCTCGCGTCGCGATCACATGTCCCCGCGCGGCTACCGCAAGAAGAATCAACGCACCGGCGGCGGCTACCGCACTGATGGGAACACCCAAGCCTTCCAGCCAGAAGAATCCCAGCAGGAGCAGCCCAAGCACCCACCAGCCAGCTATAAAGGTGGCTTTGTCACGTATTGCCGCAGCCGGGGCTTCTAGCTGCGAAAGGTCGTAATTCTTTGGAATGTCCTTCCGGAAGAAGACAACGAGCGCCAAAAGCGTAGCGACTAGCGCGGCCAGGTCGACCGGGACCATGACGCCGGCATACTGCGCAAAACCGAGCTTGAAGTAGTCCGCCGAAACAATGTTGACCAGGTTCGATACCACCAACGGCAAGCTGGCTGTGTCAGCGATGAAGCCCGCCGCCATGACGAACGCTAGGGTCGCTTGCGGCGAGAACCGCAGCGCCTGAAGCATGGCAATGACGATGGGCGTCAGGATCAGTGCGGCACCGTCGTTGGCAAAGATCGCCGATACAGTGGCGCCCAGCAGGACCAACAATACGAACAGGCGCTGGCCGTTACCTCTTCCCCAGCGAGCCACATGAAGCGCCGCCCATTCAAAAAAACCAGCCTTGTCCAGCAGCAGACTGATGATGATGATGGAAATGAAGGTCGCAGTAGCATTCCAGACGATGTGCCACACCGTTGGAATATCAGCCCAATGGATTACGCCCAAGGACAACGCCACGACTGCGCCTCCGCAAGCGCTCCAACCGATGCCCAGACCCCGGGGCTGCCAAATGACCAGCACCAATGTAATCAGGAAAATGAAAAACGCTACCAGCATGCTTACTCCGCATCAAGTAGTAGCAGCTGATGGTGGACAGCATGCACTAACTGGAGAGCAGGGATTGCCACCGCAGCAGTTCTCGGTGAGAAAGCCGAGAACCTCGTTCATGACGTCGTAATTGGCCGCATAGATGACGAAACGCCCCTCCTGCCGCGACGTCACCAGGCCTGCGTGTGACAGCTCCTTCATGTGAAAGGACAGCGAAGATGGTGCGATGTCAAGCGCCTCGCCAATCTTGCTCGCTGCACAGCCGTCCGGCCCGACCTGAACCAGATGGCGAAAGATGCCCAGACGGGACTCTTGGGCCAACGCGCTAAGCGCGGCGATAACGGATTTTGTTTCCATGGCCTGCCTCATTAATTCGATATTTCAATTATTATTGAAATGACAGGCCTGTGCAATAAAATTTTCCGCACCAAACCAATATGCGCTGCTGTAAAAATCTGCCACTCAGGCCTGTGGAAGACGCACGCGGAGATCAAACGCTGCTTGTTTACCTTCGTGACAATGCCCGAGATTATTGATGCCCACCGCATCACCGGAGAAGATTGCTTTCTTGTTCGGATCCTGGTTGAAGAGATGGCGCAGCTGGAAGCCGCTATCGACACCTTGGCAAAGTTTGAGCCTGTTACTACTTCAGTAATTTTGGCAAGTTACCCATCGAAAGCTATCGTTTCGAGAACTTGAATCTCATTTATCATCGGGTCTGTGATAACTATGATCCGAGTCCCCAGCAGATCTTCGTCTACACTCTTGAGATATTCTATTCGGCAAAAAAGTTGTTCCGCAACGGAGAAAAAATGCTTGAATTACGACCCAGCTGTGAATGCTGCGATAAAGACCTCCCGCCAGAATCGACTGAGGCAAGGATTTGTTCCTTCGAATGCACCTTCTGTACTGATTGCACTATCGACATATTGAAAGGCAGTTGCCCTAATTGCGGCGGCGAACTGGTCGCACGTCCTCGAAGGCCCGTGGAAAAGCTCGTGAATAGTCCAGCAACGACTGAGCGAGTGTTCAAGCAAGGCGGTTGTAAAGGGAGTGCTTAAAGGTACGCGACAAGCCGCTCTGCGTAGATTCTGGACGGCTGTGACCGTTCCCACCACGGCAACCTGCTAGTTGACCAAAATAGCCAGGCTTGACTGACCTGAGATGATTTTTCTAATCACCGATACTTGAGTTATCTATGCTAACGCCAAGGAAAACTCAATGAAGAATGCATTTACGGACGAACAGATCATCAGCATCTTGAAGGAAGCCGAGAGCAGATGGATTCCGACAGTAGATCTGTGCCAAACGGCACAACATTACGGAGCAGGATTTTTACCGCTGCAGAAATGAGTTTTGCGGTATAGATGTCCCGCATGCGTAGTGACTCAGAAATCTAGAATCCAAAAACGACAAGCTTAAACGCTTGGTAACCGAGCAGTTGCTGCCAATGGCTTGAAGTGGGCAAACCGAAAAATGATGGCCACCGCGGTCGGCACGAAGCACTGGAAAGCAATACGTGACGGGAGCTATCGCAGCACAAGGCATGTCGTTATTTGGACTTGAGCCGACGGGTGGCGGGAGAACAATACAGGCACCACCTCGAAATGCGCTGATATCAACATTACCGCAGGCACAGCTAACAAAATTAAAGTCGCTAGTAACTATAAAAACGATAAGGCTCTCACCAGTACCCAGTCAAAACTACATTTGAGCTGGTATCTTGTAGAGCAGCCATCCGCATAACAGCGCGAGCGCAAAAGCCAAAACTCGCAGCGCGATTATCTCCCTTTGAGCACGTCCGAAAGATGCGTCCTTTTCAATGCAAGCCGGACATCCAAGTTGATGTTGCACTCTTTCACTGTGTGCTTTCACCACCTCTGGTACCGCAACCGGACCTGCTTTGGCAGCACCAGCCGAAATCCATTCCTCTAGCGTTTCTTTCACGGTCGAATAATGCTCAATCGGGAGCTCGCGGAAATATCGAATTCCAAAGTCTTTCATAAAGACCTTATAAATTTCGACTTCCTTTTCACCGGAAATGGCAGACAACTCTTTCACTAATACGTTGATTCTTTTCCGCTGGAATTCAGTGATCCGTGGAGGATCTTCCGCGTCTATTACTTCACTCGAATTCCGAGTACCAATGGTCGTTGGGCCACTGATACTATGCACATTCCCATTGATGAGCTGAGAAACGTTTCCGCGAATATTAATTTTCCCTACCATTACCACCCTACTTCGTAAAAATAACCCTCAACGCAGCCATCTATCACATCGAAGAGGCACTACTCCATTTCATGACTTTTTCTTAGACGGGGCTTTGACCATCTGAGGGCCCACGACCTTCTTAAAGGTCTCCCCGTGAATTTGTTGTCCGACGCCGCCGTGAATGGTGATGTTCGCTCGACCTTTGGGAACGGACGCAGGTTTGTCTGTATCGCTCGCTCCTTCGACCACGCCAAGAACACGGGCCTTCGCACGAAGATCCAACTTCCGATATCCCACCAGAAGCTCCGATTCGTCTTCCGTCAACCCGTCGGAAGCCGGAACACCAAGTAAAACATACTGAGTGTCAACACCAAGCGCTGCAACGGCAATTAGATAGTCCGCGCCTGGAAAGCGCTTGTCTTGCTCATAATTGATTTGCGCTCCCTTTTCCACCCCACCGACGGCAGCAAACTCCGGTTGAGTAAGGCCTAGGCGCTTACGCTCATCTTTTAATCTTTGACCAAAGGTACTCATTACGCAAATATTTGTTTGACAGGTACGTTTTTGAGAACTAATATTCACGTCATTGCTAAGTGACGTGTACAACGATTATCCCATATGCCTACCCTCTCCAAGCACGTATCCCGCCCCCATACCGATACCTCGGTGGCCGTTACCTTCCGCCTTGAAGCTGATGAAGAACAACGACTGGCTGAGCTAGCCCGCCAGGATTTGCGCACGCGCTCTTCTTTTGTGCGCCTGCTGATCTTGCGCGGCATGGCCGCCTACGACAAAGACGTCAAGGCCGGGCGGGCTTGAGCACGGAGACGGCCATGTACGACGATCCCCGCAAAATCCGTCACCGCCGCATCGTAGTGCGCGTCAACGACGACAACTACGACATCATGAAAGCCCTGGCCCAGTACCAAGGTGAAAACCTGGCCACGCTGGCCCATGATCTGTTGATGCATCAGGCCATCGCCCTGGCGCAATCCTATTCGATGCCGATCTTATCCGAGCAAAAAGTGCAAGCCAAGGCGCTCACGAGCCACTTTTCAGTGCCTCGCAATGCCTGATATCGAACTGCCGTTCACCCATCCTGCGTTAGTCGAAGCCCTGGAAGTGATCATGATGCGTGAGGGCTTCGACACAATTGAACAAGCGGCCGAGTTCGTTCTGGCGCAATCTGTTCGAGAAGGTATCAAACGTGTTACTGGCAAGGGGCGTGCACTCTATGCCATCAAGGGAAAGAAAACAACATGCGTGTAATCAGCCTGCCGTGCCCTCATTGCCAAAGCCCAGTACGTGCAGCCAAAAGCCGGACCATGTCTACGCTGATGAAGGAAATTACCTATCGATGCCAGAACGTCGATTGCGGCCATACCTTCGTGGCCACGCTGGAGATTTCTCGCACCGTTTCCCTGTCGGCCATGCCCAATCCCGAGGTGAGCCTTCCCATCTCGCCCCGTGCGTACCTTGCCCCCCAAGGAACAGGTACTGCCTGACTTGCTGGTGACCGCCTAGCCGGTCGCTGAACCCCAAATTGACTAAGACCTGTCGTGCGCCGTTTGGTGCACGCGGGATTCGCTCACCCTAAAGAAACCTCACATGGCTCTCGATCAGCAACAGACAACGCTTGCCCTCGCCTCGCTGCGGCTTCGCATGGGCGACGATATCAAAGAATTTCAGTGCGCCCAACGCATGCTGCAGCGCAAAGCCGTGCTGCAAGACGAACTGCAGTGGAATGTGATCTGGCAAGGGAAGAACGCTATTTCTGCCCGCCTCGTCCAGCGCTTGCAGCGTCTCGGCGGGCTGATGGGAGCGTGGTAATGCGTACTGTGATCGCTCATGGCATTGCTGTTCTGTTGCTGCTTGCACCAGCGCTTCTGGCTGCTCTTGGGCTGGTGAAAGGGTAATGATGCGCGGTGCACGAATTAAAGACCATGCGTCATTCCGTCCGGCATCGGACCTGCTGCGCGAGCGCGCGGCATGGGTGCCCACGCCTCCCGGCAATGAAGCCGCTAAGGCTGAGCTAGAGAAATCCATCTCACTCTTGCGCAATCGCAGGCGCCCCAATCTCCAAACCGGGATTGCTTATTCCTGGGCGGCGATGCCCAAGCCCGTGCGCCGGCACATCCTGGCCCTGGCAGGACTCTCGGCGGATCGCTGGGAATGCCCTATCCACTCCTTCTCAGAAGCTGAACGCCTGGCGATGCGCCATGCGGTGCTGCGTGCCATTACGACGTATGAAAGAGCCCTCAATGCAGTCTAGAACAGTTGACGCGAAAACACGGCGTCGCCATCGGGCTTTCGTCGAGTCGCACCAGTTTGCCGGGGAATTGGCACGTATTCCGCTGAAGTGGCGCGGACGTGTCGTGAGCCAGGCCCTGGAACTGATGTCGGTATGGCACTGGAACAAGATCTTTGAGCCGGTTGCGGTTCAGTTCGTCCGCGAATTCGCTGAGCAGTACGTGCCGGCCGGCGTGGATCTGTCCCAGGATGATGCCGATATTTGCGCCACTGCCGAGAAAGCCGCCGAGAACGTCAAGAAGGTCTTGTGGAAAGCGATTTCAGATACCCACGCACGCGACCTCATCGAGCAGGAGTGCAGCGACTACGGCATTGATATGCCTGAAGTCGATGATGACGACCTGCGCGCCATCATTGCGCGTGTCGTGGATCCGCGCTGGTGGCGACGGCAACTGCGCAAGGTGGTCGGAAGAGCCTTTGAAGGTGGAAATATCCGCTTGGGCTATGTCCACTATCACGGTGAGCCCTATGCCAGTAATGACGCCGTACTGTCTCGCCTGGCGCAGAACCGGAGAAATGCCGCCGCTCTGGAAGCAACCATTGTGCGTAATGAGGCTGGCCAGGAATTCAGCATTGCTGAGCTGGCCGAGAAGACGACTGCCAATAAGACCATTCGTCGCGGCGAACTCATGCTGCGCATCAACGGTTTCGAGACCATCGCGAAGGAGTGCAAGGATCAAGGCCTGTTCCTCACATGGTCGTGCCCATCGCGCTTCCATGCGACGCTGCATACGGGCAAGCCGAATCCGAAGTATGACGGTTCGGACCCGCGCACCGCCAATAAGTACCTCGGCAAGATGACTGCGCTGGCGCGTTCGGCGCTGGCCCGTCGCGGTATCGGCCTGTACGGCTTCCGTATTGCCGAACCGCATCACGATGGTTGCCCGCACTGGCACATGCTGGTGTTCGTGCGCGCACTGCAGGATTACACCACGCCGCACGTCAAGGACGTGGCCAGCCGCGCTATCCGCGTCATGAAGAGATATGCCTGGCGTGTGGATCGCGGCGAGCCTGGCGCATTCAAGCGCCGCCTGGATGTGAAGCGTATCGACTGGGCGAAAGGTAGTGCTGCGGGCTACATCGCCAAATATGTGGCCAAGAACATCGATGGGGTGGCGGACCACAAGACCAAGGAAGGCTATCTCATCACCACCGATATGGCGGGTGATCGTGAGCTGACGCCCTCGGCCCGCGTGGAAGCCTGGGCGGCCCGCTGGGGGATTCGTCAGTTCCAGCAATGGGGTGGCGCACCAGTAAGCGTCTGGCGCGAGCTGCGCCGCGTTCCGGCAGACATGGTGCAAGAAGCACCACCGGCGATGGCTACTGCCTGGGATGCGGTGCAGAAGGTCGAGGGCGAGAAGCGCGCGTGCTGGGCCAGCTATTTGCGCGCCCAAGGCGGTGCCATCGTGAAGCGCGACGATCTGATGGTCACGCTGGCGAAGGAAACCAAGACAGTCAGCGGTCGCTATGAAGAGTGCGAGCGCGTCATGCCTTATGGCGTCCAGTGTCGCCAGATGGTCGGTGTGGTTTTTAAATCCGTTCGGCACACATGGACGCCAGTTCAAGGACACGACGCCCGCGCTTCGGCGGGTTCGGGGTTCCCTTGGACTCGTGTAAATAACTGTACGCAGCCCGCTGGATCTGACTTTGCGGCCGATGTGTCCTTTGAGCCGAAGACCGCGCCGGTACCGGTCATGTTCCAGCCGGACCAGGCCGCACAGGTTGAGCATGCCTGGCTTGCCCTGGGCGCATGTCCCTGGCCCCGGCCGGTGGTGTATGACGTGCCGACATGGCCAGCACCAGTCATGACGGCTGACGAACAGCGCCGGGCGCTGGCCGCCTGGGATGCCATTAAGGCGTGTCCCTGGCCACGCGTGGTGCCCGTGCCGGACAAGTCACCGCGTCGCGGTACGCCTCGCCAGGTGGCCGACTGGCATGCCGGCCGGCTCGATGTGACCGAACTTCCGATTGATCCCAACCCAACGAAAGGGAACGCCCTATGACCGCGTTTCGTGTCGTCGTGCGCACTGCCAGCGCACGCCATTCATACACCGCCATCGCAGCCCATAGCTGCGACGTGATCGCCGCCGCCGTCGATCGCTTTGGCGTGTGTTCTGTTACGGCAATCCAGGAGAACCAGAAGTGAACGCAACCACAATCATCAATCCCGCCGTGTCTTACCGCGCCGAAGGCTACGCCGCCAAGTATTTCGCCAAGCAGCCGAAACAGCGTGATTTCGTCATGCTGCCACCGCAGGCTCTGGACCGCATTACGTTCAATACACCCGATGACGGCGTGCTGGCAGGCTATGTGTCGGTCATCCGCCGGCACCTGGGCAACGGCCAGAAATTCGCATGGGTAGAGCTGGACAATGAGCTGGCGGGGCAATTCCGAGGAGTGCCGCTGGCGGACATCCTCACTTGTGATGATGCGGGAGATCTACGCCGTAATACCGCGAATCGTGAAACCAAACGTCTTTGCTTGGGCGACTACAGCGGCAATCTGGGTATTGAAATGGGGAAGAGGGAACCGCAGTCATGAGTGATTTGTTTCTCGATGACGAGAGCTTGGATCGTCTCACAGGCATTCGGCGCGGTTCTACCCGCGCCGGTGTCAAGCAGACCAAGTATGAAATGCAGGCTGCGTTCCTGCGCGAAATCGGTATTCCGTTTATCTCGAATGCACGTGGCCGCCCGGTGGTCCTGCTGTCAGCAGTAGAATCGCGGCGAGCGGCAGAGGCACCGAAGACAGGATGGAAACCGGCAGTGATGAGGGCATAAAATGGGACGCAGACCATCTAAAAATTCTAACCTCCCGCGCGGGATGCGCGCACGTGTCCAGCGCAGCGGCGCTGTGTACTACTACTATGAATTAGGGGGCGAGTCGCGCAAGGAAATATCGCTCGGCTCGAATTACGTGGAAGCGGTGCGCAAGTGGGCCGAGCTGGAGGCACTGCCTCCGGCCACCGTCTCGAAGGTTGTGACGTTCCGTTATGCGTGCGAGGTATATCAGAAAAAATATCTGATCGAAAATGCACCTAAGACCCGAGAAGAGAAAGTGCGCCAGATAGAGACGCTACTGCAGTTCTTCGATAATCCGCCAGCGCCTCTGGACGAGATCAAGCCAATTCACATCAAGCAGTTTCTGTCATGGCGCGTCCAACGGACCCAAGACGCTTTGCGCAAAAAGGGCGAGTCAGTGGAGGGCAACGAAGGCCGAGTAGCAGCGAATCGTGAGAAGTCACTCATTTCTCACATTTGGAATGCAGCGCGGGGCGAAGGTCTTACCGATCTTCCAAATCCATGCGCCGGCATCAAGTCTTTCCGCGAATACGGGCGAGAAACTTATGTCTACGACGATGCCTTCCAAGCTGTGTGGGACAAAGCGGACGCTCCAACGCGCGAGGCAATGGACTTGGCATATCTCACCGGCGGCAGGCCTGCGGATCTGCTTAAGATCGATGAGACGCACCTGCGCGATGGAAACATTGAGGTTCGACAAAATAAGACGGGCCACAAGCTGCGTATCGCCATTGAGGGGAAGCTCGCTATCTTGGTTGATCGGATCAAGGCAAGAAAGAGGGCGATCTCTGGAGTCGTTGTTTCTACCAGGCTGATCGTCAATGAAGAGGGGCAGCCTCTGGGAAAATCTGCGCTGCGCTTCAGATTCGAAGCCGCTCGTGCTGCCGCAGGCATCCATGGCAGTGACTTCCAGTTCCGGGACCTCCGTGCGAAGGCTGCTACAGATAAGGCCGATCAAACAAAAGACATTCGCGAAGCTCAGCAGCAGCTTGGCCACACGAGCGTGACGATGACAGAGACTTATGTGCGTAGACGACGAGGTACAAAAGTGATGCCAACAAAATAGAGGTCCAGCTCATTCATCGTCTAAATGTCTGTTGTTGGCAAATTGAATGCTCGCATGTAGTAACGCGACCTTCAATTCTTCACTAAATTCGCCGTCGTAGATAATCGACTCGATCAGCCTTTGTAGAAGTGATTTGTCTATGTAGTTATCCGCCACCAGCACAGCAATCTCTTCCATGCTCACGACGAACCGCTTCACGTAAGCTTCCAGCCCATTTATGTGCATGAATAAGGCTGACAGAGCGATACTCGAACGCTTATTTCCATCGTTGAATGCATGGGCTTTATTGATGGAATAACAGAGGTGAGTCAGCTTTGATATGAGGTCTGGATAATAATCATCGTTTTGAATATGAGCCAAAGGCCCTTCAAGAAGATCTATATTCACGATCCCAGTTCTGCCCCCCGAATTTGCTATGATCCAGTCGTGGATCTTTATCGCATGAGCGGCGTCGAAATATAGGAACTCGGCCATTTTTCTCAACGATCTTTGAGGCGTTTGAACACAGCTAACGTCTCAGGATCCTTCAACTGATCTTCCAGGGCGCTACTAGCCGCACCTAAGAATCTTTCAAAATCGCCTTCCGGCACCGCTCTGATATAGGTTTCCAGTTTGTGATGTAGGGCATCCCGAAAACCCTTGTCGCGACTTGCCATCTTGGTTCGCGCATCCTCAATGATGGGCTTCAAAAACGGATTTGAACCTGCCGCGTCAAAAATATCGTTGAGCTCTGCCGGAGTCAGTTTTCGTTCGAGCTTTCCAGATAGTTTCTTCATTTCCTCGGCAATTCCATTTTCCAAACTGGCGATTGCCGTCAGAACTTCTGCATATAAAGTGTCCCTAAGCTCATCTTTGCTAGCCAAGTTTAAGATGCGCTTATATTCTGCCGCGTTCTCGTTGAAAACAATTTTGTAAATTTTGTTGGTGTAGACCCCGAATTTGTAGGACCCCATTTCGAGATAGCACGACAGTGCATCGGTAAAAACTTTCCGATAGCTATATTCTTGGTATGCCGCAGGCAAATAGTCTCTATCACGCTGATTGATGAACTTCGGAGCCCCCCCTGCCCTTTCGGCCATTACAGCCAGCACAATGTCCAAGATACGGCTACGGATTGCTTTTGCGGGCTCACTTTCGGTAAGCAACATTGCGATGTTCAAAGTAGAGCGAAAATCGAACACTCCTAAAACAGTCGTTTTGGTACCGTAATTGGTTACGGTACCAGAAGCTAGCTCATGGAATTCCTTGAGACTTTTGCCCCTTAAAACCTCATACCCATTTGCCTTAAGTTCATCGCCGTGAGAAGCGAGATACTTTTCAATGGTACTTTCGCTGACGTCAAAAAGCGCCACCAGTTGTTGCTTTGTAAATACGACCTTGCCTTTGTAGGTGATACCTCCGAGCGCTAGGTGCTCCTGCAATTTGGATACCGCATATGGGTTGTTCAAAACGTTCTGACGATCACTCTGTGAAACTGTTAAATCGTTCGCCATAGAAACTCCAGAATATCCATTTGTTGCATTTCGGAAATATCACGCTTCAGATGGAACATTATGCACCAATGGAAATGCGAGCTTTCGAGAGAGCTCAATCAAAATCCATAAAATTGCGAAGCAAAGCCAGAATTGCGAAGCAAAATAAAAAGGCTCTCCGGTCGGAGAGCCTTTTAGATACTGGTGCTGGCTGCAGGACTTGAACCCGCCACCCCCTGATTACAAGTCAGGTGCTCTACCAGATGAGCTAAGCCAGCAAAACTTGAGCCCGCGATTATAGCCTACTTGATCCGGGTCAGTACAGGTCGGCCACCTTTTTTCGGTGGTTCCGGATCGTCATCGTCCTTTGAGCCAGTATCTGCAGGCTTCTTCTCGGGTTCGGAAACGGGAACCGAGGACAGTGCCGGGGCCGGCGCGACGCTTTCAGACACAGGTGAGTCCTGGGCGTTATCCTCACCAACGGCAACCGGCGCTTCAAAGGCCATGCCCTGGCCGTTTTCACGGGCATAGATGGCGATGACGTTTTCTACCGGGATCATGATGTCGCGCGAGACACCGCCAAAGCGGGCGCTGAAATGGATGCTGTCGTTCTCCATCTTCAAGCCGCTGGTGGCCTCAAAGCTGATGTTCAGTACGATCTCGCCATTCTTGACGAACTGCATCGGCACGCGCGTGCGGCTGTCGACGACCACTGCAATGTGTGGCGTATAACCGTTGTCGGTGCACCACTCGTAGATGGCGCGCAGCAGGTAGGGCTTGGTGGAGACTTCTTGCATGACTATGTGGTGTGCGATGCGCGGCATGCCCGCATCTGCCGGCTGAGCCGGGGTGAAACTGCAAATCGGACTGCAGGTGGAACACGCTGCGCGCCCATGAACGGCAGACGCGCAGCGGATACTCCGGAATGCGGCTTAACGACGCATCACCTTCTCGGACGGGGTCAGCGCCTCGATGTAGGCCGGACGCGAGAAGATGCGCTCGGCATACTTCATCAGCGGGGCTGCAGTCTTGGACAGCTCGATACCGTAATGATCCAGGCGCCACAGCAGCGGTGCCAGTGCCACGTCCAGCATGGAGAACTCGTCACCCAGCATGTACTTGTTCTTCAGGAACAGCGGTGCCAGTTGGGTCAGGCGGTCGCGAATTTCGTTGCGTGCCTTTTCCTGGTTCTTTTCGGCCGCCTTGGACTTTTCGTTTTCCAGCGTGTGCACGTGGACGAACAGTTCCTTTTCGAAATTGAACAGCATCAGGCGGGCACGGGCGCGCATCAGCGGGTCGGCCGGCATCAGTTGCGGATGCGGGAAACGTTCATCGATGTATTCGTTGATGATGTTCGATTCGTACAGCACCAGGTCACGTTCGACCAGGATCGGCACTTGGCCGTAGGGGTTCATGACCGAAATGTCGTTGCGAAAATGGGCAGGTCGTGCCCGAGTAGAGAACCATCATTTTTTCAGAGCCCTAAAAACAAAAGGGGGGCGAGACGCATAACGCTCACCCCGGTACGCAATTCCGCAAAACCGCGCGGATACGTGATTGTACGTTTTTACTTGATGTTCTTCCAATAGGACGCGTTCAAACGCCACGCCAATACCGAGAAGATGCCCAGGAACAACAGAACCCAGACCCCGAGTCGCTTGCGCGTATTCTGCGCCGGCTCACCCATCCATTGCAAATAGGCAACGAGATCGGCGACGTTGTTGTCATATTCCGCCGTGCTCATCTTGCCGGGCTTGACCTGCTCGAAGCCGGCAAACTTGTGGGTGGTCTTGTTGGCGTCGTGGGGGTCCTTCTCCTCGACGAACTTGGCCTTCCGGATTCCTTGCAATTCCCACAACACATGAGGCATCCCGACGTTGGGGAAGAGCATGTTGTTCCAGCCGGTGGGACGACTGTCGTCCGTATAATAACTGCGCAGGTAGGTATAAATCCAGTCCGGACCGCTGCCTGCCTCCGATGCCTTGGCACGCGCAATCACCGACAGGTCCGGTGGTGCGGCGCCAAACCAGGCCTTGGCATCCTGCGGCGACATCGAAATCTTCATCAGGTCGCCGACTTTTTCCCCGGTAAACATCAGGTTGTTCTTGATCTGGTCCTCAGTCAGGCCGATATCACGCAGGCGGTTGTAGCGCATCGCGGAGGCCGAATGGCAATTCAGACAATAATTCACGAACAACTTGGCACCGTTTTGCAACGACGACACGTCCTTGGTCCGGTCCGGGGCGTGATCCAGCGGAAAGCCCCCTTCGTTGGCGCAGGCCAGCACTGGCAGCAAGGCCAGCGCGGCAATCACTTTCTTGAGCAATGTCATGTTCTTGTCCTTTGGCGGCTGGCTTAGTGCGGGTGGTAGACGACGCGCTCGGGAACCGTCTTGAAGGTACCGGCAGCACTCCACCAGGGCATCAGCAGGAAGAAGCCGAGGTAGATGAAGCTGCACACCTGCGAGACGGTGGTGCCGATGGCCGTCGGCGGTTGCACGCCGAGGTAGCCAAGGATGACGAAGGCGATGCCAAAGACCAGGTAGACGTACTTGTGCCAGCTCGGGCGGTAGCGGATGGACTTGACCTGTGACTTGTCCAGCCACGGCAGGCCGCCCAGGATGACCACCGACAGGCCCATCAGGACCACGCCCCAGAACTTGGCGTCGAACACCAGCATGCCGGCAATGATTACCAGACCGATGACGATGGCAGCGATCTTCAGTTTTGCGCTCAGGCCCGACTTGATGGCCAGCAGTGCCACGTAGGCTGCCACGCCAGCGATGAGCCAGCCCATGAAGTCCGCCGTGGTCGCGCGCAGGATCGAGTAGAACGGCGTGAAGTACCACACCGGGGCGATGTGCGGCGGGGTCTTGAGCGAGTCTGCCGGGATGAAGTTGTTGTATTCCAGGAAGTAGCCGCCCATTTCAGGTGCGAAGAACACCACCGCCGAGAACACCATCAGGAAGATCGACACGCCGAAGATGTCATGCACCGTGTAGTAGGGATGAAACGGCACGCCGTCCAGCGGCACGCCATTGGCATCGGTCTTTTCCTTGATTTCCACGCCGTCCGGGTTGTTCGATCCCACTTCGTGCAGCGCGATGATGTGGGCGACCACCAACCCGATCAGCACCAGCGGAATGGCGATCACGTGGAAGGAGAAGAAGCGGTTCAGGGTGGCGTCGGAAACGACGTAGTCGCCGCGAATCAGCAGCGACAGGTCAGGGCCGATGAAGGGAATTGCACCAAACAGGTTCACGATCACCTGCGCGCCCCAGTAGGACATCTGCCCCCAGGGCAGCAAGTAACCGAAGAATGCTTCACCCATCAGGCACAGGAAGATCCCCACTCCGAACAGCCACACCAGTTCACGCGGCTTGCGGTAGGAGCCGTACAACAGGCCCCGCACCATGTGCAGGTAGACCACGATGAAGAAGGCGGAGGCGCCGGTGGAGTGCATGTAGCGCACCAGCCAGCCCCAGGGTACATCGCGCATGATGTACTCGACCGAGGCGAATGCCAGGGTGGCATCCGGCTTGTAGTGCATCACCAGGAAAATGCCGGTGACGATCTGGATCACCAGCACCAGCAGGGCGAGCGAACCGAAGATGTACCAGAAGTTGAAATTCTTCGGTGCGTAGTATTCGGACAGATGGGCTTTCCAGGTAGCGGTCAGTGGAAAGCGGGAATCGACCCAGTTCAGGGCCTTGGCTGCGACCGGCGCGTCATCCGGCAGCTTCTTTTCGTGAAATGCTCCCATGATCAGGCCTCCCCTTTCTCGTCCTTGCCGATGACGAGCTTGTTTTCGCCTTCAAACATGTAGCGCGGGACCTGCAGGTTGTCCGGCGCCGGCTTGTTCTTGTACACGCGTCCAGCCAGGTCGAAGGTCGAGCCGTGGCACGGGCACAGGAAACCGCCGTGCCAGTCGTCCGGAAGCGAGGGCTGGGGGCCGCTCTGGAAGCGCGAACTGGGCGAGCAACCCAGGTGCGGGCAGATACCCACCACGACCAGGATGTCCTTGCGCAGGGAACGCCACTCGTTGAGGGCGTAGTCGGGAGTTTCGGAGAAATCGGTGCGCTTGGAATTGGGATCGGCCACCTCGCCATCGGTCTTCTTGAGGGACTCGATCATTTCGGGTGTACGCTTGAGAATCCAGACTGGCTTGCCGCGCCACTCGACGGTGCGCATCTCACCGGGAACAAGTGAAGAAATATCCACTTCCACCGGTGCACCCGCAGCCTTGGCACGTTCAGAAGGTTGCAGGGTGGAGACAAACGCTCCAGCGGTGGCCAAACCCGCTACACCGCCGGCCGCACAAGTCGCAACAAGCAAACCTCGTCGACTTGCGTCGACCTGATTCTCGTCAGTCATAAAGACCCCAATCTCCAAATGTAAGTTAGCGTGGACCTTCTAAGTGACCCTCATGCAACTTTTCGATTATATATAAGCTGAATAGGGTTTTGTAGCTAACGGCCGGTATGGTACAGGCTGGCAAAAATCGACATTTGACGCAGCGCAACCCATTGTCAATCTGCTCTTTTTATCGGTTTTCTTGCAGTGCGGCGTCAGCGCTTGTCCGATTTACTTTTGACGGCGGGCAGGATATAACCCGTTGTAAGCCCGCCTCATGTTTAAACAGCAACTTTCAAAGGAGAAACCAGGGATGAGCATGCTCAAGGATTTTCGCGCCTTCGCGATCAAGGGAAACGTGGTCGACCTGGCCGTCGGTGTCATCATCGGCGGGGCCTTCGGCAAGATCGTCAGTTCGCTGGTGGAGGATATCATCATGCCCCTTGTCGGCAAGATCTTCGGCGGCCTGGATTTCGCGAACTACTACCTGCCCCTCAACGGCCAGGCCTACGGCATGCCGCTGGCCGAAGCCAAGAAGGCCGGCGCCGTCTTTGCCTATGGCAACTTCCTGACCATCCTGATCAACTTCCTGATCCTGGCGTTCATCATCTTCCAGATGGTCCGCGCCATCAACAAGGCCCGCGACCTGGCCAGCAAGCATGAGGAAGCCGCACCGGCGGCCCCCGCACCGACACCCGAAGATGTGCTGCTGCTGCGCGAAATTCGCGATTCGCTGAAGAAGCAGGGCTAAGCGCCGCGCCGGGACAAGCCGCCGCGCAGGGCAGGCAGCCTACACCGGATTGTCGATGTCGATGAAACGGTGCTCGATGCCAAAGTGTGCCGCCACATGTTCACCCAGAGCCTGGATGCCGTAACGCTCGGTGGCATGGTGGCCGGCGGCGAGATAGAGGGTGCCGGTCTCGCGTGCCAGATGCACGGTCGGTTCGGATATTTCCCCGCTGATGTAGACCGAAGCACCGGCGTCGATCGCCTCGCCCAGCATGCCCTGCGCTGCGCCGGTGCACCACGCCACCTTGCCCACCGGCTGCTGCGGATCACCGATCAGCAGTGGCATGCGGCCCAGGCGCTTTTCGATCAACATCACCAGATCGGCAGCCGTCTTCACCGACGACGCATGGCAACGTCCGATCCAGCCGATATCGTTCTCGCCGAAGCGGCCGGTGGCTTCAAAGTCGAGTCGCTTGGCCAGTTGCGCGTTGTTGCCCAGCTCCGGATGTGAATCCAGGGGCAGGTGATAGCCGAAGAGATTGATGTCATGCGCCAGCAAGAGCTTGAGGCGACGCTGTTTCTGACCGATCACGCGCATATCTTCACCGCGCCAGAAATAGCCATGATGGACCAGGATGGCATCAGCCTGCCAGTCCCTGGCTGCTTCGATCAAGGCCAGGCTGGCGGTGACGCCACTGACCACGCGGGCAATCGTGGTGCGCCCTTCCACCTGTAAGCCGTTTGGGCAATAATCGCGGTATTGCGCCGCGTTAAGCGTCTGTCCCAGATATGCCGAGAACTCATCTCTGTTAATGTGGCGGGTCATCTCTTCCTCATCCGATTTCAAATCAATACCAAGAATTCTTTATGCGACGTTTATGGCTGTTGTTTGCACAGACCGTGACAGTGGGTCTGGCCGTGTGGTTCATTGTAGCGACCTTGAAGCCGGACTGGCTGTCCGGTTCCTTCAGTTCGCGTGCAAGGCCCGCCCAGTCCACGGTCCAGATGCAGGAAGCCACGCCCAATGCACCGGCCCTCGACTCCTATCGCAACGCCGCGCGCCAGGCCATGCCATCGGTGGTGAACATCTTCACCACCACCGAGGCACGCCCTCAGAAGAGTCCGTTCCAGAATGATCCGTTCTTCCGCAAGTTCTTCGGTGACCAGTTCGATGAGCAGCAGCAGGACGACAAGCAGTCCAGCCTCGGCTCTGGCGTGATCGTGAGCCCACAGGGCTACATCCTCACCAACAACCACGTGGTGGAAGCGGCGGACAAGATCGAAGTGGCCCTGGCCGACGGTCGCAAGGCCAGCGCCAAGGTGGTCGGTATCGATCCCGAGACCGACCTGGCCGTCATCAAGATCGATCTGCCCAACCTGCCGGCCATCACCCTGGGCCATCCGGAGAACAGCTCGGTGGGCGATGTGGTACTGGCCATCGGCAATCCCTTCGGCGTGGGGCAGACGGTCACCATGGGCATCGTCTCGGCGCTGGGCCGCAACCACCTGGGCATCAATACCTTCGAGAATTTCATCCAGACCGATGCCGCCATCAACCCCGGCAACTCCGGCGGTGCACTGGTCGATACCAATGGCAACCTGCTGGGCATCAATACGGCGATCTACTCGCGCACCGGCGGCAATCTGGGTATAGGTTTCGCCATCCCGATGTCGACCGCCAAGACGGTGATGGAAGCCATCATCAGCCATGGCCAGGTGGTGCGCGGCTGGATCGGCGTGGAGCCACAGGACATCACGCCGGAACTGGCGGAAAGCTTCGGACTGGGCAAGAAGACCGGCGCCATCATCGCCGGCGTACTCAAGGGCGGTCCTGCTGATCGCGCCGGCATGCGTCCGGGCGACATCCTGATGAGCATCGACGGCAAGGTCGTGGCCGATACCACTGAAATGCTCAACGTCATCGCGCAGCTGACGCCGGGCCAGGAAATCGCCATGACGGTACTGCGCAAGTCCCAGGAAACCAAGCTGAACATCACCGTGGGCAAGCGGCCGCCGCCGCCCAAGAGCGATGACAGCGACGAAGAATAAGCGAGGAGAAGCCATCCATGCATGTGCGTGACCTGATCCAGTTCCTGGGTGAACTGTCCGAGAACAACAACCGCGCCTGGTTCGTGATGAACAAGCCGCGTTACGACATCCTGCGTGAGGAATTCCTGGCGCTGACCATCAAGCTGATCGCCGAAATCAGCAAGTTCGATCCGGCCATCGCCGGTTGCAATCCGAAGAAAGCGCTGTTCCGTATCAATCGTGACATGCGCTTCTCGCACGACAAGCGCCCCTACAAGACACATTTTTCGGCGGCCATCACGGCCAGCGGGCTGAAGAAGCCCAGCCAGGGCGGCGGCCCGGCCTACTACTTCCACATCAACGAAGCCGGGCAGTTGCTCATCGCCGGGGGCGAGTACATGCCGCCGACACCGCGCCTGCGCGCCATCCGCAACCGCGTCGTGGAAGATGCGGCCGGCTTTACGAAGATGCGCAAGAACAAGAAGCTGACGACCGCCTATGGTGACCTGCAGGAGGAAGGGAAACTGCAACGTCCACCCAAGGGCTTCGATCCGGACAGTCCCAATATCGAATATGTGAAGCTGAAGAGCTTCATCGTCTGGTCCGAAGAAGATATCCGCAAGAAGATTCCGACCGACCTGGGCAAGCACGTCCTGGAAGGTTTCAAGAATGCCTATCCGCTCGTGCAGTGGCTGCGAGATATCCCGCTGGTGAGCACGGAGGAGTAATCCAACGCCTCAGCGCATGTACCAAAGACAAAGCCCGCTTCATCTGAACTGCACCCCAAAAGTTGGACACCGATCCAACCTTTGGGGTGTTTTTCATGGCGAAGTACGACACGAAGTTTAAATATGAAGTGGTCAGGCGCTGCTTGAAGGGCGGCAAAAGCGCCAGAGCG
>Ga0308159_1000368_pt1 | contig 112561 bp, 97 predicted proteins | sample PhyCR1_FD_201040 | JGI IMG/M metagenome (GOLD analysis project Ga0308159, IMG submission 201040) | Phyllosphere microbial communities from UC Gill Tract Community Farm, Albany, California, United States - DLSLC.R1 | ecosystem: Host-associated > Plants > Phyllosphere > Unclassified | place: USA...
CGTGATCCTGGTCAAGCTCGCCGACCGCCTGCACAACATGCGCACCCTGGAAGTGCTGTCCGGCGAGAAACGCCGGCGCATCGCCAAGGAAACCCTCGAAATCTACGCCCCCATCGCCAATCGCCTCGGCATGCACAGCGTGCGTATCGAATTCGAAGACCTGGGTTTCAAGGCCATGTACCCAATGCGCTCCTCACGCATCGGTCAGGCCGTCAAGCGCGCACGCGGCAACCGCAAGGAACTGGTCAACAAGATCGAAGAGTCCCTGAGCCATTGTCTCGCTGTCGACGGTATCGAGGGCGAAGTCAGCGGGCGGCAGAAGCACCTCTACGGCATCTACAAGAAGATGCGCGGTAAGCGTCGGGCCTTTAACGAAATCATGGACGTCTATGCGTTCCGGATCATCGTCGACAAGGTCGATACCTGCTACCGGGTGCTGGGCGCTGTGCATAATTTGTACAAGCCTCTCCCCGGCCGCTTCAAGGACTACATCGCGATTCCCAAGGCCAACGGCTATCAGTCGTTGCACACCACGCTGTTCGGTATGCATGGTGTGCCCATCGAAATCCAGATCCGCACCCGCGAGATGGAAGAGATGGCCAATAACGGCATTGCGGCGCACTGGCTGTACAAATCTTCTGGCGACGAGCAGCCCAAGGGCACTCACGCGCGCGCCCGCCAGTGGGTCAAGGGCGTGCTGGAAATGCAGCAACGCGCTGGCAACTCCCTGGAATTCATCGAGAGCGTGAAGATCGACCTGTTCCCGGACGAGGTCTACGTATTCACGCCCAAGGGCCGGATCATGGAGCTACCCAAAGGCTCCACGGCGGTGGACTTCGCGTACGCGGTCCATACCGACGTCGGCAACAGTTGCATTGCGTGTCGGATCAATCGTCGTCTGGCGCCGCTATCCGAACCTCTGCAAAGCGGTTCGACAGTGGAAATCGTCAGTGCGCCAGGGGCGCGCCCCAACCCGGCGTGGCTCAATTTCGTCGTCACCGGCAAGGCGCGCACCCACATTCGTCACGCACTCAAGCTGCAACGACGTTCAGAGTCGATCAATCTAGGCGAGCGCCTGCTCAACAAGGTATTGAACGGCTTCGACAGCAGTGTGGAGAAAATCCCGAACGAGCGCCTGCAACTGATCCTCGCCGAATACCGGGTCGAGGTCATAGAAGACCTCCTCGAAGACATCGGCCTGGGCAACCGCATGGCCTATGTCGTCGCCCGCCGCTTGCTGGCAAGTGAAGGCGAAGAACTGCCGAGCGCCGAAGGACCACTGGCGATTCGTGGTACCGAAGGTCTGGTGCTCAGCTATGCCAAATGCTGTACGCCGATTCCGGGCGACCCGATCGTCGGCCACCTGTCTGCGGGCAAAGGCATGGTCGTGCACCTGGACAACTGCCGCAATATCAGCGAAATCCGCCACAACCCGGAAAAATGCATCCAGCTTTCCTGGGCCAAGGACGTCACTGGCGAATTCAATGTCGAGCTGCGGGTCGAGCTGGAACACCAACGCGGGCTTATCGCCTTGCTGGCCAGCAGCGTCAACGCGGCAGACGGCAACATCGAGAAAATCAGCATGGACGAACGCGATGGTCGTATCAGCGTGGTCCAACTGGTGGTCAGCGTGCACGACCGCGTGCATCTGGCCCGTGTGATCAAGAAACTGCGCGCCCTGACCGGGGTGATTCGCATCACCCGGATGCGCGCGTAGTCAAACCGCCAACAGGAGTTCTTCATGAGCAAGACCGTCATCTCCAGCGACAAAGCCCCTGCCGCCATCGGCACGTATTCTCAGGCGATCAAAGCTGGCAATACCGTCTACATGTCAGGCCAGATCCCGCTGGACCCGAAAACCATGGAACTGGTCGAAGGCTTCGAAGCCCAGACCGTACAGGTCTTCGAGAACCTGAAAGCTGTCGCTGAAGCAGCGGGCGGCTCGTTCAAGGACATCGTCAAGCTGAACATCTTCCTGACCGACCTGAGCCACTTCGCCAAGGTCAACGAGATCATGGGCCGCTACTTCGACCAGCCTTACCCGGCGCGCGCCGCTATCGGCGTTGCTGCATTGCCAAAAGGCGCCACGGTCGAAATGGACGCCGTGCTGGTCATCGAGTAAATCGCCCGCGGAGCGCATACCCCCGCTCCGCCATCCTCTCAGAGCAAAGGAAGGACTCCGCATGCATATGCGCGTCGCGTTCGCCCTCTCGCTGTTGGCCGCGCTACTGAGCGGCTGTGCCAGCCATTCGAACAAAACACCTGACGGCGTCTGGATCAACCAGGCCGCCATCGATGCCGCAGCCGAAGGCGGAAATCTGCGCCAGTCGCTGCTTGCGTACGGGCCAACGCTGGAATGGAACATCAATACGGCGGCCGGTCAGGCCACGTCTTACAACGGCTTTGAACTCACTGAAGGCAAGGTCGCAAAAGACCCGGACGGCTCGTGGAAAGTGAACGTCTACGGCAGCGCGTCGGACGAGTTGAAACTGAATAGTGATGAGTTGGTTCAGAGCGCCAGCGATTCTGGCCCCGAACAGCACTTCAAGATACCCAAACAAGCGGCCCCAGCAGGCGCACAACCGGGCACCAGCTTCGAGCGGGCGCTTTACAGCGCGTACCTCGGCGGCAAATGGACCATCGTCAATGGCGACGGCCAAGGCAGTGTCGTTGAGTTCCAGCCAGACGGCAGCGTGACCGGCCTGCCTGGAAATGATCGCTACGCGCTGTGTCTGGCGGGCGATTGTGCCGCCATGAGCGGCGAGTACGACAGCATGTGGCTGGAGAAAAGCGAACGCGGTAACCCTTGGGTCTTCGTACGCCAGGGTAAACAGCTGGAAATCTTCCAGGCTGTGAACAACGCTCAGGCAACCGAAATGCCGGACCTGCGCCCGGGCGAGCGGCATTGGGTGCTGGAAAAGAACTGAACGGCCACACCTCTGGCTGTCGGATGAACGCTCTGTAGCAGTCTGGCTTGCGGGCGGTGGCGATTGCGAAAACGCCACTGCCGGCAAGCCGAATTGCCATGGGGGCGCACCAGCGCTTCAATCGACCTGCGCCAACATCGCCTCATACCCTTCTCTGTAACTCGCATAACGCGGCGCCCAACCCAGCGCTTTGGCTCGGGCATTGCTGCAACGCTTGCTACCCGCACGCCTGACGCTGTGCTCATCGGACCACTGCGTGACACCCAGCCGCTCTCGCATCCAGTCAACCACCTCGGCCAAAGGCGCCGGGGCGTCGTCGACACCGATATAGCAATCATCCAGCGCCACGCCACCGGCCTCTGCTTGAAGCAAAAACGCCAACAGGCCCGCCGCATCATCAGCGTGGATACGGTTGCCATACAGCGGCGGTTCAACGGCGACGCTGTAACCCTGACGCACGCGGTTCATCAGGTCACTGCGTCCTGGCCCGTAGATGCCGGTGAGCCTGACGACGGTCGCAGGCACATCGCTGCTGAGCGCCACCTTTTCAGCCTCGCGCATCACTTGCCCGGAAAAACCCGACGCATCGGCGGGCGAGGCTTCGTCGACCCACTCGCCCTGCTGTTGCCCGTAAACGCTGCTGCTTGAGACGAACAGAATGCGTTTCGGCTTCTGGCCGCTGCGCTCTGTCCAGGCGAGCACGTGCCGTAATCCTTCTGTATAAGCCGCGCGATAACCCGCCTCATCGCGCACTGTCGGCGTTGCGCAATACACCAGATAATCGATTCGGCCCTCTGGCCATTGCGCAGGCATGCGCGCGTCGAAGAGATCGCCGCTGACCCCGATCACGCCTGGCGGTAACTTCGCCACACTTCTGCGCAAGCCGTACACCGTCCATCCCTGAGGCAACAGTTGCGAAGCGAGGCGCCCTCCAATGTCACCACATCCAGCAATCAGAACAGACGGTGTAGCCATGACCAATCTCCACATCAAAAGTAGGTTTGAACCAACAAAACAGGGCTGAAAAACGACCGTCGGGCCGTGCGCCTGGTAAAAAAAGAGACTCTATTACTTTTGTTAACAAGAATTACTTGCAATAATGTCGACCCTTTGTTCTTCTCCGCTCGCCTCGCGCCAGCGCGACGCCTTCAGAACGAAACACCTTTTTCATATCAGGTCGGGCCAGCATGACACCTATTCAAACCCCCGCTTCGTCAATCTCGTCTTCAGGTCTGCCACGTGCAGGACGCGCCATTGCCGCCGTCCTGTTCAGCCTGATGCTGACGCCTGTCGCGCTCGCCGACTCTACTGCCCCTGCGCAGACCCCTGCAGCGCAATCCGCAGCTCCGGCGCCAGCCGCCACACCGGTTGACACCACCGCTGCGCCTGCCGTTCAGGACCCCGCTGCACCTGCGCCGACCGACTCGATCGATGCCATCGCCGAAGACAATACGCTGGGCATGTCCCACGACCTGTCGCCGTGGGGCATGTACAAGAACGCCGATATCGTCGTCAAAGCCGTGATGATCGGTCTCGCCATCGCCTCGATCATCACCTGGACTATCTGGATCGCCAAAGGCTTCGAGCTGCTGGGTGCCAAACGTCGCCTGAAGGGCGAAATTGCTGCACTCAAGCGCGCACGTACTCTGGACGAAGCCAGCGCCAGTGCCAAGAAGGAAGGCACCCTGGCCAATCTGCTGGTTCACGATGCTCTGGAAGAAATGCGCCTGTCGGTCAATAGCCGCGAGCGTGAAGGCATCAAGGAGCGTGTCAGCTTCCGCCTCGAGCGCCTGGTTGCCGCCTGCGGTCGCAACATGAGCATGGGCACCGGCGTTCTCGCCACCATCGGTTCCACCGCGCCATTCGTGGGCCTGTTCGGCACCGTGTGGGGCATCATGAACAGCTTCATCGGTATCGCCAAGACCCAAACCACCAACCTTGCTGTCGTTGCTCCCGGCATCGCCGAAGCCCTGCTGGCTACGGCACTGGGCCTGGTCGCCGCAATTCCCGCTGTCGTGATCTACAACGTCTTCGCCCGCTCCATCGCTGGCTACAAGGCGCAAGTGTCCGATGCCTCGGCTCAAGTTCTGTTGCTCGTCAGCCGCGACCTGGATCACCAGCCTGCCGCCGACCGTGGTCAACAGCCGCACATGGTAAAAATGGGGTAAACCATGGGCCTGCATCTTAACGAGGGTGGCGACGATCTCGCCGAGAACCACGAAATCAACGTGACGCCGTTCATCGACGTCATGTTGGTGCTGCTGATCATCTTCATGGTGGCGGCGCCTCTGGCAACGGTGGACATCAAGGTCGACCTGCCCGCCTCTACGGCGAAACCGGCGCCCCGACCCGAAAAACCGATCTTTCTGAGCGTCAAGGCAGACCAGAGCCTGTACCTGGGCGACAACAAGGTCGCCCGTGAGCAGCTCGGTGCGGTGCTCGATGCCAAGACCAAAGGCAAGAAAGACACGACGATTTTCTTCCAGGCTGACAAAGGTGTCGATTACGGCGACCTGATGGAAGTGATGAACGTCCTGCGCGGCGCCGGTTACCTGAAAGTCGGTCTGGTTGGTCTCGAGACGGTTGGTAAGAAATGATCAATACGCGCCAAAAACTGACGCGCTATAGCGGTAGTCTGTTGTTGGTGCTGGCGGTACATGCCGTTGCGATTATCGTCGCACTGCGCTGGCCCGCCTCGCAGGCTATCGAGCTGCCACCCGCCGCGATGATGATCGAGCTGGCCCCGCTACCCGAGCCAGCTCCGCCGCCCCCACCAAAAGTGGTTCAGCCACCGCAGCCACCCGCACCGGAAGAACAGCTGCCGATTCCGCCAATCGCCGAAGCGCCGAAGCCGGAAATCGCCATCCCCAAACCGGTGAAGCCAAAGCCTAAACCGCAGCCGCCCAAGCCTGTAAAAAAGGTCGAGCCGCCGAAGGAAGAGAAGCCTGCCGACGAAAAACCGGTAGACACTCCGCCGTCCAACGCAAAGCCTGAAAAATCAGCCGCACCGGAACAGGCTCCGCCATCGCCTCCGAGCACCGCACTGCCAAGTTGGCAGGGTGATCTGTTGCGTCACCTGAGCAAGTTCAAGCGCTATCCGGAAGACGCGCGTCGTCGTGGCATGCAAGGCATCAACCGTCTGCGCTTCGTCGTGGATGGTGAAGGCCGCGTGTTGTCGTACGAAATCGCGGGCGGATCGGGGAGCGCGGCGCTGGACCGGGCCACGCTGGAAATGATTCGTCGCGCCCAGCCATTGCCTAAACCACCGGCCGAATTGCTCAACAATGGCACGCTGGAAGTGGTCGCACCCTTCGTTTATTCCCTGGATAAACGTTGAAACCTTGATTTTGCGACAACAGAGGGTCTGATAACGTGCGTCTATCGATTGCACCCGCTATGCTGGGGCCGCAACTTCATGGACGCACGCTATGACCCTCACAGAATTGCGCTATATCGTTACCCTCGCTCAAGAGCAGCATTTCGGCCATGCGGCCGAGCGCTGCCATGTCAGTCAGCCGACCCTGTCGGTTGGCGTGAAGAAGCTGGAAGATGAACTCGGTGTGCTGATTTTCGAGCGCAGCAAGAGTGCGGTACGTCTTACGCCGGTTGGCGAGGGCATCGTGGCTCAGGCGCAGAAAGTGCTCGAGCAAGCTCAAGGCATTCGTGAATTGGCCCAGACGGGCAAGAACCAGCTGACCGCACCGCTGAAAGTCGGCGCGATCTACACCGTCGGTCCCTACCTGTTCCCGCATCTGATTCCGCAACTGCACCGGGTCGCCCCGCAAATGCCGTTGTACATCGAAGAGAACTTCACCCATGTGCTGCGCGACAAGCTGCGCAACGGGGAGCTCGACGCGATCATCATCGCCCTGCCGTTCAACGAAGCCGACGTGCTGACCATGTCACTGTACGACGAGCCGTTCTACGTGCTGATGCCGGCCGATCATCCGTGGACCCAGAAGACCACCATTGATGCCTCGGCGCTGAACGACAAGAGCCTGTTGCTGCTGGGCGAGGGTCATTGCTTCCGCGATCAGGTGCTGGAAGCCTGCCCGACGCTGGTCAAAGGTGGCGACAGCGCCAAGCACACCACGGTCGAATCCAGTTCGCTGGAAACCATCCGGCACATGGTGGCTTCGGGCCTAGGGGTTTCGATCCTGCCGATGTCGGCTGTCGACAGCCACCACTACGCCCCTGGTGTGATCGAAGTTCGGCCGTTGTCCCCTCCGGTACCGTTCCGCACCGTGGCGATCGCCTGGCGCGCCAGCTTCCCTCGGCCAAAAGCCATCGAGATTCTCGCCGACTCGATCCGTCTGTGCTCCGTCGCTCGCCCTAAAGCCCAGGCACAAGCGAGTTAAGTGGCGGTATGACTGAGCTGTCCCACGTCTCGGTAACGGCGCTCAAGGGCGTCGGTGAGGCCATGGCCGAAAAGCTGGCGAAGGTCGGCCTGGAGAATATTCAGGACGTACTGTTCCACCTGCCGCTGCGTTATCAGGATCGCACCCGCGTCGTGCCCATCGGCGCGTTGCGGCCCGGACAGGACGCGGTGATAGAAGGTGTCGTCAGCGGCGCTGATGTGGTGATGGGCAAGCGTCGCAGCCTGCTGGTGCGCTTGGGAGATGGCACCGGCGTTCTGAGCTTGCGCTTCTATCACTTCAGCAATGCGCAGAAGGATGGCCTCAAGCGCGGTACCCATGTGCGCTGCTACGGTGAAGCGCGCCCGGGTGCGTCGGGGCTGGAAATCTATCACCCTGAATATCGGGCGATCACCGGCGAGGAACATGTCGCCGTCGAGCAGACGCTTACGCCTATCTATCCAACCACCGAAGGCCTGACTCAGCAGCGTTTGCGCCAGCTGTCTCAGCAAAGCCTTGGCATGCTCGGCCCCCGAAGCCTGCCCGACTGGCTGCCCGAAGAACTGGCACGCGACTATCAGTTGGCGCCGCTGGCGGACGCCATTCGTTATTTACATCATCCGCCTGCGGATGCAGACGTCGAAGAACTCGCGCTCGGTCATCACTGGGCACAGCACCGGCTGGCCTTCGAAGAACTGCTGACCCATCAGCTGTCGCAGCAACGACTGCGTGAAAGCCTGCGCTCTCAACGAGCCCCTGCACTGCCAGTCGCAAAACGGCTGCCCAAAAAGTTTTTGGCCAACCTTGGTTTTCCGCCGACAGGTGCGCAGCAACGAGTCGGTAAGGAAATCGCCTACGACCTCAGTCAGCAAGAGCCAATGCTGCGTTTGATTCAGGGTGACGTGGGCGCGGGCAAGACCGTTGTCGCTGCGCTGGCCGCATTGCAGGCCCTGGAAGCGGGTTATCAAGTGGCGCTGATGGCGCCGACAGAGATTCTCGCCGAACAGCACTTCATCAACTTTACCCGCTGGCTGTCGCCGCTGGGCATCGACACCGCCTGGCTCGCGGGCAAACTCAAGGGTAAGGCCCGTGCCGCGTCACTGGAGCAGATTGCCAATGGCGCGCCCATGGTCGTTGGTACCCACGCGCTGTTTCAGGATGAGGTGCAGTTCAAGAATCTCGCGCTGGTGATCATCGACGAACAGCACCGTTTTGGCGTCCAGCAGCGTCTTGCGCTGCGAAAAAAAGGCGTTGGTGGCCTGATGTGCCCACATCAGCTGATCATGACGGCAACCCCGATTCCCCGGACGCTGGCGATGAGCGCCTACGCCGATCTCGACACTTCGATTCTCGACGAACTGCCGCCAGGCCGCACACCGGTCAACACCGTGCTGGTGGCCGACAGCCGCCGCATCGAAGTGGTCGAGCGCGTACGCAACGCCTGCGCCGAGGGTCGTCAGGCGTATTGGGTGTGCACGCTGATCGAAGAGTCTGAAGAGCTGACCTGCCAGGCTGCTGAAACCACCTTCGAGGAACTCACCAGCGCCTTGGGCGAGTTGAAGGTTGGCCTGATCCACGGGCGAATGAAGCCTGTGGAAAAAGCCGCCGTGATGGCCGAGTTCAAGCAGGGCAACCTTCAATTGCTGATCGCCACCACGGTGATCGAAGTCGGCGTGGACGTGCCCAATGCCAGCCTGATGATCATCGAAAACCCCGAGCGCCTGGGCCTTGCGCAGCTTCACCAATTGCGCGGTCGAGTGGGTCGGGGCAGTGCGGCCAGTCACTGCGTGCTGTTGTACCATCCGCCGTTATCGCAGATCGGTAAACAGCGGCTGGGAATCATGCGCGAAACCAACGACGGTTTCGTGATCGCCGAAAAGGACCTCGAACTTCGCGGACCGGGCGAAATGCTCGGCACGCGACAAACGGGTCTGTTGCAATTCAAGGTTGCCGATCTGATGCGTGACGCCGACTTGTTGCCCGCTGTGAGGGACGCCGCTCAGGCACTGCTGGAACGATGGCCGCAACATGTCAGCCCGCTGCTGGAGCGATGGCTGCGCCACGGACAGCAATACGGGCAAGTGTGAAGTAGTCGTCATCAAGAACTTGTCTCACCTATATAACAACTAAGCTGGTTATACTTCAGCAATTGTAGGAATCTGGATACAGGCCATGACAGAAGTTGCCCACATCGACGCAACCCAACACGCCCCGTCTGTCATCCGGCAGTTGCTTGGCAAAGCCGCCATCAACTACCGCGAAGTCATGGACGACGAAACGCTCCCCACTGCACAGAAGGTCCAGGCGATTCTGGTCCACGATTCTGTTGGCGCGTTGCTGATCCTGTTTCCGCAAAACCAGTTGCTGGACCTCAACCGCATTACCGAGCTGACCGGGCGCAAACTGACGGCAGTGTCGCAAGAGCATCTGGATCAGATGCTTGGCAAAAACAATCTGCACAGCCTGCCAGCCCTCCCCGCGCTGACCAGCTCGCCGTGCCTGTACGAAGAGCGCATTCTCCAGGAGCCGACCGTACTGATCGACTCGGGAGAGCCTGGCCTTCTGCTTGAAATCAGCAGTGACGACTTCAAGACGCTGCTCAGCAAAGCCAGCGCAGCCACGTTCGGCGCACCGGTGACTTCGGTGCAGCCGAACCTCACGCGCCCTGACGACGACCGCGAAGAAATCACCAAGGCCGTGCAGAACTTCACGGCGCGCCGCATTCAGCAGCGTCTGGAAGCCACTGTGGAAATCCCGCCGCTGGCTGACACTGCGCAAAAAATCATCAAGCTGCGTGTCGATCCGGACGCCACCATCGACGACATCACCGGTGTGGTGGAAACCGACCCTGCGCTCGCTGCGCAAGTGGTGAGCTGGGCCGCTTCGCCGTACTACGGTTCGGCCGGCAAGATTCGCTCGGTGGAAGACGCTATCGTTCGCGTACTGGGTTTCGATCTGGTGATCAACCTGGCCTTGGGCCTGGCATTGGGTAAAACCCTGGAGTTACCAAAGGACCATCCGCAACACGCTACACCGTACTGGCAGCAGTCGATTTACACCGCTGCTGTCATCGAAGGCCTGACCCGTGCCATGCCACGCGCCAAGCGTCCGGAAAGCGGCCTGACCTACCTGGCTGGCCTGCTGCACAACTTCGGTTATCTGCTGCTGGCGCACGTGTTTCCGCCGCACTTCTCGCTGATCTGCCGTCAGATCGAGGTTAACCCGCATCTGCACCACAGTTTCGTGGAACAGCACCTGCTGGGCATCACCCGCGAGCAGATCGGTTCCTGGCTGATGCGCAACTGGGACATGCCTGAAGAGTTGGCCACCGCGCTGCGCTTCCAGCACGACCCGCAGTACGCGGGTGAACACCATGAGTACGCCAACCTGGTGTGCTTGGCGGTGCGTTTGCTGCGCAAGGAAGGGATCGGGTCCGGCCCGATGGAAAGCATCCCGGACGAGCTGTTCGAACGCCTTGAACTGTCACGGGAAAAGGCTGAGGACGTCGTTCATAAAGTGCTGGAAGCCGAAGTGCTGTTGCGCGAGCTGGCTTCGCAGTTTCATTGATTGATCATTCCAGCTACTGATGAAAACCTGGCGCGGGAAATATGCGGGACCAAAGTCGCTGGCTGATGCGGTGAATCAGTCACCTCGCCGGTGACTGATTCCACTATTTCGCTGCCGTCGTGACCTTCGGCGTCTCCCACAGGATAAGAGTCATTCCCGAAGTTGAGGATGACTATGAGGCGCAAAAGCCCCAGCCATACCATCCTCGGAACTTCATTTCTTCCTCCGCGGCTTCAAATACTTCGTCAGGCCCTGAAACCACATCACCAGCCCGGTGTTGCCGGTGACCTGGATGTTCTTGTCCTGAATTCCCTGCATGAACGCCAGTTGCTTGTTCTTCGCCTGCATCGTCGCGAAGCCGTATGCGGCATCCTTGAACGAGATCGCGAACGCCGGCGCAGCCACTGCGCCGCCACGACTGCTGATGCGCTGATCACGTACCACAAAATGCCGCGCGACCTTGCCGTCGGATGTCTGCAGCTGGAATGTCAGGTCCTTGCCGTTGAGCTGTTGCTGAAAAGCGGGATTGTTGCGACTGGCGCGAGCCATCAGCAGGCCCATCATCCAGAGAAGAAAACGAAACTTCATGTAAGACGCCTCATGCGATCAGGTGCGGATAAGCAGCCGACGGCAGTGTAGCGATCCTGCAGCCATGATGAGCAAGCAGAACCCGACGGTCGCAAAATGGCGGCGCAGACAGCCTGCACGTACAAAAGCGCGGGCGAAAAAAATGGGCATCCAACTTCTGTGGTATGCCCATTTCTGTGCTGTTCGCCTTCCGCAAGGCGTCCAGCGCTCTATTACGGATTAACGCTGTCTTTCAGGAATTTACCCGGCTTGAATGCCACGGTGTTGCTCGCCTTGATTTTCACCGGCTCGCCGGTCTGTGGATTTTTACCCGTGCGTGCGCCGCGATGGCGTTGCAGGAAAGTACCGAAGCCAACCAGGGTCACACTGTCCTTCTTGTGAAGGGCATTGGTGATTTCGTCCAGGACGGCATTGAGTACGCGATTGGCTTGTTCCTTGGTGAGATCTGCTTTTTCAGCAATAGCGGCTGCGAGTTCTGGTTTACGCATATGAAGCCTCTTTTACGGTTTTTTGTTTTTATGTCCCGTGCTGCCCTGGCGGGTCAGCGAGCAGGTGCCGCAACGGCTCTACGTAGCGGCAGACCGGAATGAGGATGGCATGCCGCCGTGACCCGCGCCAGTACGTGGGCCACGTTTGTTTCAACAAAAATGCGTCTTATCCGACAGAACGACCGTTATTTACGCCAGCAATGCCGGCAGGGCCTTATTGAGCGCCAGTTTGTCCATCACCGCAGTGCCCGTCAGCGCGTAGCCCAGCAGATTTCCGTCTGCATCGTGGCACAGCGCCTTGATGTCAGCCCCCTGCCCTTCAACGCTCCACGTCCCTTCCCGACCTTTAGGTGCAGGCGACACAACCAACGGACATACCGGGGTTTTGACGGTTACCGGCATCGGTCCGTATTTGACCGGCGTCGGCGTGCCAGCAAGGGTTTGTGCCAGCGCTCGCGCGCAGCTCATCAGCGGCATCACGTAGAGCAGGTTCAGGCCGTCGACTTCGGCACAGTCGCCCAAGGCATAAATGTTGGCGTGAGAGGTCTTGAGGTGTCGGTCGACGACCACGCCACGGCCAATCTCAAGACCAGCCGCAGCGGCCAGATCGACACGTGGTCGCAGACCGATCGCCGAGACCACCAGATCGCAGTGCAGGACCTCGCCGTCTGACAGGTGCGCTTCGAGCCCGTCGCCTTCGAGCGCGAGGCGTGTCAGCACCGGCCCCAGATGAAAACGTGCGCCGAGACTTTCCAGGCCGGCCTGAACCGCTGCTGCTGCCGCCGGATGCAGCAGCGTTGGCATGACTTGCTCGCAGGGCGCGACCAGATCGACCTCATAGCCGCCGAGGATAAGGTCATTGGCGAACTCGCAACCGATCAGGCCGACACCCAGAATCAGCACACGACGCTTGCCGGTCGCCGCTGCACGAAAGCGCGCATAGTCTTCCAGATCGTTGATGGGGAAGATCGATTCGCTTGCGTCGCCTTCTACCGGAACACGCACGGTTTCGGCGCCCCAGGCCAGTATCAGGTCGCGGTAATACACTGACTCTTCACCGATCCACAGCCGCTTGTGACCCGCATCGATACCGCTGACGCGGGTGTGGGTGCGCACCTCAGCCTTCAGTTGCTCGGCCATCGTGCCGGGCTCGGCCATGCTCAGGCCGTCGGCTTCCTTATTTTTACCAAAGCCGGTGGAGAGCATGGGCTTGGAGTAGGAACGCCCGTCATCGGCAGTGATCAGCAACAGCGGCGTTTCGCTATCGAGCTTGCGAAATTCGCGGGCCAGATTGTAGCCCGCAAGGCCGGTTCCAATGATCACCACGGGTGCGTTCATTCATCTCTCCAGAGTCGTTCAGGTAAAACCCATAAAGGGAAACAGCGAAATCAGGCGATTTCGATCATTTCGAAATCCATCTTGCCGACGCCGCAGTCCGGGCACAGCCAGTCTTCCGGTACGTCTTCCCAGCGTGTGCCGGGAACAATGCCGTCATCCGGCCAACCATCGGCTTCGTTGTAAATCAGGCCACAGACAATGCATTGCCACTTTTTCATCGGTCGTTTCTCTCGGTTCTCAGACTAAACGTGCCCAGACGCTCGGCTGTTGTCGCGCGTTTTTTCGAATGGGTCAGGGCGTTTTACTGATCGCAGGGCCATGACGCAAGTTTCATCGCTACCAAAGCTCTGGCCCGGTCGTCGGCCAGGATCCGCAATCATGCTAAGCTCGCCGCCTCGATTGCTGCCAATATCTGCTTACTGTGATCCAGCAAAATCCTGCATCTCCTACTCCCGACTGGCGGTTGCGCGATCAGATGATCGACGCGCCTGAGCCAGTGGTTCTTGAGTGGTTGTTTCACGAAGACTCTCTAACCCGCCGCCTGACCCGCCTTTCCCATGATGGCTTCAGCGTCACACCACTGTTCGAAGGCTGGCAACGCCTGCGCAGCGACGAGTGCCTTGCGCTGCAACTGCCTGAAGGCAGCGAAGGCTGGGTACGCGAGGTGTATCTGCTGGGGTACGGCGAGAAGTGGGTGTTCGCCCGCAGCGTCGCGGCACGCGCAGCTTTGGAGCAGGACGGGCTGCACATGGACGAGCTTGGCACCCGCTCGTTGGGCGAACTGCTGTTCAGCGACCGGGCATTCGCACGCGGCCCCTTGCAGATCTGCCAATATCCCGCGCAATGGTTGCCGCAGGCGGACGCGACTCAGGGGCTCTGGGGCCGTCGCTCATGTTTCACTCGTGGCGCATTGGGCATCCTGGTCGCCGAAGTGTTTTTACCGACTGTCTGGCGCGCCATCGATCAGGCCGCCGATATCAGCAAGGAGCGCCACTGATGTACCTGTCGCTGCTCAAGTCCCTCAATCGGCTGCATCCACGGGCATGGGACTTCATTCAACTGACCCGTATCGACAAGCCGATCGGCATTTATCTGCTGCTGTGGCCGACGCTGTGGGCGCTATGGATTGCAGGCAAGGGCGCGCCATCGCTGAGTAACGTGCTGATCTTCGTCATCGGCGTGTTTCTGATGCGCGCTGCCGGTTGCGTGATCAATGACTTCGCTGATCGCAAGGTCGATGGCCACGTCAAACGCACGGAGCAGCGTCCGCTAGTGAGTGGAAGGGTCACGTCCAAAGAGGCGTTGATCCTCTTCTCCGTTTTGGTGGGTCTTAGCTTCGCGCTGGTACTGCTGACCAATTCGACGACCGTCTGGCTATCCTTTGGCGGCCTGGCTCTGGCGGCAACCTACCCGTTCATGAAGCGCTACACCTATTACCCGCAAGTGGTGCTGGGCGCGGCCTTCTCGTGGGGGATGCCGATGGCGTTCACTGCCGAGACCGGCGATCTGCCCGCCGTCGCCTGGTTGCTGTACATCGCCAACCTGCTGTGGACCGTTGGCTACGACACTTATTACGCGATGACCGACCGCGAAGATGATTTGAAGATCGGCGTGAAGTCCACCGCCGTGCTGTTTGGTGACGCTGACCGGGTGATCATCCTGACACTGCAATGCCTTGCGCTGTTCTGCCTGATGCTGGCGGGGTCACGCTTTGAGCTGGGGCTTTATTTCTTCATGGGCCTGCTGGTGGCTGCCGGTTGCTTTGCGTGGGAGTTCTGGTCAACGCGCAATAAAGAGCCACAGGTCTGCTTCAAGGCCTTCTTGCATAACCATTGGGCGGGATTGGCGATCTTCGTGGGGATCGTGGTGGACTACGCGCTGCGCTGACCGTTGGCAGGCCAGCGCAGGTTGAGGTGTCAAATCAGGGTTTGGCGACGTGCCAGACGTCTTTGAGACCGTCACCGGTCTTGTCGCCAGGGGCCTTGTCTTTGATGAAGGTGTAGAGCGCCTTGCCTTTGTAGACCCACTGTGACGCACCATCGTCACGCTTGATGATGGTCCAGTCGCCTTCTGCCTTGTCGTCGGTGGCAGCGGTCATTGGCGGCCAGTTCTTGGCGCAGTCGTCGTTGCACACAGACTTACCGGCCGAAGTGTCTTTATCGTAGGTGTAGAGGGTCATGCCTTTCTTGTCGACCAGCACACCATCCTTGGTATCGGCCTGATGGTGAGCGAAAGCCATTCCGGACGACGCCAGCGCAGCGGCGGCCAAAAGACCTGTAAAAGCAGCAGAAAATTTAGCCATAAGATGAAGCCCCTTTTTGTATTGGTTACATGGACGTTCGTTGTAGGACAAGACCACAAGCTTAGCTCTAGACCGGGCAATGCGCCTCGTTCGAACTAACCTGTCACACGACTGCAATAATTCCGTTATCTAATGCGCCCCAAGACAGTTAAATGACATGAGGTTCGAGGCATGGTTGGCAGGAGCATTCTGATCGTCGACGACGAAGCGCCGATTCGCGAGATGATCGCCGTCGCACTGGAAATGGCCGGCTATGACTGCATGGAGGCAGAGAACTCTCAGCAAGCCCACGCTGTCATCGTCGACCGCAAACCCGACTTGATCCTGCTCGACTGGATGCTGCCCGGCACCTCTGGCATCGAACTGGCGCGCCGCTTGAAGCGTGATGAGCTGACCGGGGATATCCCGATCATCATGCTCACCGCCAAGGGTGAGGAGGACAACAAGATTCAGGGCCTTGAAGTCGGCGCCGACGATTACATCACCAAACCATTCTCTCCTCGCGAGCTGGTCGCGCGCCTGAAGGCCGTGCTGCGTCGCGCAGGCCCTAACGACGGCGAATCGCCCATCGAAGTCGGCGGCCTGCTGCTCGACCCGATCAGCCACCGCGTGACCATCGACGGCAAACCCGCCGAGATGGGCCCGACCGAATACCGCCTGCTGCAGTTCTTCATGACTCACCAGGAACGCGCCTACACCCGCGGGCAGTTGCTCGATCAAGTCTGGGGCGGCAACGTTTATGTGGAAGAACGCACCGTCGACGTGCACATCCGTCGCCTGCGCAAAGCCCTCGGCGATGCCTATGAAAATCTGGTACAAACCGTCCGCGGTACTGGTTACCGTTTTTCCACCAAAAGCTGACAAAGCTTTTGGTAGCGACTCGGATCGCTGAAGACAAGGACGCGTTAATTGAATCAAAACTGGCATGGCACCCTGATCCGCCACCTGCTGCTATTGGTCACGGCCTCGCTGCTGGCCGGGCTGATCAGCGGGCATTATGGCTGGTGCCTGGCGATAGGACTCGGCCTGTACCTGGCCTGGACCCTCAAGCAGTTGTTGCGCCTGCATGACTGGCTTCGCCATCACAAATCCGACGAGCCGCCACCGGATGGTTATGGCCTGTGGGGCGAAGTATTCGACAGCATCTATCACCTGCAACGCCGCGATCAGCGCGTGCGCGGGCGTCTGCAAGCGGTCATCGATCGGGTTCAGGAATCCACGGCCGCGCTGAAGGACGCCGTGATCATGCTCGACAGCGAAGGCAACCTCGAGTGGTGGAACCGCGCCGCCGAAACGCTGCTTGGCCTGAAAACCCCACAAGACAGCGGCCAACAGGTGACCAACCTGGTGCGCCATCCGCGCTTCAAGGAATACTTCGAGCAGGGCAATTACGCCGAGCCGCTGGAAATTCCTTCGCCCGGCAACGATCGCCTGCGCATTCAGATGCTGATTACCCGCTACGGCAATAACGAGCATCTGATGTTGGTGCGCGACGTGACGCGCCTGCATCTGCTGGAACAGATGCGCAAGGATTTCGTCGCCAACGTGTCCCATGAACTGCGGACGCCATTGACGGTGATCTGCGGTTATCTGGAGACGTTGCTCGATAACGTCGAGGAAGTGAATCCACGCTGGGTCCGCGCACTGCAACAGATGCATCAGCAAGGCGGGCGCATGCAGACCCTGCTAAACGACCTGCTGTTACTCGCCAAGCTTGAAGCCACCGACTATCCGTCGGATAACCAGCCCATTGCAGTGCCTGCGTTGTTGCAGAGCATCAAGAACGACGCACAGGCCTTGTCCGGCCCCAAGAATCAGGAAATCACCCTGGATCTGGAAAGCGACTGGAGCCTGAAAGGCAGCGAGGCGGAATTGCGCAGCGCGTTCTCCAACCTGATCTTCAACGCAGTGAAATACACCCCGGCCGAAGGAAAAATCCGCATTCGCTGGTGGGCGGACGGACGCGGCGCACACCTGAGCGTGCAAGACTCAGGCATCGGCATCGACACCAAACACATCCCACGCCTGACCGAGCGGTTCTACCGGGTAGACTCCAGCCGGGCATCCAATACCGGTGGCACAGGGTTGGGGCTTGCGATCGTCAAGCATGTACTGCTTCGTCATCGCGGCACGCTGGAGATAAACAGCGTGTTGGGCAAAGGCAGCGTTTTCATCTGCAACTTTGCTCCGATCCAGATGACCAAGCCCTAGCATTGCTGGCGGATAGCCGCTAAATTGCACCGCCTATGCCCTCCAATTGTGAGGGCTTATTTCATCCTTTTTCAAAACGGAACCCGCAAAACTCCATCATGGACCCTTCCCCTGGTATCAGCCTGGCTTCAATTTTCGCCGACTTCGGCATGATTCTCTTCGCAATGATTCTGGTCCTGCTCAACGGTTTTTTCGTTGCTGCAGAGTTCGCCATGGTCAAGTTGCGCTCCACTCGGGTGGAGGCCATCGCCGAGAAAAACGGCTGGCGCGGTCGCATCCTGCGCACGGTCCACAGTCAACTCGACGCCTATCTTTCGGCCTGTCAGCTGGGCATCACCCTCGCCTCCCTTGGCCTTGGCTGGGTCGGTGAACCTGCCTTCGCGCATCTGCTGGCACCGTTGCTGGAAGCGATGGGTGTGGGCTCGCCCGAAGTCATCAAGGGCGTGTCGTTCTTCTCTGCGTTCTTCGTGATTTCCTATCTGCACATCGTGGTTGGCGAGTTGGCGCCCAAGTCCTGGGCCATCCGCAAACCCGAACTGCTGTCGCTGTGGACGGCGGTTCCGCTGTACCTGTTCTATTGGGTCATGTACCCGGCGATCTATCTGTTGAACGCCAGCGCCAACGGGATTCTGCGCATTGCAGGTCAGGGCGAACCCGGCCCGCATCATGAGCATCATTACAGCCGGGAAGAACTGAAGCTGATTCTGCACTCCAGCCGCGGCCAGGATCCGAGCGATCAGGGCATGCGCGTACTGGCGTCTGCCGTGGAAATGGGCGAGCTGGAAGTGGTGGACTGGGCCAACTCCCGGGAAGACCTGGTAACGCTGGACTGCAATGCGCCGCTCAAGGAAATCCTTGCGCTGTTCCGCCGCCACAAATTCAGCCGTTACCCGGTGTATGACGCCGAACGCAACGAGTTCGTCGGCCTGCTCCACATCAAGGACCTGCTGCTGGAGCTGGCAGCGCTTGATCACATTCCCGAGTCGTTCAACCTCGACGAATTGACGCGCCCGCTGGAGCGCGTATCCAAGCACATGCCGCTGTCGCGCCTGCTGGAGCAGTTCCGTCAGGGCGGCGCGCACTTCGCGGTGGTCGAAGAAGCCGACGGCAAGGTCATCGGCTATCTGACCATGGAAGACGTGCTGGAAGTGCTGGTAGGCGACATTCAGGACGAACACCGCAAGGCTGAACGCGGCATCCTCGCGTATCAGCCGGGCAAACTGCTGGTGCGCGGGGATACGCCGTTGTTCAAGGTCGAGCGCCTGCTGGGCATCGATCTGGACCACGTCGAGGCCGAAACCCTGGCAGGCCTGATCTACGACAGCCTCAAGCGTGTGCCCGAGGAAGAAGAAGTGATGGAAGTCGAGGGCCTGCGGATCATCATCAAGAAGATGAAAGGCCCGAAGATCGTGCTGGCTAAGGTTTTGAAGCTGGATTGACGTGCCCTGACTGAACCGCCGACATCCTGTAGCAATCCGGCTTGCCGGCGGTAGCGATCTTGAGGGCTGGATTGACTACAACCTGAAACAGATGTGAGAACTGTGGGAGCTGCCGGAGGTTACGACAGTGGCGAACGCGGTGTGTCATTCAACAACGACGTTGCTGATCGACCGCATTCGCCGGCAAGCCGATTCCCTCCGAATCCGTGGTGCCCGCGAGCAACTCACCTCAATTCCCGCCAACCGCGAAGTTCGGCAAGTTCTGAACCGGCTGAGCGAACTCATAGGGGATCGACTCCAGCGCCAGCCCTACGTTGCGCTGCACCACAAAGTGCAAGTGCGGCCCGGTGCTGTTGCCGGTGTTGCCTGAGCGCCCAAGCGGCGAGCCTACGGTCACCCGTTCGCCCTCCTTGACGCTGACCGAACCCTGCTTGAGGTGCAGATAGACGCCCATGGTGCCGTCATCGTGCAGGATGCGCACGAAGTTGCCCGATGGATTCGCGCCCCGGCCTGACTGGCCATTCTCGGTCTTGATCACGGTGCCGCCACGGGCCGCGATGATCTGCGTGCCCTCAGGCATAGCGATGTCGATTGCGTAGCGGCTTTTGGCGCCGACATGGCTATACGAGCCATTCGGGCCCTGGCTGATGCGGAACGGCCCACCCACCCACGGCAGTGGATAGCGATAGGCGAAACCGCCCGCCGAGATGCTGCGCTGCGGATCGCCGACAATCGAGCGCAGGCTCGGCTTATAGGCCATGGCTTTGCCAGGAACTTGCGGGCTGAGCGCGAGCAACCGTTCGTTGCTGCGAGCGGGAATGGTGCGGCGAATTACCTGATCGGCGACGCCCACCACGTTCTTCACGCCTGACAGACGCAGTTCGATTTCTACCGGCGCGTACAGATCGTTACGTACATAGAGGCTGTCGGTGCCTTTGGCTTTCTTGACGTTGAGCCGAACCTGGCTGTCGATGCGTTCAACCATGCGCTCTCGCAGTTTCATCACCTGCGCGCCAGCGACTGGTTGATCGGTAAACGAAACCACTCCGTTGGCATCGGTGAATCGGTAGATGGTGACGGCTGCGGCCGATTGCGCAGCCAGTAGCAACACACACATCACCAGAAAGCGCTCTAACATCTGGATAGGCCTGGCTGAGGGGACGATGGGGGCCAGCCTAACAGCGAAACCGATCGAAAAGGACTCATCCGTATCAATCGGCAATAGACGAAGCGTCAAGGAAATCGCGTCAGGGCCGGGCGCGAATGGATTTGCAATTTCTATGCAGAGCGCAGCGGCGGTTCGTCGGGTGATCGCGATTTTGAGAACACCTGAAAAACCTGTGGGAGGGAGCTTGCTCGCGAACGGGGCGTGCCGGTCAACCTGATGGCGGCTGTGATAACGCACTTGCCGTAGCAGCACGGCTTGCCGGCGGTGACGTCCGAAAGATCGCTACCGCCGGCAAGCCGAACTGCTACAGGTGTTGAGCTGACAACCAGAGTCGTGCAGGTTCGAAGCTCTGGTCACGCACCCGGAACGAAGTGCTTCTGCGCGGTACCACGGGCAATCAGGCGCGACAGGTAGTCGAGCTTCTGGGTGTCCTGATCGACGAAGCGGAACGTCAGTTGCAGCCAGTCGCTGTCCGGCTTCTGCTCGAAGGCGGCGATAGCGTGCAGATATCCGTTCAAACGCGCGACTTCAGCATTCTCTCCCTGCTCAAGGTCGAGCACCGCGCTGTCGAGAATCTGCGGCAGGACTTCGCTGCGGCGCACCACCAGCGAGGCTTCCTTGAGTGTCAGCGCCTTGATCACACACTGCTGATTGCCGCTGGACAGACGTAACTGGCCTTGGCCACGGCCGGTCGGCTCGGTCGGTGCCGCTGGCTTGGCCATCGGTTTGATCAGCGGTTGTGCAGCTGCAGTCGGCGTAGCGCTGACGACTTCCGGACGATTACCGGTCAAAGCACTCAGCGAATCGTTGGCGAAAGCCGCGTTCGCGCGCGTCGGGGCGCCGGTCATCAGGGCCTCCAGCTTGCCGACCTTGTGCAGGGCTTTCTTGACCTTGGTCAGCAATTGCTCGTTGGTGAACGGCTTGCCAATGAAATCGGAAACGCCGGCGTGAATCGCCTGAATGACGTTTTCCTTGTCACCACGGCTGGTCACCATGATGAACGGCATGTTTTTCAGGCTTTCCTGCTGGCGGCACCAGGTCAGCAGCTCGAGCCCGGACATTTCGGGCATTTCCCAATCGCAGAGCACCAGATCGAACACTTCCTTGGTCAGCAGGACCTGTGCCTTGCGGCCGTTGACCGCATCTTCAAGGGTGACTCCGGGAAACGCGTTACGCAGGCCTTTCTTGACCAGGTCGCGGATGAACGGCGCGTCATCCACCACCAATACACTGACTTTACTCATCGACGCTCCTGATGGCGTGTTCACCGCAAATGGCGAGCATATCGCTGGCTGGTGGCCAACTGCCAAATTGTTTGACGACACCGGGACATTTATTCGCGGGTGACTGAAAAAAGGTGACTTAAACACAAAGTGAATACCCAAAAAAATGCCCGGCGTTCGCCAGGCGTTTTTTCTCAGGCAATCTTACTTATCGTCAGGCGCGTCCGGAACATTAGGCATTTCGGCGGCACGGCCCTTAACTTCTTCCTGCATACGCTTGAGACCCAGGTGGCGCACGTCGGTACCGCGCACCAGGTAGATCACCAACTCCGAGATGTTGCGCGCGTGGTCGCCGATGCGCTCCAGCGAACGCAGCACCCAGATCACGTTCAGCACGCGGGAGATCGAACGCGGATCTTCCATCATGTAGGTGACGAGTTCGCGCAGCGCGGTCTTGTATTCGCGGTCGATGGTCTTGTCGTATTGCGCAACCGACAGCGCCAGGTCGGCGTCGAAGCGTGCGAACGAGTCCAGCGCGTCACGCACCATGCTGCGCACCTGATCGCCGATGTGGCGCACTTCCACGTAACCGCGCGGCGACTCGCCTTCTTCGCACAGCTGAATGGCACGACGGGCAATCTTGGTGGATTCGTCACCGATGCGCTCCAGGTCGATCACCGACTTGGAGATGCTGATGATCAGACGCAGGTCAGAAGCAGCAGGCTGACGACGAGCGAGAATGCGCAGGCATTCTTCGTCGATGTTGCGCTCCATCTGGTTGATGCGGTCGTCGACTTCGCGCACGCGCTGAGCCAGGCCCGAATCGGCCTCGATCAGCGAGGTGACCGCATCGTTGACCTGCTTCTCGACCAGACCACCCATTTCCAGCAGGTGGCTGCGAACTTCTTCCAGTTCAGCGTTGAACTGCTGGGAGATGTGATGTGTATGGCTGTCTTTGATCATGCTGAGTGTCCGTCCGATTGATTGCGCGGTGGTTCAGGGCTGACGAAACACGTGCTAGCCGTAACGACCGGTTATGTAGTCTTCAGTCTGTTTTTTGGTCGGATTGGTGAACAACGTATCGGTGTCCCCGAACTCGACCACCTTGCCCATGTACAGAAACGCGGTGTAATCCGATACGCGCGCCGCCTGCTGCATGTTGTGGGTAACGATCACAATGGTGTATTTGGATTTCAGTTCGTAGATCAGCTCTTCGACTTTCAACGTCGAAATCGGGTCGAGCGCGGAGCACGGCTCATCGAGCAGCAGTACCTCGGGTTCGACGGCGATAGTGCGGGCAATCACCAGACGCTGCTGCTGACCACCGGAAAGCCCGAGCGCCGACTCATGCAGGCGGTCCTTGACCTCATCCCACAGTGCCGCGCCACGCAATGCCCACTCGACGGCTTCATCGAGCGTGCGTTTCTTGTTGATGCCCTGGATCCGCAGGCCGTAGACCACGTTCTCATAGATGGTCTTGGGGAACGGGTTGGGCTTCTGGAACACCATGCCCACCCGGCGACGCAGCTCGGCGACGTCTTCACCCTTGGTGTAGATGTCGTGGCCGTAGAGCTTGATCTCGCCCTGCACACGGCAGCCGTCCACCAGATCGTTCATGCGGTTGAAGGTGCGCAGCAAGGTCGACTTGCCACAGCCAGACGGCCCGATGAACGACGTCACACGCTGCTTCGGGATGTTCATCCGGATGTCGTACAGCGCCTGTTTCTCGCCGTAAAACAGGTTCAGGCCCGGCACCTCCAGCGCAACCGCTTCGTTGGCGAGGTCCAGTCCCTGACGCTTGCGACCCAGTTTCGACATGTTGATGCCGTGGGTGTGGGGTTCTTGCTGCATGGGTTACTCCCTGCGCTCTCAATTCGTTTCATCGAGTCGTCAACCTGGCCTCAGGGACGACGCCGTTATCAATCAGCTATCCAGCGCTTTGTACTTCTCGCGCAAGTGGTTGCGGATGGTCACCGCCGACAGGTTCAACAGCGCGATCACCAGCACCAGCAACAGCGCCGTGGCGTACACCAGCGGGCGCGCGGCTTCGACGTTGGGGCTCTGAAAGCCGACGTCGTAGATGTGGAAGCCCAGGTGCATGATTTTCTGGTCAAGGTGCAGATACGGGTAGTTGCCATCCACCGGCAGCGAGGGCGCCATTTTGACCACGCCCACCAGCATCAACGGCGCAACCTCACCGGCAGCACGGGCGACCGCGAGAATCAGGCCGGTCATCATCGCCGGGCTGGCCATGGGCAGAACAATCTTCCACAGCGTCTCGGCCTTGGTCGCGCCGAGGGCCAGCGAACCTTCGCGCAGGGTCAGCGGGATACGCGCCAGCCCCTCTTCAGTCGCGACGATCACCACCGGCACTGCCAACAGCGCCAGAGTCAGCGACGCCCACAACAACCCCGGGGTGCCAAACGTCGGCGCTGGCAGCGCTTCAGGGAAAAACAGCTGGTCGATCGAGCCGCCCAGCACGTAGACGAAAAAGCCCAGACCAAACACGCCGTAGACAATGGCCGGCACACCCGCGAGGTTATTCACGGCGATACGGATCAGCCGCGTGACCGGCCCCTGACGGGCATACTCACGCAGATAGACCGCCGCCAGCACGCCAAAAGGCGTAACGATTACGGCCATGATCAGGGTCATCATCACCGTGCCGAAAATAGCCGGGAAGATGCCGCCTTCAGTGTTGGCTTCGCGGGGGTCGTCGCTGAGGAACTCCCAGAGTTTCTGGAAGTAGAAGCCCAGTTTGGTGCCGACACCCATGGCGTTGGGCTGATAAGCGTGGACGACCTTGCCCAGACTGATCTCGATCTCTTTGCCGTTGGCATCACGAGCGGTCAGGCTGTCGCGATTGAAATCGGCGTGCAGTGCGCCCAGGCGCGACTCGATTTCCTTGTAGCGCGCATCGTACTCGGCGCGCTCGGCTGCCATGTCGGCCTGAGCCTCGGGGTTGAGCTTGCCATTGAGTTCAAGCTTGCGTGCCTGAAGACGCAGGCGTTCGATGCCGTGGTTGATCGCGCCGATGTCGGTCTTTTCCAGCCCGTCCAGTTCGTCCGAAATCTTCTGCACGCGCTTGATGCGCTCCTGCAGTTGCGGCCAGGCAGCTTCACCCTCCGCGACAACCTTGCCATTCTCTTTGACGTTGACCAGATAGCCGTAGAAGTTGCCCCACTCGCGACGCTCGATCGTCATCAGTTCGGCGGGCATGTTCTGCTCGGTCAGCCACTCGCCCACGACCCAGCTGAAATCGCTGGGGTTGATGTCGCGGTTGCCGACCTTGAACAGGTCGCGAGTCATGAATTCAGGGCCTTGGTCCGGCACCGGCAGCCCGGCGCCCTTGAGTCGGGCACGCGGGACTTCCTCGGACTGCACCAGCTCGCCGACCAGCACATGTTTGTCCTGCCCTGGCACGTCGTATTGAGCGGAAATGACATTGGCGGGCCAGAAATGCCCCAGGCCCCGCACGGCAATCACTGCCAACAGGCCAATGGTCATGATCACGGCGATGGACACCGCGCCCGCGCTCATCCAGACGCCGGGGGCGCCGCTTTTGAACCAGCTCTTCAGGGAGGTCTTTTTCATCTGTTTCTACCTGCCCTAAAGAGACGAATACTTCTTGCGCAGGCGCTGACGAATCAGCTCCGCCAAGGTATTCATGACAAACGTGAATATCAGCAGCACCAAGGCTGCGAGGAACAATACGCGGTAATGACTGCCGCCTACTTCCGACTCCGGCATCTCCACCGCGACGTTGGCCGCCAGCGTGCGCATGCCCTCGAACAGATTCATGTTCATGATCGGCGTGTTGCCGGTGGCCATCAGCACGATCATGGTTTCGCCCACAGCGCGGCCCATGCCGATCATCAGGGCCGAGAAGATGCCGGGGCTGGCGGTCAGGATCACCACGCGGGTCAAGGTCTGCCACGGCGTGGCGCCCAGCGCGAGCGAACCGAGGGTAAGCCCGCGAGGCACGCTGAATATGGCGTCTTCGGCAATCGAATAAATGTTGGGGATGACGGCAAAGCCCATGGCCAGCCCGACGACTAAAGCGTTGCGCTGGTCGTAGGTGATGCCCATATCGTTGGTGATCCAGGAGCGCATGTCGCCGCCGAAGAACCAGTTCTCCAGGTGCGAACTCATGCCCAGGGACACCCAGCCCACCAACAGGATGACCGGAATCAGGATGGCGCTTTCCCAGCCATCGGGAACGCGCAGGCGCAAGGACTCAGGCAAGCGTGTCCACAGGAACCCCGCCAGCAAAATCCCGATCGGGGTAAAGATCAACAAACTGAAGATGCCCGGCAGATGCCCTTCCAGATACGGCGCCAGAAACAGGCCGGCAAAGAAACCCAGAATCACCGTCGGCATGGCCTCCATCAGTTCGATCACCGGCTTGACCTTGCGACGCATGCCCGGGGCCATGAAATAAGCGGTGTAGATGGCTGCAGCCACGGCCAGCGGTGCTGCCAGCAGCATGGCGTAGAACGCGGCCTTGAGCGTGCCGTAGGTCAGCGGCGCAAGACTCAGCTTGGGCTCGAAATCACTGTTGGATGCCGTGGACTGCCAGATGTACTTGGGCTCGTCGTAGTTTTCATACCAGACCTTGTCCCATAACGCGCTCCAGGAGACTTCCGGGTGCGGGTTCTTCAGGTTCAACGGCAGCAACTTGCCGCTGTCCTCGACGATGATGCGGTCCGCACGAGGCGACATTCCCATGACGGCAGGGCCCCTGGCGACCGGGTCGATCAGCAGCGTGCGATGGGCGGTACTGTGGAACACCCCCAGCTTGCCTGCGGTGTCCATGGCGATGAAGCCCTTGCGACGCTGCTCTGCGGTGATCTGCGAGATCGGCGCGCCGCCCATCTTGAAGTCGCGGATGTGCTGCAAACGCATTTCGCCATCGACGTCACGGGCCATGAACCACTGCGCGATGTTGCCCTTGGAGCTGCCAATCATCAGCGAGATACCGCCCACCAATTGGGTGCTGGCGGTGGTTTCGGCATTGGCATCTTCGAGCAGCTTGTAGCGGCCATTGAGCGTGCGGTCGCGCAGGTTGAAGACGTCGGCCTGAGCGCGGCCGTTGATGACATACAACCATTGCTGGCGCGGATCGACGTAGATCGCCTTCACCGCCGCCGACAATTGCGGCAGATCGATACGGCTTTCTTCATGGGTGGTTTCACCAGTCATCATGTTCTCTGCCTGGGTCAGGGACAGAACATGCAGCTGAGCGCCAGTGGCGCCCGCGAGAATCAACGTGGTATCGCTGGCATTGAGATTGACGTGCTCAAGCGCCCTCCCTTCTTCGTCCAGCACCAGCGGCGTTTCGCCGTAGGGCCAGGTAATGGTCGGGGTGATGGTTTTCTTGTTGTCCGGGTAGGTGATCGGATATGCGTGCTTGAACACCAGCACCTGGCCGTTCGACAGGCCCACCGCTATCAGCGGCTTGCCCGGCTGATCCTGGGCAACCGAGGTGACATGCGCGCCAACGGGCACTGGTAGGGTCACACGGGACAGTTCGCTGCCGTCGCTGATATGGAAGAACAGCGCTTCGCCCTTGTCGGACACGCGCATGCCGACCTGATTCTGCTCCTCGATGACGAGCACCATCGGTTTGCCGGAGTCTTGCATCCAGGCGGGAGATTGCGGGGTTTGCGCGGTGAGCTTCGCGCCCTGAAACAGAGGCAGGACGACGTAGGCGAGATAAAAGAAGATCAACGTGATTGCGGCCAGCACAGCGAGACCACCCACCAGCACGTACCAGCGCGTCAGACGGTCCTTGAGCGCACGAATACGACGCTTGCGTTGCAACTCCGGCGTATTGAAATCAATGCGCTCGGGTGGGGATTTTTCGGTCATCGATGAATTGGCCAAATCATTCATGCGCACACCCTAGCCACTCTGTATGACAAATACATTACAGCGCGGTGACGCAAAAAAGCCCGTCGCCCCGGAATCGTGGCAACGGACTGCTCATTGTTTCGCGAGCCTCGTTCCATAAGGCCTTTTTGTCTATCGGCGGGACGAACCTGCCACCCCGCTTCCGGGTTGTCCTGGCAGCGATAATGCTCGCTGCCGTTCTTATAGCCCCAGATCAGCCAATGACTTGCTGACGACCTTGGCTGGTAGAGGAATGTACCCGTCTTTCATGACAACTTCCTGACCTTGTTTGGACAGAACCAGTTTGACGAATTCGGCTTCCAGCGGGTTCAGCGGTTTGTTCGGCGCCTTGTTCACATAGACATAAAGGAAGCGCGCCAGCGGATAAGTCCCGTTCAACGCGTTGGCTTCATTGTCCTCAACGAACTCGCCGCCCTCTTTTTTGGCCAACGGTACGGTGCGCACGCTGGACGTTTTATAACCAATGCCTGAGTATCCGATGCCGTTCAACGAACTGCTGATGGAGCTGACCACTGAGGCCGAGCCCGGTTGCTCGTTGACGTTTGGCTTGAAGTCGCCTTTGCACAGGGCTTCTTCCTTGAAGTAGCCGTAGGTCCCGGATACAGAGTTACGACCGAACAGCTGAACGGACTTGCCTGCCAGATCGCCAGTCACGCCCACATCACCCCACGTCTTGGCATCGGCCTTGGCGCCGCACAAACGGGTCGCCGAGAAGATCGCATCGACCTGCTGCAGCGTCAGGCCCTTGATCGGGTTGTCCTTGTGCACGAACACCGCCAGGGCATCGACCGCTACCGGAATCGCCGTCGGCTTGTAGCCATACTTCTGCTCGAACGCCGACAACTCCCCGTCTTTCATCTTGCGACTCATCGGACCCAGCGTCGCGGTGCCCTCGGTCAGCGCAGGTGGTGCCGTCGAGGAACCGGCAGCCTGAATCTGAATGTTCACGGATGGGTATTCTTTCTTGTAGGCCTCAGCCCACATGGTCATCAGGTTGGCCAGGGTATCCGAACCAACGCTGGACAGATTGCCCGACACGCCTGAGGTTTTGACGTATGGCTTGATCGCAGGATCAACCGCCGCAATGGCATTGGCAGCGGCAACGCTGGCGGCGACAAAGGTGAGTGCAGTCATAAAACGCTTGAGTGTCATACCTGGCTCCTGGCGAGGTCGGAAGGGTCGGCCGGTGATCCGTGATGGCCATGTGACTACTTTATGGCGAGATTGTGACAAGTAGATGAACGCTGAGCAGCCATTTCGACGCGCTTGTCGCACTTTAAGCCACAGGTTATTTAATCGCTGGATCTGCGGGCTGGGCAATGAAGAACAATGCAATTCGATCTGACTAATAAGCAAACAAAAATCAGGTCATCTTGAAATACGTTAAGCACCAAAATCTTCTTGAACGTTACGCAGCAGCATTGAGGAAGTCCAACTCACCTAGCACCAGATTTAATGAAACAGCTGAGGCTTCACTGATAGCTATTGATTAGCGCAATAACCCGTGCGCATTTTATTTCTAATCAATATAACCGGAGCACCTAATTGCAACTACAGTTTTTTGAGTGACGCTACCCAAAACCAGTTTCAACCTCAAAGACCTAAACTCAACCCAACAGAGTGATGGCAAAACGAGGAATAGATAAACAAGGATAAAAATGGACATAACACCTCTGGACCACAAGCTCCAATCTATTGAAAAAGAACGTACAAAGGAAATCGCCCCATCCTATCGCGTAGCCGAGCTTGATACCAGCTTTGGCAACAATGGAAGGCTGGTGCTTAAACTGGGTGATCGCCCTGGTGGGCCAGCTAAGAGCATTGTTCGATGCCACTCGGAAACGCATTTGTATTTAGCGAGCTTTCAAGGCTTCGCTGCCCCTGACTACCCTGTTTCCGGCATTGCGAAATTTAATGATAAAGGCGAACTAGAAAGCTCGTTCGGCGACGGCGGCTCCAAGGAGTTTCGCTTCGGCTACTCGGACGGCTATTGCATGATTGACGGAATCTACGAAACTGCCAACGGAGACATATTCGTTTGGGGGGTTTACTCCCCCTCAACACAACCTATCTACATCGTCTCAAAGCTACTCAGCGACGGAGCTGCAGATCCTAGCTTCGGCAAAGATGGCCACTGTCATCTTAACCAGTTGTTAGCCCCTGACATACCGGAATTATTTTCCGTGGGACCGATGACCTTAGTTGTACACTCCGACAACACCGTAACATGTGCAATTCGGACCAAAAGCTCACCCCAGGTCAGCTATATAGTCAGACTGACATCTTTAGGCGTACTCGATAACAGTTTTCAAAACGGAGGCAAACTCGAAATCGTCACCGGCGGCCACGCTGGACTAAGCGGTGTCGTAGGGACGACGCAAAGCGAGTACATTTTGGCATTCGGAACCAGTCGTACGGATTCGAAAATCGCAGGTTTTATAAAGATGCTAGACCGGAGGGGGGAAACGGTTCGCAGCTTCGGCGAAGATGGCGTCGCCTACATTAGCTCAGGCGTGCTGACGACCCTATCAGACGTAGATGTAGACATTAATATGCAAAAATTCACCGCGGTCGGTTACGTCTATGTCGAAAAACTATTGCGCTACAGCAGCATGATCATGAGGTTCAATATCGACGGTATCCCTGATAAAACGTTCAACAACGGAGAGCCGGCAATTTATTCGTTTGGGTCCAAACTGTTGGATTTCTGGGCAGCCACAAGCTCACGTATCAACACGGCGACCCCGTCCACGGACCAAATTTTATGCATTGGAAACGCAGAGGACCAAACCCCTGATGGAGAACGCTGGAACATGATAGGGAGATTCCTTGCTAGCGGCAAACCTGACGACTCTTTCGGAGGTGATCTTCATTTTTGCACACTAGACGAAAATACGTCCGTCTCAAGCGCAACGTCAGCAAACAGCTTTGTCGTGACTGGCGATAACCAGATCTTGTGCGCTGCGCGATACAACAACCAGGCCGCGATAATCGCTCTGAAGGTGTAACGGCACATGTCGCGGACAGTTACGATTGTCTATCCGCGACCATCGGCTGCTCATCCCAATGGATTGTTATCTCTTCCCCGAAGCAGATAAACCCCGATCACCATCCCTAACCCGCACAAAATCGCCACGTACCACGCAGGCCCCATCGGGTTGGCCTTGAGCATCAGCGTCACGACCATCGGTGTCAGGCCACCGAAGATTGCGTAAGCCAGGTTGTAGGAGAACGACAGCCCGGAGAAACGCACCACGGGCGGGAATGCCTTGACCATCACGAACGGCACCGCGCCGATGGTGCCGACGAACAGGCCCGTTATCGCATAGAGCGGATATAGCAGATCCGGGTGGTCACCCACGGTGTGGTAGAAGGTCCACGAGCTGATCAGCAGACCCAGCGAGCCAAACAGAAACACCAGGCCCGCACCGAAGCGATCAGCCAGCGCACCTGCGCCGATGCAACCCAGGCTTAGCAGGACGATGGCCAGGCTGTTGGCTTTGAGGGTGACAGCAGGTGCGAAACCGTATGAAGTTTGCAGCAGAGTCGGGGTCATCAGGATGACGACAACCACACCGGCCGACAGCAGCCAGGTCAGGGCCATCGACAGCACGACGGCGCCGCGGTGGTCACGCAATACAGCCTTGAGCGGGACTTCCTCGGCCAGTTGCTTGCGCAGCTGAAGCTCAGCAAAAACCGGCGTCTCGTGCAGCCAGCGGCGCAGGTAGACAGACATCAGACCGAATACACCGCCGAGCAGGAAAGGAATACGCCAGGCGTAGTCCGAAACCTCGGCGGGGGTGTAGAGGCTGTTGATCCAGGTGGCGACCAGCGAACCCAGCAAAATCCCAGCGGTCAGACCCGACGTGAGGGTACCGCAGGCGTAACCGACGTTACGTGCGGGAACGTGCTCGGAAACGAATACCCACGCACCCGGCACTTCGCCACCAATCGCGGCGCCTTGAATGACGCGCATCAGCAGTAATAAAAGCGGCGCCCAGATGCCGATCTGCGCATAGGTCGGCAGCAGACCCATGATCAGCGTTGGCACGGCCATCAGGAAGATGCTCAGGGTGAACATTTTCTTGCGGCCCAGCAAATCACCAAAGTGCGCCATGACGATGCCGCCCAGTGGGCGAGCCAGATATCCGGCAGCGAAAATGCCAAACGTTTGCATCAGGCGCAGCCATTCGGGCATGTCTACCGGGAAGAACAGCTTGCCGACCACCGCCGCGAAGAACACGAAGATGATGAAATCGTAGAATTCCAGCGCGCCACCGAGGGCGGACAGCGACAGGGTTTTGTAATCGTTGCGGGTCAGTGGGCGCGAAGGCTGCGCGGCACTTGAAGGCACAAAGGACATGACAATGGCTTCTCTTTTGAGGCTCTCTCGGGGCGAAAAATCAACAGCGATGCAGCCGCGGGTAACGGCTGTGCACGCGATTTCTCGACTCGAAGATGTAATCGGGCATCAAAATTGCGTGCCAATAACGGCGTAGTGCGCCAAATCGGTTCGGCACGATAGCAAATTGCGCGCGAATGCACATGGATTGCAACGTGAGGCCGGCAAAATCGGAACCCGGCGGTCGTCTCATGACGCCCGGCCCGATATACTTGCCGACCGCGACTCAACCGGTCTTTTCAGGGAATTTGTGCGAAGCCATTTAACCAAGTCGTTTTCGCAGAGTTTCCCTTTTTAACGCAGTGAAGACTTTGAGAGTCATGGGTCAGAGGGACCCCGGCATGATTGAGCTCGAACAAGAAGATCCGATTCCACAAGGTGATCTCGCTTTGCAGATCACGGCACTTCCACGCGAAACAAACGGCTTTGGCGATATCTTCGGCGGCTGGCTGGTTTCGCAGATGGACCTGGCAGGCACCGCGATGGCCAGCAAGGTTGCAGGCGGGCGCGTTGCAACCGTCGCCATCGACCGTATGGCGTTTCTGGTCCCCGTGGCCGTGGGCGCGCAGTTGTCCTTTTATACCCAGACCCTGGAAATCGGCCGCAGCTCGATCCAGATGATGGTCGAGGTGTGGAGCGATGACCCGCTGTCCAGCGAATGGCGCAAGGTGACAGAAGCCGTATTCGTTTTCGTCGCCATTGACGGCAGCGGTCGTACCCGCTCGGTCCCGGCCAGACGCTGACATCGTTCGGCGTCGACTTCGTCGCACTTGGCAGGGCGCACTAAACTCATCAAGCTTGGCACAGTCTGATTCAGTCACTTCCTTTGAGTGAGTACCCTTATGCCTACGCCAGAAGTCGAATCCATCCAGCTCGGTGAGCTCAATTGCTGGCGTATCCGCCACGGTCAGGCCGAACTGGTGGTCGCCCAGCAGGGCGCGCATATCGTCAGTTATCAAATCGATGGCGATCAGCCGCTGATCTGGTCCAACCCAGGTGCAGTGTTCAAGCACGGCAAGGCAATTCGCGGCGGCATGCCGATCTGCTGGCCCTGGTTCGGCAACTTCCAGCGCAACCCACAAAGCGTGCAGGCCATGCGTCAGAGCAGCGAACCTGCCAACGCCCACGGCGAAGTTCGCGCCCTCGACTGGGAGTTGATGGGGATGGGTGAGGACGGCGATGCACTGATCGTCGAATTCATTCAGCCGAAGGCCGAAGGGCATCTGCCAGGCTGGCCGCATACCGTGGGCCTGAAGCTGCAGATTCGCCTGGACTCGGCATTGAATGTCAGCCTGGTCAGCTTCAATGCAGGCCCTGAAGATGTGACCTTGAGCCAGGCGCTGCACAGCTACTTCGCAGTCAGCGATATCAAACAGGTCAGCATTGAGGGCCTGGACGGTGTCAGCTACCTGAATACGCTGGAAAGCTGGGAAACACAGAACGTGCAAGTGGGCGACATTACGTTCACCGGTGAGACAGATCGCATCTATCAGGACACCCCTGATCTGATTTCCATCGTCGACCCTGAGTGGAAACGCCGGATTCAGATCCAGACCATCGGCTCGAATTCATCGGTGGTGTGGAACCCATGGATCGAGAAGACCAAGACGTTAGGCGACATGCAGGCCGATGGCTGGCAGAACATGGTGTGTGTTGAGACGGCCAATGTCATGAGCGACATCGTGACGCTCAAGCCCGGTGACATGCACATGATGAGCGTGAGTATCTGGGCAGAGCCTTTGACGGACGATTGATAGAACTGGCGGGCGGTGCAGTTGTGGGAGAGAGCTTGCTCGCGATTACCGGGTAGCAGGCAGCGACAATGTGTCGCTTGTACCGTCATATTCGCGAGCAAGCTCCCTCCCGCAAGGTTCGCAGTGAACCAAAGATGGGTGCCTTCCAGCGCCAGCTCTTACAAATCCGCCTCAACCACAACCCGCACCTTCGAGGCATCCAGCGCGTAGGCCGCATCGGCCAGATCATTGCTGACCTTCTCGACCTTCAATGTGCCGATGACCCACAGCGGCGTGTAGATGTCGTCGATCTTCAGGCCTTTGGGGTAGCGCACCAGCACCAGTTGATTGGGCGGCGGTGGCGGCACATGAATGCAGGCGCCCGGATACGGGACCAGGAAGAACAGCGTGCTATGCCCTTTGGCGTCGGTTTCCAGCGGAACGGGATAACCACCCAGGCGAATGTTCTTGCCGTCCATGGCCGCAACGGTTTTGGTGGAGTACATCACGGCAGGCAGGCCCTTGCTCTGCTTCAAACCACCCTTGCTGTCGAACGTACCCTGAGCTTCCGGGGAGTTGTGATCGATTTCGGGCATGGCTTCGAGGGCTTTCTGATCCGACTTGGGCATCAGTTCGAGCCAATCGGTTTCAGGGATGTCAGCGGCGCTTGCCAGTCCGCAGACCAGCAGCAAGGAAACGAGAAGAAGACGACGCATTACGTGGCTCGGCATGGAAGATTCAAGTGCCGGGCATTCTAGCCCCCTGCGCAGCATTAGCGCAGAGGGCCAGGATCAGTTTCATTTCTTTTTGATCATGCCGTAGATGACCAGCAAGATAATCGCGCCGATCAGAGCGCCCAGGAAACCCGCGCCCTCGCCTGCCTGATAAATACCCAGCGCCTGACCACCGTAGGTCGCGGCGAGCGAACCACAGATCCCGAGCACAATGGTCATGATCCAGCCCATGCTGTCGTCGCCAGGCTTCAGAAAACGAGCCAGCAGACCCACGATCAGGCCGATGAAGATGGTTCCGATGATTCCCATGCCATGCCCCTCTGTTTGAATGAATATGCCAAAGCCTAGTCGGCAATTGGCAACACGCTATGAGAGGGGCGCGGGGGATGAATGGTTCAACGCTTAACTCTTTATCAACGCCTCGACCAGCTCCACCTGGCGATCGAGTGTCGCGCGGTCCTTGCTGCGCACGGTAGCGTGTCCCACCTTGCGGCCGACCTTGAATGCCTTGCCATAGTGGTGCAGATGGCAGTCGTCGATGGCGATGACCTTGTCCACGGCAGGCACTTCGCCGATGAAGTTGAGCATCGCGCTCTCGCCCACTTTGGCCGTCGAACCCAGCGGCAGGCCGGCAACAGCGCGCAGGTGGTTCTCGAACTGGCTGCACTCGGCGCCTTCGGTGGTCCAGTGACCGGAGTTGTGAACGCGAGGCGCGATTTCGTTGGCTTTCAGGCCACCGTCGACTTCGAAGAATTCGAACGCCAACACGCCAACGTAATCCAGCTGCTTGAGTACGCGACCGGCATAGTCTTCAGCCAGTGCCTGCAGCGGGTGATCGGTGCTGGCAATGGACAGGCGCAGTATGCCGCTGTCATGGGTGTTGTGGACCAGCGGGTAGAAGCGGGTTTCGCCATCGCGAGCCCGGACGGCGATCAGCGAGACTTCGCCGGTGAACGGTACGAAGCCCTCCAGTAGGCAAGGTACGCTGCCCAACTCTGCGAAGGTATCGACCACGTCTTGCGGCTTGCGCAAGACCTTCTGGCCCTTGCCGTCGTAACCCAGCGTGCGGGTTTTCAGTACCGCCGGCAGACCGATGCTGGCCACCGCCGCGTCCAGATCCGCCTGGGACTGGATGTCAGCGAAGGCAGGCGTTGGAATGCCCAGGTCCTTGAACATGCTCTTTTCGAACCAGCGGTCGCGCGCAATGCGCAGGGCTTCGGCACTTGGGTAGACCGGGACGAATTGTGAGAGGAAGGCCACGGTTTCAGCCGGAACGCTTTCGAACTCGAAAGTCACCAGATCGACTTCATCGGCCAGCTGGCGCAGGTGATCCTGATCGCCGTAATCGGCACGCAGATGCTCGCCCAGCGCAGCGGCACAAGCGTCCGGCGCGGGGTCGAGAAACGCGAAGTTCATTCCCAGCGGAGTGCCCGCCAGAGCCAACATGCGACCCAGCTGGCCGCCACCGATTACGCCGATCTTCATGAAAACCTCAGGCCTCGCGTGGGTCTGGATTGTCCAGAACGCTGTCTGTCTGCTCAGTGCGGAATTTTTTCAACACTGCATGGAATTGCGGGTGCTTGGCGCCCAGAATGCTGGCCGACAGCAGAGCGGCATTGATCGCGCCAGCCTTGCCGATCGCCAGGGTCGCAACCGGGATGCCTGCTGGCATCTGCACGATGGAAAGCAACGAGTCGACACCCGAGAGCATCGACGACTGCACCGGAACACCCAGCACTGGCAGGTGAGTCTTGGCAGCGCACATACCTGGCAGGTGAGCAGCACCACCGGCACCGGCGATGATCACCTCGATGCCACGACCTTCAGCCTCTTCGGCGTACTTGAACAGCAGGTCGGGCGTGCGGTGCGCCGAAACCACTTTGACTTCGTACGGAATGCCGAGCTTTTCCAGCATATCGGCGGTGTGGCTAAGGGTGGACCAATCGGACTTGGAGCCCATGATCACGCCAACCAGTGCGCTCATCGTCGTGCCTCTTCATAGGGCGCCCGCAGGCGCGTCTAAAAACAACAAGCCACGCGGGAAGACCGGCGTGGCTTGTCGTACGAATAATGACCGGTGCAACCGGCCAAAGGCCGCGCAGTATACCGCAAAGAGTTTCGTTTGACAGAACGCTGACGACCTCCTGTCAGCCAGCCGCTTGTAGCCTCCAGCCCCGTATTTACTGACTCCAAGGTCAGACCGCCGTCTGCGCCACGCCACCCTCAAGCTTGCGCCACAACAGCCGCACATTGGCCTTGCGGACCAGCGCACATCGATACAGCCGAATCTCCAGAGGCACGTGCCATTGTGTGCCGCCGCAAACTACAAGTTCGCCTCGTTCGAGTTCCGCGACAATGCTCAGACGCGGCACCCAGGCAATGCCCAAACCCTGCAGCGCCATGCCCTTGAGGCTGTCGGCCATCGCCGTTTCGTACACCGTCGTGAAACGCAGACTGCGTTGGCGCAGAAGCAGGTTCACCGAGCGCCCGAGAAATGCGCCGGCGCTGTAGGCCAGCAGAGGCACACTGAGCTCGCCTTCCAGATCGAACAGTGGTTTTCCATCGGCATCCGCCGAACACACGGGGAGCATTTCGGTCATGCCCAGATGCAGGGACGGGAATATTTCGGCGTCCATCTGCAGCGCCGCGTCCGGGTCGTAGAAGGCCAGCATCAGATCACAGCCGCCTTCGCGCAGGGCATGCACGGCGTCGCCGACGTTGGTGGCGACCAGCCGGGTCGCGATATTCAGCCCTTCGTTGCGCAACTGCGCGATCCAGCGGGGAAAGAAACTCAGCGCCAGCGAGTGAGCCGCCGCGATCTGCATGACCTCGCCCTGCCCGCTTTCCAGATGATGCAGATGGCGCAGCACTTCGCCGAGTTGGTCGACCACAGTCCGGGCCGTGACCAGAAACAACTGCCCCGCCGCTGTCAGCTCGATGGGCGTACGGGAGCGGTTGACCAGAGTCAGGCCCAGCGCGGCTTCGAGGCTGCGAATCCGTCGACTGAACGCCGGCTGCGTGACGAATCTGCGCTCCGCCGCCTGGGAGAAACTGCGGGTAGCGGCCAGCGCACTGAAGTCTTCCAGCCATTTGCTTTCCAGGTTCATCGTTCACTCCCAGCAAGGTGAATCGCGCTGCAGAAAATCCGGCGCCTTTTTGGAGCGCTGCCGTACAGCATTCATACGCTCGTCACAATCCGAACGTCACATCAACATTATGCCGTTTGTGCATAGGCTAGCGCTTAACAGCATTGGTTCGCAATCGGCCACAGGCCTAGTATTAAAGGCGTTCCGGCTTAGTCCGTGCCTCTCTTGAGACTTTCTCTATCATGTCCTCCGCTGCATCATTTCGCATCGAAAAAGACCTGCTTGGCGTCCTCGAAGTACCCGCTGAAGCGTATTACGGCATCCAGACGCTGCGCGCGGTACACAACTTTCGTTTGTCCGGCGTTCCAATCGCTCACTACCCGAAGCTGGTCGTGGGTCTGGCCATGGTCAAACAAGCGGCAGCCGATGCGAACCATCAGCTCGGTCACCTGAGCAGCGAAAAGCATGCAGCGATCAGCGAAGCCTGCGCACGTCTGATTCGCGGCGACTTCCACGAGCAGTTCGTGGTCGACATGATCCAGGGCGGCGCGGGTACGTCCACCAACATGAACGCCAACGAAGTCATCGCCAATATTGCACTCGAAGCGATGGGCCATGCGAAAGGCGAATACAAATACCTGCACCCGAACAACGATGTGAACATGGCGCAGTCGACCAACGATGCCTACCCGACGGCGATTCGCCTGGGTCTGCTGTTGGGTCACGACGCCCTGCTCGCCAGCCTCGACAGCCTGATTCAGGCGTTCGCCGCCAAGGGCCAGGAATTCAACCACGTTCTGAAAATGGGCCGCACCCAGTTGCAGGACGCTGTGCCGATGACCCTCGGCCAGGAATTCCGCGCCTTTGCCACCACCCTGACCGAAGACCTCAATCGCCTGCGTAGCCTGGCGCCTGAGCTGTTGACCGAAGTGAATCTGGGCGGTACCGCCATCGGCACCGGCATCAACGCCGACCCTGGCTATCAGCACCTGGCTGTAGAGCGCCTTGCAATCATCAGCGGCCAGCCTCTGGTTCCCGCGGCTGACCTGATCGAAGCCACCTCCGACATGGGTGCCTTCGTGCTGTTCTCCGGCATGCTCAAGCGTACTGCGGTCAAGTTGTCGAAAATCTGCAACGACCTGCGCCTGCTGTCCAGCGGCCCGCGCACCGGCATCAACGAAATCAACCTGCCAGCGCGCCAGCCGGGCAGCTCGATCATGCCGGGCAAGGTCAACCCGGTGATTCCGGAGGCCGTGAACATGTGCGCCTTCGAAATCATGGGCAACGACCTGGCACTCACCATCGCGGCCGAAGGCGGCCAGCTGCAACTGAACGTGATGGAGCCGCTGATCGCCTACAAGATCTTTGACTCGATCCGCCTACTGCAACGCGCCATGGACATGCTGCGCGAGCACTGCATCGTCGGCATCACCGCCAACGAGCAACGCTGCCGTGAGCTGGTCGAGCACTCGATCGGCCTGGTGACCGCGCTGAACCCGTACATCGGTTACGAAAACGCCACCCGTATCGCCCGCGTCGCGCTGGAAACGGGCCGTGGCGTGCTGGAACTGGTGCGTGAGGAAGGCCTGCTCGACGACGTGATGCTCGCCGACATCCTGCGCCCCGAGAACATGATCGGCCCACGACTGGTGCCCCTGAAGGCCTGATCGACCGCTCCCGTTTTGCTGCAACACGATCACCAGGCTGAGGGCCTAGACACCCCTCACCCATTTGAGGGCCGGAAGTAGACGCTTCCAGGCCCTTTTTTTTGCCCGGAATCATTTGATTACGATCCCGGTCACACACCCATCGGCACACGCCCGCAGAGCGGTAAGCCAGCCAAAGCAACAACCGGATAAAGACTCCAATAACGCGCACCGGTATAGTGCGCCCCCTCTAAAAAGCGAGGAACACACATGCTTGAAGTCATCAACGACTTCCTCTCGGGAAAACTGCTGATCGTGCTCATTGTCGGGCTCGGTGGATATTTCACGATTCGCTCGCGTTTCGTTCAGTTACGTCACTTCTTTCATATGTTCGCGGTATTTCGCGACAGCCTGCGCAGCAGCTCGGGCCAGCTGAGTTCGTTTCAGGCACTGATGCTCAGCCTCGCCGGACGCGTGGGCGCCGGTAATATCGCAGGTGTCGGCATCGCGGTGACCCTCGGCGGGCCGGGTGCGGTCTTCTGGATGTGGGTCACTGCGCTGGTCGGCATGGCCAGCAGCTTCTTCGAATGCTCTCTGGGTCAGTTGTACAAACGTTGCGACGCCGAAGGGCAATATCGCGGCGGCCCCTCCTATTACATCCAGCACGGGCTGGGCAAACGCTGGCTCGGGATGATCATGGCGGTATTGCTGCTGGTGACGTTCGGTTTCGCCTTCAACGGCCTGCAATCCCACGCCGTGACGCATTCGCTCAACAGCGCGTTTGGCGTGTCGCCAGGCTATGCAGGGTTGGGTCTGGCGGTGTTGCTGGGGCTGGTGTTCGTGGGCGGTATCAAGCGCATCGCCGCAGTCGCTGACCTGCTGGTGCCAATCAAGACGCTGGTCTACATCGCAGTGACCGTTTACGTGATTGCCGTGCAGTTCGAACAGGTACCGCACATGCTGATGACCATCGTCAAAAGCGCATTCGGCATGGACGAAGTCTTTGGCGGCCTGATCGGCAGTGCCATCGTGATGGGCGTGAAGCGCGGCGTGTTCGCCAACGAAGCGGGTCTGGGCAGCGCGCCCAATGTGGCGGCGGTGGCCGAGGTTCAACACCCGATCGCTCAAGGCGTAGTTCAGGCGTTCAGCGTGTTCCTCGACACTTTCGTCATCTGCACCTGCACGGCCTTGCTGATTCTGCTGTCCGGGTTCTACACACCAGGCTTCGAAGGGGACGGCATCGCCCTGACCCAGAACTCGCTGGCGGCAGTCGTCGGTGACTGGGGCAAGCTGTTCATCAGTGTGGCACTGGCGTTGTTCGTGTTCACCTCGATCCTCTACAACTACTACTTGGGCGAAAACAGCCTGCGCTTCCTGATCGGCGAAAGCCGCAAGGCGTTGATCAGCTATCGTGCGCTGGTACTTGCGCTGATTCTGTGGGGTGCCGTGGAAGATCTGGGCACAGTCTTCGCCTTCGCCGACATCACCATGACGCTGCTGGCGTTCGTGAACCTGATTGCCTTGGCGATGCTGTTCAACATTGGTCTGCGCCTGCTCAATGACTACGATGCACAGCGTAAGGCCGGCATCGAGACGCCGGTGTTCGACTCCAGTCAGTTCCCCGACCTGGATCTGGACCTCAGGGCCTGGCCGAAACCGGGCCATGAACAGCCTGCCGTAGCACCTGACAAGACCAGCGCAAAAGCAGTCGTCGACGCCTCTTAATCATCCGAAAATCAATCCAGGGAGACAGGCATGAATCGCGAAAACCACGCACCGGCTCAGCAAGTGATGGTGCTCTACACCGGCGGAACCATTGGCATGCAGGCCAGCGAAAACGGCCTTGCACCCGCCTCCGGTTTTGACGCGCGGATGACGGAGCAACTGGCTGGCCAGCCTGCGCTGGTAGTGCCGCAATGGCAGTTTCGCGAAATGTCTCCCCTGATCGACAGCGCCAACATGACCCCCGATTACTGGCAGCGACTGCGCGAGGCCGTAGTCGATGCCGTTGAGGTGAACGGCTGCGACTCAGTATTGGTCCTGCACGGTACCGATACGCTGGCCTACAGCGCAGCGGCCATGAGTTTCCAGTTGCTGGGATTGAATGCGCCGGTGGTGTTTACCGGCTCGATGCTGCCTGCCGGTGTCCCGGACAGCGATGCCTGGGAGAACGTCAACGGTGCCTTGCAGTCGCTTGGCAAAGGCTTGCCTGCGGGTGTGCATCTGTATTTCCACGGCGAACTGCTGCAACCGACTCGCTGCGCGAAGATCCGCAGTTTCGGGCGTAATCCGTTCGCGGCACTGAATCGCGCCCGTGGTGGCGAAGGGGTTTGCGATCTACCGGAAGCACTGGATTACCATCAGCCGAAACAACTAGTCAGCGTCGCGGTGCTGCCTTTGTTTCCCGGTATCGGCGATGCGCAACTGGACGGGCTGATCGACAGCGGCATTCAGGGGCTTATCCTCGAATGCTTCGGCAGCGGCACCGGACCCAGCGACAACCCGGGATTCCTTGCCAGCCTGCAACGGGCACGCGAACAAGGCATCTGCGTTGTAGCAATCACTCAATGCCATGAAGGCGGTGTGGAGCTGGACGTCTACGAAGCCGGTAGCCGCCTGCGCGACGTGGGCGTGTTGTCCGGTGGCGGCATGACCCGTGAAGCGGCGTTCGGCAAACTGCACGCGCTGCTGGGTTCAGGGTTGGCGCAGGATGAAGTGCGTCGCTTGGTAGAGCTGGATGTGTGTGGGGAATTGCGCTGAGGGCGCCGATAGTTGCCATCCGCGCACCATAAGGTCGGACTCGATCCTGTGGGAGGGAGCTTGCTCGCGATTCAATGTTTCAGGCGATAGAGATTCGTGGCCTGTTTCCACTTTTTTTCGCGAGCAAGCTCCCTCCCACATCCCGCGGCCCGCGGCCAGAGTCAAGCGCGCGTTTTGAACTCTGTGATCACTACACCCGGCACACCTCTTGCTCCCTCTTCCGGTCAAAAACGATCGGAACGCGCTCATGCTTCATTCCCACCTCACCACCCTCAACGCTGTATCGCTGGTGCTGGAGACGTTTTCGGCTGACGGCTGGGGCAGCGAAGCGTTGCTGGCCGGGAGCGGGATCACTGAAGCGGATCTGAGTCGGCCGGATATCCGCATTACCACTTTTCAGGAAATGCACGTCTGCGCAAACGCCGTGGCGCTGCGCAGGGAGATCGGGTTGCCGCTCGGACGACGGATGCATGTGTCGTCCTACGGGATTCTCGGTTACGCCTTGCTCACCAGTGCCACTTTCGGTGACGCCCTGCGCCTGGCGCTGGAGTACCCCGCATTGCTCGGCACGCTGTTCGAGCTGAAGTTGATCGAGGACGGCGAACGCATCTGGTTCAGCGCCAGCGACTATCGCGACGACGAGGGCCTGCGGATCTTCAACGCTGAGTTGTGCATGGCCTCGCTGAAAGTGATCTGCGACGACCTGCTCGGCAAATCGTTGCCCCTGCTAGATGCGCGCTTCGCCCATGATGCGCCGGATTATCAAGCCAGCTATCGCGAAAGCTTCACCTCCACTTTGCACTTCAATGCCGAAGACAATGCCTTCGCGTTCGACAAGCGTTGGCTCGATCAGCCGCTGCCCCTCGCCGACCCGGTCACTCATCGCGATATGCGAGAGCGCTGCCGCCGGCAGAACATCGAGTTCACAGGACGCCAGGCGTGGCTTGGGCGGATTCGCCATCTGCTGTCGGATGCACTCGATCAATCGCCTGGCCTGGGGGTGCTCGCACAAAAGATGAACTGCTCGGAACGCACCCTGCGCCGGCATCTGCAAGCCACCGGCAGCAGCTATCAACAACTGCTCGACGAGTTGCGCTTCGACCGCGCCAAGCAGCTGTTGCAGGACGATCAAATGCCGATTCATCGCATCGCCGAGGTGCTGGGCTTCAGCGAAACGGCGAGCTTTCGCCATGCCTTCATTCGCTGGAGCGGCGTAGCGCCGAGCCAGTTTCGGGTCTGATCACGCGCCTGCCTCGAAACAGGGCATCTCGCCTCATAAGGGGGCGATTTACGGACAGAGTTTATGGCCGTAATAATCCCCTTTTGGCCGTTTCCGTCGTTCTCTGAAAAGTCATCCGCCACAAGAATGTCGGACAAATTAGCCACAGGAGAACAAGAAAATGCTGACGATCTATTCAGACGATCACCATCTGCATCATGGCCGCTGCGAGTTGATCGACGGCAAGTTGATGCCCTGCTTCGAAATGCCATCGCGCGCTGATCATGTGCTGCAACGAGTCAAAGACCGCGAACTCGGTGCTGTCCAAGCCCCGCAGGATTTCGGCATCGCGCCGATCGAACGCATTCATACACAGGCATTTGTCGAATTCTTCAAAGGTGCGTGGGCGCGCTGGGCCGAGACAAACCCGGAAGGCGATCTGCTGCCCTACACCTGGCCTGCGCGGACTTTGCGTTCGGTAATCCCGACCAGCCTGCACGGCCAGTTGGGCTACTACACCTTCGACGCCGGCGCACCGATCACCGCCGGGACCTGGCAGGCCGCGTACAGCGCAGCTCAGGTCGCACTCACGGCTCAGACAGCGATCCAGAATGGCGCTCGCAGCGCGTTCGCCCTGTGCCGCCCACCGGGACATCACGCGGCCAGCGACGTTATGGGCGGCTATTGCTACCTGAATAATGCGGCCATCGCCGCACAGGCATTCCTCGATCAAGGCCACAAAAAAGTCGCGATCCTTGATGTCGATTACCACCACGGCAACGGGACGCAGTCGATTTTCTATGCGCGCAGCGACGTGCTGTTCACCTCGATTCACGGGCATCCGGAAGCGGAATTCCCGTTTTTTCTGGGCTATGAAGATGAGCTGGGCGAAGGCGCCGGTGAGGGCTTCAACTTCAACTATCCACTGGCGGCCGGAAGCGACTGGACGCAGTGGAGCGCAGCGCTGGAGCAGGCCTGCGGCGAAATCGAACGCTTCGGTGCCGATGTGATTGTCGTGTCGTTGGGCGTGGACACGTTCAAGGACGACCCGATTTCGCAATTCAAACTCGACAGCCCGGATTACCTGCGCATGGGCGAGCGAATCGCGCGATTGGGCAAACCTACACTGTTCGTCATGGAAGGCGGCTATGCCGTCGAGGAAATCGGCATCAACGCCGTCAACGTGCTGGAAGGTTTCGAACGCGTCTGACCCTCTCAATTCGAAGAAGAGCAACCACGATGAACAGACTCAAGCGTTTTATCGCCTCGACCCTCATCGCAACGTCGGGCGCGGCCATGCTCGGCGGCGCGGCGCACGCCGACGAGCAAAAGACCCTGCGCGTCTACAACTGGTTCGACTACATCACGCCGCAGACCCTGGAGAACTTCAAAAAGGACACCAAGGTCCCGCTGATCTACGACATTTTCGACACCAACGAAGCACTGGAAGCCAAACTGCTGACCGGCAATTCGGGCTACGACGTCGTCGTGCCGTCCAACGTGTTTCTGGCCAAGCAGATCGAGGCCGGCGTATTTCAGCCGCTGGATAAGTCGAAGCTGACCAACTATTCGCACCTGGACCCCAAGCTGATGAAGTTGCTGGAGGCCAACGATCCGGGCAACAAGTACGCAGTGCCGTATATGTACGGCACCATTCTGATCGGCTTCAACCCGGACAAGGTCAAGGCCGTGCTCGGCGACAAAGCACCTGTGGACAGCTGGGATCTGATTTTCAAGGAAGAGAACATCAGCAAGTTGAAGCAGTGCGGCGTGACCCTGCTCGACTCGCCTTCAGAGATTCTGCCGCTGGCCCTGCAGCATTTGGGGCTGGATCCGAACAGCAAGAATCCCAAGGACTACGACAAGGCGGAAGCCTTGCTGATGAAGATTCGTCCGTACATCACCTACTTCCACTCCTCCAAATACATGGCTGACATCGCCAATGGCGATATCTGCGTGGCCGTGGGTTATTCGGGCAGCTTCTCGCAAGCCGCCAATCGCGCCAAGGAAGCCAAGAACGGCGTAGTGGTAGACATGCGTCTGCCCAAGGAAGGCGCGCCGATCTGGTTCGACATGCTGGCGATTCCGAAAGGCGCCAAGGATGTGGAAGATGCGCACACCTTCATCAATTACCTGTTGCAGCCGCAAGTGATCGCGCCGATCAGTGACTTCGTCGGTTACCCGAACCCGAACAAAGACGCTACCGACAAGGTGGATCCGGCGATCCGCAACAACCCGAACCTCTACCCGACCGACGAGGCCATGAAGACGCTGTATACGCTGACGCCGCTTCCCCGTGATGCAGAGCGCGCGCGGACGCGGGTCTGGACCAAGATCAAGTCGGGCACCTAGAAGCAAGCGACAAAGCTGATCGTGCCCACGCTCTGCGTGGGCATGCATGCCGGACGCTCCGCGTCCATTGTGTGACGCCGAGCGTCACGGGCGCCATTACCACGCGGAGCGTGGGAACGATCAGGACGCCGCTTGGGGCTTACCGCTGCTTTTCGGTGGCATCACGCAGCATCGAATTCAGATTCCCGGAGATGTTGGCGCACAGCGCCTTCATCTGAATCTCGTGCTCGGACGCCTTGAACGGGCTTTGCAGATCAGTGCCGATCTTCTCGATCGCCAGCAGCATGAAACCCACCACGGTTGAAGCCAGCGGCGTGAACCAGCCCAGCGTTTCAACCAGACCAATCGGCACGATGATGCAGAACATGGTGATGAACAGCCGCGGAAAGGTCACATAAGGATAAGGCAGCGGCGTATTGGCGATCCGCTCCATGCCGCCCTGGCAATTGGAGATTTCAACCAGTGTCGCTTCCAGCCGCTCAAGCCGAATGCTGTCCAGCCGCCCGGCCTTGTATTCGCCCGCGATAATCGCGGCGGATTCATTGAGAATGTCGTTGGGGAAATTATTGGTGCGCTTGCGACGGTCGTATTCTTCGCGCGGAATCATTGCGGTCACGTCCTCGCCGCAATCGCCCCCCTTCAAGTGCGCCGAGAGGCATTCCACGTAGGCCACGTGCCGACGCAGCAGTACAGCTTTGACCGGATTCAACTCCCCGTCGTCGTCGATCAGCGTCAGCACCTGCCGCGCAAAGCTGCGCGAATTATTGACCAGCGCACCCCACAACGTACGCGCCTCCCACCACCGATTGTAGGCACTGGAATTGCGAAAGCTGGTCAGTACCACCAGCGCCGAGCCAAGCAACGTCAGCGGCATGGAGGGCAACGTGATCTTGCGTTCCAGGTACAGCATGAAGTCGACCGTGACGATGACATCCCAGATCAACAGCCAGAACAGCGACCAACCAATGTAGGTAAAGGTCCTGATCATGGCGCGGTATTTCTTGATGATCGTTTCCTGCAAAGGCCACCCCCGTTCATAAGCTAGCGATCGGGTACGGCAACATGCACAAACCCCATGGGGTTCGAATACAGATGCCCCATATGGTTCGCGCCTGAAACATTTCAGCGATAAATCGGCGGTGCTGGTCGGGTGACATAGATTTCATGGAACGAACGCGCTGCACGTGCGCTCAACACCTATCTGGATGCTTCAGCCACTCGTCACGAGGAGAAAGTAATGGGCTCGTCTTCAACATCTCACTCCATCGAAGAACACAGCGACCGCGACCAACTGACCATCAACACCATTCGCACCCTGGCGATGGATGCCGTGCAGAAAGCCAACTCCGGCCACCCCGGCACTCCAATGGCACTTGCTCCGGTCGGCTACACGCTGTGGAAAGATTTCCTGCGCTATCACCCTGAACATCCCGACTGGCCAAACCGCGACCGCTTCGTGCTGTCGGTTGGTCATGCCTCGATGTTGCTCTATTCGCTGTTGCACCTGGCGGGCGTGGTCGAGATAGACGAGCACGGCAAACGCTCCGGCAAACCGGCCGTGAGCCTTGAAGACATCAAGCAGTTTCGCCAGATGGATTCCAAGACCCCGGGACACCCGGAATACCGGATGACCACTGGCGTTGAAACCACCACCGGCCCCCTGGGTCAGGGCTGCGCCAACAGCGTTGGCATGGCGATGGCCGAGCGCTGGCTGGGAGAGCATTTCAACAAACCGGGCGCTACGCTGTTCGATTACAACGTCTACGTGCTGTGCGGCGACGGCGACATGATGGAGGGCGTGACGGCTGAAGCAGCGTCACTGGCCGGACACCTGAAGCTGTCGAATCTGTGCTGGATCTACGACAACAACACCATCAGCATCGAAGGCCATACCGAATTGGCCTACAGCGACGATCCGCTCAAACGTTTCGAAGGCTACGGCTGGAAAACCCTGCATGTAAAAGACGCCAACGACGCTGCGGCGCTGGCCAAGGCGATCCAGACTTTCCAGAAAACCGACGATGCGCCGACCCTTATCGTGGTCGACAGCGTGATCGGCTACGGCTCGCCCAACAAACACAACACGGCTTCGGCCCATGGCGAACCGCTGGGCGAAGATGAAATCAAGCTGACCAAGAAAGCCTATGGCTGGGATGAAAACAGCAGCTTTCTGGTACCGGAAGAAGCGCGCCATTACCTGCGCGACGCCCTGCTCAAGCGCAGTGGCGGTGATTACGATGCCTGGCAGCAGACCTTCGCTCGCTTTGAAAAGGATCAACCGGCATTGGCTGATGAGCTCCAGAGAATGCGCGCCGGTGAGATGCCCGAAGGCTGGCGCAACACCGCAGTCAGTTTCGACGCCGATGCCAAAGGGATTGCCACACGAGCCTCGGGCGGCAAGGTTCTCAACGGTTTTGCCCAGCAAATACCTTGGCTCATCGGCGGATCGGCAGACCTTTCACCCTCGACCAAAACCAACCTGACGTTCGACGGCGCGGGCAGTTTCGAGTCAGATAACTACAGCGGCCGCAATCTGCATTTCGGTATTCGTGAGCACGCCATGGGCTCGATTGCCAACGGCCTGGCGCTGTCCTACATCCGTCCGTACACCTCGACCTTCCTGGTGTTCAGCGACTACATGAAGCCGCCGATTCGCCTGGCGTCGATCATGGAATTGCCGGTGATCTTTGTCTTCACCCATGACTCGATTGGCGTGGGTGAAGACGGCCCGACCCACCAGCCTATCGAGCAGCTGACGCAACTTCGTGCCACACCTGGCTTGCTGACGTTGCGTCCGGGTGACGCCAACGAGACCGCCGAAGCCTGGAAGGTCGCGCTTGCGCAGACTCATCGGCCGAGCTGCCTGGTCTTGTCCCGCCAGCCGATGCCGACCCTGGATCGTTCGAAATATGCCAGTGCCGAGAACGTCGCCAAAGGTGCTTACGTGCTGGCCGATGCGATTAAGGGCAAAGTCGATGTGATCCTGATTGCCACCGGTAGCGAGGTGGGCATGACCGTCGAGGCGTTCGAAAAACTCAAGGCTGACGGAGTTGCCGCACGCGTGGTGTCGATGCCGAGTTGGGAGTTGTTCGAAGATCAGGACAAGGCCTATCGCGACAGCGTGCTACCGCCGAGCGTGACCGCCCGCGTGGTGGTGGAACAGGCCGGGCCGGTCGGCTGGGACCGGTATGTCGGGCAGAGCGGGGCGAAGATCGTCATGAACACCTTCGGCGCGTCGGCCCCGATTGACAAGCTGCAGGCGAAGTTCGGGTTCACCACTGACAACATCGTCAAGGTGGCCAAGAAACAGCTGAAGTAATACCGATCGGTGGACCATCCCCTGTAGCAGTCTGGCTTGCCGGCAGTAGCGATACTGCAAACGCCACCGCCGGAGAGCCGGACCGCTACAGACCGATTGCGTCAGCTTCTGATCAGCAACCAGTCAGCACAACCGGGCGCCGTTCCCCTTCAAAGAAAAACGGCCGGATGCGTACGCCCACTGCGTTACCGGCGAATGCCGCGATCAACCACAGCCAGCCGTGCAGGCTGCCCGACGCGATACCGCTGAAGTACGCACCGATGTTGCAGCCATAGGCCAGACGCGAACCGTAGCCCAGCAGCAGGCCGCCAATCACTGCAGCCACCAGCGAACGGGTCGGAATCTTCAGGCTTGGCGAGAAACGTCCTGCAAGGCCTGCCGCCACTGCGGCACCGAGCATGATGCCGATGTCCATGACGGTGGTGATGTCTTCCCACACGGGCGCGGCGAGTGCCTTGGCGTTCGCAGGCATCTGCCAGAACACCCAGCTGCCGACATCCACGCCCATACTGCTGGCCACTTTAGCGCCCCACAAGGCGAACGCCGAGGTGATGCCCCATGGACGGCCCGCCAGCGCCAAGGTCGCGTAGTTGAGCAATGCCAGCGCGATGGCACCCCACACCAGAGGCCACGGACCACGCAGGAAACGGCGCAGGCCGACGTGCTCGCTGGTGACAGCCGCTTCCAGCTCGCCATGACGTCGCTTTTCCAGCTTGATCGTGACCAGCGCAATCACGGCGAACAGCGCCAGACTCATGATCAGCGCGGGCATCACGCCAAAGACCTTGACGATGGAGGTAGCCGGAAACGACGGCAGCGAGAACCACCAGTCCGCATGATGGGTCGCAACCACCGAGCCGATGATGAAGAACAGCAACGTGACCAGCATCCGCGCGTTGCCACCGCCTACGGTGAACAACGTGCCCGAAGCACAACCGCCGCCCATCTGCATGCCGATGCCGAAAATGAACGCGCCGAATACAACGGAAACACCCGCTGGCGCGACCAGACCGGTCACCGGATTCCCAAACAGGGTGCCCGCACCCAGAGCCGGAAAGAACAGAACCACGGCAATTGCCAGCATCACCATCTGCGCGCGAAGACCGGCGCCGCGACGTTCGTTGATGAACACCCGCCAGGCCGACGTGAAACCAAAGGCTGCGTGGTACAGGGTCAGCCCAAGCGCCGCGCCGACGATCAGCAGCAACACCTGTTTACCGCTCACGGCGGACTGAAGGAAAAGTGCGCCAACCACCAGCAGAATGAAGGCGATCAGCGGCGTGCCGAACTTGCGTTCCGGCGTCGCAGAAAGAGGAAGGCTCATGAAGGTATCTCGGGGAATAGTTACGTTGGGCGCGAGTATACCCCCGTAAATGCTGAGCATTAAGGGTTGCCGGACAGTGAACCACTTGTAGCATCACGGCTTGCCGGCGGTGGCGTTCTCAAAGCCCTCACCGCTGGCAAGCGGGACTGCTACATCGCTCCGGTCGAGAGGCCGTTTTATCAATCTCGCCAAATCCGGCGCAGCCTATCCAGCGCCGATGCGATATTAGCTTCAGGTACCGCCGCAAATCCCAGCACCAGCCCTGCCCGGTTATCCACAGGCATATCGGATTCGGGAAGCCAATACTCGCTCAGCGGGGCAACCTCGACACCTACGCTTTCGGCTTTGACGACCAACTCACGTTCTCGCTCGAGACAGTCGACCGCCACTGACACATGTAAACCCGCCAGTGGTTTAGGCATCGGGCTGCACCCGCGCAGACCCTCCGGCCAGCCTGCCAACAGCGCATCACGCCGATTCAGCGCAGCCCGCCGCATACGACGGATATGGCGCTGAAAATGCCCTGCGGCGATAAACTCAGCCATCACAGCTTGCGTGCCAATTTCCGAGTGGCGCATGTCCACCGCTCGCCGCTGGCTGAATGGCGTGACCAGGTTATGCGGCAACACCAGATACCCCAGACGCAGCGCCGGAAACGCAACCTTGGCGAAGGTACCTACATAGAGCACGCGGCCATGCCGGTCCAGCGCGGCCAGAGGCGCAAGGGGAGCACCGCTGTAGCGGTATTCGCCGTCGTAGTCGTCTTCGACGATCCAGCCTCGGGTGCGCTCGGCCCACGTGAGCAGTTCAAGACGCCGCGCCAAGGTCATGGTCACGCCCAAGGGGTATTGGTGCGAAGGCGTGACATAGGCCAACTTGCAATCGCTACCGCCCAGATCCGGACATCGCATACCCTGCGCATCCACCGGCATGCCACGCAACTTCGCCCCCGCCACGGCAAAGGCATGGCCGGCTGCGCGATACCCCGGATTTTCAACCGCCACTCCGTCACCGGCATCCAATAGCAACTGTGCACAAAGGGTAATCGCCTGCTGCGCGCCACTGGTGATCACTATTTGTTCAGGTGCGCAGTGCATGTCACGGGATGTTCTTAAATATGCAGCAATGAGTTCACGAAGCCGCCACTCGCCCGCAGGATCTCCATACCCCAACTGATGCAACCCCGGCTTACGCCAGAAAGCCGCGTGCAGCTTGCCCCAGACGTCAAAAGGAAAGAGATCGAATGCCGGAACCCCCACTCGAAAAGCTCTGGGCAAGCCGGTTTTGTGCGCCCCCAAATGATGGCGCTGGAGCAGTTCCAACGATGCACTGTGGATAACTTTACTGGATGGATCACCAGCATCAAGCAGCGATTTTGTGGATAAACCTGTTGATAAGCCTGGTGATAACCCTGTGGACAGTTTTGTGGATACTTTTTCCGAAGCGACTGATTTTTTCGGAAGTTGTGCCACGTAAGTACCGTCGCCAATTCGTCCCTCGGTAAAGCCTTCGGCGTAGAGTTGGTCGTATGCGCGCATCACGCTGTTGCGAGAGATCGACAGAGAGAGCGCCAGATCGCGACTCGCTGGCAAGCGGGTGCCACTGCCCAGCCGCCCGTCCAATATTCGCTGGCGTAACACCTGATAAAGCTGCCGACTCAAGCCGTGGCGCCGGTCAAGCTCGATGCCGGCAAAGTCGAATGTCAGGGATGGCGTGGCGACAGGCATCAGATTGGCCCTATGAAATTGACCATTAATGGTTCTTACAACAGACCAATAGGCTGCCTAGGATTGACCCAGTCGCCAAGGAAAATCTCATGTACACACCCAGCTATTTCAAAGATGAGGACATCGCCAGCCTGCACCGGCAAATCGATGGCACCCGCCTGGCAACCCTGGTCACATTTGACGAAAGCGGGTTGCTGGCCAGCCACGTGCCGCTGCTGCTGAACCCCGATGAAGGGCCGAACGGCACGCTTTACGGACACTTGGCCAAGGCCAACCCTCAGTGGAAGACGCTGGGGGCCAGGGAAGCGCTGGTGATTTTCCAGGGACCGGACGCCTACATCAGCCCCTCCTTTTATGCCGCCAAGGCCGAGCACGGCAAAGTGGTTCCGACATGGAACTACCTGGCGGTCCACGTCTACGGCCGCGCGCAAGTCTTTACCGATCCCCAGCGCCTCCTGCGAGTGGTCAGCGATCTGACCGACAAGCATGAGGCTCGCCGCCCAGCCCCTTGGGCCGTCAGCGATGCCCCGGATGACTACATTCAGAAGATGCTCAACGGCATCGTCGGGTTTGCCATTCCCATCGAACGCCTGGAAGGCAAGCGCAAACTCAACCAGAACCGCAGCGCCGAAGACATCACCGGCGTGAGCAAAGGCCTGGCGGCCAGCCAGAACCCAACCGATCAGGAAATTGCTCGCTTGATGAGCCAAGGAGAAACCCGTGTCTGAGATACAAATCCGCCCGGTCGCCGCTGAAGACCACGCAGCATGGCTGCCGCTGTGGAAGGCTTACCTGACCTTCTACAAGACCGAGTTGCCCGACGCCGTGACCGAAAGCACCTGGAAGCGCTTTCTCGACAGCACCGAACCCACCAACGCTGCACTCGCCTGGGAAGATGGCAAAGCAGTCGGGATGGTGCATTTCATCTTTCATCGCTCGAACTGGAGCATCAATTATTCCTGCTACCTTCAGGACTTGCTCGTGGTCCCCGATCAACGCGGCACCGGCGTGGGCCGCAAACTGATCGAGCATGTGTACGTCGCCGCCAAGCAAGGCGGCGCTGACAAGGTTCACTGGCTGACTCACGAGACCAACGCCACGGCCATTCAACTGTACGAGCGCATCGCTGAACGCCCGGGCTTCATCCAATTCCGCAAACCGCTGTAAGACTGGAGTCCGAACATGTCGAACCTTGAACACTGGCAATCGGCAAAGCTGCCGGACACACGAATCTTGAATGGACGCTTCATTCGCCTGGAAAAGCTCGCCGCGGCCCGGCATGCCGAGGGTCTGTGGACCGCGCTGCAGGGCCCCAGTGCTGACCCTAAACTCTGGGACTACCTCGCGGTGGGCCCATTCAACGAGCGTAGCGCCTTCGGTGACTATCTCGCCGGCCTCGAAACGTCAACCGACCCATGGTTCTACACCGTGATCGATCAGGAAACCGGTGTGCTGGACGGTTTTCTCAGCCTGATGTCCATCGTCCCGAGTCAGGGCCGCATAGAAATCGGTCACGTAACCTTTGGCGCCTCGATGCAACGGACCCCTAAAAGCACCGAAGCGGTGTACTTGCTCGCCAAGGAGTCGTTCGCGCTGGGCAATCGTCGCTTGGAATGGAAGTGCAACGCCGACAACGCGCGTTCCATGCGTGCAGCAGAGCGGTTCGGCTTCAGCTTCGAAGGCACCTTCCGCCAACACATGGTGGTAAAGGGCAAGAACCGCAACACTGCCTGGTTCTCGATTCTGGACAGCGAGTGGCCGCAGCGGGAAAAGGCTTTTGCGGCTTGGCTCGCTGCGGATAACTTCGCTGACGGGAAACAGCTCAAGACGCTGGAACAAATCCGGATCGCGACAGTTTGATGGTCGGGGCCAGTCTGGATCCGGGCATCGCTGCGCATCACTGAATCGCAGACAAAAAAAGAGGAGCCACGAGAGCTCCCCCAGAGGTAACCGTCAGCCATGCCCGCGTCTGTGCGCGGGAGGCTGTTTATCGTTGAGGCGTCGCGATCAGCCTTCGATCTCTACCAGAATTTCGCCCGGGTTCACGCGATCGCCTTTGGCCACGTGGATCGCCACGACCTTGCCTGCAACGGCGGCCTGAACCTCGGTTTCCATCTTCATCGCCTCGGTGATCAGCACGGCCTGACCTGCTTTGACCATATCGCCTTCCTTGACCAGCACATCGACGATATTGCCTGGCATGGTGGTGCTGACGTGACCTGGTTTGCTGGCCTGAGCGCGCTTGCCAATCCCGCCGCCGACGAACTCGTTGAGCGGCTCGAACACCACCTCTTCCGGCATACCGTCAATGGACAGGTAGAAGTGACGCTTGCCCTCGGCCTTGACGCCCACGCCGGTGATGTCAACGCGGTAGCTTTCGCCGTGAACATCGATGACGAATTCGGTTGGAACGCCCTCACCGCCCGCCTTGGCCACGGTGCCTGGCTCCGGAATCGGCAGCAGCGGTTCCGGCGACAAAGTGCCTGCCGCGCGCTCTTCAAGGAATTTGCGGCCAATGTCTGGGAACATGGCGTAAGTCAGCACGTCTTCCTCGGATTTCGCCAACGCGCCAATCTCACCGCGCAGCTTGGTCATCTCCGGCTTCAGCAAATCGGCTGGACGTACGTCGATCAGTTCTTCGTTACCGATGGCCTGACGGCGCAGTTTCTCGTCGACCTGGCCGGGCGCCTTTCCGTAACCGCCGGTGAGGTACAGCTTCACTTCGTTAGTGATGGTCTTGTAGCGCTCACCCGCCAGCACGTTAAAGAACGCCTGAGTGCCGACGATCTGCGATGTCGGGGTCACCAGCGGCGGGTAGCCCAGATCCTTGCGAACGCGCGGGATCTCGGCCAGCACTTCGCCCATGCGGTTCAGCGCGCCCTGCTCTTTGAGCTGGTTGGCGAGGTTGGAAATCATGCCGCCCGGGACCTGGTTGACCTGCACGCGAGTATCGACCGCGGTGAATTCGCTCTCGAACTGGTGGTACTTCTTACGCACAGCGTAAAAATACAGGCCGATTTCCTGCAGCAGTTCCAGATCCAGACCGGTGTCGAATTCGCTGCCCTTGAGCGCCGCGACCATTGACTCAGTGCCCGGATGGCTGGTGCCCCAGGCGAAGCTGGAGATGGCGGTATCGATGTGATCGGCGCCGTTCTCGATCGCCTTCATCTGGCACATGGCAGCCAGACCGGCAGTGTCGTGGGAATGGATGAAAACCGGCAACGACTGCTCGGATTTCAGTGCCTTGACCAGTTCGCCAGTGGCGTACGGCGTCAGCAAGCCAGCCATGTCCTTGATCGCGACCGAATCGCACCCCATGGCTTCCATCTGCTTGGCTTGAGCCACGAAGGCCTCGATGGTGTGCACCGGGCTTGTGGTGTAAGCGATGGTGCCCTGGGCGTGTTTGCCCGAAGCTTTAACGGCTTCAATGGCCACGCGCAGATTACGCACGTCGTTCATGGCATCGAAGATGCGGAACACATCGATGCCGTTGACCGCCGCCTTGGCAACGAACGCCTTGACCACGTCATCGCTGTAATGGCGATACCCCAACAGGTTCTGACCGCGCAGCAGCATTTGCAGGCGCGTGTTAGGCAGGGCAGCGCGCAGTTGACGCAGGCGCTCCCACGGGTCTTCTTTCAAAAACCGGACGCAGGCGTCGAAGGTTGCGCCGCCCCAACATTCCAGTGACCAGTAGCCGACCTTGTCGAGCTTTTCGCAGATCGGCAGCATGTCCTCGGTGCGCATGCGGGTCGCCAGCAGCGATTGGTGGGCGTCGCGCAGGATGGTGTCAGTTACAAAAATCTTCTTGGACATTGTTGTATTCCTCACAGGCCTGCGTGGGCGGCAATGGCGGCGGCGATGGCCAGAGCCAGCTCTTCGGGTTTGCGCTTGATCGAGTAGTTGGTCAGTTCAGGGTGGCTCTCTACGAAGCTCGTGTTGAACTGGCCGCTGCGGAATTCCGGATTGCGCAGGATTTCCTGGTAATAGGCTGCGGTGGTCTTCACACCTTGCAGGCGCATGTCGTCCAGCGCACGCAGGCCACGGTCCATCGCCTCTTCCCAGGTCAGTGCCCAGACAATCAGTTTCAGGCACATCGAGTCGTAGTACGGCGGAATGGTGTAGCCGGTGTAGATCGCCGTGTCGGTACGCACGCCGGGCCCGCCGGGCGCGTAATAACGGGTGATCTTGCCGAAACTGGGCAGGAAGTTGTTTTTCGGGTCTTCGGCATTGATACGGAACTGCAACGCAAAGCCACGGTGAATGATGTCTTCCTGTTTGACTGACAGTGGCAGGCCGGACGCGATGCGAATCTGCTCGCGAACGATGTCGATACCGGTGATTTCTTCGGTAATCGTGTGCTCAACCTGCACGCGGGTGTTCATTTCCATGAAGTACACCTCGCCCTCGGCGAGCAGGAACTCCACGGTACCGGCGTTCTCGTATCCCACAGCCTTGGCCGCACGCACCGACAGGTCGCCGATGTAGGCGCGTTGCTCCGGCGTCAGCTGAGGGCTCGGGGCGATTTCGATGAGCTTCTGGTTGCGGCGCTGAATAGAACAATCGCGCTCGAACAGATGCACGACGTTGCCAAAGCTGTCACCGAGGATCTGCGCCTCGATGTGCTTGGGATTGACGATGCATTTTTCGAGAAACACTTCGGCCTTGCCGAACGCCTTGGTCGCTTCGGAAATGACGCGGGGGAATGCCTGTTCCAGCTCTTCACGGCTGTTGCAGCGACGAATGCCGCGACCACCGCCCCCGGAAGTGGCCTTGAGCATCACCGGGTAGCCGATGCGATCGCCTTCGGTCAGCGCTTCGGCGATATCGGCGACGTTGCCTTCGGTACCCGGCGTAACCGGTACACCGGCCTTGATCATGCTGCGGCGAGCTTCGGTCTTGTCGCCCATCCGGCGGATCACTTCAGCAGACGGACCGATGAATTTGATCCCACGCTCAGCGCAGATCTCGGCGAGTTCGGCGTTTTCCGAGAGGAAGCCATAACCGGGATGCAATGCGTCGCAGCCGGTCTCCACGGCTAGGTTCACCAATTTGCGCGGGTTCAGGTAACCCTCGAGCGGTTCGGAACCAATGCCGTAGGCTTCATCCGCACGCTTCACATGGAGCGCATGGCGGTCCGCGTCGGAATAGATCGCAACCGAGCGGATGCCCATTTCGGCGCAAGCGCGCACGATACGGACAGCAATCTCTCCACGGTTGGCGATCAGGATTTTTGTTATCACTGGCATTTCCTCGACCGATGAGCAGACGGACCGGAAACCCGGTCAGTACGTAGCGACATTCCGTTACTGCATGTTGCGTCGCCGCGATGGAGTCACCCTATGACGAATCAGCAATTAACAAAAATGAGTAAAAATTGGGTTAAACATAAGTAAAACCTTATAGTCACGCTTTCAGCCATTTTCGGAGCGTTTGAAAATTGCGTAAGTCATTGATGCGTATGACATTGCGTCAGCTGCGGATTTTCAATGAAGTCTGCGACCTGCGTTCCTACAGCCGTGCGGCTGAAGAAATGTCGCTCACGCAACCGGCCGTCAGCCTACAAATTCGTCAGCTCGAAGAGCTGATAGGTCAGCCGCTCTTCGAATACGTGGGCAAAAAGCTTTACCTCACGGAGGCCGCAGAAGCTCTGCAACTTGCCAGTCGGGATATTTTCGGGCGACTGGAAAATCTCGACATGCAGCTGTCGGACATGCAGGGCTCGTTGCAGGGTCAATTGAAGCTGGCAATCGAATCCAGCGCGAAGTATTTCGTTCCCCACCTGTTCGCCGCCTTCAAGCGCCAGTATCCCGAAGTCATGCTCAATTTGACGGTAGTTAACCGGGCGCAAGTGATTCGTCGCCTTTCGGATAACCGCGACGACCTGGTGGTGATGTCGATGGTGCCGCAGGACATGGGCCTGGAGTTTCTGCCCTTCCTGAACAACCCCATCGTGGCGGTGGCGCGACCGGATCATCCGTTGTGTCTACTGCCAAATCCCGCGCTCAAGGATCTGGAAAGCCAGACGCTGGTCATCCGCGAACCGGGCTCGGGCACACGCAAAGCCTGTGAGGAATATTTCAAGGAGAAGCGCATCCACTTCGAGCACACGCTGGAGGTGTCCTCAGCGGAGGCGCAACGTGAATGCGTGGTTGCCGGGCTGGGTGTCGCGCTGCTGACGCGACACGCGCTGAGCCTGGAACTGGCCACCGGCACGCTGAAAGAGCTGCCAGTGGCCGAGTTGCCGCTGTATCGAAGCTGGTGCGTCGTACAGGCTCGGGAGAAGCGTCTGTCGCCGGTAGCTCACGCCTTCCTGGCATTCATTCGCACCGAGCGAGCGCAGATCAGCGAGTTGGTCGCGCGCTTTGATGGGCACCTTCCGAAATGCTAGCGCTCTGCCAGAAGTTGGCCGAGGCAGCATCGAGGTAGTCAGACAGCTCCTGATTCAGGCGGCGTTCTTCAGAGTAGGTTTCGATCGCACGCCGAAACGCCATGCGGCGCTGATCTTCCTGCTGACGGCGGGTCTTGGCGGTGCTGTGCTGGAGTGAGTCATCGTAGTGCCGAGGCATATCCTGTCTCCCATTGCGTGTGCGGGAGTACAGAGTGGCCTCGAGGCGTGACGATCAGGTGGCGCGAGGGTTACAAGTTGGTGAAAGCTGGTGCCGTTCACTCCTTGTAGCAGTCCGGCTTGTCGGCCGTAACGGACCTGAGTGCGCGTCCCCCGGCAGGCCGGGCCGCTAAATAAAAAGCAGCGAGGGCGAAATGCTCAATCCTCAGCCGACTTGATCGACTTGGGCGACAGACGCAGGCTGCGCAAACTGCGCTTCACGCTCTTGAGGTGGTTGACTAGGCTAGGACCACGCGCCATCGCTACGCCCATCGCCAGCACATCGATGACCACCAGATGCGCGATGCGCGAGGTCAGCGGCGTATAGATCTCGGTGTCTTCGTGAACATCGATTGCCAGATTGACTGTCGAAAGCTCGGCCAATGGCGTCTGGCTCGGGCACAGAGTGATCAAATTCGCGCCACTCTCACGCACAAGGTTGGCAGTGATCAGCAAATCCTTCGAACGACCGGACTGCGAAATGCACACCGCAACGTCGGTCGGCTTGAGCGTCACCGCCGACATGGCCTGCATGTGCGGGTCGGAATAAGAAGCTGCGGTCAGCAACAGACGGAAGAACTTGTGCTGGGCATCGGCAGCGACCGCGCCCGACGCGCCGAAGCCATAGAACTCGACACGATGCGCCGCGGCCATGACCGTAACAGCGGCCTGTAGGGCATGAGGATCGAGCTTCTCGCGCACTTCCATCAGCGTGTGCAGCGTGGTGTCGAAGATTTTCAGGCTGTAGTCGGCGACCGAATCGTCTTCATGAATCGCGAACTGGCCGAAACTCGCGCCCGCTGCCAGGCTCTGCGCAAGTTTGAGCTTCAGGTCCTGAAAGCCGGTGCAGCCAATGGCACGGCAGAAGCGCACGATGGTGGGCTCGCTGATACCGACGCTGTGGGCCAGATCGGCCATGGAACTGTGCATCACGGCCGCCGGATCGAGCAGCACATGGTCTGCTACCTTGAGCTCCGACTTACGCAAGAGATGGCGGGACTGGGCGATGTGCTGCAACAGATTCAATGGACAGGACTCAATTGAAGGATGGGCCGGGCTGTAGCTTTCTTGTAGTTATACTACATGACCTGCAAACCGCACAGCGAAACGATCCTGCTCTTGGCAATCGATCAGCTTTGGACGACGGGGTCGCCGTGCAGTGTAGGACTTTTCACGCGTGACTCCAGGCCACAGCTTCAATTTCGCAGGACCTCACCCATCGCACTGGCCTCAACGGGCCGACTGATCAAGTAGCCCTGCACCTCATCACAATCATGCGCCCTGAGGAAACTCAGTTGCTCGGCGTTCTCGACGCCCTCGGCAACCACTTTCAGGTCCAGGCTGTGGGCCATCGCAATTATCGCGCGCGTGATTGCGGCGTCTTCGGTGCCTTCGTTCAGACCACGAATGAACGCCTGATCGATCTTCACGTAATCCACCGGAAAACGCTTGAGGTAACTCAGCGATGAGTAACCGGTACCAAAATCGTCGATGGCCAGCTTTACACCCAGCTCGCGCAGTTGCTGGAATGTGCTGATGATGTGTTCGACGCTGTCCAGCAACTGGCTCTCGGTCAGTTCCAACTCAAGGTATTCAGGCATCAGGCCGGTTTCATCCAGAACCTGACGCACCAGGCTCACCAGTTTGCCTTGGCGCAACTGATGCACCGACAGGTTGACCGAGACACGAATTGGCAGCAGCCCGCAGCGCTGCCATTCACGAGCCTGTCGACAGGCCTGACGCAACACGAACTCGCCGATGTCGGCGATCAGTCCGGTTTCTTCCGCCAGCCCGATGAATTCGCTCGGCGGCACCATTCCCCGGGTCGGATGCCGCCAGCGCACCAGTGCCTCGGCCGAACTCAGACGCCCGCTCGCCAGCTCCAGCTTCGGCTGGTAGAACACTTCAAGCTGCCCTTCCTCGATTGCCCGGCGCAACTGGATCTCCAGTTGCAGGCGCTCGAGCGTCCGTGCCTGCAGGCTTTCGGTGTAGAACTGGAAGTTGTTGCCGCCCAGATGCTTGGCGTGTTGCATCGCCATGTTGGCCTGGGAGACTAGAGCGGCGATGTCTCGCGCCGAATCCGGCAACAGGGCGATGCCGACGGAGGCACTGACCACCAGTTCGTGTCCGGAAACACACAACGGTGAGCGCAACTTGGCCAACAAGCGAGTCGTGACCCGCGCCAGGGTGGTCAGGTTGCCGTAGCCGTCGAACAACACCGCAAACTCGTCGGCAGACAGACGTGCAACGGTGTCTGCATCCGTCAGCTCGGCGCTCAAACGGCGTCCTACCTGACGCAACAGCTGATCGGCAACATCATGCCCGAGGCTGTCGTTGAGCAATTTGAAGCGATCCAGATTGATGTGCAGCAGCGCCAGGTTTCGTCCGCCCTGACGCACACGCTGATTGGCCTCACGCAGCCGCTCGTTGAACAACAAGCGATTGGCAAGGCCCGTCAGTTCGTCGTAATGCGATAAATAGCGGGTGCGCTCTTCGTACTGTCGAGCCAGTTCGCGGTTGAGTTCTTCGCTCCGAGCCTGCGCCTGTTGCAGATGCTCGATTAACGCCAGATTCTGGAATCGCCTCGTCAGGCCCCGCTGGATCAGTCGGTTGACCTGCGCAGCCACCACGATCAGCGCCAGCAACAGGATCAGGCCCAGCCAGCCCCAGCCCCGCAACGGCACGTCGCCGCCCCAGAACAGGTAAACGATCGGCGGCAAGAGGCAAGGTACGGCGAACGTCAGAAACGCTGGAATACTCGCGGCGTAGGCCACGCTGGCGGACAGCGTGGCAGCACCGATCAACCCAAACACCCAGGCCTGCTGAACGAAGCTTTCGACCGGCACCAGCACTAAAGCCGCGCTGGACAACGTGAGGCCGCTGACACAGGCACCGGCGAGAAACATGCGCTTCCAGATCGGCTGCGCCTGACGCTCCGGGGCAGCTGCTCGAAACGCCGCCACCTGCAGCACGCGCAGGCACACCAGCGCCGACAACCAGCCGAGCCAGACACTGACCAGCACATAGCGCTCCGGGCTCCAGAGCAACCAGGCGCAGAGCAAACCATTGATGAACATGAACAGGGTCGGCAGCAACGACCCCTGATAGAGAAGGCGTGTGCGCTCGACGGCAAGCTGAGTGGCGAACTGTTTGTGAATGACACGGCGTGTCGCCACAGAGTCGGCCGGGGCTTCTGAGCTGGAGGTCATGGCGGTTCTTGTAATTAGTGAGCCTTGAACGTCAGCGGAGCATACACAAGCCACCGGACAGACCAAACAGTCAGAAAAATAAATTGCATGGACGGTCGTGGCCTGACACTGGATAGCCTGATCCAGCGCCACCCTGTAGCCTTCCGGCTGGCCGGCGGTAGCGATTTTGAGTTCGTCAACGCCGGCCAGCCGGACTGCTAAAATTGCCAGCAGACATCGGGATGACCGATTTCACGACCGACCAGCGTTAGAGTTTGCCCACGCCACCCCAGCACCCTAGAATGCGCCGATGCGCGATGATCTCTCCCTTCTGCTTAATTCCCTCAACGATGCCCAACGTCAGGCCGTAGCCGCGTCCCTGGGTCGTCAGTTGGTCCTGGCCGGCGCTGGTTCCGGCAAAACCCGTGTGCTTGTGCATCGTATCGCCTGGCTGATGCAGGTCGAGAATGCCTCACCGCATTCGATCCTGTCGGTGACGTTCACCAACAAGGCCGCTGCAGAGATGCGTCATCGCATCGAGCAGTTGATGGGTATCAACCCGGCGGGCATGTGGGTCGGCACTTTCCACGGTCTGGCGCACCGCCTGCTGCGTGCGCACTGGCAGGAAGCCGGGCTGAGCCAGACATTCCAGATCCTCGACAGCGACGATCAGCAACGCCTGGTCAAACGCGTCATTCGAGAAATGGGCCTGGACGAACAAAAGTGGCCTGCGCGTCAGGCTCAGTGGTTCATCAATGGGCAGAAGGATGAAGGGCTGCGGCCCAAACACATCCAGGCGTCCGGCGACCTGTTCCTGAGCACCATGAAGTCGATCTACGAAAACTATGAGGCGGCTTGCCAGCGAGCGAGCGTCATCGACTTCTCGGAACTGCTGCTGCGCGCCCTGGACCTGTGGCGCGACAACAAAGGCTTGCTGGAACATTATCAGCGTCGTTTCCGGCACATCCTGGTGGACGAATTCCAGGACACCAACGCCGTGCAGTACGCCTGGCTGCAATTGCTTGCCCGGGGCGGGGACAGCCTGATGGTGGTCGGCGACGACGATCAGTCGATTTACGGCTGGCGCGGCGCGAAGATCGAGAACATCCACCAGTATTCCGATGACTTCCCGGACACCGAAACCATTCGTCTGGAGCAGAACTATCGCTCCACGGCCAGCATCCTGAAAGCCGCCAACGGCCTGATCGTCAACAACAGCGGCCGTCTGGGCAAAGAGCTGTGGACCGACGTCGGCGATGGCGAGTTGATCAGCCTGTATGCGGCCTTCAACGAACACGACGAAGCGCGCTATGTGGTGGAAACCATCGAGAGCGCGATCAAGACAGGCATGTCGCGCAGCGATATCGCCATTCTCTACCGCTCCAACGCCCAGTCGCGGGTGCTCGAAGAAGCCTTGTTGCGCGAGCGCATTCCGTATCGCATCTACGGCGGTCAGCGCTTCTTCGAACGCGCCGAGATCAAGAACGCCATGGCGTACCTGCGTCTGCTGGAAGGTCGCGGCAACGACTCGGCGCTGGAGCGCGTGATCAACGTGCCGCCGCGGGGTATCGGCGAGAAAACCGTCGAGGCCATTCGCGAGCACGCGCGCCACTCTGATGTCTCGATGTGGGAGGCCATGCGCCTGCTGGTTGCCAACAAGGGCCTGACCGGTCGCGCGGCCGGCGCGCTGGGTGCCTTTATCGAGCTGATCGAAAACCTGTCGGCCAAGGTCATGGAGATGCCCCTGCATCTGATGACCCAGACCGTCATCGAGCAGTCCGGACTGATCACTTACCATCAGGAAGAAAAAGGCGAGAAAGGCCAGGCCCGGGTAGAAAACCTTGAGGAGCTGGTGAGTGCTGCGCGCGCCTTCGAAGCGAGCGAAGATGAGCAGGACCTCACACCGCTGGCCGCCTTCCTCGGTCATGCCTCGCTTGAGGCTGGCGACACCCAGGCTGACGAGCACGAAGACAGCATTCAGCTGATGACACTGCACAGCGCCAAGGGCCTCGAATTCCCGTATGTGTTCCTGGTGGGAATGGAAGAAGGCCTGTTCCCGCACAAGATGAGCCTGGAAGAACCGGGACGTCTGGAGGAGGAGCGCCGTCTGGCATACGTCGGTATCACCCGTGCCATGCAGCATCTGGTACTGACCTACGCCGAAACCCGACGGCTGTACGGCAGCGAGACCTACAACAAGGTCTCGCGCTTCGTACGCGAGGTGCCACCGAACCTGATTCAGGAAGTGCGCCTGTCCAACAGCGTCACGCGTCCTTTCGGTGGTTCCAAGACCATGGCGCCAAGCCGCCTGTTCGACGGTGAAGGGATCCCGCAGAGCCAGTTCTCCCTGGGCCAGCGAGTGCAGCACGCGGTGTTCGGCGAGGGCGTGATTCTCAACTTCGAAGGTGCCGGCGCGCAGGCCCGAGTTCAAGTGAATTTCGCTGAAGGCAGCAAATGGCTGATGCTGGGTTACGCGAAGCTGGAGCCGGTTTGAGCCGGTGTCGGTAATGTTTTGATCCCTCTGCAGCAGTCCGGCTTGCCGGCGGTAGCGATTTTGAGCTCGTCGCCGCCGGCAAGCCGGACTGCTACAAGATATTTGTGTGATGCATGATCCTTCACAGTTGCATTCCCACATCTCACCCCCATCTTTCCTACAGAACTTTCTTCATCGGCCTATAACCCAAGTAGTACAGGCGCTTTGAACATCCACGCAAAAGCCAGAAACATATGGCCGCTGGTCAGACACATTTGTCCTGTTCAATATGGCGCGCGTGCAATCCACAAACGGGAATTCCCAATATGCAACGTTTTCTAAGCATCGCTTTGGCGCTGGTCATCGGGCTCACCATGAGTCTTGATGCCAACGCCGCGCGTTTCGGTGGCGGCAAGAGCATGGGCTCGGCGCCAAGTCACCAGGCGCGTCAGACAGCCCCATCCGCTCCTGCCGCTGCACCTAACGCCGCGGGCCGCCCTGCGCCTGCTGCAGGCGGTGCTTCCAAGTGGCTGGGTCCATTGGCCGGTATCGCTGCCGGTGGCCTGCTGGCCTCCATGTTCATGGGCGGTGGTTTCCAGGGCATGCAGTTCTTCGACATCCTGATCATGGCGGTCATCGCCTTCGTGATCTTCCGCTTCATCGCGGCACGTCGACGCAAGCAGCAGCCGCAAATGGCTCCGGCTGGCGCTCCTTACCAGCGTGAAACCTTCGAGCAGCCTGCGCAGCCACAAAACTCGATGTTCGGTGGTTCGCCTGCCGCTGCAGCGCGTCCAGTGATCAATGCTCCGGCCTGGTTCAACGAAGAACGCTTCCTTGAAGCTGCCCGTACGCACTTCCAGTCGCTGCAGCAGCACTGGGATGCGAACGAAATGGACAAGATCGCCGAGTTCGTGACCCCGCAAATGCTGCAGTTCCTGAAGAAAGAACGCGCGGATCTGGGCGACGGCTTCCAGTCGACCTACATCGACAACCTGACCGTGCAACTGGACGGCCTGGATGATCGTGCCGATAGGACCATCGCTACGCTGACATTTGCCGGCGTATCGAAAACCTCGCGCTTCGATCAGGGTGAAGTGTTCAGCGAAAGCTGGAACATGGAACGCGCTCCTGGCGACAACCAGCCTTGGCTGGTGGCAGGTATTCGCCAGAACGGCTGAAACTCTTTGCCGCTTCGCTAATCCAAAACCCCGACTGTGTTCGGGGTTTTGTTTTTTAGAGTGCGCAGTTAATTTGGTGATGTCTTTGAGCTACTGTATAAACCGCGCAAATCGTTAGAGGATCCACGTCGTGGAAGAAGTCATCGAACAACTCCGTGAAGCCAATGAGCCGGTTCCCGTCCCGCTCGAGCTGCCGGACGAAGATCAGCTGGTCGAAATCGAAGAGCAGCTGTTCATCAATATCCCTTTTGTCTTCAAAGAGTTTCTGCTGACCGTCAGCGACGTGGTTTACGGCAGCCTGGAGCCGGTCACCGTGACCGACCCACAGTCCCACACCTACCTGCCGGATGTAGCAGCGAACGCTTGGGACATCGGCGTACCCCGTGAGCTGATCCCGATCTGTCAGGATGGCGAGGATTACTACTGCGTCGAGGAAGACGGCACCGTGGTGCTGTGGTCCGGTGAAGAAGAACTGGTCACCGAAGACAGCTGGGAATCGGTCTGGCACTGGGCGCGGGACGTCTGGCTGGAAAGCTGAGACCCGCGCTTTGGAGAGCCTTCAACCCCTAACGGTCTGAAGGCTCCTGATGGTTACCGAGGGTTTCCAGCAGCGCGATCTGCATCCGCGTATGCACACGGATGAACCAACGCCACAGCACAGCGGCGATCACAGCGGCCACCAGCACGATCAGCAGCAGCCATTCGCTGGTCGGCAACATGCTTGCCGACAGCAGTGCAATGAGCAGGAAGATCCCCCCCAACGACAGCAATGGGATCACCTCGGCGATCACCCGCCGCACGCGCTCGGTGTGACGTCCCGCCATTTCCGGTTTGACGCTCATTTCCGCCAGCAACATCGACAGCGCTTTGAGCTTGCGATACGCCGCGATCAGGAATGGCAGCGACAGTAGCAACGACGCTCCCCAGATCCACGCCTTCTGCTGTCCGACTTCAGTGACCCACTCGCTGAAATACTCGCCAATCCGCTCAGCGAAATAAGCCCCGCAGAAGAAGATCGCTACCACCAGCGCGAGATTTACCCCAACTTGCAGCAGGATCTTGCGGATCATCGATGCCAGAAGCGCTCCCTGGCCTTGTGGCTGAATGCTGCGTAACCATTCACCATACATGCCGAAAACCCGAGCCACGCGTTTGGGAACGATTCCTGCGAGCGAGTGCGATAACGGGTCAGCGGCACGAATCAGATAAGGCGTCAAAAGTGTGGTGATCGCCGAAACAGCCACCGCCACAGGGTAGAGAAAGTCGCTCGTGACCTGCAGCGTCATCCCGAGCGCTGCAATGATGAAGGAAAACTCACCAATTTGTGACAGCCCCATGCCCACGCGAAGTGAGGTTTTCCCGTCGTTGCCAGCGATGAACGCTCCAAGCCCACAAGACAACATCTTGCCCAGAACAACCGCTACGGTAATCACCGCAATGGGCCAGGCGTAATCCAGCAGAATCTGCGGGTCGATCAGCAGCCCGATGGCAACAAAGAAGATCGCACTGAACATGTCGCGAATGGGTTCGATCAGGTGCTCGATTTTCACCAGCTGCTTTGATTCGGCCATGATCGCCCCAATCAGGAATGCGCCGAGCACCATGCTGTATTCGAGTTTGACCACCAGCAGACAGAAGCCGAAACACAGGCCCAAAACCGTTATGAGCAGCATTTCGTCGCTTTCGAATTTCGCCACATAAGCCAGCAGACGCGGCACCAGCAGAATCCCGATCACCAACGCGACGACCATGAACAGCGAGAGCTTTCCGACAGTGGAAAAGACTTCGCCCGAACTGACCGTGCCGCTGACCGCAATCCCGGACAGCAGCGCGATGATGCCGATGCCCAGAATGTCTTCGACAATCAACACGCCGAAGATCAGCTGAGCAAAGCGCTGGTTTTTCATCTTCAGGTCATTCAGGGCCTTGACGATGATGGTGGTCGAAGAAATGGCAAGGATCGCGCCCAGAAACAGCGAATCCATGGTGCTCCAGCCGAAGAGCTGGCCAATTTCATAGCCAATCCAGATCATCAGCATGATTTCGAGAAAAGCGGCAATAAATGCCGTGGCGCCGACTTTGAACAGCTTGCGCAGGCTGAATTCCAGGCCCAGACAGAACATCAGGAAGATCACTCCCAGCTCGGCGAGGATCTTGATAGTGTCTTCGTCGTGGATCAGGCCGAATGGCGGAGTGTGAGGACCAATGATGAAGCCGGCTGCGATGTAACCCAGCACCACGGGTTGCTTGAGACGATGAAACAACACGGTGACCACGCCCGCCACTAGCATGATGACTGCCAGATCCTGAATGAAACTGATGGCATGCATGGGCGCGGACTCCTTGTGACGAACCGTGAAGGTGCGGGCTTCTACCGGAAAGACGGACGCCTGCTGTACGAAAGATCGTCAGCGGAGTCAGATAAATCTGTGCGAAACGCAGGAAATACCCCATCCAAGGGTTTTCGCAGGTTAACACCGCACAAAAGCGGATAAAGCCGGTGCAATATATGGAAACAGATAGCCATCAGGCGTGACGGCAACACGGCTGTCAGCGTCCCGATATGGTGGTTTGTATCAACGATTTGCATCGAGCACCGACACAGGTGCCAATTTTTCTGACTCAACTGACCGTGAGCACGCTATGGAACCCGGAAACGCCCAGCTGTCGATGACTGTATTGATGACCCCGGACATGGCCAACTTTTCTGGCAACGTGCACGGCGGCACCCTTCTCAAGTACCTCGACGAAGTCGCGTACGCCTGTGCGAGCCGTTACGCCGGCCGTTATGTCGTGACTCTTTCGGTGGATCAGGTGATTTTCCGCGAGCCGATTCATGTCGGCGAACTGGTGACCTTCCTGGCATCAGTGAACTACACCGGCAATACGTCCATGGAAGTTGGCATCAAGGTGGTGACGGAGAACATCCGCGAGCGCTCGGTGCGTCACACCAACAGCTGCTTCTTCACCATGGTGGCCGTGGACGACCAACGCAAACCGGCCAGCGTGCCTGCACTGGACCCGCAAACCAGCGAAGACAAACGCCGTTACGTGCAGGCGCAGCAGCGTCGTCAGCTTCGTCAGGAGCTGGAAAAGCGTTACCGCGAAATTCGGGAAGATGGGGTTTGAAGTACAACAGTCATTCGGCACCCCGTTTCAACTGAAGAGATACGAGATCCTGCAGCACGGATTGCCAGCGGTGGCGCTGCTGAGGACCATATCTGGCAAACGCCGAATCACGTGGGAGGGAGCTTGCTCCCTCCCACAGGTTCTATGCCGGCGTCAGAACAGCGTCCTGCTCAGAGACGAACCGCCTCGAACTTCACCCGCGGGTGGGCAATCCGGTCCTGTGCTCTGACCAGTTCAAGCTCGTAACTGCCCCTCGCCTGAGTCTCAAGCAGCACTTCATGGACTGCCGACGCTGTGTACTCAAACGCACTGCGCAAATCCTCGCCCAGCAGCACCTTGGACAGGAACAACCCCGAGGTCAGATCGCCCACGCCGACTGGCTGACGCGGGAACGCCAGCAGCGGCCGACGCAAGTGCCAGCTTTCGTGCTCAGTCACCAGCAACATTTCAAACCCGTCTGCGGGTTTCCCCGGATAATCCAGATGTTTGACGACGATAGCCTTCGGGCCTCGAGCCAGCAGCGCGCGAGCCATGGCAAGGCAGTCGAGGAGCGAACTCGGCTTGCGTCCTGAAAAACTGTCCAGCTCCAGCTGATTCGGGCATAGGAAGTCGGCCACCGCAGCCGCTTCTTCAAGCAGGAAATCACTGACCTCCTGCGGCACGATACAGCCCTTTTCCGGATGGCCCATCACGGGGTCGCAGAGGTAAAGCGCACGCGGATTGGCGCGCTTGATCTGCGACACCGCCGTCAGAATCGCCCGCCCCTGCGCCGCACTGCCCAGATACCCCGATAGCACCGCATCGCAGTGGCCCAGTTCGCCAATCGCCGCGATACCCTCGACCAGCGCAGGAATCTGCTGCGGCGCCAACACTTCGCCCGCCCAGTGTCCATACTGAGTGTGGTTGGAGAACTGAACGGTATTCAGCGGCCAGACATTGATGCCGATACGCTGCATGGGGAACACGGCTGCGCTGTTGCCAGCGTGCCCGAAGACCACGTGTGACTGGATGGCGAGTAAATGAGGCGAGCGTTTCATGACAGGTTCCTGAGGCCGGGAAAGCACAGTAGTAGCGATGCCGGACGAAGTGAAGCGAAATTAAGCTTTCGGACTATGGCTGTCGGTCACCCGACGCAGTTAAGCTGGACATCTTCTGTTGGAGCTCTCTTTTCATGCTGACCCTGGGCAACATATTCGTCCTGATGCTGCTGGCGACCGCTGGCGCTTGGCTGTGGCATTCCCATGGTCTGCGTGAACGGGCACTGGAGCGCGTCAAACAACATTGCGCCAAGCTCGATATCGAATTGCTCGACGGTAATGTCGCCCTGCGCCGCATCACCTTCAAGCGTGACAATGAAGGCCGCAAGCGGCTGGCGCGTGTGTATAACTTCGAATTCACGGTCACCGGCGAGCAGCGTCATCCCGGCACGATCACCATGTTCGGCGCGCACACCGCGCAGATCGAACTGGCACCCTACCCTTTCGAGATCAAGAATCCCAAGCCGACGGCCGAGATCATTCAACTGAGCGAATGGCGTCAGGAACACAACAAGTGGAAGCAGTAAGCTGCTGTGGTAGGACGGCTACCCTGCGGTAATTCTCCGAGGTCCTACGCCAAACAACCCGCGAGCTGCGCGCTCAACAAGGCTTCGTCCCGAGGCTCGGCGAAGATCAGTTCCAGACGCGAATCCTTGCGCCATTCACTTGCCGACCATGCAATCTCCCCTCCCTCCAGGGCATTGCCAGAAACCCAACCCGACTCGCTGTGGATAACCAGCTTGGCCCGGCGCCAATCAAGGCGTTGCAGCCACACCTGCACTTTCGATGCGTCGAAAATGCATTCAGGATGCCAGCGCCATCCGACGCTCCAGCCATCTGCCTGACCCTGACTCAGGCAGATCGGGGTCATCGTGTCGGCCCACACTGCAGGCAACTGAGTGAGCGTTTTGGGCGCGATGAAGTTATCCACACCCTCGATGGCATGAGCATGGATGCCGGGCAGATGCTCCAGGGGTAGCGCAGCGGATTCGGTCCAGAAAACAGGCCGCTCGGGCAAAGCCCCAACGATCGTCTGTCGCGTCGATTCATCCAGCCCCGCAGACTTGTTGAGCACCAGTAAGCCAGCATCTGCCAACGCATTCTGTTGGGTTACAGGCAGGGGTTTGTCGGCCGCCAAGGCTTGTGCGTCGAGCACCATCACAACAGGCTGAACGGCAAGCACTCCAACCCATGGCGCGTCTCGCAACTGCTTCATCAACTCCACAGGATGGCCGAGACCAGATGGCTCGATAAACAGCCGATCAGGCCTGGCATTGCGCAGCAACCGACCCAACCCGACCTGGAATGGCGCGCCGTTCACGCAGCACAAGCAACCGCCAGCCACTTCACCAAGTGCGATACCATCCTCGGCCGTGGTCAGCAGCGCGGCATCCAGGCCGATCAGGCCGAATTCATTGATCAGGATCGCCCAGCGTTCGTGCGCCGGTTTTTGCGTCAACAGGTGTTTGATCAGGCTGGTCTTGCCCGCGCCCAAAGGGCCAGCAATGACATGGGTAGGAATGTTCTGCAGCATGTCCGGCCATTCTTGAACGTCGCTCCCGAAAACGAGCGCAGACGGAGGTAAACGATGCGAGCAGTCTGGCTGCCCGTGCGGCTGGCGTTGGTGCTGTTGGCGGTGTCGTCGAGTCAGGCGTGGGCGGAGTCCTGTGTGGTTCACAGTCAGGCCGAGCGGCTTGATGTAAAAGTCTGTCAGGAAAATTTGAACATCCCGCCCGATCTGTTTCACGACGGCTTCTGCAAACCCCAACTCAAGGATCAGAAGGTCGAAGTAACCTACATGGAACAGTGCCCGACCGGCTCATTCGGCCAGTGCAGCAACGCGCAAGTCGCCAATATGCCTTATCGGCAGAACATTCACTATTACGGCGTGGCGAGCGATGCAGCCTTTCTCAAACCGTTTTGCGAACAGCAAAGCAAGGGTGTGTGGAAGGCGCAGTGAGGCGCAGCGGCGGGTCAGGCCACCTCGCCGTACCAATCACCAAACGGATCGGCCAGTTGGCCCCAACCCTCGACGCCGATAGCCATCTCCGCATCGTTTAGCAGACAACCATCAAGATCAGCCGTCAGTTGTTCGAAGTCGATGTTCTGGCCGATGAACACCAGTTCCTGACGGCAATCGCCGGTCTGCGCCAACCAGTTCCGCATGATCACTTGGGTGCTTTCTTCATCCTGCGGCCAGTGCGCCCTGGGCACGAAGCGCCACCATCGGCCAGCAAACCCGTGACGCATCAATCCACCCGCCTGTGACCAGCTCCCAGCGTCCTGATGTTTGCTCGCCAGCCAGAAGAAACCTTTGGAGCGCAGCAGCTTGCCATTGGTCCATGGCTGGTTGATGAAGTCGAAGAAGCGCTGCGGATGAAACGGCCGGCGCGCCCGATACGCCGTCGAAGCGATGCCGTACTCCTCGCTTTCCGGCGTGTGTTCGCCGCGTAGCTCCTTGAGCCAGCCCGGCGCGTGGGCCGCGCGCTCGAAGTCGAATCGTCCGGTGTCGAGAATCTTGCCCAGCGGCACTGCCCCCATCACCATCGGCAGAATCTCGGCCTGGCTGTTCAACCGTTTCAGAATCGCCATCAGTTCCTGCCGCTCGCTGGAACTGATCAGGTCGATCTTGCTGATCAGGATCACGTCGGCGAATTCGACTTGTTCGATGAGCAGATCGGTGATGGAACGCTCGTCGTCTTCACCCAACGTTTCGCCGCGAGTGTCCAGACTTTCGGCGGCTTGATAGTCCTGCAGAAAATTCAGGCCATCGACCACCGTCACCATCGTGTCGAGCCGCGCGATGTCGGCGAGACTCTGTCCCGACTCGTCGCGAAAAGTGAAGGTTTCAGCCACAGGAAGCGGTTCTGAAATGCCGGTGGACTCGATCAACAGATAATCGAAGCGGCCGTCATTGGCCAGGCGGCTGACCTCCTCCAGCAGGTCTTCGCGCAGCGTGCAGCAAATGCAGCCGTTGCTCATTTCCACGAGCTTTTCTTCGGCGCGATTGAGGCTGACGTCACGCTGCACCTCGCCCCCGTCGATGTTGATTTCGCTCATGTCGTTGACGATGACAGCCACGCGCAGATTCTCACGATTGCGCAGGACATAATTGAGCAGCGTACTTTTGCCGGCACCGAGAAAACCGGACAGGACAGTAACGGGGAGGCGGTTCATGGAGGTCTCATCAGGTAGCAGGTTCAGGTGCTTTTTACGTTATAGTATAACAATGCAAACCTGCTAACATTTTTTTCAAGGTCAGCTCAATGGTCAGGGTACTGAAGGTTTTCCTGGGGTTTTGCCTGCTGCTGAGTACGCAGGTGTTTGCCGCGCCGCCATCGCCGAAGATGGATCAGGCGCTGTGTACACGCAGCGCGAACCTATTAGCGTGCATCGACGCCTATGACAACAGCTACAGCGTGGCGATGTCGGGCACGACGATGTATCTGCGCGGCTACGAGAGCGCGGACAAACGCCGCTGGGCGCAAACCAACAGCCGCTACGGCTCGATGACATTTTTCACAGGACTGGCCTCGGATGGCGAAGCGTGGGTGGGGTATATCCAGAAAGTCGGGTGGACGACGATCAGCCGGGTGTCCAGCTCCAGCGGCAGCCGGAGCAAGATCACCTGTAGCCGCGTGACGGGCTGCCGTTAAACAACGGCCTGTTCGGCTGCCTTCTGTTCCTGTCGCCAGGCGATGAACGAACCTGCCGGAGGATTGCGCTCGAAGTAGGTCTTCATGCCATCGAAAAGGCCATCCGCCACGGCCTGCTGGTGGCGTGCAGTGACCAGCCGCTGGCTGTCGCGGCTGTTGGAGATGAAACCGGTCTCCACCAGAATCGATGGCACGTCCGGTGACTTCAGCACCGCAAAACCAGCTTGTTCTACGCGCTTCTGATGCAGCGTGGTGACGCCTTCAAGACTGCCGAGCACCGTGTGACCCAGTTGCAGACTCGCAGCGATGGTCGCGTTCATCGACATGTCGAGAATCACGCCCGCCAGCATCGGGTCCTTGTCCTTGAGGTTTAGCAGGCTGGTGGCACCGATCAGGTCGGCGCCGTTCTCGCGCTGCGCCATGAAACGCGCGGTCGCCGAGGTAGCGCCGTTCTCCGACAAGGCAAACACCGATGCCCCCGACGCCGTCAGCCGTGGAGCAGCATCGGCGTGAACGGAGATGAACATGTCGGCATTGTATTTGCGGGCGATGTCCACGCGTTTGCGCAGAGGTACGAAGAAGTCATCGTTACGCACAAGACGCACATCGAAACCCTTCTCGCGCTTCAGACGCTTGGCCAGCAACTGCGCGATGGATAGCACCACGTCTTTCTCGCGCTCGCCTTTCGAACCAATCGCGCCGGGGTCTTTGCCGCCATGTCCGGCATCGACGACCACCATGATGTCGCGCTTGGGGTGATTCTTGTCGATGACCGGCGCGGGCGGCTCTTTCATAAGGGGAGCAGCAACGGCAGCCAGTTGCACGGGTGGATGCACTACAGCTTCATTGCCGAGATCGATCACCAGCCGGTTACCCTGAGAACCTTCAGGCCCGAGAAGGAAGCTGTTGAGCTGCACCGGTGAGGCGAGATCCAGCACGATGCGAGTATCGCCCTGCCCGAAGTGCCCGGAGCGAATCGCCTTGATCGGCGTGTTCTCCAGCGCCAGTTCCGGGAAATTGCCTTCCAGCCGGGCGCCGCTGACATCAATGATGATGCGTTCAGGGGCGCTTAGGGTGAAGGTTTTGTATTGCACCGGGCCGCTGAGATCGAAGACCAGTCGTAGCTTGTTGTCGGAACGCCACAATCGCGCATTACGGATCTGAGCAGCGTTGACGGAGAAAGGGAGCGCGAAGGCGGCGCTGGCCAAAAGCATATTGAGCAGCATTTGACGTCGGTGCATGACACGTTCCGAAAAAGATGAGCATCCTGGCTCTGATAGACATGACATTGTTAGTAACAATATAACATGCCGATCAAGCGACATAGATGAAGCTTTTTACAGAAACGCCTGGAATTTTAAGACGTAAATCAAAGGTAAAGAGCAAAAACCTCATGTGAAACAAGAGCATGTTCCACGTGGAACACACGTGAGGCTAAAGCGGGGAAATGTAAACGCCCCGGCAGGCGAGGCGTTCGGACAAACGGTAGATCAGGTTCTTGGCTTCACGGTGCCGCAGTCCTTCCCCAGCCATACGGCTTTGGTATCCATGCTGCCGTTCTGCTGCTGGCCAGTCGCATTAAACGAACCGATCACATGAGTATTGAAGGCGCGATCACTGAGGAACTGCGCAGTGCCCGTGCCTTGCGCACGTGGGCAGCTGAACTTGAACTTCCAGGTCGGACCACTCCGATCGGTGATCTGCTGAGTGCAGCCAGTCTTTGGATCGGTCAGCGGGATCTGCTCGTTTTTCACCTGCTCCGGTGTGAGGCAAACCCGGACCCCCTGACCGCCCAAGGTAATACCTTGTTTTGCCAACATTTGTTCCATTGCCGCGCGCTGCTGCGGCGCCATCATTTGCAGCTGGGCGAGCATGACTTGCATGTCCGGCATCTGCTGGCCGTCGACCTGCATGTTGCTCGAGGTCAGCTCCCACAAACCGGGCTGCAGCACTTGCGCTTGAGCGAAGGGCGCAGCCAGACAAACCATCAACGCCAATACGCGCTTTTTCATGAATCTGATTTCCTTTTTGCTCTGAGGCAGTTTGAACACGGCACTTTCAGGCCGTCTGACGATGACGCTTAGACGACGAATCGGGTAACCAGTTGCACCCTGAATAAAATAGCGACAATCCCCGCGTACTGTGGTCTGTTAGACACCAATATGCCTAAAGCACAAGGTTGCGCATGGATTATCACAGCCCGTATTTCTTTGGCTATTTGCTGGGCTTCACCCACTTGCTGGGCATCGTAGCAGCGATTCATGCCTTGCTGACGGTGCGCACTGCACAAGGCTCCATCGCCTGGGCGATGCCGCTGATTTTCATCCCCTATATCACGCTCATTCCTTACCTTGTGTTTGGCCGCAGCACGTTCGATGCCTACATCAAGGCGCGACGGCAGGCCAACAACGAGATGCGCAACGCCATCGTCGATTTCAACTGGAAGCCCTGGATCGAAGAAGCTGTCGCTGCTAGACGCTCGGACGCCTACGCGTCATTGCGCGCCATGCCGAAGCTGGGCCGCATGCCGTGCCTGGCCAACAACGAGGTAAAGCTGCTGATTAACGGTGACGCGACATTCACCGCGATATTCGACGCGATTCGCGCGGCGAAGCGTGTGGTGTTCGTGCAGTTCTTCATCATTCATGACGACGATCTGGGGCGCCGATTGCAGTCGCTGTTACTGGAGAAGGCGGCCGAGGGCGTCGAGATCTTCGTGCTGTACGACCGCATCGGCAGCCACGCATTGCCCGCCAGCTATGTGCAAAAACTCAGGGCAGGCAATGTGCAGATCAAAGCCTTCGCCACTCGTGGGGGTTGGCTCAATCGCTTTCAGGTCAATTTCCGCAACCACCGCAAGATCGTTGTCGTGGACGGCATTAAAGGCTTCGTTGGCGGCCATAACGTTGGCGACGAATACCTGGGCCTCAAGCCTCCTCTTGCGCCTTGGCGAGATACGCATGTGGCGATCATCGGGCCCGTGGTGGCGTGCTTGCAAGAGTCGTTTGCCGAGGACTGGTTCTGGGCTACCCGCCAACTGCCACCGTTGATCCTGCCCGACAGTTACCCGGAAGACGGCGTGCTGTGCCAGTTCCTGGCGACCGGTCCTGCCGACGCACAAGAAACCTGCTCGCTGTTTTTTGTCGAAGCGATTCACGCTGCTACCACGCGGGTGTGGATCACGACCCCTTATTTCATTCCGGATGAGGCGGTATCAGCTGCCTTGCGGCTTGCAGTGCTGAGGGGGGTCGACGTGCGCCTGCTGTTGCCTTCGCGTCCAGACCATTACACCGTGTATGCCGCGTCGAGTCTGTTCGCGTTCGAAGCCGTGCGCGCCGGGGTGCGGATGTTCCGCTATCAGCCCGGTTTCCTGCATCAGAAGGTGGTGCTGGTGGACAACGAGATTTCAGCGATTGGCAGCGCCAATCTCGACAACCGCTCGTTCCGCCTGAACTTCGAATTGATGCTGCTGACCGTGGACGAAGACTTCGCCAGGGAAGTGGAGGCGATGCTCAGCGACGACTTCGCCCAGGCAAAGGAAATCTCCATCGAAGACAGCAAGGAGACCCATCATTTGCAGCAGTTGGGGATGCGCGTGGCGCGGTTGATTTCACCGATTCTTTGAGGCGCGGCCCATCACTCTGTAGCCGTCCGGCTTGCCGACGGTAGCGATTTCAAATTCGCCACCGCCGGCAAGCCGGACGGCTACAGGACCCCACAAGAGCCACTCAGGCGTAAAGATCATCCCGAGTCAGCGGCAAGTCATGGCTGCCATCGGCTCGCGCCTTCACGGCCAGGATCTGGTGCAGGTTGATCCAGCCCTTGGAGAACGCATACGCGCAGCCAGCCAGGTACAGACGGAAGATCCTCAGCGCCTGCTCAGGCACCATCGCCGCCGCCACATCCAACTTCTCTTCCAGGCGCGTACTCCAGTGATCCAGCGTCTTGGCGTAGTGCAGACGCAGACTTTCCACGTCGACCACTTCCAGTCCCGCCTCACTGATGAACCCGCTGATCATCGCCAGATGCGGCAACTCGCCGTTGGGGAACACGTAGCGGTCGATGAAGTCGCCCGCACCTCGCCCAACCGGACGGCCATCTGTGTGCTTGGCGGTGATGCCATGGTTCATCACCAGGCCGCCCTCCTTCACCGCCCCGAACAGGCACTTGGCGTACAAATCCAGGTTGGCGTGGCCGACGTGCTCGAACATGCCGACGCTGACTACCTTGTCGAAGCGACCATCCTGGGGCAGGTCGCGATAGTCGAGCAATTGCAGCTCGACGCGATCCTCCAATCCTTCGGCTTTTACACGTTCCTGCGCCAGCGCCAATTGCTCGCGACTGAGCGTGATGCCGAAGACTTTCACGCCGTACTCGCGGGCAGCGAAGCGGGACAACCCGCCCCAGCCGCAGCCGACATCGAGCAGATACTCGCCGGGTTTCAGGCGCAGCTTGCGACACAGGTGATGGAATTTGTCCTGCTGCGCCTGTTCCAGCGTTTCGTTGCCGGTCTTGAAGTACGCGCAGGAATAGACCATTTCCTGGTCCAGCCACAGCTGGTAGAACGCATTGGACAGGTCGTAGTGGTAGGAGATCGACTTGGCGTCGGTTTCCTTGTCGTGTTCCGTGCGGACCGGGACGACTTCCTCGTCTTCGTCCACCAGCGCGGCCGTCAACTCGTCACAGACGCGCATCACTTCGCTGATCGAGCCTTCCAGTTCCAGCCGCCCTTCCACGAAGGCGCTGCCCAGAAGGTCGAGGCTGGGATGCGAGAAGTCGGAAACCAGTGAAGGGTCTTTGACGACGATGGTGACGCTGGGATCAGTACCCAGATCGAACGCATTGCCGTCCCAGAGTTTGAGTCGCAGTGGTAAGTGAAGCTTCTGTAACGCCGGTGGAAGTTGCGCGAGCATTGAGAAAACCCCCTGATCCAGAAACACGGAAAAGGGTAGTCCAAAACCGGCTCCAGAGCAGGAACCGTCAGGCTATCGGCTTTTATGAACGACGACGATGAACCTGAATACGGGTACTTCCATGCGCCCCAGGGTTCGAGCCAATTTGAAGCCTGCGATGGAGCACCCTCTCATGACTGATTGGTAATTTGTTACAGAGTTCTTCAAAGCTCAAGCAAAATTTTATACTTAGCGGACCCTCTAGCCCGGCGCTTTCAGGGAAAGCGCCAAATTCAAAGACTTAGGAAGGATTGTGAAATTTTGCGATGGGCTCGTGAAAGCGCAGGAGACGACCCGCGTTGCCAAGGACCAGCAATGTGCTGAGGTTGTGCAATATCGCAGCGATCATTGCGCCCGCAGCACCGAGCACGCCAAAAGCAGCCAGGGCGACTATCGCCAGAGTCCAGCCCAGCCCGATGATCACATTGACCTGCAAGGTGTGGCGGCACTGTCGGCTCAACCGCACGCAGGTGCCAAGGCGGCGCAGGTCGCTGCCAATCAGCACGATGTCAGCGGACGCCAGCGCAATGTCCGCCCCGCCCGCACCCATGGCGACCCCGACCACACCGGCTTTCAAAGCCAGTGAGTCGTTGATGCCGTCGCCCACCACCATCGGCCGGAAGCCATTCTTGATCTCGCCCATGACGCGATTCAGCTTGTCCTCGGGCAGCGCCTGAGCGTGGATGTCGCTGATACCGACCTCATGACCCAGGCTGTCAGCCACGCTTTGGCGGTCGCCGGTCAGCAGCAGCTGACGCCCCATGCCCAGCTCACGCAGTTCGCTCAAGGCCTGACGCGCTTCGGGTTTGAGACTGTCGGCCAGCAGCAGCCAGGCGAGGAAAACACCATCGACCGAGAGCCCTGCAATAGGGCCGTCGTGGTTCGGAACCGGCGACGTCTGGATTCCCAGTTGCGCGAATAATTCGGGACGTCCCAACGCCGCTTCGCCACGAGCAGTCTGCGCAACGACGCCCAGACCCTGACGCTCGCGGATATCTTCCAGCGCCAGCAGATGATCTTTCTCCACCAACCCCGCGAGAGCACGGCTGACGGGGTGACTGCTGGCCGCGCCAAGGCTCGCCGCCAGCGCAATCACCTCATCGCCAGCGCCCTCCTCGGCCTGCACCGATTGCAATCGCAGGCTGCCGTAGGTCAGTGTGCCGGTCTTGTCGACGACCAGCGAAGTCAGGTCCGCCAACTCTTCGAGAAACGCCGAGCTGCGGATCAGAATGCCGTGGCGTGCGGCCACCGCGATCCCGGCAATCGCCGTCGCGGGCGCGGACAGCACCAGCGCACAAGGACAGGCCGCCACCAGCACCGCGAGCATCGCTTGCGCGTTGTTGGTGATGAACCAGGTCACGGCTGCGATCAGCAACACCAGCACCATGTAACTGCCTGCGTAACGTTCCAGCAGGCGAGTGATGGGTGGCTTCGAACGTTCGGCGCTCTGCATCAGCGCGATGACCTTGCCCAACGTCGACTCGTTACCAATGCGCGTCACTTCAATGCGCAGCAGTCCGTCGAGGTTGATCGCACCACCGAACACTTCCATGCCCGCGCGGGCCTCCAGCGGTACCGACTCACCCGTGATTGGTGCAGTGTCGAGACTCGCCTGGCCGGACATCACCAGACCGTCGGCGGGCACCCTGTCACCGGCGCGCACTTCAACTCGGTCACCGGCAACCAGCGAGCCGTTGTCGACTTCGCGAATCGAGCCGTCCGCGGTAATCAGGCGTGCGTGGCTGCGGGTCAACTTGCCCAAAGCCTGAATCGCTTCCTGAGAGCCGATGACGCTACGCTCTTCCAGCACGTGACCAAAGATCATGATGATCGGCAGCAATGCGGCAGTCATCAGGTCTCCCGTGGCCCAGGCACCTAGCATGGCCAGCGCAATCAGTTGATCAGTGATGCCATGCAGGCTGGGGTAACGCAGGCTGTGCCAACCAGCGCTGACCACGGGAATCGCTACCAGTAGGGAGGCGGCGCCGAGCAGCAATTGGCTGACGCCGACTTGTTCGGGCGCAAAAAAACGCCAGACCAACCCCAGCGCCAGCAAGCCAAGAGCAAGCATCGCCAGGGTCAGTTGTCGCGCAGCGCTGCGTTGCTCGGTGCTGGTCAGCATGCTGCCCGGCGCGGGCGCATCGCTGTGACCGTGGTCATGATCGTGAGCATGGGTGTGTGCAACTTCGCCACTCATTTGTCGGCTCCCTGAATGATCAGGCGTGAATCGTCATGGGGATCAACCGTCGTCACAGAACCCGCCTGCTTGAGAATGGCCGGGACACGCTCGCGATAGATGCGCAGCAGCAAGCCCGGGTCGCTCTTGTTCTGAATCGACTGGGCAAGACCTGTGACGGCAGCGGTGTCGGTCTGGGCTTTCGCCAGCCGTTCCGATGCCTGAGCATGGGCGACCTGCAAGGTGCGATCGGACTGCTGATTGGCGGTCTGGCTGACCTTCTCGGCATCGGTGCGCGCGTTGGCTACCGCCTGATCGGCTTGCTGGCTGGCGGTGAGCACGGCATTGAACGCGTTGACCGCAGCGGCAGGTAGACTCGACTGTACATCCACCCGAACCACTTCAACGCCCAGGCCCACGCCGGTCTTCGCCAGATCGTCGAGGCGCTTGTTGATGCCTTGCACCAGGTCGCCCCGCAAGCGTTCACGACGTTCGGCAGACTGACTGTCCGAACCCACCAACTCAGGACGCGCCACCAGAATAGTGTCCAGGTCGCGCGCCGCCGTGAGGCTGACGGCGCTGCGATTGACCAGACGATCCAGCGCTGGCAGCACATGCTCGCCCTGCAGCACAAACTCACGAGGGTCGGTGACCCTGTAGTACGCAGTCACATCCAGCTGTACGACACCAGCGTCGCCTGTCAGCAGATAACCGGAGCCAGCCAGCGCGTCGCTCATCGGCGTGGCAAAGCTGGTGACCTTGTCGGCCGCCAAGGCGGTCGGGGAACGCAGCAGGGTTTCCACATGGCGCTCGATCACGCGATCCGCCGATGGCAGCAATACCACCTGTTCGAACGGCTGCGGCCAGGCCATCAGCAAGCCTGCATTCTGCACACGATCCAGCTCGCCGAAACGAAACACGACCGCTCGGTTCTGAGGGTCGATCTGCCGGACATTGGACACCGCCCAACCGAGCGCAGCCAGCAACGTGACGGCGTACAGACCCAAAAACGCCAGGCGACTGGCTTGCAGCCACGGGCTGTTCACCACCGGACGCTCGATCTGCGTCGAGTCCTGTTCACTCATGGCTGCGTTCCAGGCTTGCCATCCGGCTTTCCGTCCAGCTGAGGCGGACCGTCAACCAGTACGCGGAACGGCGCGGCATCGGTACGCAGAATCAGCTTGGTGGTCGGACCGACGACCGTGCCGAGGGTGTCCAGTGAGCGCAGCAAGTTGTACAGCTGCGGTGAGCTGGCGTAGGCGCGGCCGTAGATCAGCGCGGCTTCGACTCGGGATTGCGCCTCGATATCGGCGGCTTTCACCGTGGCATCCGCCTCGACGATTCGAGCATCACGCTCGGCAGCGGAGCGAATCTGCGCTGCCTCACGCTTGCCTATGGCGGTGCGTTCGGTGGCGATGGTTTCACGCTCGGCACGCATGCGGTCAACGGTGGCGTTGAGGGTCACCGATGGCAGTGTCAGACGCTCGACACCCACTTGCAGGACGCGTACGCCGTAAGTGGTCAGCAGTTGCTTGTCGATCTGCTGACGCAGCTGGTCTTCGAAATCAGCGATGCGCACCTGATTGGCGTCGGTGTTGATCAGGCTCGACAGGTCGAAGCTGGCGGCCGTGGTTTCCAGCGCCGAACCGACGAAGGTGCGGATCTGCCGCGCCGCTTCGTCAGGCTGGTTCTGCACAGCGCGCATGAAGCGTTTCACGTTGTCGGGGTCGCCCTGTACCTGCCAGGCGACATAGGCCTGAACGATGATCCGCAGGCCGTCGCGGGTGCCGACGTCCTGCAGACCGCTCGACGTCGTGCGCAGGCGCAGGTCCACAGGAATGGCCGCTTCGAACGGCGCAGGCCAGCGCCAGCTCAGACCAGGGTCGAGCAATACCCGAGAAGGATTGCCGAAGCGAGTGACGACTGTGGCCTCCCCGGAGCGCACCTGCACCAGGCTCGCGGCCGCGACCGCAAAGGCGATCAGCACTGCTGCCAGCGAAGCACGACGCCACGGGAAACCCCCCGGTGCCGATGCCTCACCATGGTGGTGACCGTGATGATGACCGTGCCCGCCGTGGTCGTGGCCGGAATGATCGTGGTTATGAAACAGACTCAAGGGACGACTCCTTATTCAGCCGATGGCTGTTCAGCTGACTTGGGCGACGCCAATGGGTCGACCGGGAGGGTAAATGAACGCAGATCGATGGTGGGCGCGCTTGTGCCCCCCAAACGGTGATCCAGAACCAGCAATTTGGCGTGGGTCATGCCCAGGGTCAGTTGGCTCAGGTACTGCTCGAGCAGAAACGCCTGGCCGGCCTTGGCATAGCCCTGTTGTTCAGCCGTGAAGCGCAGGTCCGCGCCTTGCGCGGTAGCCATGGTCTCGCGGGAATTGGCTGCGGCCTGATCGTGAGCGATGCTGGCGTGCAGTTGCGCCAGGTTGGCCTTGTCCGCTGCCGCGCCTCGCTCTCGGGAGATCAACGCCTGAGCGCTGATCTGCGCAGCCTGCACCGCGTGATAAGCGTTGGCAGCGCCCGCTGGAGGGTGAATCGATTCGACCACGGTGGCGAGGATTTCTACCCCGCTGTCGAGTTTCCTGAGGTCACGCTGTACCGCGTCGCCAATGTCGGCGGCGAGATCGGTGCGCTGTTCGCCGAGCAGTTCGTCGAGGGTGCGCGATGCAAAATCATGAACCAGCACGCGGCTGGCGGTGCTGCGAATCAGGCTCGGAATGTCCGCGCTGTTGTAGGTCGCAGCCATCGCCGCCTCGTCCGAGAGACCGACGCGATACACGAAGCGCACGTCCATGTTGACGATCTGGAAGCTCTGTTTGTCGCCCGAACCGCTGGCAATGACTTGGGATTTATCATTGATGTGCGTCGCGTCCCACAGCCGGTTGGCGACGGCCGGCGGCGGCCCTTCGGCGGGATCGAGAGCCTGCTCGCTGCTGGCACCTTCGGACACGCTGGTGGCCAGTTCATGCACCACGCCATTCTCGACCGCCAGCATGGTCCCGAACGGCCATGGCAAACCGGCATGCAAACCAGGCCCCATGACATCCACCGGCTTGCCGAAACGCTCATAGATACCGCGCCCCTGCATCGGTATCTCATGCACGCCGCTGAGCGCCCAGCCCAACGCGACGATCACCGCCAGCACCGGCAGGAACGCCCGGCGCATGTAGGTAAACGCCCAGATTTGCCGCAGGTCGATGCCGAAACGATTGTGCAATTCGTTTTGCAGCGCCATCAGCGGGCGCGGCGGCCAGCGCAGCAAACCGGCAACGAAGCTGCTGGCCACCATGCGCGGTTCAAGCCGTTCATTGCGCGGGCTGAAGATCGACAGCAGCGCCCGAATGAAAAGCTCGAGCGCAACGAGCCCTGGCAACAGGCCGATCAACACTGCCAATCGAGCTGGCCAGACCCGATCCACGGATGAGAAGAACAGGCAGAACGCCGCGATCAGCAAGGTGCCTATGGCCACGCGAGTGATCTGCGCCAGCTGTTCTGCCTCGGGCCAGCTGGCTTCAGACTCATTACTGAACTGGCGCTCCAGCACCAGCAGACCGAAGCCGATCAACAACAACAGGCCGCCGACAATACTGCCGACCAGGCCGACGTCGCTGCCGATCAGGCCCATGTTCCAGATCATTGAAATGCTGATCAGCGCCAGCAATACCCAGCCTGCCAGCCAGAAGACCGGCGCGCCGATCTGGCCGACCATTGAAGTTCCGGCCCCGCCGATACGCCCCAGCAAACGGTCGTACCACCCTTGCTCGTCGGCTTCGACAGTCTCGTCCGCGTTCGCGGCCAACGCGTCGTCGGGAGCGATCACCCGCGCGCGCCAAAGCGCTACGACTTGAGCCGACTGCAACGCCGATGCGAGCACCAGCAAACTGGCCGCGCTGTTGGTCAGCACGGCCGTCCAGAGTGAATTGGGAGAGAACAGGTCGACAAAAAGCGACACCACAAGGCCAAGCACACCCATGGAGCCCAGCACGTAGGTCAATCGCGACAGGCGACGGGCCTGTAAATTCGCGCGCTGAAACCTTGGAAGGCTGGCAGGTGCTGCCCCTTCAACATCCAGATCAACCCGCATCGACACTCCAGAAACTGTTGAACGCTGTAGTCATCACCCATCCTGTCCGCTTCATGAGGCATGCTTTTCAACACGCCAATCCACTGCTTTACGGGGCGTTACGATATAACAGAAGTGGTGAAATTTTCGTCCGCTAATTGCAGGCGGACATGACGAATTATTCACTCAGACAGCCCGCAGACAGGTTAGCGCCTCACGGCAGGCGCAGGTCGGCAAGCTGAGGTGACTACGAGTGGTCCGCGCCGGTTTTACTGTCGGGCAGGGCCAACCTTCTTGCACTATGCTCCCAGAAAGTTATCCACAGGGAGCCACCCTGCGATGATGCCGACCCTGTTCAAGACCTGGCTGCAAAAACTCATTCATCCGCTGGCCAGGCTTTTGTTCGATGATGGCGTACGTGCCATTCATGTGACGTCGTGTGCAGGACTCATTTCGGTGGCTGTTGGAGTACTGGTTGCCGCGTTTGCGTTTCATCCCTGGGTCTTTGTACTGGTTCCGATCTGGATGATCTTCCGCATGCTGTTCAATGCCGTAGTAGCCGTGCTCATCAGCGAGTTCGGTCAGCATTCACGGCTGGGCACATGCGCTCATGAACTGAGCCGCGTGGTGGCCGAGACCGCCCTGTTCCTGCCTTTTGCGGTCATTCCAAAAGTCAGCATGCTGCTGGTTCTGACCGTGACTCTGTTGGCGATTTTCAGCGAATTCGCGGGGCTGCTCGGCCCGCTGATCAAGGCTTCACGACGCCGTGACGGCCCAATGACCAGTGGCCTTCGCCTCTTGTGTTTTGGGATATTCGGCGCAGGAATCGGCTCAGGATACGTGCTCACCGCACCGATCAACATCGCCTTGGCTGTGATCACGGTTTTGCTGCTACTGACCATCATCACGCGTATTCGCAAGGCTGTGTTGGAGGTCACCAAGCCTGCCCCAATTCCCCCAGCCAAGGTTTATGCACAGGAGTGAATTCGACTGTTTCAACAGCTTTACGCACAACCTGCCAACACGTTATCCACATCCTGCTTCCTGGTTTTTGCCCCCCTTGAAAAGCATAGCGCTTGACCTCAAATCCTTCCCGAGAAGATATTACGATCATAATTTCAATCCCCGGATGTCTTTCGGGACATTTTCGGAGAGAGGTCTACGCTTCCCTCCACTGTCGATTTTTCCTTAAGGAGTGCGCTCATGAGTCATTACGACGTTGTCATCATCGGAGGCGGGCCCGGCGGCTACAACGCCGCCATTCATGCCGGCCAGAGAGGTCTGAAAGTCGCCTGTGTAGAGGGTAGAGATACGCTGGGTGGCACTTGTTTGAACGTCGGCTGTATCCCGTCCAAATCACTGCTGCATGCGTCCGAGCTGTTCGAAGCGGCGGCAGGTGAGGAGTTCAAGAAGCTGGGGATTGAGGTCACCCCGACGTTGAATCTGGCGCAGATGATGGCGCAGAAGGCCGAAAGCGTAACGGGCCTGACCAAGGGCATCGAGTTTCTGTTTCGCAAGTACAAGGCCGAATGGATAAAGGGCTGGGGACGCATAGCAGGCCCAGGCAAGGTCATCGTCAAAGACGCCAGCGGCGCGGAAACCGAGCTGACCGCCAAGGACATCATCATCGCCACCGGGTCCGAACCGACTCCGCTGCCGGGCGTGACCATCGACAACAAACGCATCCTTGACTCCACCGGAGCGCTGTCCCTGAGCGAAGTGCCCAAGCACCTAGTGGTGATTGGCGCGGGCGTGATCGGCCTGGAGCTGGGTTCTGTATGGCGACGTCTGGGGGCGAAAGTTACCGTGGTTGAATTCCTCGACCATGTCGCCCACGGTTCGGATCTGGAAACCGGCAAGACCTTGCACCGTTCGCTGTCTCGCCAGGGCATGAACTTCAAGCTCAGCTCCAAGGTGACTTCAGCGATTGCCAGCGAAAACGGCGTCAGCCTCAGCGTTGAACCTGCAGCAGGCGGCGAAGCGGAGTTGATCGAAGCGGACTACGTGTTGGTGTCCATCGGCCGGCGGCCTGTGACAAAAGGTCTAGGCCTGGAAACAGTGGGCCTGGAAGTCGACAAACGCGGCGTTCTGGCAAACAAGGGCCATCGCACGGCAGTGGACGGAATCTGGGTAATCGGCGACGTGACCTCAGGGCCGATGCTGGCGCACAAGGCCGAAGACGAGGCTGCGGTGTGCGTGGAGCGTATCGTCGGCAAGAAGGGCGAGCTCAACTACAACCTGATCCCCAACGTGATTTACACCTGGCCGGAACTGGCAAGCGTCGGTAAAACCGAGGAGCAGTTGAAGGAAGAAGGCCGCGCATACAAGGTCGGAAAATTCCCGTTCAGCGCCAACAGCCGCGCCAAGGTCAACCACGAGGCCGACGGTTTCGCCAAGGTACTGGCCGATGAGAAAACCGACGAGATTCTCGGTGTGCACCTGGTGGGGCCAAGCGTCAGCGAGATGATCGCAGAGTACTGCGTGGCCATGGAGTTTGCAGCGTCAGCAGAAGACGTCGCTTTGACCTGCCATCCCCATCCGACTCGCTCCGAGGCGTTGCGCCAAGCGGCGATGGCCGTTGGCGGGCACACCACGCAGGCGTAGATCACGCTCAAACCGGCAAATGCCCCAATGGCAAAGGCCCTTGGGGCTTGAGGGTGCGGATTGCGAAGTTGCTGCGGATGTCCCGCACGCTGGGCATTTTCAGCAGGGTGTCGGAGAGAAACTGGTCATACGCGCGTAGGTCAGGCACCACGACGTGCAGGAGAAAATCCGACTCGCCGGACACCAGATAAGCTGAGATAACCTCAGGCAACGCCGACACCATCTGATGAAATTTCTGCGCTTCATCTTCGTGATGGCGGTCGACCTTCACCCCGATAAATACCGTCAGCCCCAACCCCAGCGCGTCGGCGTTCAACGTCGCCTGATAACCTCGAATCACCCCGGCCTCCTCCAGATGACGAACCCGACGCAGACAAGGTGACGCCGACAGGCCGATTTCATCTGCCAGTTGCACATTGGTCAAACGACCGTCTCGCTGCAGGGCGCTGAGAATTCGTCGGTCGTAGGCATCCAGCTTTACATTTGTAGGATTTGGCATATCAGACACCTTTAGTCGCCTCTCAGGAGCAGAAGATGCCAATACTAAGCGCCTAACGGGTGAAACTCGCAAGCACCTGCCCTGCCTTTCAGCTCTAGAATTTTCTTCCGTTACCCCCTGCCGGAGCGCTGAAGAAATGGAAAACCTGACGTTGTTTATCGTTGCCCTGTCGATGATCCTGCTGGTGCCGGGGCCGGACATGATCCTGCTATTGCAGACTGGCGCCCGACACGGTCGTGGCAAGGCGTTGGCTACCGCGCTGGGCCTGGCTGTCGCGCGCGGCTGCCACGTAGCACTGGCGGCGTTGGGGCTGGCGACGCTGTTCAAGGTCTCGCCGTGGACCTTCGACGCAGTGCGGATAATCGGCGCAGCGTATCTGCTGTGGTTGGGTCTGAAAATGTTCAAGCCTGGCGCCATGAGCGCTCCCCAGTCGGCCAATGCAGGCGATGGGGCGATCTCCTGGAGCACGGCGATTCTGCGCGGTTTGCTGACCAACCTGCTCAACCCCAAGGCGTTGCTGTTCTGTTCGGTCTTGCTGCCGCAGTTCATCAATCCTGGCGCAGGGCCGGTGGCCGGGCAATTTGCCGAACTGGGGGTGATCCTGGTGCTGATCGGCCTGTCGTTCGACAGCGTCTACGCCATGACGGGCGGCTGGATAGGACGCTGGCTGGCGCGCAGTGCAACTGCGCAACGGGTCCAGCAATGGCTATTTGGCACCCTGCTGATTGGCTTCGCGGTACGCCTGGCCTTCATCCAGCAGGCATGACCACATCCCCGTAACACTCTGAAGACGTCAAAGTAGCGCCCTGAAACGATTTTTTATCTTTTTTGCGAACAAGATGCCGAGATTGTTATCTGTTTGTTGGTAATTTGCGTTCGGCAAGGATTGGGAAAGCGCACTTTTTTGTGCAGGAAAGCACAGCATTTCTTCAGAGGCTTCACCTTATGAATCGCAGGAATCTCCTGAAAGCTTCCATGGCGCTGGCAGCCTATAGCGCGCTGCCAGCGTCTGGTCTTTATGCGGCACGTGCTCTGGCCGCTGCAGCAGATGGCGAAATCGAGCATTTCGACTTCAAGACCTTGCAAGACCTCGCCAAGCAGATGGCTGGCAAAGCCTACGTAAGCACCAAGCAGAACCTGCCACCGACCCTTGCGAACATGACGCCTCAGCAGTTCAACGCGATCAAATACGACGCCGGCCATTCCCTGTGGAACGACGTCAAAGGCCAACTGGACGTGCATTTCTTCCACGTCGGTGCAGGTTTCAAGACGCCCGTGCGCATGTACAGCGTCGACCCTGCGAGCCAGGAGGCGCGTGAGGTGCATTTCCGTCCCGAGTTGTTCAACTACGAAGCCAGCCGCATCGACAAGACGCAGCTCAAGGGCGACCTGGGTTTTGCTGGCTTCAAGCTGTTCAAGGCGCCTGAAATCGCGATCAACGACATTCTGTCGTTCCTCGGCGCCAGCTACTTCCGCGCGATCGACAGCAACAAGCAGTACGGCCTGTCCGCGCGGGGCTTGGCAATCGACACCTACGCCCACAAGCCCGAAGAATTCCCTGACTTCACCAAGTTCTGGTTCGAGAAACCGACCAAGGACGCAACGCGTTTCGTGGTCTACGCCCTGCTGGATTCGCCAAGCGCGACCGGCGCCTACCGCTTCGACATCGACTGCCAGGCCGACCGAGTGGTGATGGACATAGACGCCCACATCAACGCTCGCGCCGACATCGAGCAGATGGGCATCGCGACCATGACCAGCATGTTCAGCTGCGGAACTCATGAGCGCCGCATGTGCGACACCATTCACCCGGAAATCCACGACTCGGATCGCCTGGCGATGTGGCGCGGCAATGGCGAGTGGATCTGCCGTCCGCTGAACAACCCGGCCAAGTTGCAGTTCAACGCTTTCGCCGACAAAGACCCAAAAGGCTTCGGCCTGGTGCAGACCGACCACGACTTCAAGACCTATCAGGACACCGTCGACTGGTATCACCGCCGACCAAGTCTGTGGGTCGAGCCGACCACCTCGTGGGGCGAAGGCTCGATCGATCTGCTGGAGCTGCCAACCACCGGCGAAACACTGGATAACATCGTCGCGTTCTGGAACCCGAAAGTGCCGATCAAGGCCGGTATGTCGATGAACTACGGCTACAAACTCTATTGGAGCCCGCTGCCGCCGGTTAGCACGCCACTGGCGCAGGTCCATGCGACCCGTTCCGGTATGGGCGGCTTCATTGAGGGCTGGGCGCCGGGCGAGCATTACCCGGAGGTCTGGGCACGTCGCTTTGCAGTGGATTTCAACGGTGGCGGTATCGACCGTTTGCCGGAGGGTTCGGGAATCGAGCCTGTGGTTACGGTATCGAACGGCAAAGTGCAGGATTTCAACGTGCTGGTGTTACCCGACATCAAGGGCTTCCGTGTGACATTCGACTGGTACCCGACCAGCGATTCGATGGACCCGGTAGAAATGCGCATGTTCATCAAGACCGGCGACCGCACCTTGAGCGAGACCTGGTTGTATCAGTACTTCCCGCCTGCGCCAGATAAGCGCAAGTACACCTGATTTGATCACATGCGATCTGTACCAGTACGGCTTGCCGGCGGTGGCGATGTTGAAATCGCTATCGCTGGCAAGCCAAGCTGATACAGATGAGACCGCGCACAGCTGTTTATTCCCGCGCTGTAACGAAAATGAGTCATAGGCACTACCCTCTAAGGCTCATTTTCCTTTCCACTTACCAGCGTCAAATTTACATCGTTCAATTGAATCAACGACTTACAAATTCAGATATTTTACGAGCGTCTAACCTGTCCGAAATTTTGACTAATTGATTGACAGCCCCCGCATCTGACGCTGATATATCCCCTGTCACGCCGCTCGAGAGGGACCTTTCCGGCATCCCCTCTGCGCGACACACGCCAACTCTTCAGCTCAATCGACGGCCCGCGCCGACTTCGATGGGCGGTAGCTTTGCCTTGCAGGCAACGTTTTCCCTTCCTTCCTCAACGCCTGCTGTTGTCTTCCAATCCCAGCGCTCCCGAGGGGCTGTACCCATGATGTCGACTTCCCCCGTTTACGTTGAAAAACCGTCGATGCTGTCATTCGACAAATCCACCGCCATCGTGCTGGTCGCGATCAGCCTGATTCTGGTCGAGACTTTTTCCGGTGCTTTGCGCTTCTATCTGGACAAAGCCGGGACTTCGGTCCTGCTCTACGGCCCGAAAGTCGCCTGCCTGCTGTTCTTTGCGCTGGAGCTGCGTAGCTTCAAGGCCGGCCCCGGCATCTGGCTGAGCTTCCTGGTACTGCTGCTGTCAGCAGGCTGGGCCGCGCTCAACGGTGCGGGCGCGGGCAACTTCGCCTTCGCCTTGTATGGCATCAGCCCATTGCTGTTCGGCCTGGCCTGCGGCGATCAGATCACTCGGCATAAACGCCTGTTCATGTGGGCTATCGCCTTCGCGCTACTGGCATCGTTGGCAGGCATCGCCCTGGACAAGTACACCAACCTGCCCTGGAAGGGCTACAGCTACAGCATCGGCGGCACCGAGCTGAGCGCCAACACCACGTGGGCATCGGAGGAGGCGGACCGGCCCGCCGGATTCGCACGGATTTCCAGCGCCCTGGCTATCATCATCTCGATCTTCAGCCTGTATCTGATGGCGACCCTGCGCTCAAGACTGCTGGTGCTGGGGGTCTGCGCCATCGGTTTCGCTGGCGTGGTACTGACCACCAGCAAGGCGCCGGCTCTGGCGTTTATTGGCGGGGCGGGGCTTTTGATGATCACCCAGTTCCGCTGGACCACGCGCGGCGCCATCGTTGCTGCGGTCTTGTTGGGCATGTCGCTGCCGTTCATAGCCATGGCGTTCGACTTCGATCCGAACAAGGTATCGGCCGCCACTTCCCTGTCCTCGATCTACGACCGCCTGGTCAACACCTGGCCGAACGTAATCCGCGAGCTGATGAGCGAAAACCGTGAATACACCGGCGCGGGTTTCGGGCTGGTGGGCAGCGCCGTCGCGGCGTTTCCTGTGGTCGGCGCCGACATTTTCATGGTCTCCGACAGCACCGTGGTCTATCTGTGGGCAACCTTTGGCCTCGCGGGGTTGTTTCTGTACACGCTGCATATCCCGCTGTTCTTCATCCTGGCGGACAGCGTCACGCGCTACGGCCGCGCCATGCTCGCGACCGGTTTCTGCATCTGTATCGTCAGCTGGACCACTGACACGCTTGAGGTGACGCTGGCGAATCTGTTTCTTGGCATGGCCATCGGGCATGCGCTCAATGCGAGGTCGCAGGTAAGAGCCGCCGTCCCAAAGCCCCGGGAGCTGCCCCAATGGAGCGGCCTGCCGGGCCTGAGCTGAAATGAATGTATTGAGTATTGGCCGCAGAAGCCTGCTGTTACTGATCTGCCTGATCGTCACGCGTTTTGCCACTGCCGACCCGTTCATAGTCGGCGTCGCTACCCACTCAATGAACAACCTGTCGCAGCCTCTGCGCAGCCTTGAACTGGCGACCGCAGCGGGAATCACCTCGGTGCGTGACGATGCATTCTGGTCCACTGCCGAACCGACGCCCAAAGAACTGCGGATCATCCCGCAGTGGCGCGCCTGGCTTAACACCGCCAGCGCGCTGAATCTCAGCCCCATGGTGATTCTGGGCTACGGCACCTCCTTCAACGGCAACGCCAAGCCACGCAAACCGGACATCAAAATCCCGTATCTGAACTACGTCGACTACACCACTCGCCAGTTGGGCAATCCGGTGCAGTACTACGAGGTCTGGAACGAGTGGGACATCGAAGGCCCGAGCGATGCCCGGTTGAGCAGCGATTACGTGGCACTGGTGAAAGACGCCGCTCCGATCATTCGCAAAAACAATCCACAGGCGAAGATCCTTGCCGGGGCTGTCACTTCGGCAGGCATAAAAGGCGGTTTCGTTGATCGCATACTTGCCGCTGGCGTGCTCAAGTACGCCGACGGCATCTCGCTGCACCCGTATGTGCATTGCGAAGGTCGCGATCACAACACGCCGGAAAGCTGGATCAACTGGCTGCGCGATCTGGACCGCCGATTCAGCAGCAAGGCCGGCAAGCCGGTGCCGTTGTACCTCACCGAAATGGCCTGGCCAAGCCACGAAGGCAACTGCGGCATCAGCGCAGTGCGGCAGTCGGCTTATCTGGCACGCGCCTATTTTCTGGCCCGCACCGTGCCCAACATCAAGGGCATGTGGTGGTACGACCTGATCAACGACGGCACCGCGCGAGATGATCAGGAGCACAATTTCGGCCTGCTCAATATCGACCTGAGTCCCAAGCCTGCCTATCCGATTCTTGAAGCGATCAGCCCTTACCTTCGCGACTTCAGCTATGACCCCGGCAACAGTTTGCAGGCCGATAACGTCTACAAGCTGGCGTTCAGCGACGGACGCGAACGGGTAATGGTGGCGTGGGCGACAGGCCGTCCGCGCGATGAGCACGTCACGGCGACGGCAATGAAAAACGCGCCGGTGCGTATCCTCGACACAGCAGCAGCTGCCAAGGGAATGATCGACAGCCTGCAAAAATGGATCTGCAACGGCGAGCAGTGTTCGGCACCTATTACGCTCACCGAATTCCCCAAGATCATCCGCTTGAGCCCCGGAGCTTGAGCTTTTTAAACTCAAAAGCCCGCCTGACCCCGTCAGCGCGGGCTTTTTTATGGGATTTTCGTGAAGCCGCCTGCAAATAGTGGCATTGCGACATATCAGCGACATTTAGCACTGATACGCTAGTCGTCTTTACAGGACCCGGCCCGAGGGAATGATGGCGGTTCGACGCCGACTGATCAGCGTGTGCTTGCTCTGGCTGCTCGCCTTGCCCGTTGCGGCAGGCCCCTACGTGGCCGGTGGCGCGCAGTGGAAGCCTTACGCCTACGAAGACGACAACGGCCACTTGTTGGGCGTTTCCGTCGACATCGCACGACGCGTCATGCAACTCGCCAACCTGGACGTTACCTTCGTCACCTACCCGGTCAACCGCCTGCAGTCGATGCTGCAAAAGGGCGAGATCGACATGAATTATGCCGATGCGCGGATCTGGAACAGCGCTGAAGAACAGCAGCATTACGTGTTTTCCAGACCCTACTCCATCGTCAACGAGCACCTGTATTTCCTCATCGACCACCCCGCACGCGGGCAATCCATACAGCAACTGAACAACCTGACCATTGGCATGGTCCGCGGCTATACCTACTGGGCGCTGGATCCAGCCATCGCGAACCACCGACTGAGCCGGCTGGAAACTTCACAGGACGATGCGTTGATCAAATTGCTGCAGAGCCGTCGAGTCGATGCAATCGCCATGGTCGACGACATCTTCGATGCGCTGGTGGCCAGCAACCACCTGAACCCTGCCCAGTTCCATCAGGGCGCCAAACTCAGCGAAGCGCCCCTGGTGTTCAAGCTCCAGCCTCAGTACGCCTCATGGCTGCCACAGATCAACCGGGCCATCGATAAGCTGCGCAGCAGCGGCGAGCTGGACAGCATCAGGCGGCACTATTTGCCGACGAAATAGTTGCTGAGTAGTGAGGTGTGTTGACGGCGAACATCGGGATTTTTCTGACAGCACCAGTCAGTATTTCCATAGCGCACCTGGATAGGTACGCAAACGTATAATGCGCTTCATAAATGAAGAACCCCGCCATGAGGCGGGGTTCTTTATTGCTTCGTCTGTCCTCGGGGGGAGGTGCATGCACCCGCGTGTCCCGTGGCTAGTGCGAAAACTATATGGATATAGGCTCCACAGGTCAATGCCGATACCTTGCGCAGTCAAGACAGCACTCTCACCTGCTCGAATGTCCACTTATGAAGCCCGAGCGGTCTCCACAGGTCGTGACCCAGCTGCGGCATTAGCCCTGTATGCGTGGAATGCTCGTATTTGCGGCGCCCTGCTCACACCTCTGCATATCTGCGAGGTGGTTGTACGTAATGCTGTTGCCGAGGCCCTCGAGTCTACACATGGCCCTTTATGGCCTTGGAATTCAGGCTTCGAGCGAAGCCTGCCACGGCAGGCAGGTCCGGGCTATAACGCCCTTGGCGATCTGCAGGCTGTGCGCAAAAAAATGACAACTACCGGACAGGTCATCGCCGAGCTCAAGTTCGTGTTTTGGGAAAGAATGTTTACCAGCCGACACGATCACCGCCTCTGGAATCGACACCTTAAACGGGTACTACCCAACTTGGACGTGACCCGAACGACAGCCGAACATCGCAAAGACATTTTCGAAGATCTGAACAAGATCAGGTTATTGAGAAATCGAATCGCGCATCACGAACCGATTTTTGCTCGCAACCTTCTCGATGATTTTCGAGTCATTCAGCACTTGGTCAAAGCTCGCTGCTCTGTCTGCGCGCAGTGGATGCATGCCCAGCAGCAAGTTATCGCAACCTTGGAACAAAGGCCGTTCTAAATCCAGGTGACGCGTTCTCTTCAAACAATGCCTTGCCACATGTTCGATGGCACTCAGCCCCAAGCTGATCTCAAACCCTAAGCAGCATGGAAATGCCCAACATCTCCCGCGCAATCCGGTCCGCATCCACAAACGCCCGAGAATAACTTCCTGACGAGGGTACGTAGTGATTGTAGTAAGTGGCACCTTCCACGATCGGCCCGGTTATCCACAGATTCGGCTGGGCCTTGCCATGGCTGTCTACGTACACGACCTCATCATCAGAATTCAGGCTGTGGATAATTCCGCTCGCACGTAGCTGCTGGATGACTTTTGGCTGGGTAACCGCGCCCAGGTTGTCGCTGACGTGGGCGCAAACCACTGCATCCAGTGGGAGAAGCTGACTGCCTGAAAGATAGACCGACACTGCGCCTGACGTCTCGCTGTGCATGACTTTCGATCCATGAACCCATTGCAGAACACCGGCATCCGCCAGCGCCAGCAGTTCCTGATGCCGCTCCTTTTGTGGCCCCGCCACCATGCGGTTCACCAACGGCGCGTATTCTCTGAAAAAAACCTTGTGCGACTCTGGCGTCAGGCCTTGGTTATCCACAACTCGGCGTAGTTGTTCACGGCAGCTTCTCCAGACCTCCACCGCAGCCTTGAAAGGACTGTGATCAAGATCGGCGATGCTCTCCTGTAAGTCCGCTTCAATAAACTCCCGCACCCACTGCGCATAATTATCCACAGGAGCTTTCAGATGTCGGGGATTGAAGGCGCTTTCGTCCAGCATCGGCACGCCATGGCGCTCAGCCAGTTCCTGAGCCTTTTCTTCAAGCTCGCCCAACAGGAACGCGGTCGCCACCTCTGATTTCACCCGCGCCGAGGATTCGCCGTGCAGCGCCGCGATCATGCCGAAGTACGCCACGTACATTTCCGCCTTGAGCAGCGGCAGCACCTGCGCCTCGAAATCCAGCCCTCGAGGATGGCGGGCGCGAAGATCGGCGACGGCTGACAAGGTAAAGATCAGCGCGGATGTACCCGTGCGGTGGGGCGAGATGTCAGGCCGGGTGCGATACGGCAGACCGCTTCGTGAATACATGAAAACGCGGGGCTCATCCCCGGATGGCTCATAACTCAAACCCTCCGGAGCCTGTACAAAGCGCCCCCCTCTGCCCACGGTCAGGCCAGCGACGACATCCATCGCTGAAAGACCGAGTCCTTCCACGCCCACAACGTCTGTGGATGAAATCGCCTCCAGCGAGCAGGGCTGTGGATAAGCATTGAAGCGCCTGGTTGCAACGTCCTGGTTATCGCAGAGTTCAGGTGCCCGTGCATGGCCCACGGTGATCAACAACCAGTCAACCTGATGGCGTTGTCCTTCGCCTGTGGACAGTACGAATCCGCCCAGATCCGTGTGCTCAATGTTATCCACAACCTGGGCGTGATGGACCAGCTTTACAGACTCGGGCAGCGTGCGAATGACTTCGTCGTAGGTCCAGGCCAGATATTCTCCGAGCCACGGCCTGGGAAGAAACTCGTTGGGGCGCACTGCGCGCTCGGGCTTGAATCGCAGGCACCACTCATAAAAATTCGGCCCTTGGCGACCGCTAAACCCACCCAACGCGGCCTGATCGGGAAACATCGAGATCTGCGACGCCACGGTGTTGAGCATCAGGTATTGCGGTTGCTCCACCGAATGCAGGCCCGGGCCTGGTCGATGCGGGTCGAAGACACTGATCTCGACACGCCGTTCGCCCGCGCCAGCCAATGCACACAGCCGCTCCAGCACGGCCAGGCCACGGGAGCCGCAGCCGACAATGCCGATTCTGATCACGGGCGTTTCGGGGCCAGTGGCAACGAATCTTTCCTTGGGCAGTGCAGTGCTCAGTTCCATCTCAGCGTTTCTCCGAAGAACGAATCGATAGCGACAGCGCGCGATTCAGCGAGCGCGGTGTCGACGATGAATTTGCTCAGCGCCAGATCCAGCACTCCCAAACCGAAGGGCGAGAAGATCGAAGCCTTGGTCGGATCCGGCTCGACCTCGCCACGAATCAAGCGCGCCAGCGTGCCGTTCATGAATGCTCTGTTTCCAGTGAGCTGCTCGGCCAGATGCGGCGAGGTGTTGGCCTTCATGCAATGTTCGACGTCGTCGCAGAAGTTGTTGGCTGCCAGCAATAACTGCGGTGCGATGTCCCGCAGCGAGATGTTCAACACCACCTGGCCGGGCCGAAAACCCATCGGCGGCTTAACGTGCGGCTCGCCAGCCGTGGTCGCGAAGATCACCAGATCGGCCGCCAGTGCTTGCTTGAGCGTTCCGGTGCGGGCTGTGCATAAGTTGATCTGCTGTACGTAACCGGTCAGAGCCTCGGCCGATGCATCATCGAAGTCATGCACAACAGCCTGCTCGATCACCCAGTTTTCCACAGCCAGCATTCGGGCGATGTTCCGAGCAATGACGCCTGCGCCGATAAAGCCCACGGATGCTGCCTTGTGCGACTGACCGTTGAGCCAATAAGCCCCTGACACAGCCGAAGCGGCCGTTCTCACCGCACTGATCTGCGCACCCTCAAGACAGGCGTAGGGATAACCGGTCTCGCGATCGTTGAGAATGACGACCGCCGAGGCCCGGGGTTTCTGCTGCGCAACGTTGCCCGGGAAACTGGAAATCCATTTGATGCCGGCCACGGCGTCCTCGCCTTCCAGCGATGCCGGCAATGCGATGATGCGGTTGGCGGGTTGCGTTGGAAAACGCAGAAAATAGCTGTCCGGATTCAGGGTCTGCCCATCGTGATGCTGCAGGTAAACCTGCTCGACGCGGGCGACCATGGTGTGCGCCTGGCTGTCGAGCAGCTCCTTGATCACCGCGCCGGGGATGACGTGAAAATCAGACATGAACCTCCTCCCCTTCGAAGGTATGGACGTAATCGCGCAGGTAACGACTGAGGGGCTGCGAGCTCAATGCCGCCAGTTCGGCACGGCCAAACTTCTGCATCACCCATTCATCGTTGTAGATGGTTTCCAGATAGCGTTCGCCAGCATCGGGAGAGATGGCGACTACCACGGCGTCCTTCGGAATGCCCAGCGACGGGGCTGCAAGGCCGGCAAGCACCGTGCCTGTAGACCCGCCCGACAGTACGCCGTTGGATTTGGCCAGCCAGCGACACATCGCAACGGTGGCGCGTTCATCCACCACCTGCTGTTTGTGCAGATGATTGGCGCGGAAGATCGGCGGTATCTGGCTGGATCCAAGGCCCGGAATGAAGCGTTTGCCCGGCGGCTGGCCGAAAGTCACGGAGCCTGCGCTGTCCACTGCGATGATTTTGGTACGCGGTGAATGCTTGCGAAAATACTGCACGCAGCCCATCAGCGTGCCGGTGGTTCCAGCGCCGACCACCAGATAATCCAGCGCCGGAAACGCGATATGAATCGAGCGTGCGGTGGTTTGTTCGTGGGTGCGGGCGTTGGCGGGGTTGCTGTACTGATTGAGCCACAAATAGCGAGGATCGCGGGCCACGGTGTCGCGGATATACCGAATCCGAGTCCCCAGATAACCGTCGTTGTCGTCGCGCTCGGTGACGATCACGATCTGCGCGCCAAACGCTTCCATCATCTTGATGTTGTGCAGGTTGGTATTCGGGTCGACCACACAGCAGAACTTGTAGCCCCGTTCCGCGCAGATCATCGCCAGGGCCACGCCGAGGTTGCCCGAGGACGACTCGATCAGCACGGTGTCCTTGTGGATAAGTCGGCGTTCGGCATAGGAGTCGATCAGGCCGATGGCGGTCTTCATCTTGATCGATCCCGCCGGGTTGCAGGATTCCAGTTTCAGATGCAGGTTTTCGAAGCCCAGGCCCTTGAGGCGGACGAAATTGGAATCGCCGACGATATGAGAAATGAAGTTCATGGCCGTGCCTCGGCGCGTGCGGGTTTGGACAAGGCCGGATGGGCCACCACTGGCGCCAGCTGTCGAGGCTGCGTCGCCAGCAGCGCGTCCGTCAGTTGCTGAGCGCGCAGCGCCACCATGGAGAAGGACTGCGCATCGCTGATGCCGTGGGTTTTCTCCGAGGTGCCATTGGCGAGGATCTGTAGGCCCTCGCTGTGTTGCAGGCCAACGCGATAGTGCCTATCCACCGCCAGGCTGCCGTCTTCTTCGCGCAACAGCCAGGGTTGCAGCAACGTCAGCAACGGCGGCACCGCGAGCTGTTCATAACCGGTGCCAAGGACGATTCCGTCCACGTACAGCGTGCTCTCAAGGCCCGTGTTGCTGTCGCGCAGAACCACCGAATAGGCGTCGCCGACCTTTTCCACAGACACAACGTTGGACCAGGTGTGCAGGTTCAGACGCTGATGGCCGCTGACTTCGCCTTCGTACATGAACGAGTACAGGGCCTGACTTTCATCGGCGTCGATGCCCGCGTAGTTTGTCGAACGGATCTCATCGAAGACCTTGCTGCGGCGTGCAGGCTCCAACTGATGAAAGTAATCCACCTGCTCGGGCAGGAAAGCCATGTTGGGAAACTGCCCCAGTTGGCCAACGCGGAAACCCACGCCCCGATGAACCGAATGCACCTGGGTGGTCGGGGCAGCACCCAATAAATGGGCGACAGCCTCTCCAGCGCTCTGACCGGAGCCCAACACCAGCCAACGCTGGGCGATAGGCCCGCCACCCAGATGGATATTCTTCAGGTATTGCGAGGTGTGAAAGACGCGACCGCCCAGATGAGGGCTGAACGCTTCGGGGATTCTCGGCAGGCTGCCGTGGGAAAGCACAAGCCGTTTGGTGCGATAGGTGGCTTGGGCAGTGACGACATCGACCGCCTTGAGGATGCCTTTCTCCGCCACCGGGAGCACATCGAGCACGCCTTCGTCGTAGGCCACATAGTCCTTCAACTGAGCAGCCACCCAACCGATGTAGTCGGACCATTCCACACGGCTCGCCGGACGGCCGAGCAGGCCGAATTTGTACAGGCGTCCTTTCTCTTTCAGGTACATGGCGAAGGAGAAACGACTGCGGGGGTTGCGCGGGGTCACCAAGTCACGAAACACGTGATGATTGATATCGGTGCCCGCCAGCAGGAAGGCGCCGTGCCAGGTCGAATCACGGCCCTTCTCAAAGAAACGCACGCGCGAAAACGGCTTTTTGCCGTTGTCTTCGGCTTCGTCTTCCAGCGCACAGGCCAGCGCGATACCGGCGGGACCGAAGCCGACCGACACGACGTCCAGCTCCTGGCGCAAACCCTCGATTTCAAACTGATTCATGGTGGTCCTTCCTGAAAGGTTTAAAGACTTGGCGAGCCCGAAGTGGCCCGGTTCAACACAGCAAACGCCGTTCGTGGGCGCGCTGGTCGGCGTAGACCCACAGCGAAACACGGGCGTGATCGTTTTCCCCATTGCTGAAGCTGATGGGGCCGGCAGGTGTAGAAAATTGTTCGAAACGCAGCGCATCCAGCAGCCCGCGACGTTGACGAGCGGCCAGATCCACCAGCGAAAATGCCGCCAGAGTCTCGATGGCGTAGACCGGCGCCTGTTCGCCATAGATGCGCTGGTAGGCCAGATCAACCGACTGTGCTTCTGGCAGATCGCTGGCGACGGGAAAGCTCACGACATAGACGGTGCCGGTTTGCTCAAGCCCGCTGACCAGTGCGGGCGACGCCGCGTCGTCAGTAAAGAAGAGCGGTAATCCACAGCCGGCCGCGCGGTTTTCCACAAGGAACTGGCGGCTGGCCTTAAGCCGTCCACAAAACACCAGAGCATCGGCCTGGTTAACATCCGTCACGACTTTCACTGTGGATAACTTCGCGGCGTGTTGAAGTTCATGCAGTTGCTGCTGGCCGTGCAGGCTCGGATCGGCGAACAGCGCCAGCCTGAGCAGGCCCTGCCCTTCGGCAAAAGTGAGCAAGCGCCTGGCCAGAACTCGGTCAGATGCACACACGCGAAAGGTGGTGCTGCCGTCTTCAGTCAGCGCGGCACAGGTCGACGCAGGCAGAATCAGCGGAATCCCGGCCTGTGCATAAGTTTCCACCACGGCTGCGGCGGATTCGGATGCAAAGTGACCGATCACCGCATCAACGCGAGCCTCGATGAAGCGCTTAGCCGCCGCGCGCCCGCCATCGGCGTTTGCACCGTCATCGAAATAGAAATGCCGTGCACGGCGCACATTGCCGAACAAGTGGCTTGAGAGGTACACGCCCCGCAAAAAACTGCGCGCGTGTAATGTGGTGCCGACGTCCAGTGCGGCGCAGATACCCAGACGCATCATGACAATGCCACCTCGGTGAATCGCGAGGGGCAGAACGCCTCCATGATCGAGCGGTGCTCGGCCTCCATCTGCATGCCCGCCATCCGGCCACCCAGCTCGAACGCCAGCAACTCGGCGACATTGGGCGCCATCTTGAAGCCGATGCCGCAGAACCCGGTTGCCAGGTAGAGGTGGCTTTTGTTCGTGGAACGACCAATCAGCGGACGTCCGTCGTCGGTGTAGGCATCCCAGGCAACCTGGGTCACGACGGGCAAGGTGTGGTCTCTGTCGTAGCCGAGCCGGGCGACGCGCTCCATCACGTCCTGCTCGTTGTCCATCGGCGACAGATTCAACTGGTAAGCATGCTCGGCGCGTTGACGACGCTGCCCGCCGACTTGCATCAGATTGCGTCCTAACGGCAGCAGGTACGTGTTCAGACTGTGAGCGATGACCGGCATGCTCGGCGCCTGATCGCAGCTCAAACGGGTAAACGGAATGGTCCGCGCGTGGACGGCGCCGTATGGCCGGGGCAGCGGGCCGCTGGCGCCACAGGCATCCACCACCCATGTCGCCTCAAGGCACAACTTGCCCGCATGCACCTGCACTTTGCCATCGAGTTCGACACAGCGATCGACCGCCAGATGATCCAGGAACGTGGCTTTCTCTGCGACGTAACGGCACAGGTTCGAGACCGCGACACGAGCGTCGACCATGCCGCCGTTGCGCTCGATCAACAGGCATTCACCATCGCAGAACGAGGAGAAACGCCCGTTATCCAGCGCACCCACCGAGGCGTGCAGTTCGATGTTCTCAGTGCCTTCGGTGCCTACCGCTTCCAGGTACTTGCCGCACACCTCGGAGCTGGCGATGTAGGCGACACCGGTGCGCTTGAGCGCCTGCTCGAACAACGCATGAACGATGCCGGTGCTGCCATGATGCGCGCCGCGGCTGGTCAACGGCCGCAATGCCGGATCCAGCTCCAGACCCCGAACGATGCCGCCGGTGTCGCGAGTCGCACCTTGGCCGCCAGCGATCCCCTTTTCCATCAGGGCAACGTCCAGGCCACTCTCGACCAGGGCGGCAGCAATCGATGCGCCCATGACACCGGCGCCGATCACGATCACATCGAATGAGGTTTTCATCAGCGTCACTCCCGGTTCAGATCTCGTACTCGACGGCGCTGACGTACACCAGCTGATGGAACACTTCGTTTTCGGTGAAGCGGCAATAGCGCAGGATCTGTCTGGCGAGGTCAGGGAAAACCGGGGCGCCGATAGCTCCAATCAGCGCCATATACGGCAGGATCCGCTTGCCGAGTAATTGGCGATCCCGAGCGGCGTTGATCACGTCGGACAGCAACACCGCCAGCCCCTTCATGGTGAAGTGATCCACCGAGGTCACTTCGAACCAGCGCGCCACCAGGATCTTGATCGCTGCAGCATCGGCCGACGTCAGCTTCAGGCTGTCGCCATCGACGCGCTCGCGCTCGGCCTGGGCGGCCAGCTTGACCAGCACTTCGCTGAAGGTCTCCTTACGCCAGGCCGCGAATTTCTCGACGTCGAAATCGTCGGTATCCTGCTCGGGCGCAATCAACGCCAGATAGAACCGCGCGCTGTCGGTGCAGGCATCGGCCACCAGATCCCGCGCCCAGATCGCATAGTTGCGGCTGGTCGAGAGGTTCTTGCCGTTCAGGGTCAGGAACTGATTGGTGTAGAAGGTCTGACGCATGCGGTAGCCGTGCATGGTCTGCAGCAGCGCCGGATAGACCATCATGTGGCTAAAGGCGCAGTCGTAACCGAGGAAATGCACCAGCCGGCCTTTGCCGGAACGGCAGTATTCGTCGTACTCCCAAGGCGCGTGTTTGTGCTCGTTGAGGTACTCGCGAAACGCGCCAAGGTAACCGGAAAGCCCCATTACCCAAGTATGAATACGGCGGCTGCCATCGGGCTTGAGGTCCAGACCGCCGTCATGGGGTCGGGTAATGCCCCAGTCCACTGGGCCCAGCTCGAATTCCTCGTTGAGGAAGCGGCGAATGAAAGGCCGCAACGGGGTGTGCTCGAAACTGGCCTTCAAATGACTGCGGAAGTTGGACAGCGCCAAAAACTCACGCTCGACCGGGCGCCAGATCATCTGCGCTGAGCACAGCTTGCAGCGGAAGTTGCTCATCTTCGACGCGTTGGGGGTATGTGCGCATTCTTCGCACTGGCTGGCGTCGGAGTCCGAACCGCAGTGATCGCAATCGCCGCGACCAAAGGCCTCATAGCCCCATTTGTCGCAGTGCTCGCAGTAAGGTTCCTGGCTGACTTTCTTGTAAATGGCGCCCGCCTTTACAGCGAACTCGTACATCTCTTCCACGGCTTTCTTGAAGTAGTTGTTGCGATAGGGCCGCATCCAGAAATCGACCTCAATCCCCATCTTCTTCAAGGTGTCGTTAATCTTGTCGGTGTTCTCCAGCGCCAGTTCCTGAGGTGCGCGATCCAGCTCGATGCCGCGACGCAGCATGTACGACTGATAGTCGTCGGAATAAGAAACCAGCGTGGCGTCGTGACCGCGCTGGCGCTGCGCTCGAGTGTAGATATCGGCAGCCAGAAACGGCCCGGCCATATGGCCGATGTGCAGATCGCCATTCGGCGTTGGCGGAGTAATGGTGACCAGTAACTTGCCCATCACGAAGCCCTCTGATCGGACACGTCATGGATCGTCGCCTTTTGCAGGGCGAACTCATTCAGTTCAACGGCTTGCTGGGCGTCTTCATCGAGGAAACGGTTGGCTGAATCGCGATCCCACCAGACCACATAAAAGTGAAAGTCTTCGTCGGAATCGTTCAGCACGTAATGGTCGGTATGTTTCGGAATGGCCGCGATATCACCCATGGTGAAAGGGTACGTTTGCTCACCCACCACCAGTTTGGCGGTGCCTCTGATACCGATGAAGAATTCCTGATCGATCTGGGTGTGCGACAACGACTTGGTGTGCGGGCGAACCACACACCAACCGCCGCCGATAGGCGTTGGATATCCAGCCCAGGGTAAAAGCCGGGAACCGTCCAGATCATATTCATGAACCAGTTTGTCCCACGCCATGGGGCGAAAAATTTGAAAGTCAGTCATGAAGTTCTCCCTCAGCCCTGAGCATCCCTGCTCATTGTTTTAGCGGCGCCAGCCATTACTGATTAACGCCGTCGAGTTGAGGGATAAGCTGAAGAAAATCGAAGAAGGGAGCAAACAAGAAATACGCAATCAACGGTTAAGTTTGACTTAACTCAACTTTGCTTAATCATTTAATTTATCAACACGTTATAAGCAATTCCAGGCTTGCGTGGCACGTGGGTGGACACTGAAGTAGGACTTAACTGTCACGATAAACAGCAAATAAAAACATACAGATGTTGCCGTTTATGCTCAGCGGCAATCAACGCGTGGTGAACTCGCGCTGGCTGGCAATGGCCTGGGACACCAGCCAGTCCCGGAACTGCCGACTGGATTTGGGCAGAATGGCGGTCTCGTCGTAGACAAGGTAATACGCAATCGGCGTATCGATCGTCGCCCGAAACGGCACGACCAGACGTCCAGAAGCCAGCTCTTCGCGAATCAGCGAACGGCGAACCAGCGCAATGCCCATGCCGGCCAACGCAGCCTCGATCACACCGTTGGAATCCACGAATACCGATCCTCGATGCACAGCCGCTTCGGCATCCTCGATACCCACTGCTCTGAGCCACAAAGCCCAGTCCTCACGATGTTCATCGTGGAGCAGGTTGTAACTCTTGAGGTCAATGGGCGATGACAGGTAGCGAGAGTCAGGCAAAAGGCTCGGGCTGCAAACCGGCTGCAGACGGTCGTTGATCAGCATCTCGACCTCAAGGCCGGGATAGCGCCCAAGGCCATGGCGCACCGCGAAATCCACCCCGTCGCCCAGCAGATCGACCAGGCGGTTAGTGGTGCTGATCAGGACTTCGATACCCGGACAAATTGCCTGAAAATCGGGAAGCCGTGGCAGCAGCCATTGCATGGCGAAGCCACTGGTACAGCTGACGGTAATGGTGTTGGGGCCGTTATCACTCATCAGTCGTTGAGTGGCATCCGATATCTGCCCGAGTGCCGGGCGGATGGCCCGCAGGTAAATCTTGCCTTCAGGGGTCAGTTCCAGACGCTTGGTGTTGCGGATGAACAGCGTGACACCCACGGCCTTTTCCAGCTTGGCGATCTGCTGGCTGATCGCCGCCGGCGTCACGAAAAGCTCGCCCGCCGCGCTTTTCATGCTGGCATGACGCCCCGTCGCTTCGAAACACAGCAAGGCGTACAGGGGCGGGAATTTCATGCCGGTCCTCAGTTAAGAAAATCTAATGTGCTTAAGAAAAGCTCGCTTGAGCACGGCTTCCGACACTGCTCAAATCATCACACCCCGACTCGGCGAGCGTCAATCAACAAGTTTCGAGTTGTTTTGTTGGGTGCTCTGGATTCAGGAAGGAAGTGTCATGAGACCCTCTGATTTTGTTCGACTACTTCTTCTCGCCGCGATTTGGGGGGCAAGTTTCCTCTTCATGCGGGTGGCTGCGCCGGTATTAGGGGCATTACCCACGGCATTCTTCCGAGTACTACTGGGAGCCATCGGCTTATTGGTGATTCTGGCGATCCTCAGAACCCAACACGATTTTCAAGGCAAACTCAAAGCGACGATGATATTGGGCGTCATCAATTCCGGTATTCCGTTCTTGATGTACAGCATGGCAGCGATGTTGCTGCCCGCTGGATATTCAGCGATTCTCAATGCCACTACCCCTTTGATGGGCGTGTTGATCGGCTCGATGTTTTTCAGCGACTCACTGACCCCGAAAAAAGCCGCCGGCGTATTCATCGGCCTGCTGGGGATAACTTTGTTGACCACCACTGGGCCGATGACGTTTACCAGCACGGTCGTCATGGGTGCGCTGGCCTGTCTGGTCGCAACCAGTTGCTACGGCGCAGCCGGTTTCCTGACTCGTCAATGGATCGCCGACCAGGGCGGGCTTGATGCCAAGCTTGTGGCATTCGGTAGCCAGATCGGCGCCACGCTGTTCCTTGCTCCTTTCTTCGCCATCTCGACAACAGTCAATCCGCCCGCAAGCTGGGGCGATTCCACCGTGTGGCTTTCGCTCGCGGCGGTCGGTTTCATCTGCACGGCATGCGCCTACATTCTGTACTTCCGGCTGATCGCCGATATCGGCCCGGTCCGCTCGCTGACCGTCACCTTCCTGATTCCGCCATTCGGCGTGCTCTGGGGTGTGATGTTCCTCGGTGAAAGTCTGTCAGCGGGCCATCTCTATGGCGGCGGCTTGATTTGCCTGGCGGTGTGGTTCGTGCTGAGCAAGAGCAAGCCCAAACCAGCGGCCGCAACGCAGGACACCCCTGCGACCACCTGAACCTCAGTTATCCACAACTGAAACATGAAACGCGGTTGTCTGGTGGCGTTGACCAGACGGGGCGCTCTTGCGCCCGGATTTTCTCGAACCACCGCGCGATATGACATAGACAGGCTTTTTGGAAGTACCGATATGGCAATACAAAACGGCTCAATGACTTCATGGTCAATCAACGGCGACACCTCGGCGGAGTATGCACGATGAGCAGAGCGATCCCGTTGATTGCGCTTCGTACCTTTGTCGAGGTGTGCAAGGTGGGCAGTATGAAGCGCGCCGCAGACCATCTTTGTGTCTCTCCGGCGGCCATCAGTCAGCAGATCAAGGGCCTTGAAGATCAGATTGGCAAGCGCCTCTTCGAGCGTGACGCCAAGGGTATACAGCTGACCGCCAGCGGCCGAGGCCTGTTCGACGAATTGGCCGACACCTTCGACGTCATCGAAAAGGCCTGGTCGGGCGCCGCCCTCAAACAACCTCGGCAAACCCGCCTGGTCATCAGCACCACCTCGACCATTGCCAGTTCCTGGCTGATCCCCGCACTGGGCGATTTCAAGGAGCGCTGCCCGAACATCGAAATTTCGATCCAGATCTGCAATGGCCTGTCAGACCTGAAACACGGCCATGTGGATATCTCGATCCAACGAGAGGCAGCCAGCAGCCCGGACAACCACGCCACCCGCCTGTGGTCCTCGTATCTGATTCCAGTATGCAGCCCCAACCTGCTTGCCAAACAACGCACTATCGAAAGCCCGCAGGACTGTCTGACTTATCCACTGCTGCAGGACACCGAACGCAATTACTGGAAGGTGTGGATGAACGCCTTCGGCATGGGCAACCGCAAGATGATCCAGGGCTCCAGCTATGGCGACGAATCCCTGTTGATAAGTGCCGCCTGCGCAGGTCAGGGTATTGCTTTGGTCAACAGCGTGTTCGCCTCGGAAGCCCTGCAATCCAAGCGTTTGGTACAAGTGACCAACGCCACGTCCGAGCTCAAATTCGATTACTTCGTATACTGCGCCAAGGAACGGCGTGAGGAATGGGCGATTGTCGAGTTCATGAAATGGGCGGTGATGCAGGCGGGCAAATCAGAGGGCACACATGCGACGACGATGCACGCGGCATGACTAGAAGTTATCTACAGGCAGAAACGACAAACCCACCTCAGCGGTGGGTTTGTGGTTTATAGCTTCAAGACTGTGAGAGTAAGAATACTGCTGTGGACAACTTACTCCACAGTCACCGACTTCGCGAGATTACGCGGCTGGTCAACGTCAGTGCCTTTCAGCACGGCCACGTAATACGAAAGCAGCTGCAACGGGATGGTGTAGAGAATCGGCGCCAACGCATCGATGATGTGCGGCATCGAGATGACATGGGTACCCTCGCCGTTGTTGAGACCCGCCTGCTCATCAGCGAAGACCACGAGTTGGCCGCCACGGGCACGGACTTCCTGCAGGTTCGATTTGAGCTTTTCCAGTAGCTCGTTATTCGGCGCCACGGTGACAACAGGCATGTCGCCATCGACCAGCGCCAACGGGCCGTGCTTGAGCTCGCCTGCCGGATAGGCTTCGGCGTGGATGTAAGAGATTTCCTTGAGTTTCAGCGCACCTTCCATCGCCACCGGGAATTGAGCACCACGACCGAGGAACAGGGTGTGGTTCTTCTCGGCGAACAGTTCTGCGACTTTTTCCACCGTGCTGTCCATCGCCAGCGCTTCTCCGAGGCGGGTCGGCAGGCGGCGCAGTTCTTCAACCAGCTCGGCTTCGACACCTTCGGCCAGCGTACCCTGGACCTGGCCCAGTGACAGGGTCAGGAGCATGAGCGCCACCAGCTGAGTGGTAAATGCCTTGGTCGATGCCACACCGATTTCCGGGCCCGCCTGGGTCAGCAAGGTCAGGTCGGATTCACGCACCAGCGAACTGATGCTGACGTTGCAGATCGCCAGGCTGGCAAGGAAGCCCAGCTCCTTGGCATTACGCAGTGCGGCCAAGGTATCGGCAGTCTCACCGGACTGGGAAATCGAGACAAAAAGCGTGTCTGGCTGGACCACCACCTTGCGATAGCGGAATTCGCTGGCGACTTCGACCTGACACGGAATACCCGCCAGGCCTTCCAGCCAGTACCGCGCGACCATGCCGGCGTGATAGCTGGTGCCACAGGCTACGATCTGCACGCTGCGTACCTTGGCGAACAGCTCGGCGGCTTGAGGCCCGAAAGCCTGTACCAGCACCTGCTGCGGGCCCAGGCGATTTTCCAGGGTGCGCTGTACGACCTTTGGCTGCTCGTGGATTTCCTTGAGCATGAAGTGGCGGAACTCACCCTTGTCAGCGGCTTCGGCACCTTCGCGGTACTGCACCACTTCACGCTCGACCGGCTGCCCGGCAGCGGTCCAGATCTGCACACTGTCACGACGGATTTCGGCGATATCGCCTTCTTCCAGATACATGAAGCGGTCAGTGACCTGACGCAGGGCCAATTGGTCCGACGCCAGGAAGTTCTCGCCCAGACCCAGACCGACCACCAATGGGCTGCCGCTGCGCGCTGCAACCAGACGATCCGGTTGTTTGGCGCTGATGACGGCCAGGCCGTAGGCACCGTGCAGCTCTTTGACCGTAGCCTTGAGGGCGGTGGCGAGATCGGGGGTGTCCTGCAATTTGTAATGCAGCAGGTGGACGATGACTTCGGTGTCGGTGTCCGAGGTGAACAGGTATCCCAAACCTTTCAGACGTTCGCGCAGTGGCTCGTGGTTTTCGATGATGCCGTTGTGGACAACTGCCAGTTCGCCGCTGGAAAAGTGCGGGTGAGCGTTGTGTTCAACCGGAGCGCCATGAGTCGCCCAACGGGTGTGGGCGATGCCCAATCGACCTGCAAGGGGTTCGCCGGCCAGGGATTGTTCCAGCTCGTTGACCTTGCCTACGCGACGACGGCGCTCGAGCACGCCGGCGTTGCTGAACAGCGCCACACCGGCACTGTCGTAGCCACGGTATTCGAGGCGCTTGAGGCCCTCTAGCAGGATGGCAGTCACATTACGTTCAGCGACGGCGCCGACGATTCCACACATGGTCTTCTCCTAGGAAACAGCGGCGCAGATCAACGTCACGCCGCGAGCCTGAATTTGGTCGCGTGCCTCCTGGGGCAGGCGATCATCGGTGATAAGGGTATGGACACTGCTCCATGGCAGCTCCAGGTTGGGAATCTTGCGACCGACCTTGTCGGCCTCGACCATCACGATCACTTCCCGGGCCACCTCAGCCATGACACGGCTCAGGCCCAGCAATTCATTGAAGGTCGTGGTACCGCGCAGCAGATCGATGCCGTCGGCGCCAATGAATAACTGATCGAAGTCATAGGAACGCAGAACCTGCTCGGCCACCTGTCCCTGAAAAGATTCTGAGTGCGGGTCCCAAGTGCCGCCCGTCATCAGCAGCACTGGCTCATGTTCCAGCTCACCGAGGGCATTGGCCACATGCAGGGAGTTGGTCATGACCACCAGCCCAGGCTGTTGACCCAGCTCGGGAATCATCGCTGCTGTGGTGCTGCCACTGTCGATGATGATGCGGGCATGCTCACGAATCCGCTTTACGGCGGCGCGTGCGATGGCTTGTTTGTGGCGGGACACCGGCTGGCCAGGATCGCCGATCAATTCCTGCGGCATCGGCACAGCCCCGCCATAGCGGCGCAGCAACAAGCCGTTGCTTTCCAGCGCAGCCAGATCCTTGCGAACCGTAACTTCGGAGGTTTCGAAACGTTTGGCCAGCTCATCAACACTGACCTCGCCTCGCTCATTGAGCAACGCAAGGATGTTGTGGCGGCGTTGAGGGGTATTACGTTTCGACATTTTCGTTCTTAAGTTTCGTTTCGAAAGTTAACGAAGCAAATAGAAACCTATCGAAAGATTTCAGTCAAGAATTTATTGATGTCGCCACGGGCTTTCGATCTGAAAGCGTTCGTGGACAGGGAATGCAGGGCTGTGGATAACCGCAATTTCGCGCAGCAACATTGAATCAGGCCTGAGCAAGCTCAGGCCGATCCGTTGGCATGTGGATAACTTCAGATCTTTTTGATTTTGACTGGGCGCTTCCAGCCATCGATATTGCGCTGACGAGCCCGCGCGACGGCGAGCTGCTCGGCCGCAACATCCTGATTGATCGTCGAACCGGCCGCAGTACTTGCGCCTGTCGCGATAGTCACAGGTGCTACCAACGAATTGTTCGAGCCGATGAACACGTCCTCGCCCAGCACCGTCTTGTGCTTGTTGGCGCCATCGTAGTTACAGGTGATGGTGCCCGCACCGATGTTGGTGCGGGCACCAATCACGGCGTCGCCCAGATAGGTCAGGTGACCGGCCTTGGCACCTTCGCCCATCTCTGCGTTTTTCAGCTCGACGAAGTTACCCACGTGAGCGCGTGGGCCCAGCACGCTGCCTGGGCGTAGACGGGCAAATGGGCCAGCGTCCGCTGCTTCACCGACGAAAGCGCCTTCCAGATGACTGTTGGCCTTGATGCTCGCGCCTTTGCGCAGGGTGCTGTCCTTGATCACGCAGTTCGGGCCGATTGAAACGTCATCCTCAATAACTACGCGGCCTTCGAGGATCACGTTGATATCAATCATGACGTCGCGCCCGACAGTCACTTCTCCCCGCACGTCGAAGCGCGAAGGATCACGCAGCGTCACGCCGAGCGCCATCAAGCGGCGGGCTTCGCGAAGCTGGTAATGGCGCTCGAGGTCAGCGAGTTGTTTGCGATCATTGGCCCCCTGCACTTCCATGGCGTCCAGCGGCTGGGCGGTGGCGACAGCCAGGCCATCGTTCACAGCCATGGCGATCACGTCAGTCAGGTAGTACTCGCCCTGAGCGTTGTTGTTGGACAGACGCCCCAGCCAGTCTGAAAGACGCTTGCCCGGTACAGCCAGAATGCCGGTGTTGCCTTCTCTGATCGCTTTCTGCGCTTCGCTTGCGTCCTTGTGCTCGACGATCGCGGTGACGCGGTCGTGCTCGTCCCGCACGATGCGGCCGTAACCAGCCGGATCGTCCAGTGTGACGGTCAGCAGGCCGAGCTGTTGATCATTCACCAGGGTCAGCAGGCGCTGCAGGGTCTCGACTTCTATCAACGGGACATCGCCGTACAGGATCAGCACGGTGTCGGCGGTCAACGCCGGCACGGCTTGAGCAACGGCATGACCGGTTCCCAGTTGCTTGTCCTGCAAGACGAAATTCAGGTCATCGGCCGCAAGCTGTTCGCGCACCAGATCGGCTCCATGGCCGATTACCACATGAATGCCTTGAGGTGACAGCTGTCGAGCGCTGTGGATGACATGACCCAGCATTGAATTGCCGGCCACTGGGTGCAGGACCTTGGGCAAGGCCGAACGCATGCGAGTGCCCTGACCCGCAGCGAGAATGACGATATCGAGAGACATGAAGAGATTCCAGGCGAGCTGGCCGCAGTCTGAGCCGGGCCGGTGATTCAGGAAAAAGAGCCGAAAAAAGAAAAAGGGTAGCCGAGGCTACCCTTTTACTCAATCGCGCATGAAGATCGCTGGCCTTAGCCGCCGAACTTCTTGCGAATTTGCTGAACGGTGCGCAGCTGAGCCGCGGCCTCCGCCAGACGTGCAGCAGCAGATCCGTAATCGAAATCTGCGCCTTTTTCGTTCAGGGCGCGCTCGGCAGCTTTTACAGCTTCCAGAGCAGAGGCTTCGTCCAGGTCGGCAGCGCGTTGCACGGTATCGGCAAGCACTTTGACCATGTTCGGTTGAACCTCAAGGAAACCACCGGAGATGTAGAACACCTCGGCTTCTCCACCCTGCTTGATCAGACGGATCGGGCCCGGCTTCAGATCAGTGATCAGCGGCGCGTGACCTGGAGCAATACCGATATCACCCAGGTTACCGTGTGCAATCACCATCTCGACCAGACCGGAGAAAATCTCTCCTTCCGCGCTGACGATATCGCAATGGACTGTCATAGCCATTTGCTTGCCTCAACCTGATTAGCGCCCGTTGCCGGGCGCCTGGATTACAGTTTCTTGGCTTTCTCGATCGCTTCTTCGATGCCGCCGACCATGTAGAACGCTTGTTCTGGCAGATGGTCGTACTCACCGGCGAGG
>Ga0308159_1000370_pt1 | contig 112422 bp, 78 predicted proteins | sample PhyCR1_FD_201040 | JGI IMG/M metagenome (GOLD analysis project Ga0308159, IMG submission 201040) | Phyllosphere microbial communities from UC Gill Tract Community Farm, Albany, California, United States - DLSLC.R1 | ecosystem: Host-associated > Plants > Phyllosphere > Unclassified | place: USA...
CTGACAATCTTCAATCCAAAAGGAATTGCTTCATGACCCGGTCAGCAAGCCGACCAGGCACGAGGTCAATCAATAAATTGGCATTGACAATGTGCACGCTGTTGAGTTCTCAAGGACCAGACGCACTTGCTCCTCGGCTCGAGTTCGAGCTTCAGCCACAAGGCTTGTGTTCTTGGCTTGCCACCGGTGGTTCGTCGGACCCGGAGGTCCAGTGGCTCATCCCGAGGGGAGAGAACCGGTGGGCTTGTCATCCTAGGCGTCGAAGCGATCCGGCGCAAGGCCCGATCTGAACTTCAGTGGAGGATGGTCCCGCTTGAGGGCCGACGTGCTCTGGGCTTTCGCTCCAGCCGCTCCGCCGCACCTTTGGGGTGACGAGTAAGAACTATACGCAGCCCTGAGCGAGTGCGCCAAGCCAGCCCCCATCCCGGGCGTGTCGCGTTGTGCAACACACGTCGCCCGGACGCAGCGATGCCCGGTTCCACAGGGGAACCGGGCATCACAGGGGTCGAGCAACCGGGATCAGGCGAGCGTCACTCCGGCGAGGGTCTTCTTGCCACGACGGAGGACGAGCACTCCCCCGGGCAGGGCGAGGTCGGACAACGGGGCGGCCGGGTCTTCGGCCCGGACGTTGTTCACGGAGACGCCGCCCTGGTCGATCGCGCGGCGGGCCTCGCCGAGGGACTTCACGAGTCCGGTCTCCACGAGTGCCCGTGCGACGTCCGCTCCGGAGTCGAGCGTGACCGATCCCGGCAGCGCGGCGATCGCCGACCGCAGGGTCTCCGGGTCGAGCGCACCGAGGTCACCGTTGCCGAACAGCGCGGCCGCGGCATCGATCGCCGCCTGGGTCGCCGCCACTCCGTGCACGATCGAGGTGACCTCGAAGGCCAGGGTCCGCTGGGCCTCTCGTCGGAAGGGCTCGTCGGCGACGGCCTGCTCGAGTCGTTCGATCTCGGCGCGCGTCAGGAACGTGAACTGCCGCAGTCGGGCGATCACGTCGGCGTCCGTCGTGTTGAGCCAGAACTGGTACATGGCGTAGGGCGAGGTCATCTCGGCGTCGAGCCAGATCGCGTTGCCCTCGCTCTTGCCGAACTTCGTGCCGTCGGAGTTCGTGATGAGCGGGGTCCCGAGAGCGTGCACCGTGGCACCTTCGGCACGACGGACGAGCTCGGTGCCCGAGGTCAGGTTGCCCCACTGGTCCGAGCCACCGGTCTGGAGCGTGCACCCGTACTGCCGCCAGAGTTCGCGGTAGTCGAGCCCCTGCAGGATCTGGTAGCTGAACTCGGTGTAGCTGATCCCCGCATCGGAGTTCAGGCGCGCGGCCACCGCGTCCTTCTTGAGCATCGAGTTGACGCGGAAGTACTTGCCGACGTCGCGCAGGAAGTCGATCGCGGACAACGGTGCGGTCCAGTCGAGGTTGTTCACCAGGCGGACGCCGTTGTCGCCGTCCGGACTGAGGAACCGGGACACCTGTGCCTGCAGTCGGGACACCCACTCCGCCACGGTCTCCGGCGTGTTCAACGTTCGCTCGGCTGTGGGACGCGGATCGCCGATGAGACCGGTCGACCCGCCCACCAACGCGAGCGGCTTGTGCCCCGCGAGCTGCAGCCGACGCATCGTCAGGAGCTGCAGGAGGTTGCCGCAGTGCAGCGACGGCGCGGTGGGGTCGAAGCCGCAGTAGTACGTGATCGGTTCACCGTCGAGGGCCTCTTGCAGCGCGGTCTCGTCGGTCGAGACCTGCACCAGACCGCGCCACTGCAGTTCGTCCCACACCGAGTCGAAGGCGGGGTCGTTCTGCTGGCGCGTCAGGACGTCTTGAGCGGTATCACTGGACACCCCGCCATCGTAGCGGCGACGGACGTCCGGCAGGCGCGGCGGCCGGGAGGCCCGTGGCCGGGTTCACGAGTCGAGGGCGCCCTTGTGCCGCCGGTACGTCGAGACCGTGGGGTCACCCGTCAGCCAGAAGCGCCAGGGGTACCGCGCCCCGCCGGCGATGCCGCCGACGCCGGTGCGCGGGCCGCGGGAGATGCGCGGGACCGCAGCGCCCGCGGGCGGACCGGCCACGGTTTCGGACAGGAGCTCGTCGATCACGTGGGCCGGTAAGGCGGAGGCGAGCCGGGCCTCCAGGCCGGGTGCCAGGGTGAGCACGAACGGGCCGGACCCGTCGAGGAGCGACGTGCCGTCGTCCTGCCCGAGGACCGCTCCGAGCGCACCACCGAGGTTGCCGGGCCCGCGTGCCAAGGCGACGTCCGCGACCTTCGGCCCGCGACGCGCTCGCGCGACGTCGAGTCCCTCGACGACCTGCGCACCGCGCAGCAGCGAGCCCGACGAGGAGCCGGCCGGCCCGCTCACGACGTTGACGCAGGTGTGGATGCCGTACGAGCGGTAGGCGTACAGCGTGCCGGGCGGACCGAAGAGGTGGCGGTTTCGCTCCGCCATCCCCCGGTGTCCGTGTGAGCCGGGGTCGGTGGGGCCGGAGTAGGCCTCGACCTCGGTGATGCGGAGCGCCACGCCGCGCCCCGCGATCGTCGCACCGAGCAGGGCCGGCGCGGCGATCGGGGCGGGCTCGGCGAGCAGCGCGGCGATCCCCTCGGTCATCGCGAGAAGGGTGCGCCCTCGGCCAGGTCGCGGACGCGGCGGGTGACGGACGCGAGCTGCTCGGCGACCCGGTCGGGTGCGGTGCCCCCGACGCCGGAGCGCGATGCGACGCTGCCCTCGATGGTCAGGACGGAACGGACGTCGGGCGTGAGGTGCTCGGACACCGACCGGTACTCGTCGTCGGTCGGCTCGTCGAGCTCGATGTCGCGCTCCTCGCAGTACCGGACGAGCGCGCCGGAGACCTCGTGCGCATCCCGGAACGGGACGCCCTGGCGGACCAGCCACTCGGCGACGTCCGTCGCGAGCGAGAACCCCTGCGGCGCGAGCTCGGCCATCCGGTCGGTGTCGAAGGTCAGGGTCGCGATCATGCCGGTGAACGCGGGCAGCAGGACCTCGAGCGTGGCGACGGAGTCGAAGACCGGCTCCTTGTCCTCCTGCAGGTCGCGGTTGTAGGCCAGCGGCAGGCCCTTGAGGGTCGCGAGGAGCCCGGTCAGGTTGCCGATCAGGCGCCCCGACTTGCCCCGGGCGAGCTCGGCGATGTCCGGGTTCTTCTTCTGCGGCATGATGCTCGAGCCGGTCGAGAAGGCGTCGTGGAGCCGGACGAAGCCGAACTCCTTCGTGTTCCAGAGGATGACCTCTTCCGACAGGCGCGAGACGTCGATGCCGATCTGCGCGAGGACGAACGCGAACTCGGCGACGACGTCGCGGGCGGCCGTGGCGTCGATCGAGTTGTCCGCCGGGCGGTCGAAGCCGAGCTCCGCGGCGATCGCGGCGGGGTCGAGGCCGAGCGAACTCCCTGCCAGCGCACCGGCACCGTACGGGCTGACGCTCGCGCGGCCGGCCCAGTCGCGGAGGCGCTCGAGGTCGCGGACGAGCGGCCAGGCGTGCGCGAGCAGGTGGTGGGCCAGGAGCACGGGCTGCGCGTGCTGCAGGTGCGTGCGGCCCGGCATGATCGCGGCCGGGTGCTCGGTCGCCTGCTGGGTGATCGCGTCGACGAGGTCGATCACGAGCCGGCCGATGCGCCGCCCGTGGTCGAGCATGTGCATGCGGCCGAGGGTTGCGATCTGGTCGTTGCGGCTGCGACCAGCGCGGAGCTTGCCGCCGAGTTCGGGACCGAGGTCGGCGATGAGCAGGCGTTCGAGGGCGCCGTGGACGTCCTCGTCGGAGTCGTCGGGCTGCAGTGTGCCGTCGGCGTGCGCCGCTTCGAGCCGGTCGAGGCCGGCGAGCATCCGATCGAGCTCGTCGGCGGTCAGGTAGCCCGCGGTGTGCAGCGCTCGGGCGTGGGCTCGGGACCCCGCGATGTCGTACGGCGCGAGCTGCCAGTCGAAGTGCGTCGACTTCGAGAGCGCGGCGAGGGCCGCACTCGGGCCGTCGGCGAAGCGGCCGCCCCAGAGGGCACCGGTGTTGGTGGCGTCGGTCTTCTCGTCGGTCATGTCGTCCTGCGTCGTTTCGTCGGTGCTGGGTCGGGCCGGGGGCTCGGGCCGTGGGCGGTTGGTCGGTGTGGTGCGGCCGTCGGTCAGTTCGCCGCGTCGCGGCGGGCGGAGATCTTGCTGGGCAGTGACCAGAGCTCGATGAACCCCCTGGACACGGACTGGTCGAACGCGTCGCCGGTGTCCGACGTCGCCAGGTCGAAGTCGTAGAGGCTCTGCTCCGACCGACGGCCCGTCACCGTGGCACGCCCGCCCTGCAGCCGCAACCGGACGTCGCCGGACACGTGCTGCTGGGTGTGCTCGACGAAGGCGTCGAGGCTGCGCTTGAGTCCGCCGAACCACAGGCCGTCGTAGACCAGGTCGGCCCACTCGGACTCGACGCCGCGTTTGAACCTGGCGACGTCGCGCTCGAGGGTGAGGCTCTCGAGCTCCTCGTGCGCGGCGATGAGCGCGATCGCGGCCGGCGCTTCGTAGACCTCGCGCGACTTGATCCCGACCACCCGGTCCTCGACGACGTCGATCCGCCCGACACCGTGCTTGCCGGCGACCGCGTTGAGCTCCTGCACCATGCGCAGCACGCTGAACCGCTGCCCGTCGAGGGCGACCGGGACACCGCGGTCGAAGGTGATCGTGACCTCGTCGGGCTGCTGCGGGAGCGCCGGGTCCTGCGTGGTCGCGTAGAGGTCGTCGGCGGGGGCGGTCCACGGGTCCTCGAGGAGCCCGGTCTCGACGGCTCGCCCCCACACGTTCTGGTCGACCGACCACGGCTCCCGCTCCGAGTGCTGGATCGGCAGCCGGTGCTCCTGGGCGTACGCGACGGCGCGGTCCCGGGTCAGGGCGAGGTCCCGCACCGGTGCGACGGTCCGCAGGTCCGGTGCGATCGCCGCGACGGCTGCCTCGAAGCGGACCTGGTCGTTGCCCTTGCCGGTGGAGCCGTGCGCAACGCTGTCGGCACCGAGTTGCTTCGCCGTGAGAGCGAGGTGCTTCGCGATGAGCGGGCGGCTCAGTGCCGAGACGAGCGGGTACCGCTTCTGGTAGAGCGCGTTGGCCCGGAGCGCCGGCACGATGTACTCGTCGGCGAACTCGTCCTTGGCGTCGACGACGAGCGACTCGACGGCGCCGCAGTCGAGCGCACGCTGCCGGACCGCCTCGAGGTCCTCGCCGCCCTGGCCGACGTCGACCACGAGTGCGACGACGTCCTTGCCGGTGGCGTCGCGCAGCCAGCCGATCCCGACGGAGGTGTCGAGACCGCCGGAGTACGCGAGGACGACGCGGTCAGCCACTGGTGTTCGGTCCGTCGGCTAGTCGTTGGCGAGCAGCCAGGCCAGCAGCGCCTTCTGGGCGTGCAGACGGTTCTCCGCCTCGTCCCAGATGATGCTGCGCGGGCCGTCGATGACGTCGGCGGTCACCTCGAACCCACGGTCGGCCGGCAGGCAGTGCATGAAGACGGCGTCCTCGGCGGCGTGCGCCATGAGCGCGTCGTCGACGCGGTACCCCGCGAAGGTGTCGAGGCGCGACTGCTTCTCGGACTCCTTGCCCATCGACACCCAGGTGTCGGTGACGACCACGTCGGCACCCGCGACCGCGGCCACCGGGTCGGTCACCACGAGGACGGAGCCGCCCGTCACGGCGGCGCGTTCCTCGGCGTCGGTGACGACCTGCGCCGACGGGGAGAACTCGGCGGGTGCGGCGACGCGGACGTGCATGCCCGCCGTCGCCCCGGCGAGCAGGTACGACTGCGCCATGTTGCTCGCACCGTCGCCGATGAACGCCACGGTCTGTCCGGCGAGGGCGCCGCGGTGCTCACGGATGGTGAGCAGGTCGGCGAGGAGCTGGCAGGGGTGGAAGTCGTCGGACAGCGCGTTGACGACGGGGACCGTCGTGCCGGCGGCCATCTCCTCGAGCCCGGCCTGACCGTAGGTGCGCCACACGATCGCCGACACCATGCGCTCGAGCACGCGGGCGGTGTCCGACGGGGTCTCCTTGCCGCCGAGCTGGCTGTTCGCCGTCGAGATGATCAGCGGGCTGCCGCCGAGGTCGGAGATGCCGACGTGGAAGGACACCCGGGTGCGGGTCGACGACTTGTCGAAGATCACCGCGACGCTCTGCGGACCGGCCAGCGGCTTCTCCGCCCAGCGGTCGGCCTTCATGCGGTCGGCGATGTCGAGGATCGCGGACTGCTCGGCCTGGCTCAGGTCGTCGTCACGGAGGAAGTGGCGGGTCATGCGGTGGGCTCCTGCGCTGCGGCGACGGCCGCGAGGCTCTGGGCGAGGATCGACAGGAACTCGTCGATCTCGGCGTCGGACACGATGAGCGGCGGCGCGATGCGCAGGCTCGACTCGTTGGGGGCGTTGATGATGAGGCCACGCTCGAGGGCGGCTGCGTTGACGGCCGGACCGATCGGACCGGTCAGACCGACGCCGATGAGCAGGCCAGTGCCACGGACCTCTTCCACCAGCGGGGAACCGATGGCGCGGATGCCGTCACGGATCCGCTCGCCCTTGACCACTGCGCCGGCGACGAGTTCCGCACGCTCGATCTCCCCGAGCACCGCGTTGGCGACGCGGGTGCCGAGCGGGTTGCCGCCGAACGTCGACCCGTGCTGCCCGGCCGAGAACAGGTCGGACGCCCAACCGAACGTGACGAGGGCGCCGATGGGGAAGCCCCCGGCGATGCCCTTCGCGACGGTGATGGCGTCCGGCGTCACCCCGTGGCCCTGGAACGCGAACCAGTTGCCGGTCCGGCCGACACCCGTCTGGATCTCGTCGAGGATCAGCAGTGCGCCGTGCTCCGCGGTCAGTCGGCGTGCCGCCAGCAGGAAGCCCTCGGGCAGGTCGACCACGCCGGCCTCGCCCTTGATCGGTTCGAGGATCAGGGCTGCGACGGAGTCGTCGATCGACGCTTCGAGCGCCTCGATCGAGGTGTCGATGTGCTCGACGCCCGGGATCATCGGCAGGAAGTCCTGCTGCAGCGCAGGCTTGCCGGTGAGCGCGAGGGCACCCATCGTGCGCCCGTGGAAGCCCTGCTTGAGCGCGAGGATCCGGGTCTTCGTACCGTCCGCACCCTTGTTGAGGCGGGCCAGCTTGAACGCGGCCTCGTTCGCCTCGGCACCGGAGTTGCCGAAGTAGACACGGCCGGCGTCGCCCGCACCGGTGATGCGCTTCAGCCGCTCGGCGAGTTCGAGCTGCGGCGGTGTGGCGAAGTAGTTCGACACGTGCACGAGCTTCGCGGCCTGGTCGGCGATCGCCTCCACCAGGGCGGGGTGCGCGTGGCCGAGCGAGTTCACCGCGATGCCGGCGAGGAAGTCGAGGTACTCGTTGCCGTCGACGTCCCAGACGCGGCAGCCCTGGCCACGCTCGAGCATGATCTTGGGCGGGGTCAGGGATCGCATGAGCGACGCCCCGAACCGGTCGTTCCAGGTCTCGGTCTGCGTCTCGGTGCTCACTGCTGGTGTCCCTTCTCGTCCGTACCCGCCACGTGCTGGCCGGTACTGCTGTCGATCGACGGCGACGCCACGCGACGGCCGATCTCGGCGTGGGTCATCTGGTTCTCGGTTCGTCGGCTCGGGTCCGGGATCACCTCGGTGCCCGCACCCCGCAGGGTGAAGACCTCGAGCAGGATCGAGTGCGGGATCCGGCCGTCGATGATCGTCGCACCGCCGACCCCGCCGACCACGGCGTCGAGGCACGCGGTCATCTTGGGGATCATCCCGGACTCGAGGCTCGGCAGGAGCTCGCGGAGCTCGTCGACCGCGATGAGGTCGACGATCGAGTCACGGTCGGGCCAGTTGCGGTACAGGCCGGGGACGTCGGTGAGCATCATGAGCTTCGATGCCCGGAGCGCGATCGCCAGGGCACCCGCCGCAGCGTCCGCGTTCACGTTGAGTGCCTGGTCGGGGTGCGCGTCGTCGATCGCGATGCTCGAGACGACCGGGATCCGGCCGGCCTCGATCGCGGCGAGCACACCCGACGGGTCGACGTGGGTGATGTCCCCGACGTGGCCGAGGTCGTACTCCTGCCCGTCGACGACGACGCCCTTCTTCTCGCCGGTGAACAACGAGCCGCCGTCGCCGAACACGCCGACGGCCAGGCCCTCGCCGTGTTCGTTCATCAAGTCGACGATCTCGCGGTTGACCTCGCCTGCCAGGACGTCGCGGACGACGGTGATCGCCTCGGTCGTCGTGACGCGGTAGCCGCCGCGGAACTCGGACTCGATGCCCTGTTCCTTGAGGGCCGCGGAGATCTGCGGGCCGCCGCCGTGCACGACGACGGGGTGCAGACCGGCGTAGCGCAGGTAGACCATGTCCTCGGCGAAGGCGCGCTTCAGGTCCTCGTTCACCATGGCGTTGCCGCCGAACTTGACCACGACGACCTTGCCCGAGAAGCGCTTCAGCCAGGGCAGCGACTCGATGAGCGTCGCGGCCTTGACCGCGGCGAACTCGTGTTCTTCTTCCTTCGTGAGGGGCGTGCCGACCCCGTTCGTGTCCGCCGCCATCAGCTGGAGTACGCGCTGTTCTCGTGCACGTAGTCGTGCGTGAGGTCGTTGGTCAGGATCGTGGCCGAGTGCGTGCCGACACCGAGGTCGATGCGCACGTGGGTGTCACGCGGGGTCAGGTCGACGGAGTCGCTCGGCTCGTCGGGTGCGCCCGCGTGGCAGACCCGGACGCCGTTCATGCTGACGTCCACCGCGTACGGGTCGAACTCGGCGTCGGTCGTACCGATCGCCGCGAGCACCCGGCCCCAGTTCGGGTCGTTGCCGAAGACGGCCGCCTTGAACAGGTTGTTCCGGGCGACGCTCCGACCGACGGTCACGGCGTCGTCCTCCGTGGCGGCGTGCACGACCTCGATCGCGATGTCGTGGCTCGCACCCTCGGCGTCCTGCTGCAGCTGGCGGGCCAGGTCGGCGCAGACCGCGGTCAGGGCTTCCTGGAAGTCACCGACCTCGGGCGTCACGCCACTCGCACCCGACGACAGCAGCACGACGGTGTCGTTCGTGGACATGCAGCCGTCGGAGTCGACGCGGTCGAACGTGATGCGGGTGGCGGCACGGAGCGCCTGGTCGAGCTGGTCCGGCGTCTGCACGGCGTCGGTCGTGATGACGACGAGCATCGTCGCGAGGCCCGGGGCGAGCATCCCGGCACCCTTGGCCATGCCGCCGACGGTCCAGCCGTCCTCGGTCACGACGGACTGCTTGGCCTTCGTGTCCGTCGTCATGATCGCGGTCGCCGCATCCGGACCGCCGTCGCTGCTGAGTGCCGCACTCGCCAGGTCAACGCCGCGGAGCACGTTGTCGCGGAAGGTCTGGTCGCCCACACCGATGAGCCCGGTGGAGCAGACGACGACGTCGCCGGCTCCGATCCCGAGGGCGTCGCCCACGGCTTCGGCCGTCAGGTGCGTGGTCTGGAAGCCGAACGAGCCGGTGAAGCAGTTCGCGCCGCCGGAGTTCAGGACGACGGCACGAGCGACGCCGTCCCCGACGACCTGGCGGGACCAGATCACGGGGTGCGCCTGGGCCCGGTTGCTGGTGAAGACGGCGGCCACGGCCGCGTCGGGGCCGTCGTTGACGACGAGGGCCACGTCCGGCCTGCCGCTCGTCTTGAGGCCTGCGGTGACACCGGCGGCGCGGAAGCCCGCTGCCGCGGTGACGCCCTGGAGGCCCGGCTCGGTCTGGGTGGTCGTGCCTGCGTCGGTCACGGTGCGACTCCGTCCACGCTGAGGCCCGTGGTCTCGGGGAGACCGAGGGCGATGTTCGCCGACTGGACGGCGGCGCCGGCCGTGCCCTTGGCGAGGTTGTCGAGCGCGGTCACCGCGACGACGCGGCCGGCGGCCTCGTCGACGGCGATGCCGACGAGCGCGGTGTTCGCACCGATCGCGTCCGCGACCCGGGGGAACTCGCCCTCGGGCAGCAGGTGGACGAAGGGTTCATCGGCGTACGCCTGCTCCCAGGCAAGTCGGACGTCGCGTGCGCTGACGCCGGGCGAGAGCTTCGCGGTGGTGGTCGCCAGGATCCCCCGCGACATCGGGACCAGGACCGGCGTGAACGAGATCGTCACGTCGGCGGCCCCCGCGACCTGCAGGTTCTGCTGGATCTCGGGGACGTGCCGGTGCGAACCACCGACGGCGTAGGCGCTGGCGGACCCCATGATCTCGGAGGCCAGGTAGGTGGTGGCCAGCTTCTTGCCGGCGCCACTCGGGCCGACGCTGAGCACCGCGACGAGGTCGTCGGACTCGACGAGGCCGGCCTGGATGCCCGGCTGGATGCCGAGCGTCACCGCGGTGACGTTGCAGCCGGGGACCGCGATGCGCTTCGTGCCGACCAGGGCGGAACGCTGCTTGCCCTGCGACGCGATGTCGTCGACCTCGCGCCATTCATCGGCCGAACCCGGGGTGGGCGCCGCGAGCAGGAGCTCGGGCAGCCCGTAGGTCCACGCGCCGAAGTAGTCACCGCCGTAGAACCGCTCCCACGCCGCCGGGTCCGTCAGCCGGTGGTCGGCGCCGCAGTCGATGACGAGCGCGTCGTCGCCGAGTTCCGCGGTGATCGCACCCGACTGCCCGTGCGGCAGCGCCAGGAACACCACGTCGTGCCCGCGCAGCGTCTCGGCCGTCGTCTCCGTCAGCGTCAGGTGCGACAGGGAACGGAGGTGCGGCTGCGTCGCGATCAGGGGCTGTCCGGCGTTCGAGAACGCCGTCACCGTCCTGACCTCGAACTCGGGGTGGGCGGAGAGCACGCGCAGGAGCTCACCACCCGCGTAGCCGGAGGCTCCCGCCACGGCGACGGATACGGACATGGGATTCCACCTTTGGTCGGACTGGTCGTCGAGAGAGTCGGAGGCGGCGACCCCGGGCGGTGCTGATCCCGTGTGGGTCAGTCGCGCAGGGTCGCCCCGAATCGCTCGCCGGCACGTCGGACAGCGCCGTCACGGGCCTCGGTGGCCTCGGCAGCGGTCAGCGTGCGGTCCGTGGCACGGAAGCGCAGCGCGAACGTCAGGGACTTCTGTCCCTCGTCCACGCCGGAGCCCCGGTAGTCATCCACGAGCCGAGCATACTCCAACAGGTCTCCGGCGCCAGAGCGCACCGCATCCAGCACGTCACCGGCCGGCACGCCGGCATCGACGACGAGCGAGAGGTCCTGCGTCGCCGCCGGGTAGGAGACGATCGGCGCGACCGCGACGAGTTCCGGGGCAGCGGCGACGAGCGCGTCGAGGTCGAGCTCGACGACCGCCACCACCCGGGGCAGGACGGCGGCCTCGGCCAGTTCGGGCAGGAGCTCACCGGCGACGCCCACGACCGTGCCGTCGACGAGCAGCGACGCGGCCCGGCCCGGGTGCAGGGACGGGTGGGTCGTCTGCGCGACGGTGAGTTCCACACCGACGGCCCAGGCGACCTGGCGGGCAACGTCGATCGCGTCGGCGATGCCGAACGGTTCCGCCGTGGTGCCGGGCTGCTTGACGACCCGGTGGCCGGTGAGCAGTGCGGCGACGTGGAAGGGCTGGGCGGGCAGCGAGGCGTCCAGCGCCTCGAGCGTCGCACGGTCGGGCCGGGTGGCGCCCGCCGGGACCTCGTCGGTGCCGAGCGTCACGCCCGTCACCGGCAGGAACACCCGGGACGTCTCGTAGAGCGCGACGTCGACGAGCCCGCGCGACACGTTGCGACGGGCGGCGTCGACCAGGGCCGGAACGCCGCTCCGGCGCAGGAGGTTCTGCTCGCTGTCCAGGGCATTCGCGAGCACGACGCTCGGTCCGCCCTGCGGGTCGATCCCCGGGTAGGCGTCCTGCGTGGCGGCCGACACGAACGGCGCCGTGACGACCTCGGTCAGGCCCGCCGCGGCCAGCGCCGAGGCGACCCGACGACGAGCCTGCTGGTGCCGGGTCAGGCCACGGCCGGGCGGGGCGACCGGCAGCACGCTCGGGATCCGGTCGTAGCCGACGATGCGCGCGACCTCTTCGACGAGGGTGGTCTCGTCGGTCAGGTCGGGACGCCAGGTGGGCGGCGTGACCGCGAGCTGCTCACCGTCGGACTCGACCGTCGCGCCGATCGCGCGGAGCGTGTCGATGACCTCGGCGTCGGTGTACTCGACGCCGACGAGCTCGGCCGGACGCGTGAGGCGCATCATCACGGTCGCCCGCGGCTCGGTGTCGACGAGCGTGGATCCGAGGGCGTCAGCGGTGCCGCCGGCGAGCTCGACGAGGAGCTCGACGGCACGGTTCGCCGCGGCCTCGGCCACCTGCGGGTCGACCCCGCGCTCGAAGCGACGGGATGCCTCGCTGGGGAGCTTGTGGCGACGAGCGGTGCGGGCGATGGAGACCTGGTCGAACCCGGCGGCCTCGATCAGGACGTCGGTGGTGCTCGCCGAGATCTCGGTGCGGGCTCCGCCCATGACGCCGGCGAGGCCGACGGGACCGTCGTCGTCGGTGATGACGAGGTCTTCGGGGTCGAGCTTCCGAACGGCGCCGTCGAGGGTCTCGAGCGTCTCGCCAGCGGTCGCCCGGCGCACGCCGAGGCCGCCCGCGATGGTCTGCAGGTCGTAGCCGTGGAGCGGCTGGCCGAGCTCGAACATGACGTAGTTCGTGATGTCGACGGGCAGGGAGATGGAACGCACCCCTGCCAGCGACAGACGCGACACCATCCAGGACGGTGTCTTCGCGGCCGGATCGATCCCGCGGACGACGCGGGTGACGAACGTCGACGCTCCGACCCGACCCCGCACCGGGGCCTGGTCGTCGATCGTGACCCGGAAGCCCTCGGCCGCACGCGGCGCGACGCGGTCGACGGGGTCGTGGAAGCTGGCTCCGGTGGCGTGCGCGTACTCACGGGCGACACCACGCATGCTGAGCACGTAGCCGCGGTCCGGCGTGACGTTGATCTCGACCGCGGCGTCGTCGAGGCCGAGGAGCGCGATGGCGTCGGCACCGACGGTGGGGTCCATGCCGAGGTCGGCGAAGCGCAGGATGCCGTCGTGCTCGTCGCCCAGCCCGAGCTCGCGGGCCGAGGCGATCATGCCGTCGGACACGTGCCCGTAGGTCTTGCGGGCGGCGATCGGGAACGGCCCCGGCAGCACTGCGCCGGGCAGCGTGACGACGACGAGGTCGCCGACGTCGAAGTTGTGCGCGCCGCAGACGATGCCGCGCGGCTCGGCTTCGCCGACGTCCACCTGGCACCAGTTGATGGTCTTGCCGTTCTTCTGCGGCTCGGGGACGCGCTCGAGGACCCGACCGACCACGATGGGACCGGTCAGGTCGAAGGTGTGGACGTCCTCTTCCTCGAAGCCGACCGACACGAGCGCCGCGTGGACGTGCTCGAGGGTGACGTCCTCGGGGAGGTCGACGGACTCACCGAGCCAACGGAGTGGGACGCGCATCAGACCACCGTTCCGAACTGCTGCGAGAAGCGGATGTCGCCCTCGAGGAAGTCACGCATGTCGTTCAGGCCGTTGCGGAACTGCAGCGTCCGCTCGATGCCCATGCCGAACGCGAAGCCCTGGTACTCGTCCGGGTCGATGCCGGCGGCACGCAGGACGTTGGGGTTCACCATGCCGCAGCCACCCCACTCGACCCACCGCGCGCCACCCTTGGCGTTCGGCTGCCAGACGTCCATCTCGGCGCTGGGCTCGGTGAACGGGAAGTAGTTCGGGCGGAGCCGGATCTGCGCCTCGGCGCCGAACATCTGCCGGGCGAAGTGCTCGAGCGTGCCGCGCAGGTGCGCCATCGTCAGGCCCTTGTCGATCGCGATGCCCTCGACCTGGGTGAAGACCGGCAGGTGCGTGGCGTCGAGCTCGTCGGCACGGTAGACGCGACCCGGCGCGATGACGTACAGCGGGAGGTCACGCGACAGCAGCGACCGCACCTGCACCGGCGAGGTGTGGGTGCGCATGACCAGGTGCCGGTCGACGGGCTCGACGAAGATCGTGTCCGCCATCGCCCGGGCCGGGTGGTCCTGGTCGAAGTTCAGCGCGTCGAAGTTGAACCACTCGTGCTCGAGCTCGGGGCCTTCTGCCACTTCCCACCCCATGCCGACGAAGATGTCGGCGACGGCTTCGTTCAGCAGCGAGAGGGGGTGGCGGGAGCCGGTGGCGCGGTGGACCGGCAACGCGGTGACGTCGACGCGCTCGGCTTCGAGCCGTGCGCGTTCCTCGGCCACCGCGAGGACGGATTCCTGCTCGGCGATCGCCGCGTTCACCCGCCCACGGGCCTGCCCGACGAGCTTGCCCGCCGCGGCCTTCTGCTCCGGCGGCACACTGCGCATCGATGCGTTCATCCGCGCCAACGGTGACTGCTCACCGGTGTGCTCGGCCCTGGCCTGCTTCAGTTCGGCGACCGTCGTCGTGGCACGGACGGCGGCGAGGGCCGCGTCCACCGCGTCGGCGACGGCCGATTCGCTGATCTCGAGAGGTTCTGACACGAGACCCAAGCCTACCGGCCGTCGGGATACCACCCACCTGCACCGAGCGGACGGTGGATGACCGATGCCGACGACCGGCCTGGGGAGGGACGAGCGTCAGCTCCGGAGCGCGAAGGCCGACTCGTACAGGCACACCGACGCAGCGGTGGCGAGGTTCATCGACTCCGCCTGCCCGTAGATCGGCACCTTGACGGCCCGGTCGACGAGTGCCAGATCGTCGGCGGTGAGCCCGCGGGCCTCGTTGCCGAAGACCCACGCGGTCGGTCCGTCGAGCATCCCCTCGGCGCGGACCACCGGCAGGTCGTCGCCGGAGACGTCCGCCGCGAGCACCGTGTAGCCGAGGGCCTTCGCCCGCTCGATCGTGTCCGCCAGGGTCACGCCGACGGACACCGGGACGTGGAACAGGGACCCGGTCGTCGACCGGACGACCTTCGGGTTGTACGGGTCGACCGAGCGTCCGGTCAGCACCACCGCGTCGGCGCCGGCCGCGTCGGCGGCCCGGATGATCGTGCCGGCGTTCCCCGGGTCCCGGACCTCTTCGAGGATGGCGACCAGTCCGGGCAACGCGGCCTGCTCGTCGGACGCATCACGGGCCTCCCGGTCGGCGGCTGCCGCAGCGCGGTCCGGGAAGACGTCCTTCACCGACGTCGGGAACTGCTGGCACACCGCCACCACGCCCTGCGGGGTGACCGTGTCGGCCATCGCGTCGAGCACCTGCTCGGTCACGAACCAGGTGTCCACCGGCGCGTCGTCCAGCCCGTAGCGGGCTGCGGCGGTCGGCGTCACGTAGAGCTCGCGCAGGAGCTCCGGGGCGTACTCCAGCGCTTCGCGGACGGCTTGGGGTCCTTCCAGCAGGAACAGGCCGGTCTCGGCCCGGACGTCCTTCTTGGCCAGGGCCGCAACGGCCTTCACGCGTCCGGCACGGGGGTTCTCGAGGAGATCGCTCACGACCCAAGTCTAGGAACGACGAAACCCCCGCCGTGCGGCGGGGGTTTCGCGAGCAGAAGAACTGACTACGCAGCCTTCGGGGCCGAGGTGTCGGCGGGGAGGGCCTTCTTCGCGGTCTCGACGAGCGCGGTGAAGGTCTCGGGGTTGTTCACCGCGAGGTCGGCGAGGATGCGACGGTCGACCTCGACGCCGGCCAGGTTGAGACCCTGGATGAGGCGGTTGTAGGTCAGGCCGTTCGCACGGGACGCAGCGTTGATGCGCTGGATCCAGAGGCGACGGAACTCGCCCTTCTTCGCGTGACGGTCGCGGTACGCGTAGACGAGGGAGTGGGTGACCTGCTCCTTGGCCTTGCGGTACAGGCGCGAACGCTGGCCGCGGTAGCCCTCGGCGCGTTCGAGGATGACGCGGCGCTTCTTGGCGGCGTTGACCGCTCTCTTTACTCGTGCCATTGCACTATTCCTTTACGATCCGGGGGCTCAGTGGCCGAGGAGCTTCTTGACGTTCTTCGCGTCACCCTTGGAGAGGACCTGGTCCTCGTTCAGGCGGGCCTTGCGCTTGGAGCTCTTGACCTCGAGGTTGTGACGCATACCGGCCTGCTGCTTCATGATCTTGCCGGTACCGGTGACCTTGAAGCGCTTCTTCGACCCGGAGTGGGTCTTCTGCTTGGGCATGGTGGTGCCTTTCCGTGGGATGGATGGGGGGCCGCGTCGTTGCGGGTTCGGTCCGGGGACCTATTCGGCCGCGGCGTCCGTGGATTCCGCAGCTGCCTCGGACGTGGAACCGGCCTCGGCCTCGTCCTTGCCCTTCGCGGCGTGCTCGGTGGCACGACGCTCGGCCTTCTGTGCAGCACGCTTGGCGTTCTGCTCGCCCTTGACATCGGACTTGTTCTTGAGCGGTGCGATGATCATCGTCATGTTGCGACCGTCCTGGGTCGGACGCGACTCGACGACACCGAACTCGGCGATCTCTTCCGCGAACTTCTGGAGGAGACGGACGCCCTGCTCCGGACGCGACTGCTCGCGGCCACGGAAGAGGATCATCGCCTTCACCTTGTCGCCGCCGAGGAGGAACCCCTCGGCGCGCTTGCGCTTCGTCTCGTAGTCGTGCACGTCGATCTTCAGGCGGAAACGGACCTCTTTCAGGTCCGTGTTCACCTGGTTGCGACGGGCTTCCTTGGCCTTCTGAGCGGCTTCGTACTTGAACTTGCCGTAGTCCATGATCTTGGCCACGGGCGGCTTCGAGTTCGGCGCGACCTCGACCAGATCCAGTTCGGCTTCCTGCGCGAGACGCAGTGCCATGGCGATCGGGACAACGCCGACCTGCTCACCCTGCGGACCGACGAGTCGGACTTCGGGAACGCGGATTCGGTCGTTGGTACGGGGATCGGTGATGCGGAGCTCCTTCAATCAGGTGGTGGCCGTCCGGGGCGTTTGCCCTGGACGACAGCACGAGAGAGGAGATCTGACGCACGGGATGTCGACCCGTTCGGCAGCCGCCCTGCATCGGATCCGTGGGATCCGACCGACGGGTGCAACACGTGCACTCGCGGAGCGGTGGTGACCCGGTAGCCTGGTGGAACGCGGCCGCGGGTGGGAGAGACTCCTCTTTCGTGACACCGTCCGGGTGTTGTCGAGGACCTTGATCTCAGGAGAACTGATGTCAAGGGAACTGACGGCACACGGACAGCATCTGCCGCGAGCAAGCCTAGCAGAGGAGCACCGTGAGCGACACCCCGATCGACGACACCGGCATCGACGCCGCCAGGGACATCGCGGAGGTGCCGGCGGTCGAACTCATCAACACCGTTGCGGTGCACCTGCTCAGTGCCGCGGCCGTGAAGGTGGGCCTGGCAGACGACCCGCAGGAGCAGACCGACCTGGACGAGGCGCGGAAGCTCATCACCGCGCTGGCCGGCCTGGTCACCGCAGCCGCGACCGAGATCGGCGACCACCACGCCCGTCCGCTCCGCGACGGGCTGCGTTCGCTGCAGCTCGCCTTCCGCGAGGCGTCGGCGATCCCGGACCCGATCGGTGCCGGACCGGGCGAGAAGTACACGGGTCCCGTCAACTAGACGACGTCACCCGGTGACGGACGGGAGGCCCGTGGCGGTGTCGCCACGGGCCTCCCGTCCGTTCGTGGGTCGCGGTCAGGACCCGCTGTCGCCGACCAGGCGCGCGACGGCCGCGAGCGGGATGCCGACCCAGTCGGGTCGGTTGCGGGTCTCGTAGACGACCTCGTAGACCGCCTTGTCGAGCTCGAAGGCGTCGAGTAGTGCGCTGTGGGCGGCGAGGTCCGCGCCGGTGCCCCGCCGGTAGCCCTCGAGGAAGCGTGCCCGCGCCTCGGCCGCCCAGGCGGCCGCGTCGACCGGTTCGGCGTCGTGCGCCAGCGCACCCGCGACGTAGTCGAACGAGCGCAGCATGCCCGCGACGTCGCGCAGGGTGACGTCCGGCAGCGAGCGTTCGTCGAGGGGGCGGAGGGGTTCGCCCTCGAAGTCCAGGAAGACCCAGCCACGGGGATCCGGTGCCGACAGGACCTGTCCGAGGTGCAGGTCACCGTGGATGCGCTGCAGGTCCGGCCACGTCGCGTCGGCGGCACGGGCGTAGACCGCGCGGACGGCGTCGACGTGGTCGGCGACGGCCGGGGCCTCGCGGGCTGCGGTGTCGAGTCGGGCGTGCATCGTCGCGACGGCGGCGTCCCGTCGGGGAGCGTCTGCCGGTTCCGTCGGCAGCGCTCCGGCCAGGGTGCGGTGGACGTCGGCGAGCGCGGTGCCGAGCTGCTCGGCGCGCTCACCGAACGGGGTGCCGGCCTGCGCCTCCTGCAGGGCGACGCGCCAGGCGTCGTCGAGCCCGGAGAGGAACTCCTGGGCGAAGGCGAGGTGACCCGTCGCCGTGCCGTCCGGGCGTCCGACGTCTGGCCAGTCGGCGCGGAGGGCGCCGTAGACCCGCGGCACACGCCTGCTGCCCGCCGCCGTGAGGGCGAGCTGCGTGGTCACGTCGGGGTTGTCGCCGTGGTGCAGCACGCGGAAGACCTTGATGATCACGCGGTCGCCGGACTCGGTGTCGCAGATGACCGACGTGTTGGACTGCTCACCCGTCAGGACGCGGGCCGCGGTGACCCGACCGATCGGGCTGAGGCTGTCCGGTGCCGCGTCGATGCGTGCGGCGAGTGCCGACACCCACGCGAGGTCGGTGGTGGCGTCGACGAGCGCGCCGTCGGGGTCGCTGGTGATCGGTGACTGGTAGAGGACGGGGACCGCGGGGGCCTCGTCGAGCACCAGCCGGGTCCCGTCGTCGGTCGAGATCGTCCGGAGGCGTGGCACGGATCCCTTCGAGGCGTACCAGCGGCGGTCGGCGATCCAGGACTCGAGGTCGCGATCGCTCGGCGTGCTGGTGTCGGGGGCGCTGGCGTCTGCGCTGGCGTCTGCGCTCGTGTCCGCGCGGGTGTCGGGGGCGCTGGGTGCTCCGTCGCTCATGCAGCGGAACCTACGCGCCGGGGCCTGGCGAGGTGCCGAGTCCCCCACAGGACGGGCCGGGCAGGGCTCTGTCAACAGAACCCGCTACCCCCGGTCTGACGCGGGTGCGTCGGACGACACTTGCGACATGCCCCGATCCGCTGCCGCTCCTCCTCCCGCCGCTGACGCTGCACGTGCACTCCCCGACCCCCGCCGGACCTGGCGGATCCTCGACGACCGCAGGCTCCCCGCACTCGAGCCGTTCGCCGCAGACGTCCGCCGCCACGGAGCGGTGACCGTGCGCGAGACGGTGTGGGACTCCGACGACCGGGTGCTCGCCGCCGAGGGCGTCGTGCTCACACGCTTGCCGGACGGCACCTGGACGATCGACCGGGGCGCCCACGGGGACGGCCCGGAACCGCTCGACGGCGCGTCCGACGATTCACCACGGGATGCCGTCGAGGTGTTCCTGCGTGGTCGTCCACTGCGGACCGTCCTGGTCCGTGACACCACCACGACGCTCGTGACCCTCCGGGGCAGGGACGGCCGGGTGCGGGCCGAGGTCGCCGACGTGCGCGTGGACGACGGTGACCCGGACACCACCGTGCTGCGGTCGTCGCGGTGGTGGGCGCAGACGGACGACGGACGCGACGGCGCCACGGCACGAGCGGCCGAACGAGCGCTGCACGACGCGGCGACCGATCCCGTGGACGTCTCGTCGGTTCCGCTCCCCCGCGGCCCCGAGCCCGCCCCGGAACGCCGACGCGGCCGAACAAAGCGCCCCCGGTCGGACACCGCCGCGGGATTCGTCCTGCGGGTGCTCGATGCCCTGCGGCGTGACCTCGTCGCGGCGGACCCCCGGGTACGGGCCGACGAGTCCGAGGCCGTGCACGACCTGCGGAAGGTGCTGCGCCGCCTGCGGAGCGTGCTCGCGGCGTTCTGCGGCGCGCTCGACCGCCAGGCGACCGAGGAGCTCCGTGCCGCGCTGGCCGAGACCGGACGGATCGCCGGGACCGCTCGCGACGCCGAGGTGCTGCACGCCGGCCTGTCCCGGTCGGCGGCACACGCCCCCGACGGGTACGTGGACGCCGAGACCCTGGACCGCATCGGCGCCGAGACCGCGGACCGTCGCAGCGTCGCCGCTGCTGAACTCCGGCGAGCGCTGCGTTCCGACGCTTGGTTCCGGACACTCGACGCCCTCGACGACCTGCTGCTGCGGGCACCGGCCGGCCCGCACGCGGACGACGACGCGGCCACGTTCGCCACCAGGCGCATCCGGCACGAGCGGGCACGCGTCGGTCGGCTGCTGGGTGCTCCGAGCGATGACCTCGACACCCTGCACGAGGTCCGGAAGGCCGCGCGCCGGTTGCGCTACGCCCTGCAGGCGGCCGGCGACCTGCCCGACGTCGGGAAGCGCCGGCTCGGTCGACTGCGACGGGTGCAGGAGACCCTCGGCGAGACGCTCGACGCCGCACACGCAGCTGATGCGTACCGACGGCTGGCAGCCGTGGCAGCGCAGCACGGCGAGGACACGTTCGGGTACGGCGTCTTGGCGACGACTGCGCAGGCGGCCAGCACGCAGGGCCTGCACCGATCGCGGAAGCTGCTCGCGCGGCTCTGACCGGGTGCGAGAATCGGGCCGTGCCGCACTACTTCGAGGACCTCGCTGCCGGACAGACCTTCACCACGCCGGGGCGCACCATCACCGAGGCGGACGTTGTGTCGTTCGCCTCGTGGACGAACGACAACAACCAGGTGCACACGGACGTCGAGTTCGCGGGGAAGACCCGGTACGGGCAGCGGATCGTGCACGGGTTGCTCGGCACCTCGCTGTGCCTCGGGCTCATCGCGCGCACGGGCGTCTTCGAGGGGTCCGCGGTGGCACTGCTCGGGATCGACCAGTGGCGGTTCACCGAGCCCGTGTTCATCGGCGACACCGTGACCTGCACCGTCGAGGTCCTCGGCACCCGGCTGACGAGCTCGGGGACGACCGGGATCGTCGAACGGGCGGTGGCCCTGCGGAACCAGCACGGCGTGGTCGTCCAGCAGGGACGGATGGACGTCATGGTGCTCACGCGCGACGCCGCGATCGACTGAGCGACCGCTCGACGAGCGCCCTGCGGAGCCTGCTCTGCGCAATCCCGACTCCCTCTTTACAACGAGCCCTTTACAACGATGTACCAGGACGGGAGCATGGACGCATGAGCACGCTCGACGGCATCGTGGCCGCACCTGACTCCGCTTCCGCCCCCGGCCTCCCCCTCGCTTCGCGGCAGGACGGCACGTACCCCCGGCCGCAGATGCTCCGCACCGCCTGGGCCGACCTCGACGGCACGTGGTCGTTCCGGAACGACGGCGACGACGACGCCTGGCGCACCGGCTTCACCGACGCCCGGGACATCGTCGTCCCGTTCCCGCCCGAGTCCCCGGCCTCGGGCATCGACGAGCCCGGGTTCCACCCCGTGGTCTGGTACTCCCGCGCGATCACCCGCTCGGAGCTCGACGCCGCCGGGTTCGGCACCGGCGCCCCTCGACTCGTGCTGCACTTCGGCGCCGTCGACCACCGCGCCCGCGTCTGGATCGACGGGCAGTTCATCGGCGAGCACGAGGGCGGCCACACCCCGTTCTCCTTCGACGTCACCGAGGCGCTGACCACGGACCCCGACGCCCTGCACACCCTGGTGGTCCGCGCCGAGGACGACCCGCACGACCTGACCCAGCCGCGCGGCAAGCAGGACTGGCACGAGGACCCGCACGCGATCTGGTACCGCCGGACCACCGGGATCTGGCAGACGGTCTGGCTCGAGGCCGTGCCACCCGCCTCGATCGCGTCCCTGCGCTGGACGAACGTCGACCACGCGACCATGCGGCTGACGGTCCGACTCGACGGTCACCGCACCGGCGGCGAGCGCCTGCGCGTCGAGGCCCGCTGGGACGACCGCGACGAGCACCTCGCCACGATCGAGACCACCGTCGGCGAGACCGGGGACGAGTTCGACGTGGTCGTGCCGATCGCGCGGCAGACGAACGGGCAGGCCGAGGACGAGCTGCACTGGACGCCGGAGACGCCACGGCTGATCGACGCCACGGTCACGCTGCTGGCGCGCTCCGGCAACGGCACGCGGGTGGGCACGGGCGCGCTCGACGCGGTCGCCAGCTACTTCGGGATCCGGACGGTCGGGGTCGACGGCGGCGCGTTCCTGCTCAACGGCCGACGCCACGACGTCCGCAGCGTCCTGAACCAGGGCTACTGGCCCGAGTCGCACATCGCCGCCCCGTCCCGCCAGGCACTCCGCCGCGAGGTCGAACTCATCAAGGAGCTCGGCTTCAACGCGGCCCGCAACCACCAGAAGATCGAGGACCCCCGGTTCCTGTACTGGGCCGACCGGCTCGGACTCCTGGTGTGGGGCGAGGCCCCCGGCGCCTACGCGTTCTCCCCCCGCGCCGTGCAACGTCTGATGCGCGAGTGGATGGACGCCGTCGAGCGTGACGCCTCGCACCCGTCGATCGTCACGTGGGTGCCCGCCAACGAGAGCTGGGGGGTGCAGCACATCGCCACCGACCCGGCCCAGCAGGCCTACGCCCGGGCCCTCGCCGACGTCACGCGGGCATTGGACCCGACGCGTCCGGTGATCTCCAACGACGGGTGGGAGCACACGAACTCCGACATCGTCACGATCCACGACTACGAGGGCGACGGACCCCGGCTCGCTGCCACCTACGCGGACGAGACCGCACGGACCCGGCTGCTCGGTGGCATCGGCCCGGCGGACCGTCGCATCCTCGTCGGCGGCGCCGAGGACCTCGGCCAGCCGGTGATGCTCACCGAGTTCGGCGGCGTGAACTACCAGCCGGGCGTCCAGCGCGAGGACGGCTGGGGCTACACGTCGGCCACTGACGGCGACGACTGGGTCGCCCGCATCACCGCGCTGTACGACGCGATCCGCGCGAGCTCGTTCCTCGCCGGGTCCTGCTACACGCAGCTCACCGACACCATGCAGGAGACGAACGGCCTGCTCAACGCAGACCGCTCCCCGAAGGTGCCGATCGAGCAGATCCGTCGCGCGGTCACGGGGCGCTAGCCGGGAGGCCCGCACTTCGTGAGCAGGAATGGTCGGGTCCGGCAGGCGGACCCGACCATTCCTGCTCACGATGCACACGGGTTGCCTCGCGTCGGGCGGGTGGCGGCCCACGATGCGGGGCGCGGCCTGCGATCTGGGAGGATCGGGCGGGTGACGAGCGTGGCGGAAGCGAGCCGGGCCTCCAGTCGGGGGTTCCGCAGCCTGCTGACCGGACGGCGCAGCGCCTGGACCGCACCGCTGCTGATCTGGGCGGCCTCGCGGGTGGTCAGCACGGTGCTGCTGGCGACCGTGTACCTGCTGGCGACCGCGAACGGCTGGCCGTTCGCCTCGTACCGGCAGGATCCCTCGTTCTTCACGTTCTCGGGCTCGTGGGACGCCTCGTTCTACCGGACCATCGCCGAGCACGGGTACCCGGCGACGCTGCCGACCGATGACTCCGGGCACGTCCTGCCGAACGCGTGGGCGTTCCTGCCGGTGTTCCCCGCGGTCGTGCGGATCCTGATGACGCTGACCGGCGCCTCGTTCTGGGTCGCCGGGGTCGTGGTGGCGTCGATCGCCGGAGCGGGTGCCTGCGTGCTGCTGTACCGGCTGGTGCTCGCCGTCGGCTGCTCGCACCGGGCCCGCTGGGCGACGGCCCTGTTCGCGTTCGCGCCGACGGGGTTCCTGCTGCAGGTCGCCTACGCGGAGAGCCTGCTGCTCGTGCTGCTGTTCGGCGCCCTGCTCGCGCTGGTCCGGCGTCGGTACTGGCTGATCGCGCCACTCGGTGTCGTGGCGGCGTTCACGAAGCCCGGTGTCCTCGCGCTGGCCCTGGCCCTGGCCGTGCACCTGGCCGTGCGGTGGGTGGGAGCGCACCGGTCGGGGCGCGCTGCCGAAACGTTCCCGTGGCGTGACCGGGCGGCGATCGTGGTGACCGGACTCGTCGTCGCGGCTGCGGGTCTGGCGTGGCCCGTCATCGCGACGGCCGTGACCGGGCGACCGAACGCGTACCTGGACACCGAGCTGTCGTGGTGGGTGGGGTTCGTCGGGCGGCAGCACTTCGCTCCGCTGACCCCGTGGTTCACGATGGCGTCGACGTGGCTCGGGCCGCTCGGCATCGTGCTCGTCGTCGTGGTGCTCGCCGGCGCGGTGTGGTTCTTCTCACGCAGGAGCACCAGGGCCCTGGGTACCGACGTTCTTGCGTTCACGGCCTCCTACGGGCTGTACCTGGTGGCGGTGTTCCTGCCGCAGCAGTCGTTGCCGCGGTTGCTCATGCCGATGGCGCCGCTGCTCGGGTCGGACGTGTTCGTGGGGACACGGCGGCGGGCGGTGACGTGGCTGGTCGTCGGGGTGTGCCTGCAGCCGGTCGCGATCGTGCTGCTGTGGTTCCTCGGGTACCCGTGAGCGGTGCTGGGCAGCGCTACGCGTCGAACGTGTGGAACCAGGCCGATCCGCCGGGGTGCTGCACCGTGATCATCTCGTCGAGGTCGCGGTAGGGGCCGTCCTGGTTGTGGCTCGCCGACTTGATGCGGATGGTGCCGTCGGGCTCGGTGAAGACCTCGGACACGATGGTGGTGTGGTCCGGTGACCCGTTGGCGTTCCAGTCGAAGAACACGATGTCGCCGACCTGCACCTTGTCGCGCTCGTCCGACGAACGCCGGGTGAGTCCGAACTCGGCCGCGTTGGTCTCGAGCCACGGGTCCATCGTCGGGCAGTAGGTCCACGTCGCACTGTGCTCGGCACCGGCCGCGCGGTTGTACCAGTCGGAGCGCTGCTCCCACCCACGGGCGATGAGCGTCTGGCTGACGTAGTTCGCGCAGTCGCCGCCGATGGGGTTCATCGTGCCGTACTCGGCGAGGTTGTAGTCCTTCCAGTACCGCATCGCGTACGCGAGCTGCCGGTCGACGTCGGTCAGTGCGGCGTAGGCGAGGGTGGTCGAGGCGACCGCGCTGCCCGCAGCGGGCGTCGCGGCGGCGGTCGGCGTCGGCGATGCGGTCGCGGTGTCCTGGGTGGCACCGCTCTGCCCGTCGTTCGCGGCGCTGCCGTTGCCGTCGGAGGACTGGTTCGCCGACGCGGTGGGCTCGATCACCGAGGTGAAGAGCGCGACGTCGGCGTCACCGGCGGTGTACATCGCCTGGTGCGGGGCCGTGAAGGTCACCTTCGACGCGGTCGCCGTGACGTCGCGTGCCGCGACACCACCGACGGTGACGCCCTTGACGGCGGCGAGTCCGGTCCCCGTCACGGTGATCGTAACGCCACCGGCGAGCGGGACCTGCGCCGGAGTGACGGCCTTCGCGACGGGCTTCGCCGTCGGGGTGGACGTTGCATCCCCACCCCCGGAGCTCCCGCGCCCGCCGCCCGAGCCCTTGCCCGAGCCCTTGCCCGAGTCGCTGCCGGAGGAGCACGCCGCGACGGCGAGCCCGATCCCGGCGACGCCGGCGAGGGACAGGAGTGCGCGGCGGTTCATCGAGGCAGTCATGACACGACCAGCGTAAGCGACACCTCCGTCGTTCCGACACGGCATGATCGTCTTCGGGGGCGAGCGTCCTCCGTGTCCCAGCGGACCCGTTCGGAAGGAACACACATGCCCGAGAGCCACGACTTCTTCGTCGCCACTGACCCCGAGACCGCCCGTGCCCAGGTGCGCGAGGCCCTGTCTCGCGAGGGCTACACCGTCGACGACGCCGAGCAAGGGGCACTCCGTGCGACCCGCGGCAGCCTCGGCCTGACGCTCCTCATCGGCGGCATGGCGAACGACCGCACGTTCCACACCCGCCTGGACGTGCAGATCATGATCGCCCCGGACGGCCGGACGGTCGCCCGACTGCTGCGCGGCTCGGGCAAGTCCGCGATCAAGGGTGGAGCGCTCGGCATCTCGCGCGGCAACCGTGCCTTCGAGCAGGCCGCGAACGCGATCCACACCACCTTCGCGCAGTCCGGCGTGCTGACGGAGAGCATCGCCGGCTGACACATCCACGGCGGAGACGGGTCCGACGCGACCCGCAGACGGACGGGAGGCCCGGTGCCAGCTGGCACCGGGCCTCCCGTCCGTCTGGGGTCACGACGTCACGACGTCACGACGTCACGGCAGTGCGATCACGTGCAGGAGACGTTGCGGTCGATGCTGCCGGACCCGTAGGGCACCACGACCTGGACCATCGCGATGGTGCCGCCGGGCAGCGGGGTGCCGGAGCAGGCCTTCCGCGCCTTGGTGACCGTGCTCCGGCCGAGCGCGATCCAGTTCGAGCGGCCGTACAGCGTGCTGTTCGACTTGACCGTGCCGGCGATGGTCTTCCACTGCGAAGTGGTCGAGTAGAGGCCGATCCGCTTGATGCCGGCGGTCTTGAGCCCGACGATCATGCCCTGCATCGCCGCGCGGTTCTGGGCGGTGTCGCGCTGGTACGACAGACCCGTCTCGACGTCGATCCACCAGCGGTAGGCGGACGGGTTCGGGACGCCACGACTCTGGACGTCGTCGTACCCACGGGCGTAGCCGTACATGAACGAGCACGCCAGGGTGACCTGCTTCTTGCCGCCCTTGGTCACGCACTTGCCGAACGGGTTGGTGGGCACCGTGTTCTGGTACCGGTTCGACGTGGGCCAGACCGACGCCTTGAGACCCGGGTTGGCGAACAGCGCGTACAGCTGCGTCTTCGGCTGGGCCGAACCCCCGACGGACTTCGCCGACCAGGCGAGCTGTTCGGCGAGGCACGGGTTCGTGGTGTTGCCGAGGGACTCGTTGACGCCGACGATGCCGAACGCCTGGTCGGTCGGCACCTGGCTGCCGCACTGCGGCCAGGAGATGTCGACACCCAGCGGCGTGACCGCTGCGGATGCACCCGACGACGGGCCGGCGACGGCGATACCGGCGGCCACCACCACCGTGGTCGCGATGGTCGCGACGAGACGACTGATACGGAACATGCTCTCCCCCTGATCGGGCCGAACCGGTCGGCCGCGCCCCACCGGCGCACGGGGAGTCTAGGTGGAAGCTTCGGACGACACACCGGCTCTGTCCGTCGACTGTGTCGAACGACGCACTGCACTCGGTCTGTGGAGGACTTCGCGGAGCAGTCGACACCGCACACCCTGGAAGATCACCTTGCTCGGCGTACTACGTCCGGCGTACTATGTGCAGCACAGTGAGCAACGAGAGGGGGTCCCGATGATCAGCGCCGATGCCATCCGCGGGTACGTCGACCTCATCGTGCTCTCGCTCGTCCGGTCCGAGCCGTCCTACGCGTACGAGCTCGCGCAGCGGATCAGCACCGTGACCGGGGCCGACTACACGATCAAGCAGACGACCCTGTACTCCGCCGTCAAACGCCTCGAACTCGCCGGGCTCGTGACGTCGTTCCACGGCACCTCCGAGTCCGGCAAACTCCGCACCTACTACCAGATCACCGGATCGGGTCGCGCGCACCTCGACGACAAGACCGAGGAGTGGCGCGACACCAAGTCCGTCATCGACCGCTTCGTGGAAGGGACCAACGCATGAACGAGATCAGCGAGTACCTGGAGACGATGTTCCGCCCCTACCCGCAGACCCCCCGCCTGCGCGAGGCGAAGGCGGAGCTGCACGGGATGATGGAGGACGCGTACGCCGGACTCATCGCCGACGGTGCGACACCGAACGAAGCGATGGTCCAGATCGTCAGCGACTTCGGCAGCCTCGACGAGCTCGCGCTCACCCTCGGCATCACCGCGGACCTGGAGCCCCGGGCGGGCGGTCCGGTGCGCCCCTCCGACGAGCGGGTGCCCGTGCACGCGCCCATCTCGATGGACGAGGCGAAGGGCTTCACCGAGGCGCACCGTCGGACGGCGCCACGCCTCGGTGCCGGAGTCGCGCTCTACGTCCTCGCCGCGATCCCGCTCGTGCTGCTGCTCGGCGCGTCGGACCAGCCGGCTTTCCCCCTGGACGCCGGCGTCGCGATCGCGATCGGGCTCGTCCTCGCACTCGCCCTCGGAGCGATCGCGACGGTCACGATCGTACGGGTCTCGGGCGCGTTCGCTCCCTTCGCCCGGATCCAGGAGCGCCGTTTCAGCCCGGACGCGGACGTCATCCGCTGGGTCAACGAGGTCGCCAGGGCGAACGAACGACGTCAGACGAGGTCGCTGACCGTCGGGGTCCTGCTCTGGGTCCTGTCGCCCGCAGCCCTCATCATCGTGGTGCTCGCACCGCCCACCTCGCTCCAGAGCGTCTGGATCGGGGCGAGCACGGCGTTCCTCCTGCTGGTGGTCGCGATCGGCCTGTTCGTGTTCCTCCGTGAGACGTGGGCGAGCAGTGCCGCCGGCGCCATCAACCGCGGCGTCCCGAGGACCGCCACCGTGCCGGTCTGATCACCCCGTCCGGGCAAGGAGCCCTTCGAGGAGGGTCGCGTACCGTGCCGCGATGAGCGTCGCAGGTCGCAGGTCGACGCGCGTTCCCTGCGGCTCCACGGCCAGCGTCACCCTCGAGTCACCGGTGTCGAGCACCACGGTGACGTCGACCGTCTCGTGCGCCGTGGTCGGTGCGGACACGGAGCCGAGCCGGACGGCGACGACCTGCCCGCCGCCCTCGACCCGGACGGGCGTGTGCCGCGTGACCGGGGTCGCCGTGACGAGGTGCCGCTCGATCTGGTCGACGTTCGCGTGGTGGTCCGCCGACTCCGGGAACGGGACGCTCCGCAGCCCGTCGTCCTCGTGCACGAGGACCGCCTGCGGAACCCGCGTCGCCGTCAGCCGGAGGGCGAGCATGAACGCGTACACCGCCCGCGCCCGGTGGCGCTGGTCCCAGGACACGTCGACGACGATCCGACCGAGGAGTTCGTCGACGCCGTCGAGCTCCGGAACGGTGACCCGCTCGACGACGAGTCGACGGTTCCCGGACGCTCGGACGCGGTCCGCGAGAGCCCGCAGGTCCGGGCAGGAGAACAGGTCACCGATGGTCAACGCCCCGGGGAACGCGGCATCGAGCTGCCCCTTGACCTGCATGATCGTGAGCGAATCGCCACCGATCTCGAAGAAGCTGTCGGTGACCGCGACACCACGGATGCCGAGGACGTCCGACCACACCGCCGCGATGCGCTGCTCGACGTGGTCACCCTCCGCCGTGGACGTCGGCAGTGCATCCCCGTGCGGGCCCCCGTCATCACCCGCCGGCCACGGCAGCGCACCCGTGTCGAGCTTGCCGTTGACGTTGAGCGGGAGGGCCGCGAGCGGCACGATGTGCCGCGGCACCATGTAGTCGGGGAGCAGCCGGCGCAGCCCCTCGCGCACCGTCGACGCGGTGACGTGTGCCGCGCCGACGACGAAGCCGGCGAGGACCGTCGGGGAGCCCACGACGCTCCGCGCCACGACGACGACGTCGCGCACCCCGTCGACCTGCGCGATGGCCGCTTCGACCTCGCCGAGCTCCACGCGGAACCCACGCACCTTCACCTGGGCGTGCTCGGTCACCCGGCCGAGGAAGACGAGCGTGCCGTCGGCCTGCCACTGGACGCGGTCGCCGGTGCGGTAGCCGACGACACCGTCGAGCACCGGGAAGCGCTCGGCGGTCCGGTCGGGCATCCCGAGGTAGCCGAGCGCGAGGCCGAGACCCGTCGCGACCAGCTCGCCCTGCTCGCCCGGTCCGCACAGCGATCCGTTGCGGTCGAGGACGACGACACCGCCACCCGCGATCGGCGCACCGATCGGCACGGTGCGCCCGACGGGGAGCACCCGAGGGATCCGGTACGCCGTCGTGAAGGTGGTGTTCTCGGTCGGGCCGTACACGTGGAACATCTGCAGCGCACCGCTCGCCCCGTACAGCTGCCGCATGCGCTCGGCGTCCGCTCGCTCGCCGCCGGTCATCACGACGCGCAGGGCCGCCAGGACGCCCGGGTCCTGACCCACGAGCGAGTTGAAGAGTGACGTCGTCACGAACATGACCGTCACACCGTGGCGAGCGAACAGCTCGGCGAGCGCCGACGCGTCGACCAACGTCGCACGGTCGGCGATCACCGCCCGGCCGCCGTGCAGCAGCGGCCCCCAGAGCTCCAGCGTCGCGGCGTCGAACGCGACGGAGCTCCCGGCGAGCACGACGTCGTCGCCCGTGATGGGGATGTCCGGGTTCTCCCAGGCGATCCGGAGCACCGCCCGCTGCGGCACCACGACCCCCTTCGGGCGTCCCGTCGTCCCCGAGGTGTACATCACGTACGCCTCGTCGTCGCCCCGTCGCTCGACCGGCACCATCGGCGGTGCCGTCCGCCCCTGCTCGACGCCGATCACCGGCAGCGGGAGCCCCGCCTCGTCGGTGAGCCGCCGACCGGCGGCATCGACCGCGAGGACCGCGGTGACGCCCGCGTCGTCGAGGACGAGCCGGGCGCGGGCCGACGGCGCGTTCACGTCCACCGGCACGTACGAGCCACCGACGAGCACGACCCCGACGAGCGCCACGGTGGTCGCGATCGATGCCTCCCCCGCGATGCCCACGCGGTCACCGGGGAGCACACCGCCTCGGCGGAGGTCCAGCGCAACGGCGGAGGCGCGGGCCCACAGCTCGCGGTACGTCAGCGACTCCAGATCGTCGGCGATCGCGACTCGGTGCGGCACCCTGGCGGCGACGGCGACGAACGCCGCGCCGAGCGCTCCCGGCAAGCGCGGAGCGACCGCGCCTGACGTGTCCTGTGGCAGGGCGGCGAGGACCCGTTCCGGAGTCGCGCCGGCCTGCGCCACCGACATCCCGTCGTCGTCGCAGAACGCCTCGAGCACGTCGATCACCCGGTCACCGAGCCGGTCGATGTCCGAGCCGCCGAAGTGGCCGGCGTCGTACAGCCAGACGAGCAGCAGCTCGTCGCCGGTCCGCTGCGCCGTCAGCGTGAGTGGAGTCTCGGTCTGCTCTCGGCCACGCACGAAGGCGAGACCGGCGTCGTCGAGGGCGTCCGCGTCGAGGCCGTAGTTCTCGAAGGTGTAGAGACACGACACGAGTCGGTCGTGACCGACGAGGCTCTGCACCCGCGCGAGCGCCGTGTGGTCGTGCTGCATCGCGGCGACGGCCTGCTCCCGGACGTCGTCGAGCAGTGTCCGCACGGTCTGCGCCGGCTGCCAGCGGACGCGCGCCGGGATGGTGTTGATGAAGAGGCCGGTGGCGTTCTCCAGGCCGGCGGCCGTGCCGTCGCGGCCCGACACGACCTTGCCGATGACGACGTCGTCGACGTCGAGCGCTCGACCGAGTGTGAGGGCGAGTGCGGCCTGGACGAGGTGCGCCAGCGTCGTCCCCGTCGCCTGGAAGCGGGCGGTCAGCCGCGCTGCGAGCGCCGCATCCGAACTGCGGCGGGCACGGGCAGCCGTCGACGACGCCGCGAGCGACTCGGTGAAGGGCAGAGCGGTCTGCAGCTCCGGCGCTCCGTCGTACCCGTGGAGGACGTTGCGCCAGTACGTGTCCGACGCGTCGAGCGGTCGGCGAGCCGCTGCGGCGATGACGTCACCGAAGACCGTGCGCTCCGCCGGTCCGATCACCTGGAGCTCCTCGCCCCGCAACAGTGCGACGAGTTCGTCGAGGATCCTGGCGAGACTCCACCCGTCGAGGATGATGTGGTGGTAGGTGAGCACGAGCGTCTCGACGTCGTCGGCACGGGAGGTGTCGGTGACGACGGTGACCCGCATCAGCGGTTCTGCGGCGAGCACGAAGCCGCGCTCGACGTCCTCGTGCAGGAGGGCATCGAACGCGTCCCCGCCGTCGACCGACGCGGAACGGACGGACGGCCCGGAGTGCTCACCCGCTGCGAGCACCACCTGCCGGGGCCGGCGCAGACCGTCCGCCGCGAAGCGGGTCCGCAGGACCGGGTGTCGTGCCGCGAGCTCGGCGACGGCCGCTCCGACCCGGGCGGAGAGGCCGCCACCGGAACCGCGCCACGGTGTCGCGGAGGTGCGCCGGAGCGGCTCTCCGACCTCGAAGACCTGCTGCACGACGGAGGCGCGACTGCCCGGCTCCCGGAGGTGGTGGAGGAGCATCCCGTGCTGCAGGGGACTCAGGTCGATCACGTCGTCGACGTCGCCGTACGCGCGTTCGATCGCCTCCTGCTCGTCCAGGTGCAGGTCGGAGGCCCGCACGAGGTCACTGGGCGTGCGTACGCGAGCCGACCCGCGCCTCCCGGCCGTGGCGAGTGCCGCGAGGCGGGGGCCGAGCTGCTCGACGGCGGTCACGATCACCGGGTCCGCACCCGGGCCCATGGACGTGAGCATCCGCAGGCGTCCGTCGGCGACGAAGGCGTCGACCTGGACGCCGACGGGGACGCGGTTCCCCGGAGCCGATGCGGTGCCTGCGGCATGCAGACGGTAGGCGCCCGAACCGGCGCCCCGGGCGGCGGCACCCTGGTCGCCGATGTAGTTCACGGAGATCGACGGCCGGGCACGGCGATCCTGGTCGTCGTCGACGCGGTACCCGACGCCGCCGAGCGGGACGCGACGGACCGCCTCCTTGGCGAGCACGATCGAGCGGTGCGGTGATGCTGCGTCGCACTCCACGAGGACCGGGTGGATCGCGGTGAACCAGCCCACCGTCCGCGACACGTCGGGCAGGAGCGGGTGTTCTGGTCGTCCGTGCGCCTCACGCTGGACGACGATCGACGACCGTCCGTCGACGGCCGCGACCGCCGCGCCGACAGCGGCGAGCAGCAGGTCCTCAATCGTCGCTCCGTAGGCGACGGCCACCCGCTTCAAGCGGGCGGTCTGCTCGGCGTCGAGCACGATCGGCGCCGGTTCGGCCTGTTCGGCCGGTTCGGCCGGTTCGGCCGGTCCTGCCGGTGCGGTCGATCCGGCCGGTGCCGTCGGCAGGTGGTCGACGGGCGGGTCCTCCGGACGCTGCTCCGCCACGAGGGCGCGATCGATGTCGCTCCACACCGTGCGGTCCGACGCCGACTGTGCGCGGACCGCCGACACGATCGCCTCGGACCACTCCCGGAGCGAGGCCGTCGAGGGCGGCAGGGTGACCTCACGGTGTGCACGCGCCGCGTGGACAGCGCTGACGAGGTCCTCGACGAGGACGTGCCAGGAGACCACGTCGACGACCAGGTGGTGCGCGCAGAGCAGCAGCGTCGCACCGCTCGGGGCCTGCACGAGACCGGCTGCGAGGAGCGGGCCGGTCCCGAGGTCGAAGCCTGGCTGCAGCTGCCGCGCCAGGTCGGCCACCGCGCCGTCCACCTCGGCATCCGCCGCGACGTGCACCTCGGCGAAGACGTACCGCGCGTCGTCCGGACGTCGGACGGTGAGCTGCTGCCCGTCGAGGACCGCCCGCAACGCGTCGTGGTGGACCCAGACGGCGTCGAGCGCCACGCGCACGTGCGCCGTCGACACCCTGCCGAGGTCGACCACGGCGTCCTGGTTGAAGTGCGCGGGCTCGGCGAGACCCCAGGCGAGGAACTCGTCGACCATCGGGAGACGCCCCACCGGCCCGTGCAGGTGCCGGACCGGGGCGGCCGCCGGTGCCGCCACGTCGATGTGCCGAGCGATCTCGTCCACTGTCATCGACTGCATCACCCGGCTCACCGAGCAGTGGTAACCCGCTTTGCGGAGCAGCGAGACCGTCCGGATGGCCGTGATGGAGTCACCGCCGAGCTCGAAGAACGAGTCGTTCCGCCCCACACCCGCCAGCGACAGGACGGTGGCGAAGGCGTCCGCGACGGCCTGCTCCGCGCGGGTCCGCGGAGCAGCGTCGGCCGCGGCCACGGCCGGGTGCTCCGCATCGAGGGCCTGCAGCGCTGCGACGTCACGCTTGCCGTTCCCGGTGAGCGGGATCGACGGGGTCCGGAAGGCACGGGCGGGAACCATGTACGAGGGCAGGACCCGCGCCGCACGTTCGCGGAGGTCGGCGGCATCGGTGTCGGCGACGAAGTAGGCGTGGAGGCGGGTCGTCCCCGAGTCGTCGCGCCGCGCCGCGACGACCACGTCGTCGACGCCGTCGAGGGCCAGCAGGGCAGCCTCGACCTCGGCGAGTTCGACCCGGTGCCCCCGGACCTTCACCTGTCGGTCGTCACCGATCCGGCCCAGGTACTCGACGGTACCGTCCGCCAACCAGCGACCACGGTCACCGGTGCGGTACTCGAGACCGTCGGACGTGCGCACGAAGGACTGCGCCGTCAGCTCCGGCGAACCCAGGTACCCGTCAGCGACGCCGTCCCCACCCGCGACGACCTCGCCGACCTCGCCGATGCCGCAGGCACGGTCGCCGTCCCGGACGATGCGCACACGGGTGTTCCCGATCGGCTTACCGATCACCACCCGCGTGAATCCGCGCTGGAAGGGGTGCACCGTCGTGAAGGTCGTGTTCTCGGTCGGCCCGTAGCCGTTGAACACCTGGATCGCAGGGTTCTCCCGGTGCAGCCGGTGCACGTGTTCCGCGGCGACGGTCTCTCCCCCGATGACGAGCCGCTCGACCCCGTCGAGCGCCCACGGGTCCGTGGTCACGACGTGGTTGAACAGCGAGACGGTCAACCACATGACCGTCACGTGGTGCTGGTCGACGAGCGCGCCGAGCGACGCGGGGTCGACGACGGCGTCACGGTCGTCGAGCACGAGCGTTCCGCCGTTGAGGAGCATGCCGAACACCTCGAAGGTCGACGCGTCGAACGCGAGCGACCCCGTGAGCAGCAACGTGTCGGAGGCGTGCAACGGGAGTGCTTCGTTGTCGAGGACGAGCCGGAGCACGGCGCGGTGCGGGACCACGACACCCTTCGGTCGCCCTGTCGTCCCCGAGGTGTACATCACCGAGGCGGCGCTGTCGGGCGTCGGGGCGCCCGGCCCACTGCCCGTGTCCGCCGTTCCGCCGGCGGCGCGCCGGTCGGCGTCGGGCAGGGCTGACGCGTCGAGCACGAGGACCGGGTCACGGGGGTCCAGCAGCCCCCAGGCGTCGACGAGTCGGGCCGCCGACGCGTCCGCGCAGACGACGACCCTGGTACCCGCGTCCGCGGCGATGGCGCCGAGCCGCTCCGGCGGAGCTGCCGGGTCGAGCGGAACGAAGGCGGCACCTGCCAGCGAGATGCCGAGGATCCCGGCGAGGAGCGGTGCGGTCGGAGTGCCGAGGACACCGACGCGGGCGCCAGGACCGACCCCTGCCTCCGTGAGGACCGACCGCATCCGGTCGGCCATCGCGGCGAGCTCCGCGTACGACAGGGGAACCCCTCGATCCACGACTGCGGTGCGGTCGGCGTTGCGGGTCGCCGCGGCCGTGAACGCCGCACCGATCGACGACACTCCGAGTGTGCTGTGCGAGGTGGTCGCGAAGCCGTCCACCGTCACGCGCTCCTCGGCACCGACGCTGTCGACCGCACCGACGAGGGCGTCGTCCTGACCCGCGAACGCCCCGAGCACCCGGACGAGTCGATCGACGACCGTCTTCGCATCGGCGACCGCCAACCGCACCGGATCGACCATGATCACGAAGCGCAGGGCGTCGTCGACCGGCTGCACGGTGACCGTGAGGGGGTAGTCGGTCTCCTCGCGCGCCGACTCGAACCGCAGCCCCGCATCGACGAGGTCCTCGTCCGCGAGGGCGAAGTTCTCGACGGCGAGCAAGCACTCGAACAGATCGCGGTGCTCGGCGAGGGACTGGATGCGCGCGAGCGACCCGTGCGAGTGCGCGGCTGTGGCGAGCGCCTGTGCGCGAACGACGTCCAGCAGACGGTCGACCGTCCCGCTCGGGTCGACGGTGACCCGGACCGGGACGGTGTTGACGAACAGCCCCACGACCTCGTCGAGACCGTCAACGTCCACGTCGCGACCGGACACCACCTTGCCGAACACGACGTCCGTCGTGCCGGTGGCGCGCGCGAGCACGACGGCCAGCGCAGCCTCGACCAGGTGCGCGAGCGTGATCCCCCGCCCCGCGTACCGCGTGGCGAGGACGCCGGGGAGGCCAGCGGCCGTCGTCACGGCGTACCGCGCGCGGTCGGCCGGGGCTCCGTCGACGGCGTCCGCGCCCGTCCCGTCTGCGTCGGTGGCGCCGCCCGTCCCGTCTGCGTCGGCGGCTGCGCCGCGCGTCCCGTCTGCCCCGCCTGCCCTGTCTGCCCTGTCTGCTCCGTCTGCTCCGTCTGCTCCGGCGGCTCCGCCTGCTCCGTCTGCTCCGGCGGCGGCGGCGTGCTCGGGTTCGCGCTCCACGCTGGCGAGCCGTGCCGGCGGCTCGACACCGCGCATCAGGTCCGACCAGTAGCGGTCGAACGCCGCGCGGTCCCGCGACGCCGACCAACCGACGTAGTCGGCGTACTGCTTCGCACCGACGGCGTCCCGGTCCGCCCGACCGAGCACCTCGTCACGACTCCCCGTCCGGGCCAGGTCGCTGTACTCGCGGAAGTCCGCGAACAGGCGCGCCAGGCTCCACCCGTCCATGACGACGTGGTGGTAGGTCCACACGAGCCGGAGCCGATCGACGCCCTCGCGGCCCGTCAGGACCGCGGTGACGCGCAGCAGTGGATCGAGGTCGAGCCGGAAGCCCCGGGCGACGTCGTCAGCGAGGAGCCGATCGAGCCGGAGCTCGGCGTCGGTGTGCGAGTGCGCCCGGAGGTCGACCACGGTGAACTCGGGCTCGCGGTCGGTGAGGACCACCTGACGGGGCCGCGCCACGCCGCTCGTGACGATGCTCGTCCGGAGCACGGCGTGCCGACGTGCGAGCGCCGCGACCGCGACCCCGATCGCCTCGACCTCGTCCGCCGGGTCGCCGAGAGCATCCACCCTGAAGATCTGCTGAACGACGTACGGGCTCGTGTCGCTGTCGGTCAACGAGTGGAAGACGAGGCCTTCCTGCTGCGGTGCGAGATCGAGCACGTTCTCGATCCTGGAGCTGACGATCCGCTGATCCATTGGGTCCCCTCACCATCTGGTGCGTTCCGGAGTCGCTCGTCGAACACGTCCCCGAGGTCCATCTTGGTGTGTCGGAGCGATGGATCATGCAGTCGCCGGAGAAAAAAGTCGGCACGTGATCACGCAGACCCTTCTCAAACTCACAGCTTGCGCTAGAGTCTCGGACGGGGGACGAACGGCTGGATCGCGATGACGCGATCCAGCAGACCCCGTCGAGCTCGATGACGACGACGGATCAAGGTGGGGGCAGGGCGATGACGAAGGCCGCTTTTCTGTGTTCGGGGCAGGGCTCGCAGTACGTGGGCATGGGGCGCGAGCTCGTCCGCGACTCGACCGCTGCCGCGGCGGCGTTCGACGAGGCATCGGAAGCCATCGGGATCGACCTGCGCGCCCTCTGCTTCGAGTCCACCGCAGCAGAACTCGCCCGTACCGTCAACACCCAACCGGCGATCCTCACCCTTAGCGTCGCGCAGGCCCGCGCGAGTGCCGAGCGTGAAGCACTGGACCCGGCCGTCATCGCCGGCCACAGCCTCGGCGAGATCACCGCACTCACCCTGGCCGGGTCGATCGGGTTCGCTGACGCCGTCCGGCTCGCCCGTCGGCGTGGCGAGCTCATGCAGCAGGCCGTACCGGAAGGCCACGGGCTCATGCTCGCCGTGATGACGCGAGAGCACGAAGCCGTGATCGACCTGTGCGCCCAGGTCTCCGAGCAGATGTTCGACGTCGTGCAGGTCTCCAACCTGAACTCGAACACCCAGGTCGTCGTCGCCGGAAGCGCGTCAGCGGTCCTCGCCGTCCACGGTCGACTCGAGGACGACGGGATCCGCTCGACGCCGCTCAACGTGAGCGTTCCGTTCCACTCGCCGCTGATGGAACCGGTCGTCGCCCCGTTGCGCGAGCAGCTGGCGTCCATCGAGATCACCGCCCCGCAGGTGGCCGTGCTCTCGAACGCGACCGGACGCCCGTACCGTGACGAGGACGAGATCGTCGAGCTGTTGCTGCGTCAGGTCGTCGAGCCGGTCCGCTGGGTGGAGAACCAGCGGTGGATGCGCATGCACGGCATCGACTACGCAGTCGAGTTCGGTCCCGGACAGACGCTGTCCGGACTCATGCGGCACACGCACCGCGAAGTCCCGGTCTTCAGCTACGACTCAGCCGACGCCCGCGCATCGCTGCAGGTCATGATCGAGCGGACGACCGTGCCGTTCCTCGCCCGCGCACTCGGCATCGCCGTCGCCGTGCGCAACACGAACTTCGACGCCGACGACTACCGCGAGAAGATCGTCACGCCCTACCGGTCGCTCGAGAAGCTCAGTCGCCTCGTCGACCGTGAACGGCGTGACGCCACCGACCAGGAGCGGCGTGAGGGTGCTGAGCTGCTCATCGGGATCCTCCGGGCGAAGGGCAGCACGCCTGCGGAGATCCAGAGCCGGCTCGACACCCTGTCAGCGGACTCCCGCACGGAGCCGCTGTCCGTCGACGACCTGCTCGCCCACGTCTGAGCGCCGCACGTCGATGCTGGGCAACGAGGACCTCGACGCGCTGCTGCGGGCCGCAGCGGGCACACGACCGGACGGTCTCACGATCGAGTCCCCCGCTGTGTCCGCCGACGCGACCGCCAGGGCAGACGGAGCCATCGCGATCATCGGGATCTCGGCCCGGGTCGGTGCCGCCGGGTCCGCCCGGGCGCTCTGGGATGCGGTGAACAGCGGTACGGACCTGATCAGGCCGTTCCCGGCGGATCGGTTCGCCGATGCTGACGAGCTCGCGCTCAGTGCTCTGGGCTCCGCCCTGGCGGACCCGGTCCCGTACGCGTACCTCGACGACGTCGACCGTTTCGATCCGTCTCGGTACGGGATCTCCCGCACCGAGGCAGAGCTCATGGATCCCCACCAGCGACTGTTCCTCGCCGCCTGCGTCGACGCGATCGAGGACGCCGGGTACGGTGGCGTCGCGTTGCGCGGCTCGAAGACCGGCGTCTACGCGGCATCGGGACTCGTGCCGGGGCTCTACCTCAGCGGTCACGAAGCGCGCGACGCCGCGGAGGCTGGGCTCGGTACGTCCGGTGGCATCGCTTCGGTCGTGGCCAGCCGCATCAGTCACATGCTCGACCTCACCGGTCCCGCGATGATCATCGACACGGCGTGCTCGTCGTCCATGACGGCCCTCATCACGGCGTGCCAGGACCTCCGCGCCGGTCGCGTGACGACGGCGATCGCCGGTGCCGTCCGTCTCACGCTCGTCCCGCCGACGCACAAGGAGCGTTCCTTCGGCATCGAGGCGGCCTCGCACCGGACGCGGACCTTCTCGTCCGACGCCGAGGGCACCGGCGGCGGGGAGGGCACCATCGCCTTCCTGCTGAAGCCGCTCGCCCGGGCGCAGCGCGACCGCGACCACGTCTACGGCGTCGTCAAGGGCTTCGCTGCGAACCAGGACGGTGCGACGACCGGCATCACGGCGCCCAGCGCCAGCGCTCAGGCGGCCGTCGTGCGAGCGGCGTGGCGGGATGCCGGCATCGATCCGGGCACCGTGGGCTACGTCGAGGCCCACGGGACCGCGACGAAGCTCGGGGACCCCGTCGAGATCGACGGCCTCGTCGAGGCGTTCTCGTCGTGGACGGACGCCCGGCAGACGTGCGCCGTCGGTTCGGCCAAGTCGAACGTCGGCCACCTCGACTCCGCCGCCGGGGTGACCGGGGTGCTGAAGGTGCTCGGGATGTTCGCCGACCAGGTCATCCCGCCGACGCTGCACTTCGTCGCCCCGAACACGGAGATCGACTTCATCGATTCCCCGGTGTTCGTCGCCGACACCCTGCGCCCCTGGGCGAGCAGCGGACCGCGCAGGGCCGGCGTGAGCTCGTTCGGGATGAGCGGCACCAACACGCACGTCCTCCTCGAGGAGCCACCGGTCCTGCCCGAGCGTGCAGTGGACGCCGGACCGACCTGCGTCACCGTGTCGGCGCAGTCGTCGCCCGCACTCCGCCGAGCACTCACGGACCTGCTCGGCGCCCTCGACGACCAACCGGACCTCGCCCTGGTCGACGTCGCACGGACGCTCAACACGGGACGCGCCGTGCTGCACCACCGCGCAGCGCTCGTCGTGCGGTCCGTCGACCAACTCCGCGCCCACATCCGCCTCCTCCTCGCAGGCACCGTGCCGACCGGGGCGTTCCTCGGCGAGCGGGGCACCAGGCCCGTGCAGGACACCACACCGTCCGATGCCGAGGGACCGCTCGACGAGCAGGCTGCCCGAGCGATGCGGAGTGTCGCCGGCGGTGACCGCGACGACGGACTCGTCCAGCTCGCCGCACTCTTCGTCGCCGGCGCCGACGTCGACCTCGCCCCCCTCGACACCGCCGGCACCGCGCGGCTCGTGCCGCTCCCCGGCGTCGTCGGCCAGCCGACCCGCGTGTGGCGGCCAACGACGGGCAGTGGACCCGGTGCGTCCCGGCACGGGGCCGGCGCGTCCCGGCACGGTGCCGGCTCCGGCCCGCACCCCCTCGTCCACCGGCACCAGTTCAACGGGCCCGGGGTCGACGTCTTCGAGTCGGACTTCTCCGCATCGCGCACCTTCGAGCTCGGCGAACACGTCGTCGACGGCAGCCACGTGATGGTGGGCACCGGGTTCCTCGAGATGGCCTACTCGACCGCACGTCGATTCCTCGGCGACGCGGTACGGATCGACAACATGCACTACCTCGACCCGCTGGTCACGCACGGAGACGAGGTCCGTCGTGTCCAGCTGGTGATGAACCACCGCCCCGACGAGGCGTCGATCGACTTCCTCGTGCGGTCGTTCGACGTCGCGACCGACGTCTGGGCCGAACACGCCCGTGGCGTGTTGACCGCGCTCGACACGAGCCGACGGCCGGAACGCGTGGACGTCTCGGGGCTGCTCGCCGACTACCGCCGGGCCGACGGACCGATCGTCTACCGCCGCGACCTCGTGCAGACGGCGGGTCGGTACTGGAACGCCGCCCAGAGCACGCACTTCTCGGACGATGCGCGCATCCTGCTGCACTTCGAAGCCGACGCCCCGACCCGAGCCGCCAAGCGGGACTACGCGTTGTTCCCGCCGATCATGGACTCGTCCCTGAACCTCGCGCTCCTGAACGAGGTGGACGCGTTCCTGCCCCTCGCACTCGGCCACGGCGAGATCTACGGCCCGCAGCCGGACGCCGGCTACAGCTGGATGGTGCCCGAGGTCCGTGACGAACTCGCCGACACGTCCGTCCGGACCTCGCGGGTCGTCATGTGCGACGAAGCGGGCAACGTCTTCGCGAGGTTCGAGAACTACACCGTGGGACGCCTGACCGACCGGTCCAGGTTCCAGCGTCCCGACGACGGTGCCTCCCCGTTCCACACGATCACGTGGCGCGAGACGGTCGCGCGCCACGAGACCCCGGCGGCCCGGCACGGGATCACGGTCATCGGTGGTCCGGAGGACCAGGACCTGCTGCGCGAGGCCGCCGGCGCGATCGGAGCTGCCCACGCCGTCGTCCCCGCTGATGCGTCGGACGCCGATGTCGAAGCGGTCGCGGACGAGATCGAGGCCGTCGGGACCACCGACGTGGTGCACCTGCTCGCCGGCCCGGGACACCCGGCCGAGGCTCGCCTGCACGGGCTGTTCCGCCTGCTGCGCGCCCTGCACCGACGGCCGTGGACCGCAGGGCTGCGGTACCGTCTGCTCACCCGCGGAGCCCACTCGGTCGTCGACGGTGAGACGGTGGACCCGGCCGCCCACGCTGCCGACGCCATGGTCGTCGCGCTCGTCGGCGAGCACACCCGCCTCACCCTCGGAGTCCTGGACATCGCGGCCGACGGAAGGGCGGACGTCGTGCACTCCGGTGTCGAGCGGGCACTCGCCGACCTCCCGCGCGCACGGTCAGCCCTGCGTGACGGACGTCTGTTCGAGAGCACGATCGCCGCGGCGCAGCGGGACGACGTCCCCGTCCCTGCCGGTGCGGTCCTCGTCACGGGCGGGACGGGCGGCATGGGCACCGCCATCGCCCGTCGCCTGGTGCGGGACGACCCGGACCGGACCGTCGTGCTGGTCGGACGCCGGTCTCCGGCAGAGGTCGCCGACCGGTTCGCCGAGCTGCCGGCGGAGGAGCGGGATCGCATCCTGGTGCTCCGCGCCGACGTGCTGGATCCGGCGCAGACAGCGGCGGCGGTCGCCGTCGCACGCTCGCAGCGAGGGGGACTCGCCGGCGTCGTCCACGCGGCTGGACTCCCGGGTGACGGCTTCATCATGTCGAAGGACGACGCGACCTTCGCCGCCGTCCTCGAGCCGAAGGTGCGCGGTACCGACGTCCTCCTCGCTGCGCTGGCGGACGACCCGCCCGCGTTCGTCCTCCTCTGTTCCTCGATGACCGCCGTCTTCGGCGCGGTCGGCCAGTCCGACTACGCCGCGGCGAACGCCTACCTCGACGGCACGGCGCTCCGAGGCGGTGCCACACGGATCGTCGCGCTCGACTGGACGGGTTGGGCCGAATCCGGGATGGCCCACGAACGCGGCATCGAGGGCGGCGGGTTCCGGACGGCCTTCGTGGACGACGAGACCGGAGCCGGCCTCGCCGTCGCCGCGATCGGGTCCCGATCGGCGCGTCTGCTCGTCGGCTCCTTCGACCCGGAGGTCGTCGCGCGGGAACACGACGAACTGGAACGCGTCGTGGACGTCGCCCTCGTGTCCGCACGTGCTCCGCGGGGTGTCACGCCCGCCGCGCGAATCGTGTCGGGCAGGGCCGGGCTGCGCTCCCTCGAGGAGATCGTGGTGCGCGGGGTCGACGAGAACGCGATCAGCGACGTGGAGCGCGTCGTGATCGAAGCGTGGGCGACGGCACTCGGCGTCGACGAACTCGACGTCGACCAGGCCTTCTTCGACGCCGGCGGCAACTCGCTCCTGGCATCCCGGCTGCAGGTCATCCTCGACGAACGGTTCCCCGGCGTCCTCAGCATCGTCGAGCTGTTCGTGTACGACACGGTCGCCAAGCTCGCGGCGTACATCACGGAACAGACCGTCCCCGCGGCGGACCGACGCGACGGCGTGCACCGGTCGTCGGCGCCGAGCCGAACACCGGCGGCGCCCCTCGCCCAGCTGCTCGACGAGTTCCTCGAGGGGAAACGGAGCATCGAGGACGTCCTGAGCGAATGAACCACATCGACTCCCGCTGCGGCGGACACAACGACATCCCCGGACTGCCGGGGCGGGAAAGGCCAGTCCGATGAGCGGTGTCAAGCGCGTCATCCTCGAGAACCTCTCGAGCGGGAACCTCACCAAGCAAGAAGCCCTGGAAGCGCTCGAGGCGCTCGATGCCGGCGCACGAACCGGCCCGACACCGAGCGCCCCGCTCGAGGAGATCGCGATCATCGGCATGGCGGGGACCGTCACGATGGCGGAGGACCTGGACCAGTTCTGGGACAACATCGTCAACAACCGCAACTGCTTCGTCTCCAAACCGGCCGAGCGGCTCGTGGAGGACCGTGTCTGGGCCAACCCGCACTACGCCGAGCTCTTCGAACGCCGTCCCCACGAGGACAAGGACGAAGACCTGGAGCGCTTCGTCGGGCCGTACCTGCCCAGCACGACGGGGTTCGACGAGAAGTTCTTCGGCATCAGCCCCGAGGACGCCGACACGATGGACCCCCAGCACCGCGTGTTCCTGCAGCAGGCATGGCGGGCTTTGGAGGACGCCGGCTACAGCGAGCGGACGGTCCGCGGCTCACGGACCGGGGTGTTCGCCGGTCGCGACGGGACGAGTTCCAACATCTACCGACGGGTCATCGAGACCGACAACGTCGGCGGGATCTGGGAGGGGATCCTCTCGAGCCGGATCAACTACGAGTACGACCTCAGGGGTCCCGCGTACGTCATCGACACGGCGTGCTCCTCCAGCCTCGTGGCGATCCACATGGCCGCGCAGGCACTGCGGAACGACGAGTGCACGATGGCGATCGCCGGCGGGGTCTGCTTGACGGCCGGCGGCCTCGACCACGACGAGGTCGACCTGGCGTCCATCCGCCAGCGCACGCCCGCCCCCGGCAACGTGGTGTCCAAGCACTTCACGATCTCCACGTTCGACGCCAAGGCCGACGGCACCGTCTTCGGTGAGGGGGCTGCTGCGATCATCCTCAAGAAGCTCTCCGACGCCGAGCGCGACGGCGACCACGTCTACGGCGTGATCGCCGCGACCGCCACCAACAGCGACGGGGCGTCGAACGGCCTGACCGCACCGAACCCCCGCGCGCAGTCGCTCCTGTTGGCCGATGTGTGGGAACGGGCGGGCATCAACCCGGAGCACATCGACTACATCGAGGCGCACGGCACGGGAACGACCCTCGGGGACCCGATCGAGATCCTCGGCATCTCCAACGCGTTCAAACGGGTCACCGACCGCCGGCAGTTCTGTGGGATCGGCTCCCTCAAGACGAACATCGGTCACACGGCCGGCGCTGCCGGCGTCATGAGCATCATCAAGTTGCTGCTCTCCATGCGGGAGGAGCTGATCCCGGCCACCAGGAACTTCGAGGAGCCGAACGGCCAGATCGACTTCGTCGACTCCCCCGTGTACGTCGTCGACCGGAACACGCCGTGGCCCAAGCGGGACACCCCGAGGTACGCCGGCGCGTCGGCCTTCGGGTTCTCCGGAACCAACGCGCACGTCATCCTGCGCGAGTACCAGGGACCCGCCGGCGCACCGGTCGAGATCGAGCCAGTGCGTCCGCGGCTGTTCACGGTGTCGGCGAAGACCGAGACGGCCTTCGAGAACTACCTCGCGCGGTACGAGGAGTACTTCGACTCGGCGCCGGTGGTGTCGCTGCGCGACCTCTGCTTCACTGCGTCGACGGGTCGGGACCACTTCGAGTACCGCCTTGCCATCGTCGCGACGAGTGTCACCGAGCTCGCGACGAAGTTCGCGCTCCTCCGGGAGTCCGGCAACCGAGCGAACCCGGCGAAGGGCATCGTCATCGGTCGTCACCGGGTGGTCTCCGAACGCACGTCGACGCTCGAACAGGGCGACATCAGGACGTCCGAGTGGAACACGCTCAGCACCGACGTCGTCGGACGCGTTGCCGACCGCGCTCGGGTGGAGACCGCCACGGGGCTGGCCGAGATCGCGCGTGACTACATCCGTGGCGCCGACGTCGACTTCGCGTCGCTCTTCGCGCCCGGTTCTCGACGCGTCCCGCTGCCGACCTACCCCTTCGACCGGAACGTGCACTGGGGCCAGTCCCGCGTCACGCGGATCGAGCCGGAGCGCACGGCGACCGGCGACCCCGTCTCCATGCCGTTGCTGCACCGGCGTCTGGTCAGCACCGAAGAGGTCACCGTGTACGAGACGACGCTGGACCACTCGCAGTGGGCGATCACGGACCACAAGATCCTCGGTCAGTACTTCGTCGCGGGCACGGTGCTCCTCGAACTGGCAGCGGAAGCACTGTCGGACCACTTCGGGACCGACGCCCTGCAGCTCGACGAGGTCCTGTTCCTCGCGCCGGTGCTCGCCGAGGAGACCGTCCCGATGGCGGTGCAGGTCGTCCTGCAGCAGGACCGGGCCGGCGCCGTGCGTATCCGGATCGCTTCCCGCCCGGCAGGGTCCGACCAGGACTGGACGTCCAACGTCACAGGCCTCGGACGCTCCCACGCCGAACAGCCGCCGGTACCGGTGCGCGCGGGCAAGGACCTCGACGGCGACCCGGACCTCACGGCCTACCCGCCGGTCTTCCGGAACGTGGAGTTCGGACCACGATGGAAGAACCTCGTCACACTCTGGCGCTCCGCGGACGACCCCGACGTCGCCTACGGCTTCGCCGAGCTCCCCGCTGCGTACCGCGGGACCGCGGACCACGAGGGCTACGTCCTGCACCCAGGACTCATCGACTGCACGGTGTCGATGGTTCCCTTCGTCACGTGGCTGCGGCCACGCGTGTTCCTCCCGATGACGTACCGCAACATGACGGTCTACCGTTCCGTCCCGGACTCGTACTACGTCAAGAGCGAGCGCCTGCCGAGCAAGAGCGAAGAACTGATGAGCTTCCGCACCGTGCTCTTCACGGAGACGGGCGAGGTCATCGCCGAGATCGAGCAGTTCGCGATGAAGCGGGTCACGGAGCTGAACGACTTCGTGTCGGGGTCCCTCAGTCGACTCTCGTGGACCGAGACGCCACGGTCCGGGCCCGCTGCGCAGCGTACGGGAGCCATCCTCGCCATCGGGGCCCCGGAGGCGGTGCTGACCGAACTGGCCACCCAGGCCCCCGGGCGGACCATCGCCGCTCTCGACCTGTCCGTGCTCGGCGCCGACGCTCCGCTCACGCAGGAGACCGTCGGCGCGGCGCTCCGCGACGTCGACCTCGCTGGCGTCTCGGACGTGCTCGACTTCTCTTCGTACGCCCCGGCGCGGGGACGCGTGTCCGAAGCAGACCTCGACCGCGGCGTGACCGAAGGCCTCGACGGGCACGTCACGTTCCTGCAGGCACTGTTCGCCAGCGCCAAGACCGGGCTCGACCTCGTCGTCGTCGTCGACAACGCCCACTCCGTCACCGGCACTGAGCGCTACGTCGACGCTGTGCACACGGCGAAGGCCGCTGTCGTCCAGTCTGTGCGGCACGAGGTGCCGAACATCGGCTTCGGCGTCCTCGACGTCGACGACGCCACACCGGTTGAGACAGTTGTGGCCGAAGCGCTCAGCGGGTCGGTCGGCCCGCTCACGGCCTTGCGCGGAGGGGACCGCTACACCGCGCGGCTCGTCGAGATCCCCCTCGAGGACGCCCCTACTCGTCCGGTCACGATCAAGCCGCACACCGAGGGGTTCTACCTCGTCACGGGCGGGCTCGGTTCGCTCGGCTCGGCGACCGCCTTGATCCTCAGCCACCAGTCCGATCAGCCGATCGCGTTCGCGCTGTCGAGCCGGCGCGACCACCTCCCACCGCGGGACGAGTGGGCGAGCGTCCGGGACGCGGATCCGTCGTCGAGGACGGGCCAGATCCTCACGAGCCTGCTCGAGCTCGTCGCGGGCGGACACATCGTACGGATCGTCGAGATGGACGTGAGCGACGCCGACGCGGTCGCCGGCGCACTCGATCCGCTCCGCGCCGAGTTCGGGCCACTGCTCGGCATCGTGCACGCTGCCGGTGTCGCGGGGGACGGCTACCTCTTCACCAAGTCGACCGCGGAGTTCCAACGGGTGCTCGCTCCCAAGGTCAGCGGCCTGCGCAACCTCGTCGCGTGGACGGGTGACGCCCGGCCCGACTTCATCGTGTCGTACTCGTCGATGACCGCCGTCATCGGCGGTGCCGGCCAGTCCGACTACGCGGCGGCCAACGCGTTCCTCGACGGGTACACGCAGCAGCTCCGTCGCGACGGCTACAACGCGTCCTCGATCAACTGGCCGGGGTGGTCGGAGCGAGGCATGGCGGTCGATGCCGGGCTCGGCGCGAACGAGACCTTCTTCGAGCACCTCACGACCGGGTCGGGTGTGACCGCCTTCATCGAACTCCTCACCCGAGACGTCACCGGCACGATCCCGTCGCGGCCCAACATCGCGATGCTCGCGCGGGTCGGTGAAGACTACTTCGCGTTCGACTTCTCCGATCCGCTCCGACGGTCCGTACGCCGACACGTCGCCAGGCTCTCGTCTGCGTCACCGTCGGGCGACGTCGCCGTCGCCGTCGCCCCCGGTGCACCCGAGCTCGGCGGACGATCGGAGATCGACGTCAGCTCGATCTCGATCATGGGCAAGGCGGACGAGCATCTCGACGACGTCGAGCGAGCCGTCGCGTACACGTTCGCATCGGTGCTCTCGATCGAGGAGATCCACGTCAACGACTCCTTCACCGCGATGGGCGGGAACTCGATCGCCGCGACCGAGCTCATGCGTGCGCTCAACGCACAGTTCGACGACCTGTTGAACATCTCCGACATCTTCAGCTACAACTCGCCCGCAGAGCTGTCCGGCCGGATCATCGAGCTCGGTGGCGCTGCTCAGGCACCCGCCTCTGCGCTCTCGGCCCCCGCTGACCCGCAACCGACGACGCGCACCCCGACGCCTGCCCCCGAAGCCCCGGACTACGACGACATGGTCGACGCGCTGGAACGCGGCGACATCGACGCCGCGTCGTTGCGCGAGTTTCTCGCGAAGGAGCTGTGACGGTGGCCGCGCACGCCACGAGCGGCTCTTCCGATCCGGGGGACCGGACGGTGCCGTCCGTCGCACTCGTCTTCGGCGGTGTCGATGCGTACCGGGTCGAGATGGGCGTCGAACTGCACGAGCACTCCCCGCCCTTCGCGGAGAGCGTCGAGGCGCACGACGCCGTGATGCCCATGCCCCTGGCGGATCTCCTGTGGTACCCGGCAGCGTCAGCGGCCCCTCCCTCCGGGCTGCAGCGCGCTGCGGCCGTCCTCACGATCGGGGTCGGCGCAGCCCGGGTGTTCCGGAGCGAGTACGAGGTCGAGGTCTCCGGGTACTCGGGACGAGGCGTCGGTACCGTCGCAGCTGCCGTCGCCGCGGACCTGGTGTCCCTCCCGGAGGCGCTGCACTGGCTCGGCACAGAAGGGGTGCCCGCGGGGGAGATCCGCCGGCGCATCGAGGAGCGCCGTGCCGGATCGCCGATCCTGACCGCGTACGGAGAGCCGGAGGAACTGCTCGGGGCCGCGACCGACGTCGACGCGGTCGTGGACGTCGGCCCGGGGGACGCGGAGGCACGCCTCCTGCGGCGAGCCCCAGGACGAGACGTCCCCGTCGGCTCGTGGGACTCGGCCACCGACCGACTCCGGGTGCGTGACCACCTCAACCGGCACCCCTTCTACAACCCTCGATACCTCGTCGAGCGCACACTCGGAGAGCTCGCGAGCACGCGGAGGACACCCCGGACGGCCGACGACCATGCTCGCGTCACCGAACTGGCGCGCTCACTGCGGACGGTCCTGCGCCGGACCGACCTGCCGACGAGTGTCGTCCGTGCGGACACGGAGCAGGTCTCCGCACTCATCGGCGACGCGGTGTCGACCTGGATCGAGAACGGTCGGTCGAAGGGACACTCCCCCGCCGAGATCGTCGCGAGCATCGCCGCGCTCGAGGACGAGACGCTCTTGCCACTCCGCGGATCCCTCGGCCTGGACACCGACCGACTCGAGATCACCGAGAGGAACCGGCCCCGCCATGCGTCATGACATCAGTGCGCTCGTCCTGCGCGAACTCGAGGCCGGCACCATCGAGCGCGGCGCCGCGGTGCGCCTCCTCAAGCAGTTGTCGCAGAAGACCCCGATCGCCATCGTCGGGATGGGTGCGATCGCCCGGGACACGGACGACTACCGCGCCGTGTGGCGCCGGTACCGCGCGGGCGAGTCGTTCATCGGGCGTGCATCGCAGCAGCGTGGCGACCTTATCCGTTCCGCCCTGCCGGCTCCCCTGGTCGGAGCACCCGAGCAGATGACCAAGGGCAACTTCCTGGACGACATCGACACGTTCGACCACGACCTCTTCGGGTACTCCGCCGACGAGGCCAGGAACCTGTCCCCACACGCTCGCCTCGCACTCATGGCAGCGTTCCGTGCCGTGGAGGACGCCGGTCTCGGCGCGGAAGGCGACGCCGCGCACACGACCGGTGTCTTCGTCGGGAACAACTTTGTCCGTGACCAGATCTTCTCCTACATCAACATGGCGCTGCGTCAGGGGGGCGACCCCGAGGAGCTGCTGTTCGGGAACTGGACCTCGGGGATCGCGACACGGATCTCCCGCGCCTTCGACTTCCGCGGTCCGTCCCAGGTGATCGACGGCGCGTGTGCCTCGTCGACTATCGCGATCGTCAACGCCTGCAACCAGCTGCACGAGGGCTCGATCGACGCTGCGATCACCGGCGGCCTGTACCTGGACATGACGCCCATCACGACGTTCAACCAGCCGGGTGTCTTCGCCACGGCGACGGAGGACGCCGTACCGAAGCTCTACGGACGCGACAACGTCGGTGGGTTCGGCGGCGAGTACCTGGGGTTCGTCGCGCTCAAGACGCTGGAGCGTGCGACTGCCGACGGCGACCGCATCCACGGAGTGGTCCACGGCTGGTCGGAGAGCAACGCCGGCGCAAACGGCGGTTTCGACCAGACGTCGCCGGACTCCGCCGCGGCCGCTGTGCGTGACGCGCTGAAGGCATCGAGGACGGACGTGCACGACCTGGGACTCGTCTTCGCCGAGGGCTTCGCCCAGCCGATCGAGGAAGCACTCGAGACCGACGGGATCGCGAAGGGGATCGCATCACTCACCGATCGTCGGCAGTTCGCCGCGATCACCACCGCCTCTCCTGCGATGGGGTACATGCAGTCGGCCATCGGTGTCGCACAGCTCCAACTGATGGTCCAGGCCCTCGGCGACGAGGTCATCCCGCCCACCCTGTACTTCGACAGCCCGACGGAACTCGTCGACCTGGTCGACTCGCCGTTCTACGTCCCCGCGCAACCGCAGGACTGGCCGCCACCGGAGAGCGGCGAACGCCGAGGGTTGCTCTACTCGAACGCCTACGGCGGGTTCTACCTCACCCTGGTTGTCGGCCCGGCCCCAACGGCCGCGGTGCCGTCGACCGCCGAGTCGGCCGACGCGACCCTGCTCATGGTCGTGACGGGATCGAGCGTGGAGGGGCTCAGGACGAAGCTCGCCGCCGACCTCGAGATCGTCCGTGATGCCGACCCCCGACGAGTCGCGGAGCTCTGCTACTCGAGCGCTGTGCGGCGTCCGGCGCAGGTCGAGCACCGGGTCGTGGTCGTCGCCGACGACGTTGCCGCGCTCGTCGACGGGCTCGTCACCGCGCTCGAGACGGCGGACCACGACGGGTCGCGATCCGGGGCAGGGTGGCGCCTCTGGTCTGGTCATGGTCGCTCCACGATGACCACCAGGACCTCTCCCACCGGCGACCTGGGCACGCACGAAGCCGCAGAACGGTTCTGCCGTGGCGAGCACGTGCGGTTCGGACACCTGTTCGCCCCCGTCCAGCGACGCTTCGCCCCGCTCTCCCCGCACCCGTTCCAGCGCACACGGGCGTGGGCGATGCCCGAGTTGCGCCTCGATCAGATCGGAGAAGACCAGTGAGCCTCCCGTTCCTCTTCTGCATCCCCTACGCGGGCGGATCGGCGTCGGTCTTCCTGAAGTGGAAGCGCCCGCTCCAGGACCTCGTCGAGGTCGTGCCGATCGAGCTCGCCGGGCGTGGTGCACGCATGGCCGAGCCGACCGTGTCCAGCGCACGCGAGCACGGCGAGGACGTCGCCGGCGCCATCGCGGCGCGCCTCGCCGACGAGCCGGATCGGGCGTACGTGATCTGGGCCCACTCGATGGGGACGCTGGTGGCCTACGAGGCGTACCACGCGCTCCGCCGTCGGCGCGAGCGGGAGCGGACGCTCGAGCTCCCGGCACACATGGTGCTCTCCGGGCGGACGCCGCCGCACGTCCCGGTGACGAAGACCGAGTACCACCGGTTCGACGACGAACGATTCATCGACGCCGTCGACTCCTACGGTGGCGGGACAGCCTCGGTCCTCCGCTCGTCCCCCGAGCTCCGCGAGCTGTTCCTCCCCATCCTCCGAGCTGACTTCCGTGTCTCCGAGACCTACGAGTGGACGGACCCGGGGGTGCGCATCGCGAGCGCCCTCACGGTGCTCAACGGAGGCGCCGACCGCAGCATCGACCATGCCCTGCTCGACCGGTGGCAGGAGCTCGCCGAGCGGCCGGTCACCCACCGCACCGTCGGCGGCGGTCACTTCTTCCCGTTCGACCAGGACGACATCGTCCGCGAAACCGTGCACGCCGTGGTGTCCTCCATGCCCACGCGTGCGTCCACCTCTGCACGAAAGGCGCTGTGATGACCATCGAGGCGAAGGACCTCCGCAAGACGTTCGGGAAGCACGAGGTCGTCCGGGGCGCGAGCTTCGTGATCCCGGAGGGGCAGACCGTCGGACTCCTCGGTCCGAACGGTGCCGGGAAGACGACCACGATCAACATGATGCTCGGGCTGCTCAGACCGACCTCCGGATCCGTGACGGTCTTCGGACGTCCGGCAGTCGGACTGCCCGCGGAACTCAAGAGCAGGATCGGGTACGTCCCGCAGGACATGGCGTTCTTCCCCGAGCTGTCGGGGCTGGCCAACGCCACCTACTGGGGTCGGCTCTACGGTCTGCGCGGAGCAGCGCTGAAGGCCGCCGTGCAGGAGTCGCTCGAGTTCACCCAGCTCTGGGACCGACGCAAGGACGCGGCGAAGAGCTACTCGGGCGGCATGCAGCGACGACTCAACATCTCCTGCGGCATCGTGCACAAGCCGAAGGTCCTCTTCATGGACGAGCCCACCGTGGGCGTCGACCCGCAGTCGCGCAACCACATCCTGGAGTCGGCTCGGCGCCTCGCTGAACTCGGTTCGAGCATCGTCTACACGTCGCACTACATGGAGGAGATCCAGACCCTCTGCGACAGCGTCATCATCATCGACGAGGGAACGGTCGTCGCCGACGGGCCCCTCGATGCCGTCATCGCCGAGAACGCGCCGGAGCCGTCCGTCGTCCTCGACTTCGGCGACGTCGCCACCGCAGGTGCCGGGGAACAGGTGCTCCTGGCGGACGGACTGCTCACCGAGGGTCGCTACGTCACCCGCGGCGACACGATCCAGCTGCACCGACCCGCCGACGTGAGCTTCACCGCCTACGCGCAGCGCGTGCTCGCCTCCGGGCTCGACCTCACCAGCGTCCGCGAGGACCGGCCGACGTTGGAGAACGTCTTCCTGAACCTCACCGGGAAGAAGCTGAGGGACTGATCGCCGTATGAACAACTTGATCACCCACTTCACGTTCGCCCTGCGCAAGGCGTGGGTCGAGAAGCGTGTGAACGTCCTGCGTCTCGGCCAGTTCGTCCTCGCGACCGTCATCCTGTCGTTCGCCTTCGGGTCCGCCTTCCAGACGAGCGACTTCGAGAAGGTCGACATCGCCTACTCACTGGAGGACGCAACACCAGCGGTGGAGGCGTACTTCGACCAGCTGACCGAGAACGAGGACCTCGGCGCCCTCGTCGAGTTCCACGAGGTCGGTGACTTCGACGACGGACGAGCGAAGGTCCAGGACGACGACTTCGGCGCCTTCGTCTACGCGACGACCGAGTTCGCCGAGGCACTCGACAGCGACGACGAGCAGGCGACGCTCGAGGTCTACTCCCAGCAGTACTCGGGCATCAACTACATCGTCGTCTCGTCCGTCGTCGATGCGTACAACAGCGGCGCCAACGCGACCTGGGCGGCGCAGCAGATCGGCACGCAGATCGACCCGGCGAGCTTCTCGACGCCCGCGATCGAGGGAACGAGCGTCGAGCAGGACCGTGCGATGACGTCGCTCATCTACTACTCCGTCGGCATGCTGCTCTTCCTCCTGCTCTTCGCGACGGAGTTCGGCTCCTTTGGCATCTCCGACGAGTACCTGGGCACGATGCAGTCCCGCAGCATGCTCGCGCCGCAGAAGCAGTGGCAGATGATCCTCGGCAAGCTCAGCGCCTACTCGGTGTTCGTCCTGGCGATGGCCGCGCTCTACATGCTGGCGACCTGGTTGCTCCTGAAGATGGACTGGGGGCCGAACCTCGGGCTCGTCCTACTCGTGGTCTACACCTTCGCAGTGCTGTCGATCGCGCTCGGCATGGTCTTCATGGTCCTCACTCGGGACATGCAGCGGACCACCGTGCTCATCCAGGTCGTGGTGATCGGGTTCACGCTCCTCGCCGGCGGCTTCATCGCCACCGGCTTCGGCGGGCTCGAGCGGATCTCGCCGAACCTCTACGCACGAGACGCGCTCTTCGCAGCGATCTTCGACGACCGCATCGACGAGGTCTGGTCGAACCTCGGCGTGCTGTGGGTCATCACCGCGGTCCTCATCGCCGTCTGCACCATCGCGTCTTCCAGGAGGGCGAAAGCATGACCATCTTCACGAACAACCTGCGGCGGCTGCTCCGCAAGCCGTCGAGCTGGGTGTACCTCATCCTGATCCCCGTCGTCATCAACGTGTTCGTCGTCGGCCTCAGCATCCAGCAGGCGCAGTGGGTCATCGGGGTGCACGACTCCGACGACACCCGGGTCACGCAGCAGTTCGTCGATTCGTTCGGGGCAGACGGCAAGATCGTCGTGATCGAGGACCCGGCGACCGTGACCGCCGACCTCGACGACGCTCGGTACGACATCGCGATCGACTTCCCCGCCGGGTACACGCAGGACGTCATCGACGGGAACAGTCCCGTGCTCGAGGTCGTCGACCGCGGGGACAACAACCAGACCGACTCGCTGAAGGTCGAGTTCTCCTCCCACTTCGCCAGCGTCAACGCCCTCGGCGTCGCCGCCGACGGCGACCAGGACGCGTTCTTCGAGGCGTTCGGGGACTACGTCGACGAGAAGTTCACGGCGGACTACCTCAACTTCGACGGCGGTTCCACGGAGGAAGCGTCGCGCACCATCGTCACCCTGGGGTACCTGTCGTTCGGCATCACACTGATGATGTCGTCGGTCGGCCTCCTGCTCCTCACCGACCGACTCAGGGGCGTGTTCGACCGTGCACAGTTGACTCCGCTCACCAAACCGAGCTACTTCGGGCAGTACTTCCTCAGCATGCTGGTGATCGCGGTCGCCCAGCTGGCGCTCGTCATGGTCGTCCTGCCGATCATGGCGCCGGTGAGCTACGGAACCACGCTGGCCCAGACGGGTGGCGTGGTGCTCGCCGCACTGAGCTTCACCCTGTTCATCGTGGCGAAGAGCTTCCTGATCCACCGCCTCGCGAAGAACCAGCTCGTCGCGGCCACCGTGAGCTCGGTGATCGACCTGCCGATGCTGATGCTCGGTGGTGCCCTGTGGCCCCGCGACGTCGTCCCGGAGCTGCTCCAGCAGATCGGTCAGTTCTCGCCGGTGTGGTGGTTCCTCGATGCTGCGGAGCACGCCCTGCGCGGGGCGGACGCGGGGGCGTACGCGGTGCCGGTGCTCGGTCTGCTCGGACTCGCGGTCCTGCTCATCGTCATCACGTTCTCGGTCCGCACGGAGCGCGTGCGTTGAGCATGCGTGACGAGGCCGAGCTGCCGACGAAGGGGCACATCATGAACGGCAAGGTCGTCGCGCTCGCCGTGAGCGCGCTCGAGGTCGCCGTCTACCTCGTCTCCGTCGTCGTGACCGGGATCGTCGCCGGGGCGGTGACCAGGGCCGTCGAGGAACTGGACACGACAGGCGGCATCACCGGCGCGGGGGTGGCCGCCGACATCCTCCAGGTCATGCCGGCCGACGCGCTGCTCGGCTGGATCCTCGTCGACGCCGTCATCGTGCTCATCCACCTGGACGACCTGCGCGGCACCGGCGCGCCTCCGCCCAGGAACGGACGGGCAGGGTTCGGCGGACTGATCCTCCTCGTGCTCGCCGTCCAGGTCGGTGCCCTCGCGCTCGTCAGGTGGACCGGGCTCGACGCGGGTTGGCTCGTCATCACCGAGACCGGTGAGCAGGACTTCCTCGCGGGATCCGACATCCCCACGGCGCTCATCATCCTCGCTGTCCTGCTCCACCCGATCGCGGTCGAGGTCTTCTTCCGCGGAGAGTTGATGCACCGGCTCCGAGCCGCTGGATTCGGTACCGCACCGGTCGTCCTCGTCCCGGCCGTGCTCTTCGCGCTGGTCCAGCCCAGCTGGGTCCTGGCTGCCGTCGGTCTCGTCTTCGGTGTCGCCGTCGGGACCGTCCACCTGCGTACGCGATCGCTGCTGCCGGCGATCGTCTCGCACATCCTGTTCCTCGTCGCTGGCGTCGTCGCCTGGCAGGTCGTCCCCGGGGCAGGACAGGGCGACGTCGTCCCGGTCGTCTTCGTCGTGCTCTCCGTGCTCGCGACGGCACTCGCGCTGTGGATGCTGTGGCCACGGCACGCCGAGGAGCCGTGGGACGAGCCCGCGCGGACGAACGGTGCAGCGGCGTGAGGGCGACGGATGCGAGTGCGTCCCCCGGACTCGACACCACCGCCCTGCGAGTCGCCCCGGCGATCGCGGAGCACGCCGACGAACGACCAGAGACCGTCGCCGTCGTGGACGGCGACTCCCGCCTGACGTACGCGCGGCTGGCTGCACGCGCCGAGGCGGTCCGGACGTCGCTCGTCGAACGCGGCGTCGGCGCCGGTGACCGCGTCGCGCTCGTGCTCCCGCCCGGCTGCGCGCAGGTCGCCGCGGTGGTCGGCGTCCTCGCCGCCGGAGCCGCCTACGTGCCGATCGACCCGGAGGAGCCGGCAGCGCGCCGGGCGCACATCCTCGCCGACGCGGATCCGGTCCTGACCGTGGTCGACTCAGCCACCCACCTCGGATCGGTGGACGGGTCCGTCCACATCGGCGACCTCGACATCGCCACCGCCGACGACACCGCGCCCCTCCGTCCCGCTCCGGTCGCGGACGACGAACCGATCTACGTCATGTACACGTCCGGCACGACCGGGGACCCCAAGGGCGTGGCGCTCACACACGGCGGGGTCGGGAACCTCCTGCACGCGCTCGTCGAACGCTGCCGACTCGACGACGTCGGTGCCGTCCTCATGCGCACACGGTTCTCGTTCGACGCGTCGGTGCCGGAACTGCTCCTGCCGCTCGCCTTCGGCAAGACCATCGTCGTGGCTCCCGACGGACGCGACCTGCCCGCGGTCCTCGACCTCGTCGCCCAGCACCACGTGCAGATGGTCACGATGGTCCCGTCCCTCACGGCGGCCCTGCTCACGTCGGGCGCACCACTGGGAGCGCTCGCCGGGGTTCGACGGTGGCTCTCGGTCGGTGAGGCCCTGCCCGCGCGGACGGCCCGTGACCTGCTCGAACGTGCCAGCGCTGAAGGCAGCCCGATGCAGCTCTTCAACATGTACGGCCCGACCGAGGCTTCCGTGTTCCTCAGCGGCGGGCGGGTCTTCGAGGAGGACGTCCGCACGGGCCTGGAACGGGTGCGGCTCGGACGCCCGTTGCGGAACTACCGGGTCCACGTCCTCGTCCCCGGTTCGCTCACTGCCGTCGCCCCCGGGGAAGTCGGCGAGATCTGCGTCGCGGGTCCCGGCGTCGGGCTCGGGTACCTCGGGCGCGCGGTCAGCCAGGCGTTCACCGAGGAGCCGACCACCGGGCACCGGATGTACCGCACCGGCGACCTCGGATGCGTCTTCCCGGACGGCACGCTCGACTACCGCGGCCGACGCGACGACCAGGTGAAGATCCGTGGGCTCCGTGTCGAGCTCGGGGAGGTCGATGCTCGGCTCGCCGCGTGCGCGGGCGTCGTCGACGCCGGGTCCGCCGTCGTCCACGACGGACCGCACGACACGCTCGTCGCCGCCGTCGTCCTCGAGGACCCGGGAGCAGGGACGTCCGGTCTCCCCGCTGTGCTCGCCGACTCGCTGCCCGCCCCGATGATCCCGACGACGATCGTCGCGGTCCCCGCGCTCCCAACCACTCCCAACGGGAAGCTGGACCGCGCCGCCGTCGCCGCGGCTGCGGCCGTCACGGCTCCGATTGACGCTGCGGGGACGGACGGGACGCTGGATGCGGACGAAGCCCTCCTCGCCGAGGTGCTACTCGCGGCAGGGCACGGTCGACCGACTGGCGGTGTCGGCCCGGCATCGACGGCCTACGACCTCGGCGTCGATTCGCTCGGCGCGACGGTCGCGGCCGGCATGCTGCGTGCCCGCGGACGTTCGCTCCCGGTCCGCGACGTGCTCGAGGGCCACACGCTCCGCGTCCTCGCCACCCGCCTCCGCACGATCGAGTCGGCAGACGTCGCGTGGGCCGACGACGGCTGGCAACCGAGCGCGTGGCGTCCACACGGGAAATCCGGTGTCGACGCGGTCGCTCCGCTCGTCCCGGTCCAGGAGGGCCTGCTGGCCGTCGCGGCGCAGGACCCGTCCTCCACGCACTCCATCGTCCAGCAGGTGTACGACGTGGCCGACGGACGGATCGACGGTGGGCACCTCGCCGACGCGCTCCGCGAGGTCACCCGGCGTCGAGCTGCCCTGCGGACCAGCATCAGGGCCACCACGGACGGGTACGAGCAGGTCATCCACAGCGCCCCCACGACGTCGTTCGCTTCGCACGACATCGCGCGCCCCGGGCTCGCCGACGACGTCATCGCGGCGGACCGGTCGAGCCTGTTCGACCTGGGGACCGCTCCACTCGCCAGACTGACCTGGATCACGGGAGTCGACGGCACGGCCCTCGTGCTCACGTACCACCACGTGATCCTCGACGGACCAGCGCAGGACGCTCTCGTCGCCGAACTCGTGGCCGAGCACGACAGGATCGCCGCCGGGGTGGTGGCGCCCGACGCGGACGCGACGAACGCAGCCGTGCGCGAGGACGTCCTCGCCCACACGTCCCGGTTGCGGGCACTCGCCCACGCGGCCAGGACCGGCACCGAAGCCGCGTCCTCGTACTTCCGCGACCTGCTCACCGGCCTCGAACCCGATCGTTCGCTCGCGCTCTTCCGCTCACGCACCCCGGACGGCGCTCCGATCGGTTCCGTCAGCGTCGCGGTGCCGCCCGCGGTGGGCGGCGCAGCGGAAGCACTCGCCCGAGCAACGGGGGTCACGGTCTCGAGCGTCGTCGAGGCGGCCTGGGGTGTCCTCCTCCGCCAATTCTCGGGCGTCGACGACGTGGCCTACGCAAAGGTCGTGACACGCCGGGACCTGCCGATCGCCGGCACGCCCGGGGCAATCGGTCCGTTGTTCGCGACCATCCCGGCGCGTGCCCGGGGCATCACGGACGAGAGCGTGCACGACCTCGTGCGCCGGACCCACGCGCAGTCGATCGCGTCGACCGAGCACGCGACGTTGCGACTCGAGGACGCGATGCGGGCGGCCGACCAGCCAGCCGGCCAGCTGCAGACGCTCTACCTCTTCGAGAACCACTCGGCCTCACGCCGTCGCAGCGGGGAGGCGGGCGTCGTCCTGCGCCCCGGGAGCACGGAGCAGACGGGTTTCGACCTGACCCTCGTCGCTTCACGGTCGTCGGACGGGCTGCGCCTCACCGGCCTCCACGACGGCATGGTCATGGGGTCGTCCGACGTCGCGTCGCTCCTGCGGCGGATGGTCGAGGTGCTCGACGCCATGACGGCCGCGGGGTCCTCACCGGCGCGACTCCTCCCGGTCACCACGCCCGGCGACGAGGACGTCCTCGCCCGGGACACGTTCGTCCTGTCTCCCAGCCCACATCCGCGCATCGAGGAGGTGTTCGACCAGGTCGCGTCGCGGCACGCCGACCGGTGCGCCCTGCGGCACGGCGACAGGACGCTGAGCTACTGCGAACTCGATGCCGCCGCGCATCGTTGCGCCGAGGCCCTCCGCCGAGCCGGAGCGTCAGCCGGGGACGTCGTCGGCGTCGCGGCTCGGCGCGGGATCGAGCCGATCGTCGCGATGCTCGGCGTCCTGCGCCTCGGTGCCGCCTACGTCCCCGTGGACCTCGACGCTCCGCTCGACCGCCTCGAGCACGTCGTGCGCGGCAGTGGCCTCCACGTCCTCGTCACCGACCCCGTGACCGCCTCGCACAGCGGTTCCGCCCACGTCAGGACGCTGGGCATCGACCTCGTCACCATCCGGCTCGACGCCGGTGTCAGCGAAGGAACCGACGAGGAGGGCCGCGAACCGCTCGCCCGCGAACCGGGACCGTCCGTCGATGCGCCCGCCTACATCATCCACACCTCCGGGACGACCGGGCTGCCCAAAGCCGTGAGCGTGCCCCACCGCGGTGTCACCCGCCTCGTCATGGACCCGGCCTACAGCCGGCTGCACGGGGACCAGACGGTGCTCCAGACCGTGGCCCTCACCTTCGACGTGTCGACCCTCGAGATCTGGGGAGCACTGCTCACGGGTGCGACCCTCGTCGTCGCCGACAAGGAGACGCTCGTCGATGCGGTGGCGCTGCGGGCGGCGGTGCGTCGCGAGCGGATCTCGTGGATGTGGCTGACGACCTCGTTGTTCAACCTCCACGCCGACGCCGACCCACACCTCTGGGACGGGATGGACGCGGTGGTCGTCGGCGGCGAGAAGCTCTCCGAACGGCACGTCCGCGCGTTCTTCGCCGCGAACGACACGACGGTGCTCATCGACGGGTACGGGCCGACCGAGGCCACCACACTCGCGACCAGTCACGTCGTCGAGCGCGACTTCGTGACGATCCCGATCGGACGGCCGATCCCCCGGACGGGCGCGCACGTCGTGTCGAGCGGCCGTGTCGTCGGTTGCCTCCTGCCCGGGGAACTCTGGATCACCGGTGACGGAGTCGCGCTCGGGTACGTGGGTGATGCCGCCCGGACCGCTGCGTCCTTCGTCCCCTCGCCCGCCGGCGACGGGACGGCCTACCGGACCGGCGACGTCGTGCGGCGCAACCTCGACGGCACCCTGGAGTACCTCGGCCGCGTCGACGACCAGGTGAAGATTCACGGCCACCGTGTCGAGACGGACGAGGTCGCCGCAGCCCTGCTCACCGGCAGGGAGGTGACGCAGGCGGCAGTCCTCGTGCGGACCGGGGCCACCGGTCGCTCCGAGCTCGTCGGCTTCGTCGTCGCCACGGACGTGTCGGAGTCGACGCTGCGGGGGCGACTCGTCGCAGCCCTGCCACCCCACGCGGTACCCGCACGCATCCACCTCCTCACGGACCTGCCACGGACGTCGTCCGGGAAGACCGATCGGTCGAGGCTGCTCGCCACGGCGGCGGAACGCGACGCGGTGCCGGCGAGCCCCGACGGTGCCGACGGTACCGACGGTGCGGGGATCGAGCGCCTGTACTCCGTTGCGACCGGCGCAGTCGCGGTCGGTCCTGACAGTGACTTCTTCTCGCTCGGCGGCGACTCGCTCACCGCCATGCGACTCGTGCACCTGCTGCGGAGCGGGGGCGCCGACGTGCGACTGCGCGACGTGCTCGCGGCCCCGACCCCGCGCCTGCTGTCGGAGCTGCTCGACGCCCGTGCGTCGACCGTCCGGACGCCCACCGACGACGGCGCGACCACTTCGACCGCAGTGGACTCGAAGCCGTGGGCGACGGCCAGGGGCGCCGTCGCTGCCCACCTGCGGGACCCGGACTCACGCGCCCACAACGTGCCGTTCGCGCTCCTCGTCGACGGCCAGGTCGACCTCGCGGCGCTCCGCAGGCGGGTCAACGCCCTGATCCGTCACCAGCCGATGCTGCGGACCAGGTTCACACTCGAGCGACGAACAGACCGTGCCACGGAGTGGCTGCGTCAGGAGACGCTCCCGGCGAACGGTGCCACCGCGGTCGACGTCTCCCGTCGCACGGTCACCGAGCCGTCTGCGTGGACCACCGAGTCGATCCACGATCACCTCCGCCGTGCCGCCGTGCCGTTCGACCTCGCTCGCGGCCCGCTCGTCCGTGTCGAGGTCGTGTCCGCCTGCGGTAGCGACCTCGTGGTCGTCGACGTCCACCACAGTGTCTTCGACGGTACGAGCCTCGACGTCTTCCTCGCAGCGGTGAGTGCGGATGCAGATCGAGGGGTGCGCCGCACTGTGACGGCGCGCCCGTCCGATCCGGACACGACCGATCTCGAACACTGGCGGGCACGGTTCGCCTCGCTCCCCGCTCCGGTGGACCTCGACCTCGCGTGGGAGCGGTCGGACAGCAGCCTCGGGACCACGAGCACGACGCTGGCGCCGGAGACCTCGGATGCCGTCCGCACCAGGTGCGCAGCGCTCGGTATCACCGAGTACGCACTGTTCGCGAGCGCGGCCGCAGTCGTCCTGCAGCGGTACACGCTCGCCGAGGACTTGGTCGTCGGCATGCCCGTCGACCTCCGTCGTGGGCCATCGGACGCCGAGAGCATCGGCATGTGGGTGTCGACGCTCCCCGTGCGGATCCGGGTGTCCGACGACCACACGGTGAGGCACCTGCTGACGACGGCAGGGGCCGAGGTCCTCGACGCGCTCGACCACGCGAGTGCTCCGCTGGACGTGATCCAGACCGCGATCCAGGCCGAGCACCCCGGCGAGCGCGTCGACCTCCTGCACGCGATCGTCGCGGTACGTCGAGCCGGTCTGACGTCAGTCGACCTGGGTGGGGTGTCCGCACGGCTCTTCGGCCCCGTCAGCATCGAGGCGAAGACCGATCTCGAGTTCACGGTCGAACTGGACGGGGCCACGCACCTGGTCGGCATCGAGCACCGTCGCAGCGCGGTGGACGACGACACGGCAGCCGGGATGCTGGAGCAGCTCCTGACGCTCATCGCAGACCTCGCATCAGCGGACCCCGGCTCCGACATCGGCGCACTGGCCGGCGCGTGACGCGTCGAGCACCACGAAGGAGATCATGAGCACCATCGAACGCATCTGCTCGCACATCGCGGCCACGCCTGCGAGCACGGCGATCTCGCAGGGGACGACGAAGACCACCTACGGCGAGCTCGGTGCCGCGGCGAGCGCCCTCGCGCGTGCCATGCGAGAGCGCGGCGTCGGTGCGGGGTCTCGTGTCGCGATCACCGGTTCCCGGTCGCCGCGGCTCGTCGTCGCCCAGGTCGCCTGTCTGCTCGTCGGCGCGGCGTTCGTGCCGATCGACGCTGCCGCGCCGGCGGCCCGGCGGGCCGACCTGGTGCGGCTCGCTCGACCGGATGCGATCGTCGATGCCGACGCCACGCTCTCGGCGGACGAGTACGACGCCCCGGTGATCACCTTCCCCGCCAGCACGTCCAGGGGTGGCACGGTGCGCCCGCCCCGTACGGATCCTGATCGACCCGTCTACGTGATCTTCACCTCGGGTTCGACCGGACGACCGAAGGCGGTCGTGGTCTCCGACCGGGGGCTGGACAACCTCGTGTCCGCCTTCGTCGGTCCCCTCTTCGACGCGCACGGGGTCTCGACCGTCGGTGTCGTCTCCCCGTTCACGTTCGACGCGTCCATCAAGATGACCTACGGTGCGCTGACGACCGGTCGGACGCTCCACATCATCACCGAGGACGAACGCGACGACGTCGCCACGATGGGTGGGCGGCTCACCGCTGCCGGCGTGGACGCGTTGGACGGCACTCCGTCCTACCTCGCCGTCCTCGCCGCGCAGGACCCCGCGACTGCACCTGCGTTGGCCTGCATCCTCGTCGGTGGGGAGCCGCTGTCGGCCGAGCTCGCCGATGCCCTCGCTGGGTGGTCCGGCGCGCAGGTCGTGAACGTCTACGGTCCGACCGAGGCGACGGTCGACGCGACCTCCCACACGCACGTCGTCGGCGCCGCCCGCGTGCCGATCGGGGCACCGATCGCCGGCGTCGACGTCCGCATCGCACGGGGCGGGCGGCTCGTCGCGGTCGGGCAGCCCGGCGAGATCCACATCGGCGGTGCCGGAGTCGCGCTGGGGTACCTCGACGACGCGGACCTGACCGCGGAGCGCTTCGTCGTCGACCCGTTCGGCCCTGGCAGCGGACGCTTCTACCGGACGGGGGACCTCGGGCGGAAGCTGCGCGACGGCACCATCGAGTACCTGGGTCGGATGGACGAGCAGCTCAAGGTCCGGGGCCACCGCGTCGAGCCCGTGGAGATCGAACGCGTGCTCGCCGGCATCGGTCCGATCGTGTCAGCCGGCGTCGTCGTCGTGAAGCACCGTGGGACACGGCTCGTCGCGGTCTGCACGGCACCGGTGGAGCTCGACGGCGAGGCCGTCATGGCCGCCGCGGCCGACCTGCTGCCGACCTACATGCTCCCCACATCGGTCGTGCAGGTCGACGCCCTCCCGCTCAGCGCGAACGGCAAGCTCGACCGCAGGACCCTCGCGGCCGTCGCCGTCGACCGCCTCGGGTCGGATGACGACTCCGCACCCGCCGTGGAACCCGTCACCGATGCCGACCGAGCCGTGCTCGCTGCCCTCCGTGAGGTGCTGCCCGCCGATGCCGTCGACGGCGCCCACCTCGGCTCGTCGCTCGTCGCCCTGGGCGGGGACTCCATCTCGGCGATCCGCCTCGTCGCGGCCCTGGCTCGCTCCGGGTACCGCACGTCCGTCCGCAATGCCCTCGCGGCGCCGTCGCTCGTCGCCCTGGCTGCCGAGTGCGTCCGGATCCCACGTACTGCTGCTGCCGCCACGATCGACCAGGCCGGCCCGGTCCACCCGACGCCCGTCATCACGGACTTCTTCTCGCGCGGCCTCGCTGAGCCGCGGCACCACCACCAGTCGATCCTCGTTCCCCTCTCGGACGACGAGCACGAACGCGTGCCCGCCGCACTCGACGCGTTGCTCGACCGACACCGTGTGCTGGCGGCGGCGGTGACGGACGGACGCCTCGTCGTGCCCGCCGACGGCGAGGTCCCACCGATCGTGGTGGCCGGGTGGGACCTGACCGGCCGGACGCCTGCCGACGTTGCGACCGAGGCGGCGCGTCGAGCCACGGAGCTCATGGCCGGCCATGCGTGGACCCGTGGACCGCAGCTCCAGGCCGCGGTCGTCGTGTCCGACGACGTCCGGGCCGGTCACCGCCGGCGCGAGCTCTTCGTCGCAGCGCACCACCTCGTCGTCGATGCCATCTCCTGGAGCACGATCGAGCGCGACCTCCGTGCGGCGCTCGCGGATCCGGCTGGTCGAGCGGTCGAGCGGACGGGCACACCGTTCCGCGCCTGGGCGGAACGCCTGGCAGCGTTCGGACGCTCGCCGGAGGCCGAACGTGACCGCGCACTGTGGCAGGCGACCATGCAGCGCGCCGCGGGTTCCGGAGCCGCTGCGGCGATCGAGGCGGCGCGCGGGAGCACGATCGACCAGCCGGAGACCACGACACCTCGGCGGAGTGAACGGCTGTCGTTCGACGTGGCTCAGGTCCCCGCCCTGGCGCCCGGTCGCCGGGACCGCGGCACGGCACGGCCGGAGGAGGTCCTCATCGCCGCGGTCGCCCGAGCGGCGGAAGCGACGTGGGGCGTCGCCGAGGTGCCCCTGCTGATCGAGTCCCACGGGCGACCCGACGACATCGACGCGTTGGCGGACTGCGACGTCACGTCGACGGTCGGGTGGTTCACGACCGTCTACCCGGTCGTGGTGTCGGCCGGCCCCCGGACCAGCGCACTCCGAAGTGCGCGCTCCGCACTCCGCCGCGTCCCCCGCGGAGGACTGACGGCCGAACTGCTCTTCCCGGGGGCGGTACGAGGTTCAGGCGTCGGCGTCGTGAACTACCTCGGTTCCCTCGTCGGGGGCTCCGGCCTGAACCCCCTCGGCAGCGTCTCCGACCCCGGCAACGCCGAGACGCACCCCTTCGTCGTTGATGCGTGGCGGCAGGGAGACGAGTTCGTCGTGGACGTCTCCCTCCGCATCGACGCCCTCGGAACAGCTCCGGCAGAGCGATTCGTGACCGAGCTCCGTTCGGCTGTCGTGTCGACCGGGACGGACCGGACGAGGACCGAAGACCTGGGCGCCGTGCCCGCGGACCACGGTGAGAACGACCTGACCATCGCCGAGTTCGACACCCTGCCAGGGGACGCCGGGGAGATCCTGCCCGTCAGCAACCTGCAGGCAGGCCTGCTGTTCGAGCACCTCGCCAGCGCCGACGAGGCGCACCGCGAACACGTCGTGCAGGTGTCCTACCGGCTCGATGCGCCCTTCGACGCCGATCGTCTCACCCGCACCGTGCAAGCGCTGTTCGACGACGTCCCCGCGCTGCGCACGACCTTCCACTGGGAGGGACTCCGCGAGCCGCACCAGGTCGTCCGGCGGCACGTCGAACCGATCGTCCGCATCACCGACCTGACCGGGGTCGACGAGGCGACGTGCGCCGACCGGATCGCCGCGATCTCGGCGGAACGACGTGCCCAGACCTTCGACCTCGGCACCCCGACGCTCTTCGTGACGGATGTCTTCGCGACCGACAACTGCGTCCGCGTGACGTTCACGCACCACCACATCATCCTCGACGGATGGTCACTGGCCGAGGTCGTGCGTCGGTTCACCGCGCACCACCACGGTGCCGGTGCCCTCGAGCCCGTCCCGAGTACGAGCGACCACCTCGCGTGGACGCGCACCCGGGACGCCGACGTCGCGCGTGAGTACTGGGGGCAGGTCTTCTCCGGTCTCACCGCGGGGACGACGGTCCAGAGCGCACGTGGGCTGGAGACCGCCATCGCCGGGCGATCGCGGAGCGGAGCCGGAGCGACGCCGGCGGCGGGCGACCCGACGCGGATCGAGGTCCGGTCCGACACCGCGCTCGCGGTCCGGGTGTCCCGTGCCTTCGCTCCGCTCGGCGTGAGCACCTCCAACGTCGTCGAAGCGGCACTCGCGACGGTCCTGGCCCGGATGAACGGCAGCCGTGACGCGGTGTTCGGGGTCGTGCTGTCCGGTCGCGACGCGCCCGTCCGCGACGTCGAACGCATGGTGGGGCTCTTCATCAACACCGTGCCACGACGTGTGCGGGTCGACGGGTGCGCACCGGTGTCGAGCCTGGCGCTCTCGGTGCGCGACCAGGCGCTCGCGTCGGCCGAGTTCTCGACGGGTCCGTTGTCCGCGGCGCTCGCGGAGGCCGGACCGGACAGCGCGTTCGACTGCCTGTTCACGTTCGAGAACTACGAGGGCTCCGATGCCCGCGACGCCGACGTCCTCCGGTTCGACGGCGCCGTCGAGCAGACGAACTACCCGCTCACGGTGACGGCTGAGATCGACGGCGACGAACTCCTGCTCACCGCGATCCGGGACCCGCGCGTGCTCGATGACGCCGACGCCCACAGGATCTTGCGCGCGCTCCGCCGGGTCTTGGAATCGTTCGCCGACGCGCCGGACCGCCCCGTGTCGTCCGTCTCGTCGGTACCCGTCGTTCCCGGACCAGGCGGACCAGAAGGAACCAGCGGAACCAGCGTGACCAGCGAGACCAGCGAGACCAGCGAGACCAGCGAGACCGGACGTATCGACCGCACCGACCGCCCGCGGGACACGCTCGCGACGGCGTTCGCCGACAGCGCGCGCACACACGCACGCTCGATCGCCCTCGTCGACGCGACGCGGACGCTCACCTACGAGGACGTGATGGCCCGCGCAACCAGGGTCGCCCGGCTCCTCCGCGCGAGCGGGGTCAGCAGTGGCAACGCCGTCGGTGTGGCGGACCTCGGGGTCGACGGCATCGTCGCGATCATCGGCACCGTGCTTGCCGGGGCGGTCTACGTCCCGCTCGACGCACGGACGCCGACGGCGCGGGCCCGGCTCATGTTCGAGCAGGCCGATGTCCACGTCGTCCTCGCCTCCCAGCCAGGAGCACACGAACGGGTAGCAGGACTCTCGTCGGCCGGCCTGGTCGTGGTCGATGCGAGCGACGACGCGCGGCGCGACGCGGACGAAGACGAAGACGCAAGCAACGCGAGTGACGGCGAGCACGCCCCAGTCGACGACGTCGCCCGGCAGCCCGAAGCGGACACGACCGACAGCGACGGTCCCGCTTACGTCATGTACACGTCGGGCACGACGGGGACACCCAAGGGCGTCGTCGTCCCGCACCGAGCGGTCCTGCGGCTCGCAGTCGGGAACACGCACCTTCCGTTCGACTCGTCCGACGTGGTCATCATGACCAGCTCGCTCGCCTTCGACGCGTCGACCCTCGAGATCTGGAGCACGCTCCTCAACGGCGGGTCGCTCATCGTCGGGGACCGCGACGAGGTCCTCGACCCGGATCGCGTGCGTGGGGCCATCGCACGTCACGGCGCGACGACCATGTGGCTGACGGTGTCGCTGTTCAACCAGTTCGTCGCGGAGGACGCGACCGTCCTCCGCGGACTGCGGCGGCTCGTGACCGGCGGTGAGCGGGTGAGCGCCGACCACGTGGCACGCGCCTACGCCGCCTGCCCCGACCTCGTCGTCCTCAACGGCTACGGTCCAACCGAGAACACGACCTTCACGACGGTGCACGCGGTTCCGCGCGGCGTGCGGGCCCGCGACGAAGTACCGATCGGCACGCCCCTGCAGGGCACCTCCGTGATCATCCGGGACGTCGACGGACGCACCTGCGGCGTCGGTGAGCCAGGAGAGCTCGTCGCCGCCGGGGCAGGGGTCGCCCTCGGCTACGTCGGCGACCCCGACGGGACCGCCGCGGCCTTCGAACCCGATCCGGACCGTGCAGGACTCCGCTACCGGACGGGAGACCGCGCCCGCTGGCTGGACGACGGCACCGTCGAGTACCTCGGTCGGACCACGTCGGACTCGCAGGTGAAGGTCCGGGGCTTCCGCGTCGAGATCAGGGAGGTCGAACGCGTCCTCCGCGCCGTCGACGACGTCCGCGACGCGGTCGTGCGGCCGCACGTCGAGTCGAACCTGTCGACGGCGCTCGTGGCGTACGTGGTGGTGCACGGTGCGCTCGACCAGGCACGGATCCGTGCAGACCTCGCGGAACGCCTCCCCGAGTACATGGTGCCGGCCTACCTCGTGGCGCTCGAGGCACTCCCCCTCACCACGAACGGCAAGATCGACGAGACGGCGCTGCCGGAACCCGTCGTCCCGGTCGCCGGGCAGACCGGAGGCACGGCCCGGGTCTGCGCGGGCCGTGAGGACCCGGCGCTCACCACCACCCTCGACGCCTTCGGTGCGGCGCTCGGCCGGCCGGTGTCGCCGGACGAGAACTTCTTCGAGCTGGGGGGCGACTCGATCAAGGCGATCCGTGTCGTGTCCGTGATCCGCCAGCGTGGGTTCACGGTCTCGGTGAGCGCAGTCATGCGGGCGATGACGGCGCGGCGACTCGCGACCGGGCTCAGGACACACGTCGTCGACGCCCGAGCGGACGTCGCCGAGGGCCGGGTGATCCCGACGCCGATCGTGACGGAGTTCGAGCGGTGGGACCTCGCCGACCCGAGCCACTTCAACCAGGACGTCACGGTGGAACTGACCGGGGCGACCACGGCGCAGATCCGTGCCGCGTCGGACGAGCTGTGGACACGACACGGCGCGCTCCGGGCGGTGTTCACCGCCGGCGCGCTCGTCGTCCGGCCGGGTACGGCGACGTACCCGTTCGCCGAGTACGCCGTGGACGACGTCGATGCGGACGACGCGCTCCACGAGCGCGCCTCGGCACTGCACAGCAGCTTCTCGCTGGCGGACGGACCCCTCTTCGGCGTCGTCGTGATCCGGTCGAAGGTCAGGGTCCGCGTCGTGCTCGCCGCCCACCACCTCGTGGTCGACGCCGTCTCGTGGGGGATCCTGACGGACGAGCTCGTCGGCTCGGTCCGCGAGCGGATGTCCGGGGTCGCCGGCGGCTCCCGACGCTCCACGACGACCCTGCGGTCCTTCGCGGACAGCCTCGCCGAGATCGGCCGGCACCCGTCGCCTCGCGCGGACCGGTTCTGGCAGGAGGTCGACCGTGCCGCCGCGGCAGCACTCCCGCGGTTCTCGCCCCGAGCTGACGCCGAGGCGCAGGCCCAGGCACGTGGTCGAGCCCGAGCCACGGTCCAGCTGGAGCGCACGCTCGCCCCCGGTCCGACGCAGGATTCGGTCCGTGCCGTCATGCGGGCCTACGGCGCCTCCGGTGAGGACCTGCTGCTCGCGGCGCTCGCCCGGGCGTTCGAGCGGATCACCGGGCAGACGCAGATCGCGGTCCGTCTCGAACGCCACGGCCGCTCCGAGACTCGAGGACTCCCCGCAACCGACCGCACGGTCGGCTGGTTCACCACGATGTACCCGCTGGTCGTGACGGCGGTCGCCGATCCGGGTGACGCCGTCGCCGCGGTCAAGGACGCCGTGCGCGCCGTCCCCGAGGACGGCGTCACCTACGGCCTGCGCCCAGCTGGGTACGCCGACATCACCACGCCGCTCACCGTCAATTACCTCGGTGACCTCGGCCGATCGACGGTCGACGGCTTCGGCAGCACGGTCTTCAACAGCGCCGGGACCTCCGTCTCGCCGACGAACGCCTTCCTGCCCGGGGTTCGTGCGAACGCGATGATCCTCGATTCGCGCCTCGTGCTGCGCATCTCCCACGAGACCACGGTCGCGTCCGAGGCCCAGGTCGAGCGACTCGCCGACGCCTGGCTGCGAGAGGTGGAGGCGATCGGCGAGCACTGCGCCGCGATCGGTCCCCGCATCCGCACCGCATCCGACTTCCCCGACGCAGTCGAACTGACGCGCCACGACATCGACGTCATCGAGCGCTTCCCGGAGCACGTCGAGGACGCCGTGGAGCTGACGCCGCTGCAGGAGGGGATGCTCGTGCACAGCCTCGCGGGCGGAACCGACTACGTCGTCCAGCAGAGCTACCTCGTCGCCGACCCTCTGCGTTCCCTGCTCACACCGTCGCGGTTGGCGACCGCCGCCCTGGCGGTCGCTGCTCGGCACGATGCCCTGCGTTCGGCGTTCGTGACCGACTCGTTGTCCCGTCCGCTCCAATTCGTCCTCGCCGAGCGCGACATCCCGGTGGCGTGGGACGACCTCCGCGGCCGGTCCGCGACGTCAGCGGACATCGACGGGCTGCTCGCGTCCGACGTGGCGCACGGGTTCGACCCCGCGACGGACCCGCTGCTGCGCATCCGGGTCGTGCGGTCCGACGCCACCGACTCGACCGGGAGCGCGGTCGGCGAGGAGACGCGGCTCGTGCTGACGATGCACCACCTCGCCGTCGACGGCTGGTCGCTCTCGCACCTCCTCAGCGAGCTGGTGGACGGGTGCCGCAGCCTGGCAGCCGGTGCGTCAGCGGCGACGGTGCTCGACCGCGCACGGGAGCGCCGGTCCGCCACGGCCCAGCCGCGTGACCAGGTGCGGTGGATCCGCGACCAGGACGACGGTGCGTTCACGGCGTTCTGGGCGGACACCCTGGCCGGCTACGAAGCGACAGCAGAGTTCACCTCGGCTGGCCGGTCACCCGTGCTCGACGCCGGCGCCGCCCCCAATTCCACCACCGACCCCTCGGTCGATGCGCACGGTGTCGGTCGTCTCGAATCCGCGACGGCCTCCGATCTCCGGCGGCGCCTCGACGCGGCGCACGCCTCGTCCGGCATCACCGTGTCGAACCTGGTGCACGCCGCGTTCGCGCTCGTCCTTGGGCGGGAGAGCGGCTCCGACGACGTCGTCTTCGGCTCGGTCGTCTCGGGCCGCGACCACGACGTCAGCGGACTCGCCGACGCCGTCGGACTCTTCATCAACACGATCCCGGTCCGGGTGCAGCTCGCACCGCACCTGTCGACGGACGACCTGCTCCGGTCCGTCCGGGACCAGGCCCTGGGGAGCGCAGACCACGCGTACGGTTCCCTCCGCACCGTCGAGGACGCCGCCGACCTGCACGGCTCGGTGCGGTGCCTGCTCGCCTTCGAGAACCACGAGGACCGGGACCCGGCGGCCCTCGGCCTGCGCTTCGACCAGTCCCGTGAGCAGACGAACTACCCGGTGACGGTCGCTGTCCGACCGGTGGGTGACGATCTCGCGATCACGGTGCTGTACGACAGCGGCACCATCACACACAGCGATGCGGAGCGGATCCGGGGACGGCTCGAACTCGTGCTCGAACAGTTCGCGACGGACACGACCCGCCCGGTCAGCGCGATCCGCACCCTCGACGATCTCCACGAGCACGAGGTGCTGTGGTGCTTCGGGGCGAACGAGGTGCCCTACGACCGTGACCAGACCGTCGTCGACGCCTTCCTCGCCCACGCTCGGGTGCACCCGACCGACGTCGCGATCGTGATGGGCGAGGCGGAGTACGACTTCGCGACGGTGGCCGACGCGGCACGCGCGGTCGCCGTCGCGGTGGCCGCGCGGGTGCCCCGTGGCGGACGGGTCGGGCTCCTCACGACACGCGGACCGCGAACGGCCGTCGCGATGATCGGCACCATGATGGCCGGCTGCGCCTTCGTTGCGCTGGACGTCGATTCGCCGGACGCGAGGCTCCTCGACGTGTTGGCGGATGCCGCGCCCGCCGTGGTCCTGACGGACGGGGACGTCGCGCACGACACCGCGCTGCGCGTCACCGCGGAGACACGCGCCATCCGCCTGGACGGTGTCCTCGAGGACGGACCGGGCGGCGGAGCACTGGATCCCGACCGCCTCCCCGCTCCGGACGACGTCGCCTACTGCGTCTACACGTCGGGCTCCACGGGCAGGCCGAAGGGCGTCGTGCTCACGCACCGGGGGCTGGCGAACCTCCGCGCGCACCTCCGGCAGACGTACGCACCGCAGTCGTCCGACCGCGTCCTGCAGTTCGCGAACAGCGTCTTCGACGCCTCGGTGTGGGAACTCACCCTCTCAGTGCTCAGCGGTGCGGCGCTCGTCGTCGTGCCGAAGGAGATGCTCTACGAGACCGATCTCCTGGAAGCGGAACTCCGACGGACCGGGGTGACGCTCGGGCTCCTGCCGCCGCACTACTACGTGCACCTCGACTCGGTGCCGATGCGGATCCTGACGACCGGCGGCGGCGCGTCGAGCCCCGCCGTCGTCGAGAAGGCTCGCAGCGCCGGAGTCCGCTACGTGAACGCATTCGGTCCGAGCGAGACCACCGTGCTCGCGACGGGGTGGGAAGACCCGGGCGACGGACCCGTCCCGTCGCGCATCCCGATCGGGCGACCAGTGGCGAACACCCACGTCGTCGTCGTCGTCCACGAGGGCTCACACGTGCGTCTCTGCGGCGTCGGCGAGGTCGGCGAACTCTGTGTCGCCGGGGACGGCGTCGCCCAGGGGTACCTCGGCCTGCCGGAGGAGACGGCCCGTGCGTTCGTGCCGAACCCGTTCTCGGACGGGCCCCTGTACCGCACCGGAGACCGTGTGCGGTGGCTGCACGACGGCACGCTCGACTTCCTCGGCCGGATCGCGGACAGTGGCCAGGTGAAGGTCCGCGGGCACCGGGTCGAGGTCGCGGAGGTGGAAGCGGGGGTCCGCCGCGTCCCGGGTGTCCGCGACGCCGTCGTGGTGGCGTCCCCGACCGAGGACGGCGCGACGCTGACGGCCTACGCCGTGTTCGACGACGCACGGGAACCGGTCCTCGTCCAACGTGCGCTGCGTGACCTGCTGCCCGGGTACATGATCCCCCAGGCCGTCGTGCCCATCGACGTGATCCCGTTGAACCGTTCCGGCAAAGTCGACCGCTCGGCCCTGACGACGGCCGACACGAGCCGCACGAGCCGCACGAGCCGCACGACACCACAGCCGACCGACATCGACGGGTCCGGCGCCGGACACGCCCGTGGCGACGACGCACGCCGGACGTCGGTCACGACCACCGCGGAACAGGCCGTGATCCAGGTGTTCCGCCAGGTGCTCGTCCGCCAGGACGTCACGCTCGACGACAACGTCTTCGAGATCGGTGGCGATTCGATCAAGGCGATCCGGATCGTCTCGGCGCTGCGCGCGGCTGGTTTCACGACCACAGCACGGGACGTGATGGGTGCCATGACCCCCCGAGCGATCGCACCGTTGCTCCGGACCGCTGCCGGTCCTCGCGCATCGCAGGGCGTGGTGACCGGGGTGGTGGGCGGAACGGCGATGGTCGAACAGTTCTTCGCCTGGGACCTCGCCGTGCCGGACCACTTCAACCAGGACCTGCTGATGGAGATCGGTGTCGGTGCGCGGCGCGCGACGATCGAGCAGGTCGCGGCGGCTCTGTCCGCTGTCTGGTACCACCACGACGCGCTCCGGGCGGTCGTCCGGGCGGACCGGCTCCACCTCCGCGACGTGGCCGAGGCCGGTGCCTTCCCACTCGAGAGCGTGGAGACGTCCGCCGACGGCCTCGACGGGGTGCTGCAGCAGGGCGGTGACCGTCTGCACCGGGGCCTGGACCTCGTCGCCGGCCCGCTCGCCCGCGCGCTGCTCGTGTCCACGCCGCACCGGCAGTGTCTGGTGATCGTGGCGCACCACCTCGTCGTCGACCTGGTCTCGTGGCAGGTCATCGCCGAGGACCTCCGTACGGCGCTCGACCAGGCGGTGGCCGGCGAGGACATCACGCTGCCCGCCAAGACGGCGTCGTTGCGCGAGTGGGCGGATGCGCTGGAGGTCTTCACCACCCACCGCGCCACCGAGACCGACACCCACTGGTCGGCGGTGCACCGTGCCCTCCCAGGAGCGGACCTGCGTGTCGAGGTGCCGACCCCGGAGACTCCGGCGGCATCGGCCCGGACGGAGGCGTTCGTGCTCGATGCGGCGGCGACGACCGCCATCGTCGACGACGGCACCCGGGCGTACTCGTGCTCCGTGGAGGACCTGGCGCTCACGGCCCTCGGGGAGGCTGCGAGGCGTCTGACCTCGCAGGAGCGACTCAGCGTGCGGTTGGAGAGCCACGGTCGGCTCGAGCACGACATGCTGCCTCCTGTGGACCGGACCGTCGGGTGGTTCACGTCGGCGTACCCCGTCGTGCTCGAGACGACGGGGGACCTGACGCAACGCGTGCTGCAGACGAAGGAACTCGTCCGCGCGGTCCCCGACCTCGGTGTCGGCTACTCGGCGGCAGCTCGTGTTGTCGACCGAGCCGACGTGACGCTCACGCTGAACTACATCGGGTCGGTCGGGGGCCGGGATGCCGCGCGGGGCAGCACGGTCGGCACGCCGTCGGCGGAGGGCAACCGGGCGTTCGGCGGGGTCTCGGTCGTCGTCGGCGTCGAGGGTGACGTCCTGCGCGTGGTGACGGCGGTCGACACCACAGTGACGACCGACCGGTGGTTCGAGGCGTTCGTCGGCGCGCTCCGGGCAGGCCTCGAGGACCTGGCCGCTCACTGTCGACGGCAGGACGGGGTCCACCGCACCACGTCGGACCTCACGAGCACCGACCTCGACGACGACGATCTGGAGGCCCTCAACGCGCTCTTCGGCTGAGGGCGATGCCGACACCGCGGCCGGAGCACGGCTCCGGCCACGACGCCCCGGCCGCCGCCCGCCAGCCGGGGGCGCGCAGCCACTGGCGAGCAGCCAGCGGCCGGCCCCTACCGGCGAGCGCTCACCGCCCACCAGCCAGCGGCCACGCCCACCGGCCGACACGCACCGCCCCGACACGCACCGCGCAGCGCTCACCGCTCACCGCCCACCGCCCACCGCCAACCGCCCACCGCTCACCGCTCACCGGCCGACCTCCCACGGGTCCGGATCACCCCTGACCGCCGACCGCCGGACCGCGACCGCCGCTCACCGGCCGACCCCCCACGAGCCCGGAGCACCGCCGACCGCCCACCCCCGACCGCCGACCGGCCGCCAACCGCCAACCGACGACCGCCAACCGACGACCTCGAACGGCCTTCCGCAAACCGCCCACGACCCCGGCCCACGACCCCGACCACCGCGCACTGCGCTCCACTCGCCACTCGCCGGCCGACAGCGCCCGGCCGCCTGACAACCGCCCGGTCAGCCACGGCGCAAGAGTCAACGGCCAACGGTCAACGGCCCCCGACCGCCACCGCCACCGCCCTCACCTGGAACGCGGCTCGTCCAACGTGTCCAGGATCCGCAACAGCAGCTCGACCGTCGTCCGCGGGTTGATGATCGCGAAGCGGAGGTGCGGACGTCCGTCGGTGGAGGTGGGCGCGACGAACCCGACCTGCTCGGCGAGCAGCGTCGCGCTCCACGCCGCGTAGTCGCCGTGGCCCCACCCGGCCCGCTCGAACGCGACGATGGAGAGCTGCGGATGCCGGATCAGGCGGAGGTGGGGCCGTCGCTCGATCTCCTCGGCGATCGTGCGCGCGGTGGTGATCGTGGAGGTGATGGCGGCACGGTACGCCGCGGCTCCGTGCGAGGCGAGGGAGTACCAGAGGGCGAGACCGCGTGCGCGCCTGGTGAGGTGCACGGCGTAGTCGGCGGGGCTGGGCTCGACGTGTTCCGCCGTCACGTCGAGGTAGGGGGCTCGCTGCGTGTGGCTGCGGCGGGCTCCTTCGGGATCCCGGTAGATGAGCGCGCAGGCGTCGTGCGGGGCGAAGAGCCACTTGTGCGGGTCGACGATCACCGAGTCGGCGTCCGCCACCCCGTCGAACAGGGGTCGGGTCAGGGGCGACAGCATCCCGGCGAGTCCGTAGGCGCCGTCGACGTGGAGCCAGAAGTCGTGTCCGGGGCGGAGGCCCGCGATCCCGGCGATGTCGTCGACGGTCCCGCAGTTGGTGGATCCCGCGGTCGCGACGACGGCGAAGACGGAGTCGCCGTGAGCGTCGAGCGCTGCCCGGACGGCGGGGCCGCGCATCGATCCGTCGGTGTCGCAGTCGACCAGCACGACGTCGACGTCCATGACGTGTGCGGCGCTGACGATGGAGGAGTGCGCCTCCCTGCTGCACACGACGCGCCACCGGTCCGGGGCGACGGGGGTCCGGCGGCGTGCCCGGTCCCGGGCGGCGACGAGAGCGGAGAGGTTCCCGAGGGTGCCACCCTGCACGAACGTCCCCCCGGAGCTCGTGGGGAGGCCGAACTCGTGGGCGAGCCAACGGATGGCCTCGTCCTCGGCGAAGACCGCACCGGATGACGTCTGCCGGAACCCGGCGAAGATCGACGACGCCGTGACCGCCAGGTCGAACGCGATGGCGGCACTGGTCGGGGCTGCGGGGATGAACGACAGGTAGCGGGGGTCGTCGGCGGCGATGCACGCTGGAGCGAGCACGCGCGTGAAGTGGTCGAGGACGGCACTCGTCCCGTGTCCGTCCTCGTCGATGGTGACCTCGCTCCGCTCGGCGAGGTCGCGGGAGGACAGGACGGCACCGAGCGGCAGGTCGTCGTCGAGGAGCCGGTGGCGGACGAGATCGAGGATCTCTTCGACCGTCCGGACCGAATCGTCGCTGATCGTGTGCATCCCCGCCCCACCCGCCGTTGATCGCTGTCCTGAGAGACTACTCATCAAGTCCGCACCCTACCGGAGCGGTGTGGCGGGTCGGGTCGCGCACTACTGTGGATCCGTATGGCCGACATCCTCGCGATCAGCGACCTGCACGTCGGCTACGCCGGCAACCACGACTTCGTGTCCCGGATCGCGCCACGATCAGCCGGCGACTGGCTGATCGTCGCCGGGGACGTCGCGGACCGTCTGGACCAGGTGGTCTCGACGATGCGGACGCTGCGGGAGCGCTTCGAGACGGTGATCTGGGTCCCCGGCAACCACGAACTGTGGTCGCTCCCGGGTGACGTCGGGGGTCTCCGGGGAGTCGCACGCTACGACGCCCTCGTGGCGGCCCTGCGGTCGGTGGGTGTCGTCACGCCGGAAGACCCGTACCCGGTGTGGCCGGGACCGGACGGGCCGCTCGTCGTGGTCCCGCTGTTCCTGCTGTACGACTCCTCGTTCCGCCCTCCGGGAGCACGTTCCGCCGCCGAGGCACTGACCATCGCGGAGCAGGCGGGGGTCGTGTGCTCGGACGAGTTCCTCCTGCATCCCGACCCGTACCCGAGCCGTGCCGCGTGGTGCGCCGCACGCGTCGCGGCCACGCGTGCGCGGCTCGACGCACTGCCCCCGGGCAGCCGCACGGTCCTCGTGAACCACTTCCCGCTCGTGCGGGCGCCCACGGACCGGTTGCGCTACCCGGAGTTCGCCCTGTGGTGCGGCACCGAGGAGACGGCGGACTGGCCGATCCGGTACCGCGCCGAGGCGGTCGTCTACGGGCACCTGCACATCCCCGTGACGGACCGCATCGACGGCATCCCCCACCACGAGGTGTCCCTCGGCTACCCGGACGAGTGGGGAAGCCCCGGGGCGTCGGCGCGTCGGGTCGTGCGGGTCGTCGGTCCCGGAGCGGGCGCGTGACCGGGGCGCTGCGCGGTCTCCTGCCGCACGAGGTCGAGGTCGAGGTGACGACGACGGACGAGGGCGCCGAGTCGCCGTTCGCCGAGGAGCGCGTCGTCGTGTCGCGTGCGGTCGCGGCGCGGCGGGCCGAGTTCGCGACCGTGCGCGCGTGCGCGAGGCGGGCACTGGGCCGGTTGGGGGCCCCGGTGGGCCCGATCCTCCCCGGCGCCGACCGGGCACCCCGCTGGCCCGAGGGCTTCGTCGGCAGTCTGACCCACTGCGACGGGTTCCGGGCCGCGGCGGTCGCACGGGCGTCCGACGTCGTGTCGCTCGGCATCGACGCCGAACCGCACAGCCCGCTGCCGGACGGTGTCGAGGAACTGGTCGCCCTGCGGCAGGAACGCGACCGGCTGACGTCCCTGGCTGCCGGGTCTCCGGACGTCGCGTGGGGTCGGGTGCTCTTCAGCGCGAAGGAGAGCGTCTTCAAGGCGTGGTCCCCGTTGACCGGTCGGTGGCTGGACTTCTCGGAGTGCGAGCTCGTGATCCAGCCGACGGGTACGTTCGACGCGTCGTTCCTCGTCCCCGGGCCGGTTGTCCGCGGCCGGCGCGTCGACGGGTTCGACGGCCGCTGGGCCGTGCAGGACGGACTCGTCGTCACCGCGGTCTGCCTGATCACCGGGTAACCGCGGAGCACGCGAGAACGCGGGTCGACGCTGGGCGAGCAGGTCCGGGAACGACGACGGCCCCGGGAGACCCGGGGCCGTCGTCTGGACCACTTGGTGGAGCTAAGGGGATTCGAACCCCTGACCTTCTCATTGCGAACGAGACGCGCTACCAACTGCGCCATAGCCCCAAGTGCTCGACCACACTAGCACCCCCGGTCCGCCGATCCGAAATCGCACGGGGGCCGTCGGGCGTGCCGCGGTCAGACCGCGCGACGCCGCCGCATGATCGCGTCGAGGTCGGCCTGCTGGTACGCGTCGTCGTCGAGGACACCCATGCCGGCCCACTTGCTCGGCGGAGCGGCGGGCTCGTCGGCGGGAGCGGGAGCAGCGGGGGCGGCGGCGGTCGGCGCCGCCGGAGCCCTGAGCCCGAGCCGCTCGGCCAGACGCCCCTGGTCGTGCGCGGACAGCGACGCCGCGGCCTCTTCGAGCTCGGGCCGCATCCGCGACACCCGCGCCAGCGACGGGTCGGACTCCCCGGCGCGGATCGCCGCAGCTTCGGCCTCGGCTTCCGCCTTGGCCGCGGCGACGCGCTCCTTCAGCCGGGCAGCGAGTTCCGCCGACGACTCGGGCGACGCGGCCGGAGCAGCCGGCCGCTCCACGTAGAGGGGCTTCGGAACGTGGTTCGGGGTCCAGGAGCGGTCTGCTGCGGGCTCGGCAGGCTGCTCGGTGGACAGGGGCGGCGCCGGGTCCGTCCATGCGGTGGACGGCCGGGAGGCGCGGGTCGCGCCCGTCTCGGCGGCCGCGAGACGCTGCTTCCGCGCCGTCGCCACCTGGTGCAGCTGGGCCAGGACCGCTGCGGACCCACCGGCGGCGACGAGTCCGGCGACACCGACGAGCCAGAGCGACGGTGCCGCGACGAAGACCACGAGGGCGATGACGACGCCGAGCGTGCCGAACAGGGTCGCCCCGAGCCGGGAACGGCGCATGCGCATCGCGGTCAGGGCCGGCACGGCGGACGCTCGCTCGAGCACCGGGGCCTGCTCGGCCAGGCGGCGGGTGATCTCACGCTGCCGCGCGGCTTCGTGGGCTCGGACGATGGCGGTGCGCTTGGCCTCTTCGGACCGGGCGACGCGCTGCGCCTGGGCGAGGGACTTCGCGTTCATCTCGATGCGGACCTCGTCCGGCAGCTCGGCGGTCTGCGCGAGGATCCGGAGGGTCTGCTGCAGCCGGATGGCGTTCCGCTCGGTGGCCAGGTACTGGCGGCGGGCGGCCCACGACGGCATCAGGTAGACGAGCCAGAGGACGGCCGCGACGAGCAGGACGATGCCGCCACCCCACGAGCCGATTCCTGCCATGCGAACACGGTAGGGGTGGCGGTTCCCGCGCCGCGTCATTGCCGGACGCGTGTTGCGCGTGTCGGGGCGGAATCCGTGGGAGGCGAGCCGCGCCTCCAGGCCCGTCAGACGTGGGACGTCAGATGCGGGGCGTCGTGTCCAGCGGCATCGCCGCCTCGTCGCGTGCGGCGAGCGGCACGGCCCCCACGCCGGGCGGCACCTGCCCCTGCACCCAGCGCTCGAGGACGCCCCCGCGGACCTCTTCCGCCACCAGCGCGAAGCAGAAGTGGTCGCGCCAGTCCCCGTTGATGTGGATGTACCGGCGACGGAGTCCCTCGTACCGGAAGCCGAGCTTCTCGACGACGCGCAGACTCGGAGCGTTCTCCGGCCGGATGCAGATCTCGATCCGGTGCACGCCGAGCGAGCGGAAGCAGTGGTCGACGGCGAGGGCGACGGAGATCGGCGTCACGTTGTGGCCGGCGGCGTCCTCGACGACCCAGTAGCCGATGGAGGCGCTCGCGAGCGAGCCGTAGGAGATGCCGGAGACGTTGAGCTGCCCGACGAAACGGCCGTCGAGTTCCATCGCGAACGGGAGTCCGAGTCCCGCGCGGGCGTTGGCCTGGAGCGCGCGGATGCTGCCCCGCACGTCGGTGGAGACGTGTCCGGAGGGGTTCGTGGCCTCCCAGGTGCGGAGCCACGAGCGGTTCGTCGCGAGCGCCGCGTCGAGGTCGCGCGTGTCGCGGAGCCGGAGGGGCCGGATGGTGACCCGCCCGTGGGACAGGGTCGGGATCGTCGTCATCGCTGGGTTCCTCCGGGGTCCCGCCCCGGTGCGGGACGGGGTGTCCCGCCCGGGTCCGTGATCACCGGACCCGAGCGGGATGGCCGACTATTCGCCCGCGTTGAACTCCTTCAGCCACGACTTGAGGTCGGGGCCGAGGTCATCGCGGTCCGAGGCGAGCTGCACGATCGCCTTGATGTAGTCGAGTTTGTCACCCGTGTCGTACCGGCGTCCACGGAACACGACGCCGTACACGCCGCCGGTCCACTCTTCCGCGCTCGCCATCTTCATGAGCGCGTCGGTCAGCTGGATCTCGCCGCCCTTGCCCGGCTCCTGCTTCTCGAGGACGTCGAAGACCTCGGGACGGATGACGTAGCGGCCGATGATGGCCAGGTTCGAGGGCGCTTCGCCCTGCGGGGGCTTCTCGACGAGCCCGGTGATCTTCACCACGTCGTCGGTGTTGGTCGGCTCGACCGTGGCGATGCCGTACAGGTGGGTCTGCGACTCGGGGACCTCGAGCAGGGCCACGATGGTGGCGTTCTTCTCGCCCTGGACCTCGATCATGCGCTGGAGCAGCGGGTCACGAGCATCGATGATGTCGTCACCGAGGAGCACGGCGAACGGCTCGCGGCCGACGTGCATCTTCGCGCGGAGCACCGCGTGGCCGAGGCCGAGCGGGTCACCCTGTCGCACGTAGTGCATGTCGGCGAGGTCCGTCGACTGGTTCACCTTCTGCAGCTTCTCGTGGTCGCCCTTCTTGCGGAGGGTCTCCTCGAGCTCCGACACGTGGTCGAAGTGGTTCTCGAGCGCGTTCTTGTTGCGCCCGGTGATCATCAGCACGTCGGTCAGCCCGGCACCGACAGCCTCTTCCACCACGTACTGGATGGCCGGCTTGTCGACGACGGGGAGCATCTCCTTCGGCATCGCCTTGGTCGCGGGGAGGAAGCGGGTACCCAGCCCTGCGGCCGGGATCACCGCCTTCGAAATCTGGAAGCCCATGCTCAGACCGTATCCGATCCCCCTTTCGAGGGCATGTCGTCGCTCCGGGGGACACGGGACCCCGCGTGTTCCCGGCGGGAAGCCGCAACCGTGCCCCTCGGTAGACTCCTGCGCATGATCGCCGATCTCGGGAACGAGAAGCGCGCCCTGCGAGCCGAACTCCGGCAGCGGCGGCGCACCCGGACCACGACCGAACGCGACGCGGACACCGAGACCCTGACCGCGACCCTGCAGCGCTTCGTCGAGGAGCGCCAGGTGACGTCCCTCGCCCTGTACCTGTCCGCACCGGACGAGCCGAACGTCCGGCCGTTCCTGAACTGGGCGTTCGGGCAGGGCATCCGCGTGTTGCTGCCGATCACCCGCGAGGACGGGCTGCTCGACTGGGCCGTGGGCGACGGCGAGAGCGAGACCGAGAGCCTGCTCGGCCTGCCCGAGGTCGTCGGCGAGGTCCTGTCCCCGCTCGCGATCAACGACGTCGACGCGATCCTGGCCCCGGCGGCGGCGGTCGGGCACGACGGCGTCCGCATGGGCTGGGGGCGCGGCTACTACGACAAGACCCTCGGGTCCATGGCGAACCGTCCGCCCGTCTATGCTGTGATCTTCGACGCGGAGTACCTCGACGAGGTCCCGCGCGAACCCCACGACGAACCCGTTGACGGCATCATCACGCCGTCGCGCATCATCACGTTCCGGAGCTGACGTGCCCACCTACTCGTACCGTTGCACCGAGTGCGACAACGCGTTCGACATCAAGCAGTCCTTCTCCGACGCCACCTTGACGGAGTGCCCGGTCTGCGGCGGCGTCCTGCGCAAGGTGTTCTCCCCCGTCGGCGTGACCTTCAACGGCGGCGGCTTCTACCGCACCGACTCGCGCCCTGCGCCGAAGTCCGAGGGCTCGTCGAGCACCCCCGCGAAGTCCGAGCCGAAGAAGTCCGAGCCCGCGAAGAAGGCCGAGTCGAAGCCCAGCGGCTCGAAGCCCGCCGCGTCCTGACGCGGCCTGCGCTCTCCGGATAGGTTGGGGCGCGTCGCCACTCGGCGGCCGTCCTCGACCCGGAAGGAGACCCTCGCATGAAGGGCTTCAAGGAGTTCCTGCTCCGCGGCAACGTCATCGACCTGGCCGTCGCAGTCGTCATCGGTGCGGCGTTCACCGCGATCGTCAGCACGATCGTCACCAGCCTCATCAACCCGCTCATCGGGGCGGTGTTCAACGCGTCGAGCCTGGACAAGGCGCTCATCGTCTACATCCCGACGGTGTCCGGCGGCAAGCCGGCGGAGATCCTCTTCGGCGCGATCATCGGCGCGGTCATCAACTTCGTGATCGTCGCCGCGGTCGTGTACTTCGCGCTCGTCGTGCCCGTCAACCACCTGAAGAAGGTGGCGTTCGAGCGCGTCAAGAACGACGAGCAGCAGACCCCGCAGGACGTCCCCCCGACCGACGTCGAGGTGCTGCTCGAGATCCGCGACCTGCTCCGCCCGCAGAACGGCGGCGCGACCAGCACGGGCGCGCACATCGCCCCGTCGAACGCTCCCGAGGGTCCCGGCATCGGCGGCTCGACGAAGCTCTAGCGCGCGACGGAACCAGGTTCCGGGCACAACACCACGGAGATCCGCGGTGCTGTGTCCGGAACCTGGTTTCGTTTGCGACGGGGCCCGTCAGGCGGCGGGGACCGCGCGGCGCTTCGCGAACATCGCAACGGCGTACTGCGCACCGGCGAGCACGTGCCCCGCGGTGCCGAGGTACACGAACACCAGGGCCACGACCCGGACCCACGGCGCGTTCTCGTCGACGGTGTGCACCGCGGAGAACAGCAGCACCGGCAGCCCGACGAACAGCAGGGCCGAGCGGATCTTGCCCGTCCACGTGACGTCGAGGTCCGGGTTGCCGTGGAACAGCACGCTCGACAGGACGACGAGGACCAGGTCGACGAGCACGACGACGGCCACCACCCACCAGGGCAGCAGGCCGACGAGCACCAGGGACAACACGATCGCGATGATGGCGAGGCGGTCGGCGACGGGGTCGATGGCCTTGCCGAGCTTGGATCCCTGGTCGAACCTGCGGGCGATGAAGCCGTCCGCCCAGTCGCTCACGCCGATCACGACGAGGGCGACGAGCGCCCACCCCGGGTGGCCGGCGACGACGAGGCCGACGAACACCGGGATCAGCACGAGGCGGAACAGCGTGATCAGGTTCGGCCAGGTCTGCCAGTCGGGGCGCTGCCGCGCGGTGTCAGTCATCACGGGCCAGGCTACCGGTTACCAGTGCGGGGGGACGTCGCGCCGGAGCTGGTCGTCGTTCTCACCGTCGCGGTGCCGCGCCGGTTCCGGTGGCGGCGTCGGGTCGTAGCCCGCCACCGGCTGGGTGGTGACGCGTCTGCGGCGCCGCACCGGGCCTCCCGGCTGGTCCGCCGTCTCGCCTCCGTCAGCGGCGGGACGGACGGGAGGCGCGGCTGACGACGCGTCGTCGACCCGCGTCCACGTGCCCACCAGCTGGTCCGTCTCCGGCGTCACCGGACCGGCGGGCCGCGAGGCCCGGCGGCTCATCGGCGTGCGGGGATCGGGGGGATCGAGATCTCCTGCGTGGCACCGCGGTCGACCCCGAGCACGGACGCGACGGTGTCGGCGACGCGGTCCGGGTCGGAGAACAGCTGGAACGCGTGCACGCGCACGTAGTGCCAGCCGAGTCGGCGGAGCACCTCGGGACGCAGGCGCAGGGACTCGCGCAGCGATCCCTTGACGAGCGACGCATCGGTCTCGATCGTGACGCACACCCCTCCGTGCGCGGCGACGAGGCCGAGCTTGCCGCGGTGTCCGAGCGCGACCGGGATGCCACGCATCTCGAGGCGCCGGGCCAGGTCGACGAGCAGCGGGTCGGAGTCGTCCGGCACGTACTCGGCGGTGGTGCGGGCACGCACCTCGGCCAGGATCTCGGCGAGGGCGACGGTGCCGTGGCCCATGCGCTCGGCCTCGATGTCCGACGGCTGGAAGCAGGTGACGATGACCATCGAGCGACGGGCGCGGGTCATGGCGACGGCCAGCAGCCGCTCGCCGCCGGGCTTGCCGAGCGGACCGAAGTCGCGCAGCACGCGGCCGTGCGGGGTGCGGCCGTAGCCGATGGAGAACACGACGCGGTCGCGGCTCTGCGCCACCGACTGCTCGAGCGTCGCCACGATGAACGGCTCGGCACGGTCGCCGATGACGAACTCGGTCAGGTCCTTGTGGCCCTGGGCGGCGGTCAGCACGGCCTGCTCGACACGCACGGCGTGCTTCGCCGACGCGGTGATGACCATGAGCGACTCGGTCGGGCGGGTGCGGGCGTGGTCGATGACGAGCCGGACCACGCGGTCCACCTCGGCATCGACGCTCTCGACGGCACCGGACTCGGGGTCCGGGACAGCCTTGCCGTCACTGACGTAGTCGAGCGCGATCGACCCGTGGCCGAGGAACGAGCCGGCCCACGGCAGGGACTCGATCTTGCCGCCGTAGAAGCGACGGTTCACGAGCTCGGCGAGGTCCTCGCCGCCGGCGCGGTACGACCGCGACAGGGACAGGGTCGGCAGCAGGGTGGACAGCTTCGCCAGGGCGGAGTCGGCGTGGAACGCGTCGAGCGTGCCCTCGTCGACCTGCAGCGCCCGGTGCTCGGGGTCCACGGCGATGCGGAACGGCGACGGCGTCTGGGTGACCGGGTCGCCGAACACGACGGTCTGCCGGGCACGTCGGACGGCACCGACGGTCTCGGCGATCGTCACGGCGCCGGCGTCGACCAGGATCACGGTGTCGAACGGCATCGTGTCGGCGATCTGCGGCACCTCGTACGGGCTGGCGAGCCAGACGGGTGCGATCGACCGGGACAGGTGCGGTGCGGAGTCCTGCAGCAGGCGCGAGGTGATCGCGCCGTCGCGGAGCTGGGTCTTGAGCGCGGTCGCTTCCTCGGGCCAGTCGACGAGACCGACCTTCCAGTTCTCGGCGAGCTGCCACGCCAGGCCCTGGGAGACCCCGGCCGCGTGGGCGTCGTCCACCAGGCGGAAGTCGGCCTCGACCCGGTCGAGCATGTCGGTGTTCGCGCCGAGCAGCGCCCGGTCGGACTCGAGCATGGTCTCGAGGGCGGACTGCCACCAGGCGAGCTCGAGCTCGGCCGGCACCTGCACGTCCGGCACGTGCCGGTTCGCCAGGTCGGTGATGAGCGGTTCGAGCTGCAGGTCGCGCAGGGTCTGCATGAGCTCGGTGCGCTCCTGCAGGTTGTGCAGGACGTCGGACTCGGCGGCGAGCTCGGCGATGGTCGGGACGAGCTGGTCGACCGGGGTGTTCGCGAGCTGGCGGTCACGCTCGGTGCGACCCAGCGGCTCGTCGAGGCGCGCGAGGTCCTCGGCGACGTTCGAGAACAGCACCTGGACGTCGGCGATGCCGGTGGGTACCTCGGGGTTCACGCCGGCGGCGACGTAGCGTTGCCAGAGCACCCGCTGCTGCTGGACGCGGGTCAGGGCCTCGTGCAGGTCGGACACGTGCACGCCCGGGCGGACGTACTCGCGGGCGAGCTTCTTGAGCCGGCGACGGTTCGTCGACGACATCGGGGCGCCCTCGCCGCGGGGGGCGGTGGCGGCCACGAGCTCGGACACCGAGCGGTCGAAGACCACCGGCAGGAAGCGGTCGAGCGTGTCACGGATCTCGGTGAGCAGGCGCAGGTAGATGCCGAGCTCGTTGATCGTCGTGAACTGGCGCATGTGCGTCGAGCTCACCAGGTCGTGGGCGCGGCGGAGCAGGGTCGGCAGACCGTCGGCGTCGAGGTCCTTCGCGATGCGGTGCGCACGCTGGGCGCCGTCGCTCGAACCGAACTTCGCGCCGTACCAGGGCGAGTCGTCGGGGCCGTAGCGGAACTCACCGAGGTTCGCGGCGCTGACCATCGTCTCGGCGACGCGCGAGCGGCCCTCGACCATCGAGGCGACGGACTGCTTCGACAGGCGTGCGGTGGTCGACGGGGCGACGGGCAGCAGCGACAGGCGCGACAGCTCCACCAGGCAGTCGAGCACCGAGACGCCGAAGTCGGGGTCCTTGCGGGTGAGCGAGCCGCGGTAGTCCTTGAGCACCTTGCGCAGCCGGACCAGGGCGTCGTCGACCTCGCGGAGGTTCGGACGCGCGGCCTTCTCGTTCCGGGCGATGGCACGGACGACGTCGCGGCGCAGGGTCGACGGCGTGACCGCGACCCCGGGCAGCTGGACCTCGCCGAAGCGAGCGGCGATGCCCCGCAGCGTGGCGCGGCGCGGGCTCACGACGAGCACGCGCTTGTTCGCGGCGACCAGGCCACCCAGGGCGTTCACGATGGTCTGGGTGCCACCGGTGCCGGGCAGGGTCTTCACGACGATGGAGTTGCCGGCCGTGATCTGCGCGATCACGTTCTCCTGCTCGTCGTCGGCGTCGAGCAGGAGTGTGTCGGTCTCCGGGCTGCGCTCGTCCGACGGGGTCTGCTCGACCGGGTGGTAGGACTGCTCGACCTGCCACTTCGCGCTCGGGTTGCCGGCGAGGGCGTCGAGCACGGGGTGCGACAGGTCGCCGGTGTCCTCGACCATGCCGGTCGCGACCTCGGCGAAGGTGGACACCACGAGGCGTGCGTGCACCGAGAAGCCGGGGATGTGCGCGGTCAGACCACGCAGGCGGTCGATGACGGGGTTCGGCGTGAAGGAGCCGTCCTGCTGCGCGAGGGCCACGAAGGACTGCGCGTCGAGGATGACCCCGAACTGCTCGTGCAGCGCGTCGGCGAGGCCCGGGTTGAGCACCGGTTCGCCGAGCAGGCGCACCTCGAAGTCGCGACCGTGCCGGCGGATCGCCAGGGGGCGCAGGAGCACCGGGCCGCGGAACTGCTCGTCGCCGTGCTTCCAGTCGGCCATGCCGATGCCGAGCTTCACGGCGTCGATGCCGCGCACGGTGGCGAGCTCGGTGCCCTTCGCCTCGACGTGTCCAGCGGCCACGCGGGCGGCACGGAGCGCCACCTCGTCGCGGATCAGGCTGGACAGCAGGGTCGTCTTGCCGGTGATGAACTGCGCGAGACCGCCCGGGTGGGTGGTCGAGAGCTCGATGCGGGCGCGCGGGTGGTCGCTGAAGTGCGTGAGCGGGCTCGTGCCGCCGACACCGGTCAGCTGGGTGCGCCAGCCGTCCCACGTCGGTTCGGCCGCGTTGCCGGCCTGCAGCCGCGGGTCGCCGAGGCTGATCGCCTGCGGGCTCGTCATCTGCAGCTCCGGGCGGAGCGTGCGGTCCGGCTCGTCGTCGGTCCGTTCCTGGTCCACGTCCTGCTGCTCGTCTCGATCGTCGTCGGGGCGCGCGCGGGCACCCTCGACGGGGACGTCGTCGTTCACGTCGTCCTCACCGTCGGTCACCCTGTCCGCTCGCCACACATCCGACACTGTAGGCGGAACCGGACGGCCTCTCTGGCAATGAACCGAGGTTTCGGGGTTTCCGCACGGACGTGACCGCCGTCCGGCCCGACGTGCGCCACCGTCCGACCCGACGTGCGGCGCGCCCGATCCGACGGCGGCCCCGTCCGGTGTGGTACCAACGGGGCATGGCCATCGACGACCGCACCGCTCCGTCCGCCCCCACGCTGAACCGGCGTCGATCGGTCCCCGCCGAGATCTCACGGTCGTGGCTGCTGGTCTCCGGCACCGCCACCGACCGGTTCGACAAGTCCCAGCGCTCCCGCGCCGACCAGATCATCCTGGACATCGAGGACGCCGTCGACCCCGCCGCGAAGCCCTCAGCCCGGCAGGGCGTCGCCGCCTGGCTGGCCGGCGGTGGCGAGGCCTGGGTGCGCATCAACGACGTCACGACGGACTTCTGGGCGGACGACGTCGAGGAGCTCCGCGGCCTGCCCGGGCTGCAGGGCGTCATGCTCGCCAAGACCGAGTCCCCCGCCCAGGTCACCGACACCTGGCACCGGCTCGGTGGCCAGACGCCGGTGATCGCCCTGGTCGAGTCGGCCCTGGGCATCGAGGAGTCCGTGTCGATCGCCAAGGCGCAGGGCGCGTTCCGCCTGGCCTTCGGTTCCGGCGACTACCGCCGCGACACCGGGACCAGCGCCGACACGCTCGCGATGGCGTACCCGCGGTCGAAGCTGGTCGTCGCCTCGCGCGTCGGCGACCTGCCGGGCCCGATCGACGGCCCCACGGTCGGGTCGTCGCACCCGATCCTCCGCGAGCAGTCGCAGGTGGCCGTGTCGCTCGGCCTCACCGGCAAGCTCTGCCTGGACACCGAGCAGCTCCCCGTCATCAACGAGGTCATCTCCCCCACGCCGACCGACGTCGCCTGGGCGCAGGACTTCCTGGACGACTTCGAGGCCCGCGGCCGGGTCATCCGCGATGGTTCCGACCTGCCGCGGCTCGGTCGGGCGCAGAAGATCCAGCGGCTCGCACAGGCGTTCGGGGTCGAGGCGCGGTAGGACTGCACGCATGACCTGGTCCAACGTCCCCGGCCCTCCGCCGCAGTCCTCCTCCGGCCCCACGGACGCGCAGCGCGCGGCGTGGGAGCGCGGCGGCACCACGCTGTTCCCGCCGGCGAAGCTCGCCGACCGGATCTCGACGGTGCTGCTCCTGGTGTTCGGCGCCGTCATGACCGCGATCACGGCGGTCGTCGGCATCGTCGCGATCGCCTCGGCCACGGCGGAGTGCGATGCCTCGTCGGGCTGCACGCCCGGCGGGTACTTCGGTGGCGCGGCCATCGCGGTCGGTGGCGCCTTCGTCATCGGGGTCGCCACGATCGTGCTGTCGATCGGCGCGTGGATCCGGCGGAAGCCGTCGTGGTGGATCGCCGCGATCGGCTTCGTGCTCGCGATCGTCGTCATCGTGTGGGGCGGGGTCGTCTTCGCGAACGCCGTCGACAGCGGTTCCGCCTCGTCGTCGGTGTCCGCCAGCGCCTGACCGGCGCACCGACACCACCCTTCCGACCGGACGCCGTCGTCCGACGCCTGCCGGGTCCGAGAACGCGTGTGCGTTCCGGCCTGGAGGCGCGGGGCGGGGCCGCCACGCGCCTCCAGTCCGGAGCGGGGTAGCGTCCGGAGCATGGTGACGGTGTCGCGGACGACGGTCGCGGTGGTCGGTGGCGGCCCCGCAGGGGTCGTCCTCGGGCTGCTGCTCGCCCGCGCCGGCGTCGACGTGCGTGTGCTCGAGCGGCACGACGACTTCAACCGGGACTTCCGGGGCGACACGGTGCACGCCTCGACCATCCGGCTGCTCGACGAACTCGGCCTCGGAGCACCGTTCCGGGCGCTGCCGCAGTCACGCCTCGACGACTTCTCGCTGCCGATGCCGGACGGCTCACGGCTGCTGCTCGGTGACTTCTCGCGTCTCGCACCGCCGTACGACCACGTGGCGATGGTGCCGCAGTGGGACCTGCTCGACCTGCTCGTGACCGCCGCCCGTCGGGAACCGTCGTTCGGCATCTCGATGGGCCTCGCCGCGACCGGGCTCATCGAGGAGAACGGGGTCGTGACCGGGGTCCACCTGCGGCCGCGGGACGGGACCGGCGAACCCGAGGAACTCCGCGCCGACGTCGTGATCGCCTGCGACGGGCGGAACTCGGTGCTGCGTCGCGCCGCCGGGCTCGTGCCGCGAGCGTTCCGGGTGCCGTTCGACACCTGGTGGTTCCGGTTGCTCCGGCACACCGGGGACGCGGCGAGCGCCCTCACCCCCGCGTTCTCGGACCGGGACGTGCTGCTGAGCTTCCCGCGGCCGGACTACCACCAGGTCGCGTACTTCGCGCCGAAGGGCTCGGACCCGGCCCTGCGCGCAGCGGGAGTGACGGCCTTCCGCGCCCGTGTGGCGCGGCTCCGACCGGACTTCGCGGACCGGGTCGACGCGATCGCCTCGATGGACGACGTGCACGTGCTCGACGTCCGGATGGACCGCCTGCGCCGGTGGTGGCACCCGGGCCTGCTCTGCATCGGCGACGCCGCGCACGCGATGTCGCCCGCCGGTGGGGTCGGCATCAACCTCGCGGTGCAGGACGCGGTGGCGACCGCGACGATCCTGGTGCCGGCGCTCCGACGGGGGCTCCGCGGTGACGGCCTCGACCGGGCGCTCGCAGCCGTCCAGCGTCGCCGGACCCCGCCCGCAGCCCTGGTGCAGGCCGCGCAGGCGGTGCTGCACCGGGTCGTGTTCGAGCGGGCCTTCGCCGGGCACCTGCAGGACGGTCCGCCGCTGCTCCCCGTGTTGCTCGCGCGCTGGGTCCCGCCGGTCCGGGGCCTCTACGCCCGCGGCATCGCGTTCGGCCCGCTGCCGGAACACGCGCCGTCGTGGGCTCGTCGGTGACGGAGGCTCGTGGCGCGTCGGTGCGGGAACTGGGCGTCGGCGTCGGGGGCGGGCGCATGCTGGGCCGATGAAGCAACGAGTCATCGGAGACGTGTCCGTCAGTGCCGTCGGTCTGGGCGGGATGCCCATGTCGATCGAGGGCCGACCGGACGAACGTCAGTCCATCGCCACGATCCACGCAGCGCTCGAGAACGGTGTCACGCTCATCGACACCGCCGACGCGTACCACCTGGGCGGCCACGACGAGGTGGGGCACAACGAGGAGCTCATCGCGCGGGCCGTCCGGGAGTTCCACGACGACACCTCGGACGTGCTCATCGCGACGAAGGGCGGACACCTGCGCCCCGAGGCCGGCAACTGGGCGCAGAACGGGCACCCGGAGTACCTGAAGGAGGCGGCGAAGGCCTCGGCGAAGCGGCTCGGCGTCGAGCAGATCGGCCTGTACCAGTTCCACCGCCCCGACCCGGCGGTGCCGTACGCCGACTCGATCGGGGCGCTCGCCGAGCTGCTCGACGAGGGCGTCATCCGGATGGCGGGCATCTCGAACGCCGACCCGGACCAGATCCGCACCGCGAACGAGGTGCTCGGCGGACGCCTGGCGTCGGTGCAGAACCAGTACTCGCCGAAGTTCCGGTCGAGCGAGCCGGAACTCGAGCTGTGCGACGAGCTCGGCATCGCGTTCCTGCCGTGGAGCCCCCTCGGTGGCATCGGGAGCGCGGCGGACCTCGGGACGGCGTTCGAGGACTTCGCGTACATCGCCCGCGACCGTGGGGTCACCCCGCAGGTCATCGCCCTGGCGTGGGAGCTGCAGAAGAGCGACGTCGTCGTGCCGATCCCCGGTGCGTCGCGGCCGCAGTCGATCCTGAACTCGATCACGGCGCCGACCGTGCGGCTGCGGCCGGAGGACGTCGCACGCCTCGACGCCTCGCAGCCCGCGGCCGTCTGACGCCCGTTCCCCCGACGGGGGAAGCACGACGCCCCGCCGCTCCTGGTCCAGGAGCGGCGGGGCGTCGTCGTGCGTGGCCGGGCGTGCGCCCGCTCAGCTCTTGGCGGGACAGACCGCCGAGACCTGGTCGAGCGTGGTCTGCACCTCGGACTGGGCCTTCGTGACCTCGGTGGAGTCCTCGGCCGCGCCGGAGCGGATGGCCGAGCTGTAGCCCTTGGCCGCGCCGGAGAAGTCCTCGAACGTGTCGTGCACCTGGTCGTTCGAGACCTTCGTCAGCGCCGAGTCGATGCGCTGGACGAACTCGTCGACGAGCGCCGCACGGGCCTTCGGCTCGGCCGGGGCAGAGCTGGAACCCTGCTCCTTGAGGAACGACGCGAGTTCGTTCTCGAGCAGCGAGCAGGCTTCCTGCTTGGTCTGGGCGGGTGCCGCGGCGGCGGTCTTCGAGGCCGACGGGGCGCTGGACGAGCCCGAGTCGCCCCCGGAGGAGCCGCCGTCGGACGAACCGCCGTCGCCGCCCGAGCAGCCGGCGAGCAGCGTGAGCGCGAGGCCGGCGGTGGCGAGCGCGGTGAGGGTACGGCGCATCAGGAGTTGCACTCCTTCTGGAACGCGTTGCCGGCGTCCTGCACCTTGGTGCTGGACTTCGTCAGGGCCGAGACGTCGGCCGACTGCGGGTCGTCGGCGATGTCCTCGATGTCGTCGACCAGGTCGCCGTAGGCCTCTTCGAAGGCGTCGCCCTTGGCCTTCAGGTCGTCGTCCGACAGGTCGTCGACGCCGTCGGAGATCTTCTCGTCGAGCTCCTTGAGCTTCGTGACGGCGGCGTCCGGGTCGGACTGCAGGTTCGCGGCCTCGGACTGGACGCCCTGGGCGGCGGACTTGACGGTCTTCTCGAACTGCGTGCACTGCTCGGCCTTGGACGGCCCGGTCGAGCAACCGGCGAGCAGCGTGAGTGCGAGGCCGGCGGTGGCCAGCGCGATGAGCTTCTTGGGCATGGTGGAGAGTCCCCCTCGATCTGTCCGCACTCCCCCGGATGAGGTGCAGATCCGTCATCGAGCGTACAGGGAACATCCACAGGGAGACCGGCCGGGTTGTGGGCGACCGGCACCCGGCCGGAGGCGGGTGGCGCGTACCGTCGAGGGCATGCGAGCCATCACGTTCGACGACGCCACCATGTCCGTCACCGACCTGCCCGACCCGGAACCCGGTACGGACGAGGTCCTGATCGAGGTCGCCGCGGCCGGCGTCAACAACGCCGACCTGCAGCAGCGCGCGGGGAACTACCCGCCGCCGCCCGGGGCCTCGGAGATCCTCGGGCTCGAGGTCTCCGGCACCGTGCGGGCCGTCGGTGCGGGCGTCACGACCGTGGCGGTGGGCGACCGGGTGTGCGCGCTGCTCTCCGGCGGCGGGTACGCGGCACTCGTGGTCGCGCCGGTCACCCAGGTGCTGCCCGTGCCCGATGGCGTCGACCTGGTGGAGGCGGCCGGCCTGCCCGAGGCCGCCTGCACCGTCTACTCCAACATCGGCATGCTCGCCGGGCTCCGCCCCGGGCAGACGCTCCTGGTGCACGGCGGCACGGGCGGCATGGGGTCGCACGCGGTGCTGTGGGCGAAGGCCCTCGGTGCGACGGTGATCGCGACGAGCGGCGGCGACCGCAAGGTCGCCGCGTCCCGTGAGCTCGGCGCCGACCTGGTGGTCGACCACCGCACGGAGGACTTCGTGGAACGCGTCATGGCGTTCACCGACGGTGTCGGCGTCGACGTCGTGCTCGACGTCGTCGGACCGTCCTACCTGGAGCGGAACCTGCAGGCCCTCGCCCCGAACGGGCACATCGCTGTCATCGCCTCGGGCAGTGGCCGCACCGCCGAGCTCGACTTCGGGGTGCTGATGCGGAAGCGCGCGACGATCAGCGGCACGACCCTGCGCGCTCGGCCGCTCGCCGAGAAGGCCGCCATCGTCGAGGCGGTCCGCTACAACGTCTGGCCGCTGGTCGCCGCCGGCCGGGTGCGCCCGGTCATCGACTCGGTGCTGCCCCTGGCCGAGGTCGAGGAGGCCCATCGCCGCGTGCGCGACGGCGAGGTGATCGGCAAGGTGCTGCTGACGCCCTAGGCGTGCACGCGGGCGAGGAACTCGACGAGCGCCGGGTGCTGCGGGTGGTCGAGGACGTCGGCGGGGGATCCCTGCTCGACGACCTCGCCGCGGTGCAGGAACACGATCCGGTCGGCGACGTTCCGCGCGAAGTGCATCTCGTGCGTCGTCATCAGGATCGTCGAACCCTGCCGCTTCAGCTCGGTGACCAGGTCGAGCACCTCGCCGACGAGCTGCGGGTCGAGGGCACTCGTGACCTCGTCGAGCAGCAGGAGTTCCGGGTCCGACGCGATCGCCCGGACGATGGCGACGCGCTGCTGCTGACCACCGGACAGGCGGTCGGGGTACGCATCGGCGAACGAGCCGAGACCGATCCGGTCGAGCAGCCGGCGCGCGGTCTCCTCGGCCTGGGCCCGTTCGATGCCGTGCACCTGGCGGGAGGCGAGCGTGACGTTGTCGAGCACGCTCATGTGCGGGAACAGGTTGAACTGCTGGAACACCACGCCGATGCGCGCCCGCACGGCGTCGACGGCGACGCGCGGGTCGGCGATGTCCGTGCCCTGCAGCAGGATCTCGCCGTCGTCGATGCCCTCGAGCAGGTTGACCGTCTTGAGCAGCGTCGACTTGCCGGAGCCGGAGGCCCCGATGACGCAGATGACCTGGTGGCGGTGGACCGTCAGGTCGATCCCGCGCAGGACCTCGTGCTCGCCGAAGGCCTTGCGCAACCCGCGCAGTTCGAGGACCGCGGCGTCCGTACCGGACGCACCACGGGCCTCCTGGCCGGCCTCGCTCATACGGTCCCTCCGATCTGTTCGCGCCGCTGCTGGCGACGCGCGATCGCGTCCGTGACGCGGATCAGCGGCAGGCTGATCACCACGAACAGCAGCCCGGCGACGAAGTACGGTGTGAAGTTGTAGGTCTCGGCCTGCGCGATCTGGGCGGAGCGGACCGCGTCGACGGCCCCGAGGATCGACACCAGACCGACGTCCTTCTGCATCGACACGAAGTCGTTCATCAGCGCCGGGGTGACCTTGCGGATCGCCTGCGGCAGCACCACGAGCCGCAGGGTCTTGGCGTGCGAGAGTCCGAGCGACCGGGCGGCCAGACGCTGCGAGGGGTGCACGGCCTCCATGCCGGCGCGGAGCACCTCGGCGATGTAGGACGAGTAGGTCAGGGTGATCGCGATCGTGCCCCAGACCTCGGCGGGGAGCCGCGGGAACACCCCGAGCCCGGGGATGCCGTAGCCGACCAGGTAGAGCACGATGATGAGCGGCAGGCCGCGGAAGAGGTCCGTGTAACCGGTCGCGAGCATCCGCAGCGGGAAGAACACCGGGTTGCGCAGGCCGCGGACGACCGCGAGCAGCGTGCCGAACACGGCGACGCCGATGGCGCTGAAGAACAGGATCCGGACGTTGAGCCAGAGGCCCAGCAGGATGTCCGGGAACGTGTCGACCGCGGTCTGCGGGTCGAAGAACGACTGCTGCACCGCTGCCCAGCCGGGGGTGTTCACGACGCCGAAGTACACGACGGCGAGCACGACCAGGGTGGAGACGACCGACACCACGACCGAGCGACGGCCACGCTGGCGACGGTAGAGCCGACGCTCGAGCTCGACCTGGCTCGGCGCGGGTGCGGCGACCGGGGTGCCGGCCCCTGCTGGCAGGGTCATCCGGTTACTTCAGGACCGGCGTGCCGGTCTCCGACGACAGCCACTTGGTCTGCAGGTCCTGCAGGGTGCCGTCGTCGTCGAGGGTCTTCAGGGCCTTGTCGACCTTGCTCGTCAGCTCCGAGTCCTTCGGCAGGACGAAGCCGAACTGGTCCCCCTTGCCGTCGTCGGGGAACTGCGCGGACACGGTGCCGTCGTCGACCTGGGCCGAGGCCATGTAGAACGCCGTCGGCAGGTCGGTGACGATCGCGTCGATCTGCCCGGACTTGAGCGCGAGCACGGCGTCGTCGTTGGAGTTGAACACCTGCGGCGTGACCCCGAGGACGTCCTTGACGCTCGCGATGCTCGTCGAACCGGTCGCGACGCCGATCGCGTCCTGCTTGAGGGCAGCGATCGTGGTGTCGCCGGCGGCCTTCGACCCGGACGTCGTCACGACGGCCTGGGTCGTCGTGTAGTAGGCGCTCGACATGTCGACGGCCTTCTTGCGCTTCGCGTCGATCGAGAACTGCTGGACGTTGAGGTCCCAGTCCTTCGGGCCCGGCGCGATGGCGCTGTCGAAGGTGCTGCGCTTCCACACGACGTCGGACTTGCCGTAGCCCATCTCCTTCGCGACCGCGTAGGCCACGGCGGACTCGAAGCCCTTGCCGGACTGCGGCTTGTTGTCCTCCACCCAGGGCGAGTACGCGGGGTCACCGGTGGCGATCGTGAGCTTGCCGTCGGTCACGGTGCCGTCGGCGTTGCTGCTGCCGCCGGCGGAGCAGGCCGACAGGGCGAGGGCGGCGACCGCGGCGGTGGCGACGGCGAGGGTGAAGCGGAGGTGACGGGTCACGGTCGGGCCTTCGTGCGAGGGGGTGGGGGCAGGTCGAAGTGTACTTCGCGGTGGGATACCAACGCGACTCCGGGCGGCCCCGGTGACCTGGTCTCGTGTCACACACCAGTCGACGGGTCGGGACCGGGCTGGTAATCTGGCGACGCAGGCTGAACCGGGCGCATGCTCGGCTGAGGTCTGAGATCAAGGGGCGTCCCAGCACGGGGCGCCCCCTTTCTGTTTCCAGACGCCCCCGAACGCCGTCACGGCCAGACGACGACGGCGTCGCGCCGTGCGTTCGTCACCTCGGTGCGCCAGACGGGTCGCAGCTCGTCCCACATCGTCTCGTCGCAGACGCTGCCGGTCTTCGTGCCGGGCGCCTGGAACCGCCGGAACCCTGCGTACGCGACCAGGTCGGCCGCCTGGACGAAGTACGACGACCCCGAGTCACGAGGGACCGGATCCTCGACGAGCAGCGGCGCACTGACGCGAGAACCGCCCGGCGCGAAGCTGTGCCGACGGAAGCGCCGGTGGATCGCGCGGACCGTCGCGTCGTCGCCCGCGTCGTGCACCAGGATTATCGGCTTGCCGGATTGCTCGGACCGGATCCGCAGACGCTGGAGCAGGTAGGTCCACGCTCGGTCCTCGGGCCGGTAGTCCATCGGCCGGGCTTCCTTGTCGATCACCACCGCGAAGACCCCCGATGCCACGACGGTCAGCGCACCGAGCGACCTCCGGAACACGTCACGCCGCTGGCCGTCTCCGAGCCCGAGGTCACGCAGGTCTCCTCGCCCACGCAGCAGCACGTTCGCCTTGAGCTCATGGCGCAGGAGGATGCCGTAGGTGTCACGTATCTCACGACGGACCCCCGTCAGCCAGTCGAGCCGATCGGTCCAGTCACCGCCCGGGACGAGCACGCACCCCAGTGTGTAGGTACGAGTCGCGCCCGGAGACGCAGCCGGGTCACCCTTGTCTCCGGTCTCGTCCACGTATGCGAACTCGAACGGCGCGTCGAGCGCCGCGCGAGCGAGGGCAGGGACGCGACCGGACTCCATCGAGCCAACATACCAATGTGGTACGTCAGTCGGCCATCGTGAAGTCGTCGAACGAGAAGCCCGGCGACACCAGGCAGCTCAGCAACACCTCGCCGTCGCCCGGGATCGTCCGCTGCCACACCCCGCCGCGCACGAACGCCTGCGCGTCGTTCACCCGGTCGCGGCCGGCGTCCGGGCCGAGGGTGATCGTGGCGCCCGGCTCGGGCACGTCGCCGTCGCCGCCGAGCTGCAGGTCGACGGTGTCCGGCCCGTGCCACATCCAGATCTCGTCGCTCGTGACCCGGTGCCAGGCGGAGGCCTCACCCGGGGGCAGCAGGAAGTGGATCAGGGTGGCGGCGGGACGCTCCCCCGCGGGGGTGGTGACCGTCGCCGGCGAGGTCCAGGTGCGGACGTACCAGCCGCCCTCGGGGTGCGGTTCCATGCCGAGGGCGATCGCGCGCTTCGGCACGTCGAGCCACTCGATCAGCTCACCGGTGACGGTTCGGCGCGCGGCCATTCCGGGGTGGGGTGCGGACTCGGTCATCGTTCCTCCTGGTGCGGTGCGGGGATGTCCATGTGCGGGGAAGCCGGTTCGGTGACGACGCCCGCCGCGGCGCGGACCACGCCACGGATCACGGTGGCGGCCGCCCGCCCGGCGCCGTCCTCGACGAGCTCGGCGAGCGCGTCCGGCACGGTCCGGGCGTCGACGTCGAAGACCGCCAGGTCGGCGCGCGCCCCGACGGCGAGGTGCCCGATGCGGTCCGACCCGACGGCGAGGCCCATCGCGTGCGCACCACCGAGGGTCGCCGCCGCGAGCAACCGCTCGTGCAGGTCACGGTGCCCGTAGCCCTGGGCGCGGGCGATCCGGTGCAGCGCGGTGACGTCGGCCATCAGGTCGAGGGACGGCGACGACGACAGGGAGTCGGTGCCGATCGCGATCGGGCTTCCCTCGCGCAGGTAGTCGGCGACGGGCGGCGGGTCGAGGCCGATGACGGCGTTGGAGCGGGGGCACAGCGCCACCGCGGTGCCACGGGCACGCAGGAGCGCCCGGTCGGCGGCGGTCATGTACACCCCGTGGGCGATGTGGCAGTCCGGACCGAGCACGCCGAGGCGGTCGACGAACGCGGTCGCGCTCGCGCCGAAGCCCAGGGCCCGCAGCGCCCGGAACGACGGCACGTTCGCCAGGTGCCAGTCGTTCCCGTGGCCGACGCCGTCGACCCCGTCGAGCCCGGGGACCGGGCCGAGGGCGGTGCGCTCCCCCTCGAACGCCGCCTCGCCGAGGTGCAGGTGCAGTCGCAGACCGCGCTGCCGCACGATGTCGGGGAGCTCGAGCAGCGGGGCGACCTCGAGCGAGTAGGGCGCGTGCGGGGACAGGCCGGCTCCGGGCGTCGTGGGGATCCGGTCGAGTTCGTCGAGCACCTGGTCGCGACCGTGCGACTGCCAGGCGTCGTTCTCCCAGTCCATCACCTCCCAGTACGCGATGCCGCCGAGCCCGGCGTCCTGCAGCGCGGTCGAGGCCTCGATGTCGGTGACGATGTCCGCGATGCTCGTGACGCCGGCCAGGATCGACGCCCGTGCACCGTCCGCGGCTTCGGCCCGCCAGTCGTGCGGTTCGGCGTAGTCGACGTTGAACGCTGCGGCCCAGTCCTCGAATCCGCTGTACTGCCGTTGGCCGACACTGGCCATGCCGGTGTACTGCAGGTGCGAGTGCGCGTTCACGAGTCCGGGCAGGAGCGCGCCACGCCACTGCCGCTCGGTGAAGGTCGCGTCGGACCCGGTGAGCTGGTCGATGACCCACGACCGGTCGCCGACGTGCAGGATCCGGCCGTCCTGCACGGCGACCGCGCCGTCCGCGATCGGTGGCGCCGTCATCGGGACGACGACGCGCGCCGAGTGCACCGTGACCGGGCGCTGTCGGGCGCTCACGCCGGGTCTCCGAAACGGTGCGTCCGGACGTCCGGCTCGCGGTCCGCCGGGTGTTCAGGGGGAAGGCTGGGAGGCCCGACGTACGTTCCGAAGGCGGCGAGCGCCGTGCGGGCGGTCACGTCGTCGACCGCGGGGTCGATCGGCACGACGGCACGCTCCAGCTCGTCGCCGCGCTCCAGGAGCATCCGGACGGCGCCGAGCTGCACGGCGAACGACAGGTCCATGATCTCGACCGGGTTGCCCTCGGCCGCGGTGATGTTGATGCAGCCACCGTCGTCGAGCACGATCGGCCCACCGTCGGCTCCGGGGAACACGAACCGCTCGGCCTTCGGGCCCGCGTCCTGGCGCCGGGCCCCGGCCGCGAGCGCGTCGTCGGTGGCGATCTCCTGGTCGACCCCGCCGGCGACGGCGAGGACCGCACCGTCCGCGCAGGCACGGAGCACCTCGAGGTCGATCGTGTCCGGCACCCCGGTGGCGCTCATCACGAGGTCGGCGTCACGCACCGCCTCGACGAGCGGGGCCACGGCGTACCCGGCGAAGCGCGCCTGCAGGGCGCGGACAGGGTCGGTCTCGGCGACCGTCACCCGGAACCCGAGGGCGGTGAGCACCAGGGCGACCCCCTCGCCGACATGCCCGAACCCGGCGACCGCCGCCGCGCCTCCCGGGATCACCCGGTGTGTGCCGGACGCGAGCCCGTCGACCAGGTCGAGCACCGCGAACACCGTCGACTGCCCGGTGCCGTACCGGTTGTCGAAGAACGTCTTGGTGCGGGCGTCGTTCACCGCGATCACCGGGATGCCGAGTTCGCCGCGCGCTGCCAGCACACGCAGGGGCCGCAGGCCGCTCGTGGTCTCCTCGGCGGCGCCGAGCATCGTCGGCAGCAGGTCGGGGCGTTCCTGGTGGGCGAGCCGGATGACGTGCGAGCCGTCGTCGAGCAGGATGTGCGGCGCGGTGTCGAGCATCGCGAGGGCCAGCTGCTTCTGCTCGGGGAGCGTCGCCGTGCTGCTCGCGAAGACCGTCAGTCCGGCCGACCGCAGTGCGTCGGCGACGGCGTCGTCGGTCTCGTCGGCGTGGGCGTAGACGACGACCTCGGCACCGGCGTCACGGAGCAGCAGGCTCAGCACGGCCGTCTTGGGCTCGAGGAACATCGCGACGCCGATGCGTGTGCCGCGCAGGAGTCCGCCGTCACGGAGTTCCGCGGCGACCGAGCGGGCGACCGGCATGGACCGTCCTGCCCAGCGCAGGCGTGCGTCCGCTGCGGGGTCGTCCTCGGGGTCGCGGCCGGTGGAGACGAGGAAGACGTCGTCGGACAGCATCGGGACGGCGAGCACGCCGGGGCGGGCGGGTGCGACGGGGCCGAAGGCGTCCTCGTCGACGGCGGGCAGGTACCGGCCGGCGTCGATGACGATCAGGGTGGTGCCGCGCGGGCGGTCGGCGGCCTGCTCGACGGCGGGGGTCGACTCCTCGGGCGTGCCGAGGCACCAGAGCTGGTCGACGAGGTCGGACGGGTGCTGCCGGTGCTGGTGTTGGTGGTTGGGCTGCTCGGCCTCGCGCGCGCCGAGTGCGGTCAGCAGGTGCCGCAGTGTCGCGGCGTCCCGGGGGTCACCGCCGACGATGCGGAACCGGCGGGCGGCGACGAGCAGGTTGGTCGCGGCGGCGAAGCGCCGGACGGCCACCGATGCCCAGGCCAGCGTCGCGGGGTCGGGTGCTGGCGGCATGTGCCAATCGTAGGGCGAGCGGGGCGCGGGTCCGGCGGCGCTCCGGGAATGCCCGGGGGCGCTCCGACGTACTCTCTGCACATGAGCGATGCGACGACTGCCCCCGACCGCGTGACCATGTTCGGTGCCGACTGGTGCCGCGACTGCCGTCGGTCCAAGGCTCTGCTCGACACCCTCGGCGTGGACTACGAGTACGTCGACGTGGAGCAGGACCTGTCCGCGGCCGACCGTGCCGAGGCGATCAGCGGCCGGAAGAACATCCCGGTCGTGGTGCTGCCCAACGGCAAGCACTTCGTCGAGCCGTCGGACGCCGAGCTGCGGGCCGAGCTCGAGGCCTCCGGCGTCGTCTGATCGCCACTGGCCGCTGCGACTCGACGCGCCCAACGACACCTCACGGGCACTGTGGCGCGTGAGGTGTCGCTGAGCGCGAGAGATCGCCGCGTCGGCACCCCGAGCGGACATCGGATGAATCGGGCATCATGAGCGCGTGATCATCGACGCTCACCACCACCTCTGGGATCCCGCCGACCGGCCGTACCCCTGGATGGACGACTCGGTCGCTCCGATCCGCCGCCGGTTCGACGTGGACGACCTCCGCGCCGCCGCCCGGAGCACCGACCTCACCCGGACGATCGTCGTGCAGGCCGTGCACGACCCCGGCGAGACCGCCTGGCTCCTCGAGCAGCCCGAGCCGGTCGCCGGGGTCGTCGGCTGGGTGGACCTGACCGCCCCGGACGTCGTCGACCGCATCGCCGCACTGATCGCGGGGTCATGCAGGGACCGGCCGGCCAGCAGCCGGCTGGCGGGCAATCGGCCGGCCAGCAGCCGGCTGGCGGGCAATCGGCCGGCCAGCAGCCGGCTGGTGGGCGATCGGCCGGCCAGCACCCTCCTGGTCGGCATCCGCCACCAGGCGCACGACGAACCGGACCCGGACTGGCTCGCCCGCCCCGAGGTCGTCCGCGGGGTCCGTGCGGTGGCCGCCGCCGGTCTGGTGTTCGACGTGCTCATCCGAGCGCGCGAGCACACTGCAGCCCTCGCGCTGCTCGACGCCGTGCCCGAGGGATCGTTCGTCCTCGACCACGCCGGCAAACCCGACATCGCGGGCGGGGACCCTGGGTGGGCGGCCCGGATCGACGACTTCGCCGCACGGCCGAACGTGGCCTGCAAGGTGTCCGGACTGTTCACCGAGGCCGGACCGGAGTGGCGCCGACAGCCCGTCGACCGGTACGTGCGTGCCGTGGTCGAGCGGTTCGGCCCGGAGCGGTCGCTGTTCGGTTCGGACTGGCCCGTCTCGACGCTCGCCACGACCTACGACGACGTGGTGCGGCGGACCACCGACGCACTGGCCGACCTGACCCCGGACGAACGGCAGTCGGTGCTGAGCGGGACGGCGGAGCGCACGTACCTGCATGGGAGGACCCTCAGCACCCGCGACCTTGTCGGCGATCCGGACCAGACATAGGATGTCTCTGGTTGCGCCGGTGCAGCCGGAGAGCGAGGAACGATGCAGTTCGCACGACTCGGCCCCGCGGGCGGCGAGATCCCCGTCGCGGTCGACACCGACGGCGAGGTCCTCGACCTCCGCCCGATCACGACCGACATCGGCGGGGCCTTCCTGGCGTCCGACCCGGTCGCCCGCGTCCGGCACGCGCGGAGCGCCGGGGACCTCCGAGCGCTGCCCGACGCCGAGGGTCTCCGCCGCGGAGCACCGGTGGCCCGTCCCGGCAAGGTCGTCTGCATCGGCCTGAACTACCGCGACCACGCCGCCGAGACCGGCGCCGAGATCCCGACCGAGCCGATCGTGTTCATGAAGGACCCGATGACGGTGATCGGCCCGGACGACGAGGTCCTGATCCCCCGCGGCAGCGAGAAGACCGACTGGGAGATCGAACTCGCCGTCGTCATCGGGCAGACCGCCCGCTACTGCGACTCCGACGAGGCCGCGAGCGCCTGCATCGCCGGCTACGCCATCGCCAACGACGTCTCCGAACGGGCATTCCAGCTCGAGCGGGGCGGGCAGTGGGACAAGGGGAAGTCCTGCGAGACGTTCAACCCCCTCGGCCCGTGGCTGGTCACCCCCGACCAGGTCGACCCGGCGGCGCTCGCACTCCGGCTCACCGTCAACGGCGAGGTGCGGCAGGACGGCACCACCGCCGACATGGTCTTCCGACCCGTCGAGATCGTCCGGTACCTGTCGCAGTTCATGGTGCTGTACCCGGGCGACGTCATCAGCACCGGCACACCGGCCGGGGTCGCCCTGGCCGGACACGCGCCGTACCTGCAGCCCGGCGACGTGGTCGAGCTCACCGCCGACGGGCTCGGCTCGCAGCGCCAGACAGTGGGAGCAGCCTGATGGACGACACCACCGCGACCGGGATGCCCAGCACCCACGCGGGTCTCCGCGCGATCGTCACCGGCGGCGCCTCCGGCATCGGCGCGGCCATCGCGGCCGCGCTGCAGGAGCGCGGTGCAGCGGTCGCCGTGCTCGACCTGCAACCGTCCGCCGCCGACGGACTCGTCTCCGTCACCTGCGACGTGTCGTCCGACGAGTCCGTCCGTGCCGCCGTCGCGTCGGCCGTCGACCAGCTCGGCGGTCTCGACGTGCTCGTGAACAACGCCGGCATCGGCGCCCAGGGGACGGTCGAGGACAACTCCGACGACGAGTGGCGCCGCGTGTACGAGGTCAACGTGCTCGGCGCCGTGCGCCTGTCCCGCGCCGCGCTCCCCCACCTCCGAGCGTCGGACAGCGCGAGCATCGTCAACACGTGCTCCGTCGCGGCCACCGCCGGGCTGCCCCAGCGGGCGCTCTACTCCGCCACGAAGGGGGCGATCTCCGCACTCACCCGCGCGATGGCCGCCGACCACGTCCGCGAGGGCATCCGCGTCAACGCCGTCAACCCGGGCACCGCGGACACCCCGTGGATCGCGCGACTCCTGTCGTCCGCGGACGACCCGGCCGCCGAACGCGCCGCGCTCGAGGCACGCCAGCCGCACGGACGTCTGGTGCAGGCGGCGGAGGTCGCCGAGGCGGTCGCCTACCTGACGAGCCCGCTCGCCCGGTCGACGACGGGCGTCGAGCTGGCGGTCGACGGCGGGATGCAGGCGCTCCGGCTGCGGCCGGCCTGATGGTCGCCCAGCGGCTCCGCCGCACCGGCCTGGAGGCCCGCCCCGGGTATCGTCGGGACGTCCCGTCGCGCACGCGGCCGGGTCCACAGGAGGTGGTGACGTGGCGTCGTTGACCGACGATGCGATCGCACGCATCCAGCAGATGATCGTGAGCGGCGAGCTCCAACCCGGCCAGCGCCTCCCGCCCGAGAAGGAACTGAGCGAGTCGCTCGGCCTGTCCCGCAACAGTCTCCGCGAAGCCGTGAAGGCGCTCGAGCTGATCCGCGTGCTCGACGTCCGACGGGGCGACGGCACCTACGTGACGTCGCTCGAACCGGGCGTCCTCCTCGAGGCGGTGTCGTTCGTCGTCGACATGCACCACGACCGGTCGCTCGTCGACCTGCTCGAGGTGCGCCGCATCCTGGAACCGGCGTCCGCCGTCCTGGCGACGGCCCGTGCCACGGAGCAGCAGATCGACGAACTCGCGACCCTGATGCAGTCCGTCGGCGAGGACACCGGCGTCGAGGACCTCGTCGCCCACGACCTGCTGTTCCACTCGACCATCGCGGGCATCGGCGGCAACCAGTACCTGTCCGGGCTGCTCGACGCCCTGTCGAGCAAGACGGTGCGGGTGCGGGTGTGGCGCGGGCTGACGCAGAACGGCTCGGTGCAGCGGACCCTCGACGAGCACGCGGCCATCGTCGACGCCATCCGGCGCCGGGATCCGCAGCTCGTGCAGGCCCTCGTCGTGTCCCACGTCGAAGGTGTCGAGCGCTGGTTGCGGCGCTCCCTCGACTGAACCCGACAATCCTCCCAGGAACCTCGGAGTTGTGTCGGTCCTCGGCCCTGACTCCGGCAACCATGCCGCGGCAACCGCACCCACGAGGAGGACACCGTGCTCGGTCTCATCATCAGCTTGATCATCATCGGACTCATCGCCGGCGCTCTCGCCCGGCTCATCATCCCCGGCAAGCAGAACATCGGCATCCTCATGACGATCGTCCTGGGCATCGTCGGCTCGTTCGTCGGCGGGTTCCTCGGCTACCTGATCTTCAACCACGACGGGAACGACGGCTTCTTCCAGCCGGCCGGCATCATCGGCTCGATCATCGGCGCCATCATCGTGCTGTTCATCTACACGCGCGTCGCCGGCCGCGGTTCGCGCCGCTAGGCACCACGCTGCCGGTCCGACCGGCGCACCACCGAAGTCACCCCGAACCACGCAATCGCGTGGTTCGGGGTGACTTTCGTCGTACGTGGCGTCACATCGCGAGCAGGCCCGCTGCACGCAGGTCGTCCCAGAGCGCCTCGGGCACGACGGCGGCGGCCCGGGCGACGTTCGAGCGCACCTGGTCGGCGGACTGCACCCCGAGGGCGATCGCCGCGACCGCCGGGGCCCGACGCGGGAACGCCAGCGCGGCCTCGGGCAGCGTGACCCCGTGGCGCTCGCAGACGTCGGCGATGGAATTCGCCCGCGCGAGCAGCTGCGCGGAGGCCTCGGCGTAGTCGTAGGTCGCACCCGCCGAAGGGCGCTCCTGCCCGAGCAGCCCCGAGTTGTAGACCCCGACCGCCACGACCGCGACGCCCAGCGACGCGCACCGGTCGACGAGCGCCGCCGCCGGTTGCTCGAGCAGGGTGTACCGCCCGGCGAGCATGACGACGTCGCAGAGCCCGGTGTCGACGGCCGCCGACAGCGCCTCGACGGAGTTCGACCCGACGCCGACCGCCCGCACGACGCCCTCGTCGCGGAGCTCGGCGAGCGTCGGCAGCGCCTGGGTCAGACCGTCGGTGAGTGCGTACACGTCCGGGTCGTGCAGGTAGGCGACGTCGACGTGGTCGAGCCCGAGGCGGCCGCGCGACTCGTCGAGCGAGCGCCGCACGCCCGACGGCGACGGGTCCCACTGCCGCACGGTGTCGTCCGGCACCGCGAAGCCCCCGGACGCCAGGTCGTCACCGCCACCGCGCCCGGGCACGAGCACCCGCCCGACCTTCGTCGACACGAGGAAGTCCTGCCGGGGCCGTCCGGCGAGCGCCGCCCCGAGCCGCCGTTCGGACAGGCCCAGGCCGTAGTGCGGGGCGGTGTCGAACCCGCGCACCCCGGCGTCCCATGCGGCGTCGACCGTGGCGTGGGCGTCGTCGTCGGACACCGGACGGAGCAGGTTGCCGATGCCGGCCCCGCCGAACCAGAACGGACCGCGGTCGAGGTCGAGATCGGTCACGGGTCCACCTGGTCCGCGTGGTGCACCTGGTCCGCCAGCGACCAGACCCGTGGGACCCCGTCGTCGTCGCCCGAGTAGTCGTCGGCCGCCTCGAGCAGCGGGTTGATCGTCTCCTGCCACTCGGCGTTGACCGGGTCGTCGGCGAGCGCCCGGCGCATCGCCCGGTGGTCCTCGACCTCGATCAGGTGGACCAGGTCGACCCCGTCCCGCCAGATCGTCCAGTCGTGCACGCCGGCCTCGCGCAGTCGCGCCGCGAGCGCGGGCGGGACCGAGGCGTGCACGGTGTCGTACGCCGCCTCGTTCCCGGCCCGCAGTCGCGTCCGCGTCAGGATCCGCTGCATCAGTCGCGCAGGAACAGCTCGACGACAGGCACGGCGACGTCGGGTCGCACGATGGGCAGCGTCAGGGTGAGCGTGCCGGCGGGCTGGCCGCCGAGCCCGGTGTTCTGCGCCCGGGTGCCCGGCGGGATCTCGCGGAAGTGGATCTCCGATGCGTCGTTGAGCAGCTGCGCGTACGCCACCCGGCCGGCGAGGTCGGGCAGGTGCACGTGCTCGAACGGCCACGCGAACAGGTGCAGGTACAGGCGGTTGCCGTTCTGCGTGTAGACGGTGTTCCGCGGGGCGACGAACCGCGACGGCCCCGCCCCGTACACCGAGCGGGCGTGCTGGTGCATCCACGTCCCGATGCCGTCGAGTGTCTGCCGCGAGACCCCGTCGAACTCACCGCGACCGGTCGGGCCGATGTTGAGCAGCATGTTCCCGTTGTTCGAGACGCCGTCGACGAGCATGCGGACGAGCAGGTCGACCGGCTTCAGGTTCAGGTTGTCGCGGTCGTAGCCCCACGAGCCGTTCAGCGTCTGGCAGGCCTCCCACGGCACCGGGACGCCGTCGACCTCCATCGGCTTGTCGGGCTGGTACTGCTCGGGCGTGACCAGGTCACCGGGGATGTCGAGCCGGTCGTTCACAATGATGCCGGGCTGCAGCCGCTTCGTCAGCGCCATGAGCTCCTCGGACCCCCACTCGTCCCGGCCCTTGCCGCCCCAGATGTCCTCGTGGTCGTTGTCCCGGTACGAGAAGTCGTAGAACAGGTAGTCGATCTGCCCGTAGTCGGTGAGCAGCTCCTCGACCTGACCGTGGAGGTACTCGCGGTAGCGCGACATGTCGCGGCCCTCGTTCAGCGCTGCGGTCGCCTGCTCGCCGTCGTCGCGCCGGGGGTGCACGCCGTCGACGGTGAAGTCCGGGTGGTGCCAGTCGATGAGCGAGTGGTAGAAGCCGACCCGCAGCCCTTCGGCACGGACGGCGTCGACGAACTCGCGCACGATGTCGCGGCCGAACGGGGTGTTCGTGGACTTGTAGTCGGTCAGAGCGGTGTCCCACAGGCAGAAGCCCTCGTGGTGCTTCGTGGTGAGGACGACGTACTTCATCCCCGCCTGCCGTGCCCGACGTGCCCAGTCCGCGGCGTCGAACAGGTCCGGGTCGAAGTGGTCGAAGTACTTCTGGTAGTCCTCGTCGGTGATCCGTTCGCGGTTCTTCACCCACTCGTGCCGTGCCGGCAGGGCGTACAGCCCCCAGTGGATGAACATGCCGAACCGGTCGTGGGAGAACCACGCGGGGAACCCCGCGGAGTCGGTCGCGGTCTGCGGCTCGGCAGGTGCGGTGATGGTCATGAGGCCAGTGTTCCTTTCAGTGGAGGACGAGAGAGGGACGGTCGGCGGTGTCACCGGCCGCCGAGACCGCTGGTGACGATCCCCTTGACGAGGTGCTTCTGGAGCAGGATCAGCAGGACCACCGTGGGCAGCATCGAGATCACCGACGCCGCCATCACGAGGTTCCACTCGGAGCCCTGCTGCCCGAAGAACTGCTGCAGGCCGAGCGGGATGGTGCCACGGGCCTCGACGTCGTTGACGATGACGAGCGGCCAGAGGAACGAGTTCCAGTACGCGATGAACGAGAAGACGGCGAGGACCGCCATCGTCGGTCGGGCCAGCGGGAGCATCACCGAGAAGAACGTCCGGATCGCTCCGGCACCGTCCACCCGGGCGGCGTCGTCGAGCTCCTGCGGCACGGTGAGGAAGAACTGCCGCACCAGGAACGCGCCGAGTGCCGTGAACGCCCACGGGATGATGAGCGCCTGGAACGTGTCGACCCACCCGAAGCCCTGCATCATCACGTACATCGGGATGACGAGGACGTCCTGCGGGATCATCAGCGTCGCCAGGAACAGGACGAACACCGTGTTCCGGCCGCGCCACCGCAGTCGCGAGAACGCGTAGCCGGACAGCACCGCGACGGCGACGTTGATCGCCGTGCCGGCCGCGGCGACGAAGACACCGTTCAGGATGAACCGGGCGAACGGCAGGTACGTGAACGCCTGTGCGTAGTTGCCCCACTCGATGGACGAGCCCCAGAGCGTCGGCGGGGTCGTGAACACGTCGGCCGACGGCTTCAGGCTCGTCGCCACCATGTAGATGAGCGGCGAGACGAACAGCAGGGCCACCAGGCAGAGCAGCACGTAGCCCACCGCGTGGCGCACCCGGCCGGTCTGCCGGTGCGTGCGGGGCAGCGCCCGCGGGTTGATCGTCCGGTTGGACGAGGTCAGCTCACTCATAGTGCACCCACCGCTTCTGTCCGAGGAACTGGATGGCCGTGATGCCGAGGATGATGACGAACAGCACCCACGCCCCGGCCGATGCGAGTCCGAGCTGCTGGGTCTGGAACCCCGTGTTGTAGATGTACTGCACCAGGGTCTCGGTGGCGGTGCCGGGGCCGCCCTTCGTCAGGACGAACGGCTGCACGAACACCTGGAACGAGGTGATCAGGGTCATCATCGTCGCGAAGAAGATCGACGGCGAGATGAGCGGGAACTTGATCCGCCAGAACATCTGCCAGGCGTTCGCCCCGTCGAGCTGCGCAGCCTCGATCTGGTTCTCCGGCACCGAGTCGAGCGCCGCCGAGAAGATCAGCATGTTGTAGCCGAACCCCTGCCAGACGCTCATCGCGACGACGGCGAGCATGGCCCAGTTGTCGTCGGCCAGGAAGTTCGGGGCGTTCACGCCGACGGTCGACTGCAGCGTCGCGTCGATGGCACCGCCCGGCTGGTACAGCATCCGCCAGACGACGACGTTCGCGACGATCGGCGTGATGGTCGGGATGAAGAACAGCACGCGGAAGACATGCCGATGGCGGATCTTCGGCGTGAGCCAGGCCGCGAGCCCGAGGGACACGACCAGGTTGAGCGGCACGTAGAGCACGACGAACAGCACGGTGTTCAGCGTCACGGTGCGGAAGATCGGGTCGGAGAACAGCTGCGCGTAGTTCGACAGACCGGCCCACGAGCGTTCGCCGAGCATCGGCCAGTTCATGAAGCTCACGACGAGCGACGCGAGGATCGGGAACGCCGTGAACACGACGAGGCCGATCGAGTGCGGAGCGGCGAAGGCGGCGCCCCACCAGGAGCGGCGGCCGAGCTCGGCGTCGGCGCCGCTGTCCTTCCGGCGCGGAGCTGCGCCGGTCGCGACCGCGACCGAGGGGGCGGGCAGCGCCGCCTCGGCAGGTGGGTCCTGGATGGTGGTCATGCGACGACCTCCTCGTCGTTCGCGCGGTCCTGGTCAGGGGATGGGACAGGCCGGGAGGCGCGGGGCGGGGTCCACCCGCGCCTCCCGTCCGTCAGGGGGTGACGCCCGTCACTGCGAGCCGAGCTGGCTCGCGATGGACGACATCGTCTCCTTGCCCGAGGTCTGTCCGTTCACCGCCTGCAGGGCGTACTGCGCGAAGAGCTGGTTGAGCTGGTCGCTCTGCTTGTTGCCGGGCAACGGGGTGGCGTTCTCGAGTCCGGTCTTCAGGGCGTCCTCGACCCCGTCGATGCCGGCGTTGTCGTACCAGGCCTGCTGCGCCGCGGTGCGTGCCGGGAAGGCGCGACCCTGCTCGGCGAGTGAGGTGAGCGTGGCCTCGTTCGTCATCGTGGTGATGGCCTTGAACGCCTGCTCGGGGTACTTGCACTGCTTCGAGATGCCGAAGCCCGATCCGGCGGCGAACGAGCTGGGGCCGTCCGTGCCCGAGGGGATCGTCGTGATGCCCAGGTCGAACTTGACCTTGGCCTTCTGGCTGATGATCGACCAGGGGCCGTCGCTGTACATCGCCACGTCACCGGACACGAACGCGTTGTCGTCGGTGGAACCGTCGGTGCTCGCCTGCGTGGCGTAGCCGTCCTTCACCAGACCGCCGATCCAGTCGAGCCCCTCGGCGAACTCCGCGTTCGAGGCGTCGAGCGTGCCGTCCTCGTCGATGACCCGACCGCCGTTGTAGCCGAGGACCATCGACTCGAGGGGGATGTCCTCGACGCTCGTGCCCCAGATCGGCGTGCCCGCGGCCTTGAGCTCCTTCGCAGCGTCCTCGAACTCGTCGACCGTCCAGCCCGGCTTCGGCTCGTCGACGCCCGCCTTCTCGAAGATGTCCTTGTTGTAGAACATGACCATGGGGCCGGTGTCGTACGGCAGCCCGTAGAGCTTGCCGTCGACCTTCATGCCGTCGAGCCCGGTCTGGTCGTACTCACCCAGGTCGAGGTCGGCCTGCTTCGCCATGTCGTCGATCGGCACGAGCACGTCCGTGTAGTTCGCGGCGCGGAGCGACTGGATGCTCACGATGCAGGGTGCGGTGCCGGTGGACAGCTGGGTGCGGAGCTTGGTCCAGTAGTCGTTGAAGGGTGAGCCCTGGATCGAGACGTCCACGTCGTCGTCGGTCTTGACCGTGTCGGCGAGCTTCTGCCACGCGGCCTTGTCCTCCTTCCCGGCGATCCACATGGCCCAGGTGAGGGAGTCCTTCGACTGGCCGTCGCTGGCGTTGCTGCCAGCGGAACAGCCGGTGAGCACGAGCACGGCAGCTGCTGCTGCCGCCAGCCCGGCGGTGCGTCGTCGTTGCATCGGTGTCTCCACTTCGTCGTGGTGATGGGGTGTGCGGTGGGGTGTTCAGGCGACCCGGACGGCGTCCGGGACCCGATCGGGATCGGACTCGGCCCAGACCGGGCCGTCCGGGAACGCGTGGGTGGTCAGGGTGTCGGCGAGCATCTCGGTGCCGGCGCCGGGCGTGGTCGGCGGCCAGTAGCGGCCGTCGTGGACGTCGACCGGTGTCACGAAGTGCTCGTGCAGGTGGTCGACGAACTCGATGCACCGGGTGTCGAGGTCACCGGTCAGGGCGACCGCGTCGAACATCGACAGGTGCTGCACCGCCTCGCACAGGCCGACGCCGCCGGCGTGTGGGCACACACGGACGCCGTGCTTGGCGGCGAGGAGCAGGATCGCCAGGTTCTCGTTCACCCCGGCGACCCGGGTGGCGTCGATCTGCAGCACCGACATCGACCCGGCCTGGATCAGCTGCTTCGCGATCACTCGGTTCGCCATGTGCTCCCCCGTCGCGACCGGGATCGGGGCGATGCGCCGGGCGATCTCGGCGTGGGCGAGGATGTCGTCCGGGCTCGTCGGCTCCTCGACCCACGCGACGTCGAAGGGGCGGAGCCGGTCGATCCACGCCACGGCCTCGTCGACGTCCCAGCGCTGGTTCGCATCGATCGCGATCCGGACGTCCGGGCCGACGGTGGCACGGGCGATGCCCATCCGTCGGACGTCCTCGTCGACGTCGCCGCCGACCTTCAGCTTGATCTGGGTGAACCCGTCGTCCACGGCTTCCCGGCACAGCCGCGCGAGCTTCTCGTCGTCGTAGCCGAGCCAGCCCGGGGTCGTCGTGTAGGCACGGTAGCCCTCACGCTCCAGGCGCGCTCGACGTTCGGCACGCATCGGTTCGGCGGCGCGGAACAGTTCGAGCGCCTCGGCCGGGGTGATCGCGTCGGTCAGGTACCGGAAGTCCACCAGGTCGACGAGATCCTCGGGGCGCAGGTCGGCGAGCAGGGCCCACAGCGGCTGCCCCGCACGCTTCGCCCGGAGGTCCCACAGGGCGTTGACGACGGCGCCGATCGCCATGTGCATGACGCCCTTCTCCGGCCCGAGCCACCGCAGCTGCGAGTCGTGCACCATCGCGCGCCAGGTACCGCCCATGTCGGCGAGGACCGCCTCGGCATCGGCGCCGACGACGTGCCCACGGAGGGCTGCGATCGCCGACTCCTGCACCTCGTTGCCGCGGCCGATGGTGAAGACGAAGCCGGTGCCGACCAGGCCGTCGAGCGCGTCGGTGGTGAGCTCGACGTAGGCGGCGGAGTAGTCGGGTGCGGGGTTCATGGCGTCGGACCCGTCGTGCTCTCGCGAGGTCGGGAACCGGATGTCGTGCACGTGCAGACCGGTGATGCGGCTCATCTGTGTCTCCTGCCGTCCGGTCTCCGTCGACCGAACGGTGCAATCAAAACATCCGATGTCTCGTGCGTCAAGAGCCTTGTTCTTGCGGTTCTGGCGAAAGTGGCCGCCCAACCGTCCGATGACTGCGCGACCGACGGTGTGGACGCGACAACGGCCTGGAGGCGGGGGGGGGGGGGGGGCCGCCCCCCCCCCCCCGCCCCGGGGGGGGGCCCCCCCGGGGGGGGGGCGGGGGGGGGCGGGGGGGGGGGGGGGGGGGGGCCCCCCCGCGGCGGGGGGCCGGCGCCGCCCC